>Ga0207679_10000102_pt1 | contig 70199 bp, 64 predicted proteins | sample KBSC73metaG_FD_184320 | JGI IMG/M metagenome (GOLD analysis project Ga0207679, IMG submission 184320) | Corn rhizosphere microbial communities from Kellogg Biological Station, Michigan, USA - KBS C7-3 metaG (SPAdes) (version 2) | ecosystem: Host-associated > Plants > Roots > Rhizosphere > Soil ...
CGTCGATCATTCCGGGCAGCACCGTGACCGCGGAGAGGTCGATGACCTTCGCTCCCGCGGGAACGGCGCCGCCGCCCACGCTCTCGATCCGGTTGCCCCGGATGACGATGGTCTGGCTGCTCTTCGCCGAGCCGGAGACGCCGTCGATCAGCGTCCCGGCGCGGATGACGGTCACCGGTGGCGGGGCGGGCGGATCGGCGGCCAGCGCCATGCGACAGACCAGTGACAGCGCCAGCATCCATGCGCGACTGCTCGACATGTCCCCGCCTCCCTGAGAAGAGCCGGATGCTTCCGTATCCGCCACGGCGGAGCCAAGGCATTTCGTGATAGTCGGCCCCGCCATGCCCAAGCCCTCCCAGCGCCGCGGCCTGCGCGCGGCCTACGCCAAGTCCCGCAGCGTCGATCCCCGGCCCATCACCGGCCGCGAAAAACCGGCGGACCTCCTGGCCCACGCCTTCGGGGCCTACGTGGGGCGCCAGGTGCGCACCGCCTTCGAGCTGATGCAGCGGAGCGTGGCCGAGGACTGCAGCATCTTCCTCACCCTCTCCGGAGCGATGACCCCGGCCGGGCTGCACCAGAGCTGCATCATCCCGCTCATCGAGCGGGGCATCGTCAGCGCGCTCAGCACCACCGGCGCCAACCTGTACCACGACGCCCACCGGATCATCGGGCATGCCATCCGGGAGGTGAACCCCAACGCCGGGGATCTGCAGATGCGCCTGGCACGCATCATCCGCATCTACGACCTGGGCTTCTGGGAGGAGGCGCTGCTCGACACCGACCGGCTCTTCAGCGCCATCATGCGCCGCCCCGAGTTCCAGCGCCGGATGACCACTCCCGAGTTCCACTACCTGCTGGGCCGGGCGGTGCATGGAGTCGAGCGGTCGCTGGGGGTGAAGCAGCCGTCGCTGCTGTCCACCGCCTACAAGCACGCGGTGCCGATCTGGGTGGGGGCGGTGCAGGACGGAAGCATCTTCCTCAACGCGGTGAAGCTGAAGCGGCTCCTGGGTGACCAGTTCCGCTTCGAGATCGACATCAACGACGACGTCTACTCGATGGCGGCGATGCAGCACTGGTGCCGGCATCACGGGGGCAAGAAGCTGGCGATCTGGATCCTCGGTGGGGGCGTCCCCAAGAACTACACCCTGCAGGGCGAGCCGCTGCTGGACCAGATCTTCTCCGTCCCCACCACCGGCTTCGACATCGACCTCCAGTTCTGCGTTGACCCGGTGGACAACGGGGCGCTCTCCAGCTGCCCGGCGGGGGAGGGGCACACCTGGGGGAAGGTCTCGGTGGAGGCCGTCGAGTCGGGGTCGGTCTACGTGCACACCGACGTCACCGCCGTCTTTCCCTGGCTGACCCATGCGCTGTTCTCGACCGGAGCGAAGCGGGCGCCGATGCGGCTGATGGGCCGGATGACCGAGGCCGTCGCCTTCCTCGACCGGGACGTCGCCCGGCGGCGAAAGAAGCTGATGGCCACCATCGACTGGAGCCCGGACACCGACCCGCCGACGAAGGGCGAGCACGAGATGGTGGTCCGCTAGGCCCGTCGTCGCTGACTCTGGCTGCGCGCTGGATGAGCGTCTCCCGGGGCCGGCGGGGCGAGCGCCATGCCGTCCTCGGGCGAGCAGTCGGGCGGCAGGTGAGACGATCCCGGTGAAGCGCCGGGCGGGTCCGAGTTACCCTTCCCCCGCTTCCGGAGGTCGCGCATGGCCGAGCAGCCGCACTTCGTCGAGATCACCGCCGAGTCGGTGGGCGGGTTGCACGTCCGCGTGGCCCACGGGCCGAGCGGCGCGTCCCTGGTCACCGATGCCCCCAAGGACAACGGCGGCGAAGCCTCGGGCTTCTCGCCCACCGATTTGGTCGCCACCGGGCTCCTCGACTGCATGATGACCACCATGGCCATCGTCGCCAGGCGGGAGAACATCCCCTGGGGGAAGACGCGCGGACGGGTGGAGAAGCACATGCATCCGGCGCCCCGCCGCGTGGGCACGCTGGTGGTGGATCTGTGGATGCCCGCGGAGCTGCCTTCCGACCGGCGCGAGCAGATGGAGGGCATCGCCCGTACCTGCCCGGTGGCGCGGACTCTCCACCCGGACGTCGAGGTCACCCTCCGCTTTCGCTACTAGGAGCCATCGCCCCGGCCCGGGGAAGGGTGGCGGGCCGCGGCCGGACTGAGCGCGCACTCAGTTGACAACAACTGAGTATGCGCTTAGTTACGTCCGGGACCGAGAGAGACCCGGATGACGCACCGAAGAAAGCCCCACGAGCGCCGGCGCGAGATCGCCGATGCCGTCCTGAAGATCATCGCCGAGCGCGGCATCGGTCGCCTCACCGCGGCGACGATCGCCCGCGAGGTCGGGGTCACCGATGCCGCGCTCTTCCATCATTTTCGGGGCATGGACGAGATCCTCCTCGCGGCCATCGAGCGTGTGGAGGAGCTGCTCTTCCAGAACCTGCCTTCCGGGACCGGCGAACCGCTCGACCGCCTCCGTGACTTCTTCCTCCAGCGGCTCTCCGCCATCCATCGCCATCCGGGGGCGGGACGACTCATGCTCTCCGACATCCTGGTGCAGATCGCCCCTCCGTCGGGCTCCGCGAAGGTACGGGCCCTCAAGAGGCGGTCGGTGGAGTTCATTCGCTCGTGCCTCCTGGAGGCCCACCGCGCGGGGTTGCTCGCCGACGGCATCGAGCCTTCCGGGGCGACGGTGATGGTCCTCGGCTCCCTCATGGCGCTGACCCAGGCTCCCGACCTCGTCGCCGGCGGCGGCTCGATCGAGGCCATCGGCGGCACGATCTGGCTCAACCTCGAACGGCTCCTGCGTCGACCCTCCATGGCCGGCGCGGAACCGCTCCTCATTCCCCTCTCACGAAGGAGTCGTCGATGAAGACCTTCCCCGCATTGCTTTCCCTGTTCGTGGTCGTCCTTGCGCCGGGGCTGGCCTCGGCCCACTGCGACACGCTCGATGGTCCGGTGGTCAAGACCGCCCAGAAGGCCCTGGAGACGGGGAAGCTGGAGCCGGTGCTGGCCTGGGTCCAGCCCGGCGACGAGGCCGAGATCCGCGCCGCGTTCGCCCAGGCCTCACGGGTCCGCAAGCTCGGTCCCGAAGCCAGGGACCTCGCGGATCGCTCCTTTCTCGAGACCCTGGTGCGCGTCCATCGCGCCGGCGAGGGCGCGCCCTACACCGGCCTGAAGCCCGCCGGCGTCCAGGATCCCTCGCTGGTGGCCGCGGACAAGGCGATCGAGACCGGCAAGGTGGAGCCAGTCACCAAGCTGCTCACCGATGCGGTGAAGACGGGGCTCTCCGAGCGCTTCGCCCGCCTGCGCGCCCTCAAGCCACCCGGAGATGACGTCTCGAAGGGGCGCGAGTGGGTCGAGGCCTATGTCGCCTACGTTCACTACGTCGAGGGCGTGCATCAGCTTTCCGCAGGCAAGGCCGGCGAGCACGCCGAGCCCAGGCAAGCCCAGGCCGAGCGCCACGGGCACTGAGTGGCATCTTCGGGGCTACTGGCCGACCCTGACCGCTGCACGACGGCCTCGGCCCCGCCTGTGCTCGCCCCAGGAGCTCGGTCAGATCGAGCTCGTCGTCCATTCCGGGCCGAGGGTACCCGGGATCGGCTCCCGGAGCGACCCCCGGGCGGGAGACGACGACCTCGTGTCTCGGCGTTAGCCTGCGGGCGCCGGCCCCACCTTTTCCCGGAGCCTGACCCCGGCCACGTGGACGAAGGACTCGCGCAGCAGCTTCGTCACCAGCGCCCAGTCCGGCTTTCGGTCCAGCACCACCCCGACCCAGCCGGCGGGGCCCACGTACGGCGGGCGGAAGAAGCGCGCGGGCTCGGCAGCCACCAGCTCTTCCTGGACTCCGGGGGGCATCGGGAGCCAGACCGACAGGTGCGCCGAGCCGTGATGGTGGTTGTCGAGCATGGCGAAGACCTTGCCCTTGCCCGCGAACCACGTCGGCTCCCCGTGCGAGACGCGCTCGTTCGCCTCCGGGAGCGCCAGGCAGAGCGCGCGTAGCCGGGCGAGGGCCGCCGCGTCCCGCTTCGACACCGGTCGGACCGGATGCCCGGGGGTCACGTTCCGGTCGAGGACCGGCCGGGCTCCGCCTTCTCCACCAGCCGCAGCTGGCCCGTGGCGGCGAGGGCTGGCGCGTCCACCTCGCGCTCGAGGTAGGTGTAGCCGGAGAGCCCGTCCTCGTAGGAACGCAGCAGCTGCCGCGACTGGTCGAGGGTCATGGCGCCCCTGCGCAGGGCTTCCTCGGCGAAGCGGCGCACCCGGGCGACCAGGTCGTCCTTGCTGTAGCTGACGTAGTTCAGCACCTCGGTGACCGTGTCGCCGCTCACCACGTGGTCGATGAGGTACCCGCCGCTCGGGCCAAGAGACACCTGCACCGCGTTGGTGTCGCCGAACAGGTTGTGGAGGTCGCCGAGGATCTCCTGGTAGGCGCCGACCAGGAAGATGCCGATGAAGTAGTCGTCCTGGTTGATGGGGTGCAGCTCCAGGACGTCCTTCACGTCGCGGCGGTCGATGAAGTGGTCGATCTTCCCGTCCGAGTCGCAGGTGATGTCCGCCAGCACCGCACGCCGGCCGGGGCGCTCGGTGAGCCGGTGGATCGGCATGATCGGGAAGAGCTGGTCGATGGCCCAGCTGTCGGGAAGAGACTGGAAGACGCTGAAGTTGCAGAAGTAGGTGTCCGCCAGCTGCCGCTCGAGCGTCTCCAGCTCCTCGGGCATCTCCTCCAGCTCGCGGGCGACCCTGAGGATCTTCTGGCACAGCGCCCAGAAGAGGTTCTCCGCCGCCACTCGCTCCGCCAGGGTGAGGTGTCCCAGCGAGAAGAGGGTGAGGCACTCCTCCTTGTACTCGGTGGCGTCGTGGTAGGCCTCGAGGACGTTCTTCCGCGTGAGCTCGCGGTACGTCGCCCAGAGCTTGCGCACCACCGGAGAGGCGTCCTCCGGCAGCGTGTCCGGAACGCCCTGGGCGTCGAACTCGCTCACCCCCAGCACCTCGGTGACCAGGACCGCATGGTGAGCGACCACTGCCCGGCCCGACTCCGACACCAGCGTGGGGTGCTCCACCCCCGCCTCGTTGCAGGCCTCGAGCACGCTGAACACCACGTCGTTCGCGTACTCCTGGGTGGTGTAGTTCATCGAGGAGGTGAAGTTGGTCTGGCTCCCGTCGTAGTCGACGCCCAGGCCTCCACCCACGTCGAGATACCTGAGCGGGGCGCCGGCCTGGGCCACCTCGACGTAGAAGCGGCTCGCCTCACGCAGCGCGTTCTTGAAGTTCCGGATGTTCGAGACCTGGCTGCCGAGGTGGAAGTGCAATAGCTCGAAGGAGTCGAGCAGCCCCACCCTCCGCATGAACTCCATCGAGTCCATCAGCTCGCTCGACGACAGGCCGAACTTGCTCCGGTCACCTCCGGAGGCTTCCCACTTTCCGGCCCCACGCGTGCTGAGCTTCACCCGGATGCCGATGCAGGGGCGGATCCCGACCCGGCGGGCCACCTCGGCGATGAGGGGAAGCTCGCTCGGCTTCTCCACCACCAGGACCACCTTGCGGCCGAGCCGGGAGGCGTAGAGCGCGGTCTCGATGTACTCCTCGTCCTTGTACCCGTTGCAGATGATCAGCGCCTCGGGGCTGTCCAGCAGCGCCATCACCGCCAGCAGCTCCGGCTTGCTCCCGGCCTCCAGCCCGTAATCGTACTGCCGGCCGGCCTCGACGATGGTCTCCACCACGTACCGGTGCTGGTTCACCTTGATCGGGTACACGCCCTTGTAGCTGCCGCGGTAGCCGTGCTCGGAGATGGCCCGGCGGAACGACTCGTTGAGGTGCACCACCCGGCTCCGCAGCACGTCGGTGAACCGGATGAGCAGCGGCAGGGAGATGCCGCGGCGGCGGACCTCCTCCACCAGCTCCTTGAGGTCCAGGGAGCGGCCGTTGCCGTCGGCGTGGACGGTGACGTTCCCCTTGTCGTTGATGCCGAAGTACCCCGCGCCCCAGTTGCGGACACCGTACGTCTCGAAGGCGTCTGCCAGGGACCAGGGTTGCGGGGGTGAGGTGGGCATCGTGAGGTCTGGACCTCCAGGTGGCCTCCCGGTCGCCCGGGAGCGCGCACAATAGAAGAACACGGGGGGCCGTCAATGCCGGGCCCCGTGCCACTGAAACGTCCCTGTGACGCGGGGAACCGTCTCCGGATTCCCCGGCAACACCGTTCAGATCTCCCGGATCGCCTCGAGCACCTGCTCCACGTGGCCGTCGACCTTCACCCTCGGCCACACCCTGACCACCTTGCCCGAGCCGTCGATCAGGAAGGTGGAGCGATTGATTCCCATGAACTTCCGCCCGTACAGCGACTTCTCGCCCCAGGCCCCGTACTTCTCCGAAACCGAGTGGTCGACGTCGGCGAGCAGCGGGAAGGGCAGCTCGTACTTCCCGGCGAACTTGGCGTGGCTCGTCCCGGAGTCCGGGCTCACCCCGAGCACCACCGCGCCGGCCTTCTGGAGCGCCGAGTGCTCGTCGCGGAAAGCGCACGCCTCCCGCGTGCACCCCGGCGTGTCGTCCTTCGGGTAGAAGTAGAGGACCACCTTCTTGCCCTTGAAATCGGAGAGCTTCACCATCTTCCCGGACTGGTCCTCCAGGCTGAATGCGGGGGCCTTGTCGCCGACGTCGGGCATTGCCATGGCCGCTCACTTAACCCGTGGCTGCCGGGGAGCAACCGGTTTCGAGGGTTCGCGGTCCTGGACCTGGTCGACCGCCTCCCGGAGCTTGGCCAGCTGGACGAGCGCCTCGGGGTCCTGAAGCAGCCGGTGGACCGAGGCGGTCTTGAGCAGCGCCAGCGTGTCGCCGCGGTCCAGGGCCTGCTTCACCTCCGGGTCGGAGACCACTGCCCGGAAGCGGGCATTCTTCTCCAGGGCGCCGACCGCGGGATGGGTCGCGATCTGCTGGTAGAGCTCCGGGGAACGGAACACCTTCTGGGCTGCGGCGAGGTCTGCGGCCTTCGAGAAGTACGGCGCGGAGAAGAGGTTCCACTGCCGCGCGATGGCGAAGGCCGTCGAGTCCTTGGGCGAGAGCCCCAGACCCTTGCCGGTCACCTGCACGTTCGCCTCCACGAAGGCCAGCGCGGACAGCGCCACCCAGGCCACCGCAGCCACCTTTCCTCCCCCCAGAAGCGCACCGAGCGCGCGGTCCGTGCCCCGCTCCTCGGGATCCCGGCCGCCCAGCACCCCCTGCAGCACGCGCGTTGCCACCAGCCGCACCACCACTGCCACGGTGATGAAGGTGGCGAAGGCCGCGGCCACCGAGCCGAGGGGCTCCGAGGTGTGGAAGGCCCTTCCGAATGCCGGCCCGAGCCACATGCCGCCGGGGCGGGCGGCGAGCGCGGCGAGGACCAGCGCTCCCCAGCTGGCCAGCTGGCGGGAGGCACCGGCCCGGGCTCCGAACACCGCTCCCACGGCCACCAGTGCGAGCACCACCACGTCCAGCGTCATGTGATCTTGAACGCCTGGCCCCGGGACTCCTCGTGGAGACGTTCCTGAACCAGGGTCAGCTTCTCCTTGTAGAGCGCGTTGTCCTTCTCGTAGGTGAGCGCCATCTTCAGGCCTCGCTCGGCCGCGGCAAGGTTTCCGCGCTCGAGGTCGGCCATCGCGGTGTGGAACAGCTGCCGGGCCTTGGGGTTGAGGCCGATCTGCTGCTCCGCCTGCTGCTTGACCTGGGCCTTCGTCTCCTGCTCCGCCAGCTCGTCGAAGCGGAGCTTCCGCCCGCGCTCCGACCCGGTCACGTCGGCGAGGTACTTGGGTCGGCGGACGTCGTCGCGCAGCACGTAGTAGGCCTCGGTCACGCGCTTGTAGACCTCGTGGACCCGCGCCTTGAACGCCTCGTCGGTGAGGTGGAAGAAGCGGTCGGGGTGGTAGGCGCGGCTCTCCCGGTAGAAGGCCCGCTTCACCTCGCCGGCGCTAGCGGTGGTGGGCACGCCGAGCAGCTCGAAGTAGTCGAGCGTGTCCAGTCGCTCGGCCTTCCACGCGAGCTGTGCCTCGGGATCCTGCGGAATCGCGGCAACGGGGACGGGCGGCGCGACCGGCGGAATCACCGGGGCGACGCGCACCTCGAGCGGCGGCAGGGGCCCGGACCCGGCAGGGGGCAGGTGCGGCATGACCGGGATGCCGAGGCTGGTCTCGGTCATCGGGTCGTGAGTGGCGCGGCGGGGGACGCCCCGGCCAGCCGCGGCCTGCGGAGGAGCGCTCACCGGCGTCACCGGGGCAACGACCGGAGCGATGCTCACCCCCAGCGAGGGGAGCGGGGGGTTCGTCGGAGGTGTGCCGGGCGCCCGGAAGACCTTCGCCGGTACCACGCCCGGCTGCGGCGCCGGGCCGGTCGCCCGGGCCTGCTCGGTGAGGAACTCCCCGGTGGGTGAGCCCAGCGGGGGGCGGGGGCCGGGCGCCAGCGTGGCGGGGAGCTCACGGCTTGCCGTCCCTGGCACCGGGAACGCGGGCTGTTCCCGGCTGGGCGCGCGCGGGGGGGCTCGGGGGACGCCCGGGGGAGAGGGAGTCCCTGCCGTGGACGCCGGCCGCGGGGCTCCTGCCGGACGCGGGGAGCCCGGAGTGCCGGCGACGCCCGGCGGAGACGGGTGACGGGCTGATGGCCCCGGAGTCGGCGTGGGAACGCGTCCCGGAGAGCCGGTGGGCGCCGGTGACGGAACGGCCGTGCCTGGACGCGTTGGCGCCGCGCTTCCCGCGGCCGGAGTCCCCGGGGCCGTCGGCGCCCGCGTCGCCGGCCGGCCACTCGGGGGAGGGGGAGGCCGGGGCGGCGTGGGGAAGGGCGCGTCGAGGACGGGGACCCCGGAGGCGCCGGTCCGGAAGGGTCCGGTGGTCTCGAACCCGGCCGCCTCGGCCACCTCGGCCGGATCCACCGGCGCCAGCGGCTGCGTCGTCGTCGCCCGCTGCGGCTGCTCACCCGGGGGAACCGGGGCGGCAGGGCCCGGCTTGTCGGGTGACTCGCTCACGGGGCTCGCTCAGCCCTCCAGGGCGGTAGGCAGCTCGGGCAGGACGTCGCGCGAGGTACCGGGTGGGACGGCGTGGACCATGCCACGGGCCAGGCGGGTCTGGCGGTTCAGCTGGATGGAACGCTGGATGTCCGACTCACTGAGGCCCGAGGACAGGGAGATGGTGGTGGACGTCTTCTGGCCGGTCTCCACGTCCGCCGCGGAGACGTTGACGATGCCGTCGGTGTTGATCTCGAAGGTGACCTCGATCTTCACCTCGCCGCGGTACCCCACGCGGAAGCCGGCGAACTCGAACTCCCCCAGCATCTCGCACTCGTCGGCCCGGTTGGATTCGCCCTGGTACACGCGGATCTTCACCCGCTCCTGACCGTCGCGGCTGGTTGTAAAGGTCTTGCTCCGGTCGATGGGGACCGGGGTGTTCTTCTCGATGATTCGCTCGGTGAAGCCGCCCACGGTCCCGATGCGAAGCGTGAGCGGCGTGACGTCGACCAGGAAGGTCTCGGTCCGGGCATCCATCAGGGCATGGGCCTGCAGCGCGGCGCCCATCGAGACGACCTGATCGGGGTTGATGCCCTCCAGCGGCTCCTTCTGGAAGTAGTGACGGACCGAGTTCTGGACGATGGGCAGGCGCGTCGGCCCGCCGACGAGGATGACCGCGTCCACGTCCGCCGCGGTGAGCCGCGCGCTCTGGAGCGCCTCGTCGCACACCTTGAAGGTGCGCTGCACGAGGTCCATCACCAGCCGGTTGAACTGGTCCTGGGCGAGGGTGGCCCGGAGGTCCATCACCTGCCCCGAGGCGTCCTGGCAGATGTTCTGGCAGAGGATGTCCGCCGTGCCCTTCTGGCCCACGTCGATCTTGGCCTGCTCCGCGGCCTCCTTCAGCATCTGGAGGCAGTACTTGCTCTGGCGAAGATCGAGCCGGGTCCTGGCCAGGAAGTCGTCCGCCAGCCAGCCCATGATCCGGTCGTCGAAGTCGTCGCCCCCGAGGTACGTGTCGCCGGCGGTGGAGAGCACCTCGAACACGTCCTTGCCAATCTCGAGGATCGACACGTCGAACGTGCCGCCGCCCAGGTCGTAGACCACCACCCGCTGGTTGACGTCCCGTCCGAAGCCGTAGGCCAGGGCCGCGGCGGTGGGCTCGTTGAGGATACGGAGCACGTTCAGCCCGGCGATCCGGCCCGCATCCTTGGTGGCCTGGCGCTGGTTGTCGTTGAAGTACGCGGGAACGGTGACGACCGCCTTGCTCACTGGCCGGCCGAGATACTGCTCGGCGATGGCCTTCATCTCCTTGAGCACCAGGGCGGAGATCTCCGGCAGCGAGTAGAGCTGTTCCCGGACCTGGATCCGTACCGAGTTGTTCTCGCCCTCGATGATTTGGTACGGCATCACCGTCATCGCCTTCTTCACCTCGTCGGAGAAGAAGTAGCGGCCGATCAGGCGCTTGGCGGAGTACACGGTGCTCTCCGCGCGGGTGATGATGTTGCGCTTGGCGGTGTTTCCCACCAGCACTGTCCCGTCCTCCAGGAACGAGACCACGGAGGCGTGGTTGACCTCGCCCCACTCGTTCGGGAGCACCACCGGCTCACCGTTCTCGACGATCGACACGCAGGAGTACGACGTCCCGAGGTCGATGCCGATCGCGATGTCGTCCGCCATGCACCCTCCAGGTCCGAGATTGGAGCGAGTTGACGGGCACACGGGGGGTCCTCCCGTGGCCCCCCGGCTCGCGGCGGACCGGGATGTTACCTTCTATGGCGGAGGCACGACGGAACCAGATGGGCGGAAGCTTCGGTATTCTCACCTCGCACCCGGACCTCCTCGGATGCCAGCTTCTTCGGCTCGACGCGCAGGTCCAGCTCGGAAACAGCACACACTCGACCACCCTGATCGGCCTGGGAACCATCTCCGCCGGCGAGGCGCTGCTTCGCCGGTGGGCGGTTCGCGTGGCACCCCGCACGCTCGCCGACCCGGAGCTCGCCGGGCCAGCGTCGGCGCTCCTCTACCGTGGACAGGCGCTCGGACCCGGCGCATCGCTGGACGGGGACGTCCAGCCGCTGCGGCACGGGAGCTGGATCTTCACCTGCGAGGGAGACGTGGAAGCGTTTCCCCGCGTCCAGGCATGGCTCGAAGGCGAGCTGCCGCCGCATCTGGTGCGTGCGGTCGGCACACGCTCCGTCGCCGCGGCGAGCTTCGCCCTCTTCCTCGGCGCGCTCCCGGCGCCTGACCAGAACCGGCCTCTCGCGGCGCGTGACGGCGCACGGATGCTGGGACAGGTGGCCCGGGTGCTCGCCCAGCGCTCGGCCGCGGAGGGTGCCGCCCGGGCTGCTCGCCTGCTACTGATGGCCACCGACGGTCGGGTTCTCCTCGCGGCCCGGACCGGTGACGTCCCGGCACAGATGCGGCTCCTCGAAGGAGAGGGGCGCTGCCGCCGATGCGGCCTGGACGAGCACTCCAAGTCCCGCGCGCTGGTGAGGGCCCATCTTCGCTCCCGGTCCGTCGTCGTCACCTCGGTCCCCCTCGGGCCAGGCGCGCACTGGCTCCCCATCCCGGATGGTGGAGCACTCGGAGTGGGACCGAACCTCGAGCCCGAGCTGATCTGAGACATCGCCGGGACAGGCCCAGGGAACGAGGCTCCGCCGGCCTCCTGGAAAGGGTCTACCGCGCGTCCCAGAGCGGGTTGACCGACGCGGCCACCACCCGCGAGAGGATGTTGCACGCCGCGTGGAAGAGCGTGCTCCCCACGATGGTTCCCGTGCGCTCGCGCAGCCACCCGAAGAGCAGGGCGGGGAAGAAGACCAGGAGCCGCGAGCCCTGGAAGATGGCCAGATGGCCCAGGGAGAAGAGCGCCGCGGTGAGCAGAAACGCCGGGCCCACCACCACCCCGGCGATCCGTGCCCCGCCGGGCCAGACCCGCTTGAGACGGGCCTGGAGCCAGCCGCGGTAGAAGAACTCCTCGGGAAGCGCGGTGACGAAGATCTCGTCCACCACGTTGCTCCAGCCGTAGCCCGCGGGGATCCGAAGGTGGAAGGCGAGGCCGGGCGGGGGTCCTCCGGGCTCGTGCACCAGCAGATGTCCCAGCCAGGTCCGGTAGCCGAGCACGAAGAGCGGCGCGACCGCGGCGAACAGGAGAACAGCGAGCAGGACGTCCGTGCGCCAGCGAGCCAGCGTCACTCCGTAGTCACGCGCGTCCTCGCCGGACCCTCTCATCGCGGCGAGCGGAAGGTAGAGGAACGCGACCACCGCGGTGACCTTGGCCCAGGGCGGCGGGGTGAGGAACGAGACCGCCACGATGGCGGCGAATGCCACCGCCCACAGGAGGAGCGCCTGGCGGAGCACGCGCGACTGGGGAACCACCTCGGTCGTCACGGCGCGTTCCCCAGCTGCGCGTGGACCGAGGACAGCGCGGCCACCCGGGAGGAGCTGGTCCGCTGCGCCGTGACCACTCCGACCAGACGGGCCTGACGGTCCAGCACCGGGCTCCCCGGGGGCAGGCGCAGCGAGACCTCGAACCACGGACCCGAGCTCGCCCGGCTCACCTTCCCCAGCTGCGGCGACTTCCCGTCCGCGCCGATGCCCACCACCCACTCGCCCGCCGTGAGGGGCTCGAGGCGGGCCGGGGGGGCGGGGAACGGCCCGTCACCGTCGATGGCCAGCAGGACGAGCCCCAGCGCGGTCAGCCGCTCCACCACCCGGGCGCTCCGCCGCGAGGGCCCCATCTCCACCAGCGCCGCGGTGCCGTCCACCAGGCTTTCCGGCGTGAGCACCTGCCCGTCGGTTCCCACCAGCACGCCGGGCCCCTTCTTGACGCCCAGGACCCGGACCCAGGCCCGCCCCCCGGCCTCCGCGGCGCGACGAAGAGCGCTCGAGGAAGGCGGACCGGGCGGTTCCGACGGCGCCGCGCCGCCGAGCGCGAACGCCGCCAGCACGGCGACCCACGGAGGGCTCAATGCCGGAGCGCCTCGGCTTCCAGGCGGCGCCACAGGCCCGACGAGGAGGCGAAGGTGAAGAGCACCTGGGCAGCCTGGATGCGGGCTCCATCCGCCAGCCGCTGGGGCACCGCCTTCTCCAGCCGCACCCCGTCCAGCCACGAGCCGTTGGTGGATCCGGGATCCTCCACCGTCCACCCCTGGGGCGCCTGTCGGAACACCAGATGCACCTGACTGACCGTGCCCTCCTCGATGACTAGATCACACGAGGCGCTCCGGCCGAGGGTGACCTGCGCCCCGTCCCGCACCACGGGCTCCAGCGCGATCGCCAGGGCCGAGCCCTCCAGCGGCGCGGCCACCGCCGGCGGCATCAGGAGGGTCTGGTCGCCGTCGGGGTTCGTGGGATGCCACGCCGTGGGCTCGCGGAGGAGCCAGGGATGGGCGTGGGCGCGGGAGAAGGCAGTCTCGTCGCGCAGGTCCAGCTCCGGAAGCAGCGTGGAGAGGAGATAGCTCTTCATCGCTGTCGAAGGCCCCAGAAGCGCTGCTGTAGACCGAGGTTCAGCGGATCCAGCTCCAGTGCCCTCTCGTAGGCCTCCAGGGCCTGGCTGCGCTGTCCGCTCGACTCGAAGCCGCGCGCCGAGGCAGCCTGGATCTGCGCCCGTGCTTCCGCTCCGGGGCGACTGGCGAGGAACCGCGCCCGGTGCTGCTCGAGGACCGTGACGGTGAGCCCGGCGGAGATGCAGCGCGCCACTCCCCGGAAGTTACCCGCCTCGGCGTCGATCTCCGCGCGGCGGGTGGGAGTGGCGATCCGTTCCACCGTTTCGTTCAGCTTGGCCAGCAGGTGCCGCGCCTCGTCCTGCTGCCCCGGGTTGGCGCCTCGGCCCTGCAGGCCCTCGAGCTCGTTCCGCAGCTCGCGCCACCGGGATCGAATGTCGTCGAACTCGGCGTCGATCGCCAGCCCGAGGCGAGCGTAGGGGTCGGCCGGAGCGGTGCGCGCACGGGCGAGCACCCGCTCCACGTCCGGGTCTCCCGCGCCCTTGGGAGTGAGCGGTGCCAGCCCCTTGAGCCGGCGCGTCACCGCCTCCCTGAAGGGCGGAGCGGGCTCGAGGAACTGGAGCGCGACCCCGGCGGCGAAGCCCCAGGCCCGGGCCTGCAGCTCGGGGACCTGCCGCACCACCTCGGCACGGGTCAGCGCCCCCGGGGGATGCTCCAGCGAGACCTGCACCCGGGTGAAGAGCGCCGGGAGCGGTTCGGGCACGCAGGCATAGATGCCCGCGCGCGACAGGTCCCGGAGGTCCACCGCCTGCGGCGCCCCGTCGATGATCAACGTCCCGCGGAACGTCACGGGCGTCGGCGCCGGACTCGATGGGGCCGGGGCGTGGGTGACGTGGGGGGTGGGGACGCGGGGGGCGGGCTCCTCGTTGACGCCCGACCGGGCGGTCACCGGTCCCGAGCTCGCTGCGCTGCGGGTGAGGGCACGCTCGAGCGCAGCCCGGAGCGCGTCCGCATCCGCGAAGCGGTCCTCGCGCCGCTTGGCCAGGGCGCCGAGGATGGCCTCGGACCACGCCTGGCTGACCCGCGGGTTCAGCTCCCGGGGCGGGACGGGCGGAGTATCCCGGTGCGCAAGGAGGATGCCGGTGACTCCACCACCGGTGAATGGGAGCCGACCGGTGGCCAGGCGGTAGGCGATGACGCCCAGCGCGTACAGGTCGGCGCGACCGTCCAGCGCCTCCGCGGCTCCCTGCTCGGGCGCCATGTACTCCGGGGTGCCGACGATCCATCCGGCGTGGGTCTGACCCTCCTGCATCTCGCCGCCGAAGAGCTTGGCGATGCCGAAGTCGAGGATCTTCACGAACGGTGGGCCGTCGCGCCGGCAGAGGAAGATGTTCTCTGGCTTGAGATCTCGATGCACCACTCCCCGGGCGTGCGCGGCCTGGAGCGCCTGGCAGACCTGGATGAGGATGGGCAGGGCGCGCTCGGGCGCCATGGGCCCCGGGGGCGCGGCGGAGAGCGGTTCGCCCTCCAGGTACTCCATGATCAGGTAGTACCGCCGCGGCGGTACCACGTTCATGTCGAAGATGTTGACGATGTTCGGGTGCCCGATGAGGTTGACCGCCCGCGCCTCGGAGTAGAAGCGCTGCACCAGCGACGCATCGGACGCGAGGTGCTCGTGGAGCACCTTCACCGCCACCTTGCTGCCGATGAGGGTCTGCTCCCCGAGGTAGACCGAGCCCATCCCACCGTGGCCGATCCGCCGGACGAGGCGGAAGCTGCCCACCGTGGTGCCCAGGAGTGGATCGGGCGCGCTGGTCGCAGGAGTGGAGGACATCGCGGGGGACTGCGGAAAATGTCCCACGGCACGATGACAGGTGCAAAGCGACGGGGAGCAGGTTTCGGCGGCGCGAGACGGCCGGGGCGGCGTCGCCCCGGCGCAGGGTCACCCGCGGATCAGCCTCGAGTCGCCCGCCGCCGGCGGATCTCGGCCAGGAACTCGTCGGGACCTCGGGTGTTCAGCACGTCCGACGTCCGGGCGCCACCCTTGCGCGCGGTGTGGATCGCAAAGGCCACGTTGTGGAGGGCGAGCGTGCTGTGGGCATCTGCCGAGACCACCAGGCCCGCGCCGGCCCTGAGGGCCAGCCGGACGTGCTCTGCCGAGAGGTCCAGCCGGTCCGGATTCCCGTTCACCTCCAGCAGAACACCCCGCTTCGCGGCGCGCTCCACCACCGCAGGGATGTCGAGCGGGGAGGGGTCGCGCTTCTGGAGCAGCCGCCCTGTGGGATGTCCGAGCACGTCGGTGCAGGGGTGGTCGAGCGCCTTGAGTACCCGCGCGGTCATCGCGGCCTGATCCTGTCCGTGGCGGACGTGCACCGAGGCGATGACCACGTCCAGCTGGGCGAGAAGCTGGTCCGACAGGTCCAGCGCCCCGTCCTCGAGGATGTCCACCTCGAGCCCCTTGAAGAGGCGCACCTGCGGCACAGCCTCCTGGACCCGGGCGATCTCCTCCCACTGGGAGCGGACGCGCGTCTCGTCCAGCCCCCCGGCGTAGGCCGCAGCGGCGCTGTGGTCGGTGACGGTGAGATACCTGAGCCCCATCGCCGCCGCGGCCCGGGCCATGGCCTCGAGGCTGGACTTGCCGTCGCTCCAGGTGGAGTGGCTGTGCACCACGCCCTGCACGGCGGCGGGCGCCAGGAGATCCGCGGGCAGGGTGCCCTCCAGCGCCGCCTCGAACTCGCCCACGTCCTCCCGGAGCTCGGGTGGCACGTAGGACATGCCCAGGAGCGCGTACAGGGCCTCCTCGGTGGGGACGGGCAACTTCTCCTCCTGCCGGAACACGCCCCACTCGCTGATGGTGAGGCCGAGGTCGCGGGCCCGGCCGCGGAGCCGGACGTGATGCGACCTGGAGCCGGTGAAGTGGTGGAGGGCGGTGGCGTAGTCCTCGTCCGGGAGCACGCGCAGGTCGACCTGAAGGCCGTCGTCCATCCGGACCGAGCACTTGCTGTCGCCCTGTCCGAGGACCTCGCGGACGCCGGACTGACGGGCGAGGACGGCCAGCACCGGCGCTGCCTCGGGCGCCGAGGCGACGATGTCCACGTCGGAGACCAGCTCGCACCAGCGCCGGACGCTCCCGGCGACCTCCGCCCGGACGACGCCAGGCGCGGCCCGGACCTCGGAGAGGAGCGCCCGGGCGGTCAGCAGGACGTCCCCCAGCCGCCGGCGAGCGTGAGCGGAGCGGTACTGCTCGATGCCGGCGAGGATCTTCTGCTCGCTCCTCTCCCCGAACCCCTTGAGCCCCCGGACCCGCTGGTCGCGGCAGGCCTGCTCGAGCTCCTCGATGCTCCCGATGCCCAGCGCCTTGTGCAGGGCGGCGGCCTTCTTCGCGCCCAGGTCGGGAAGCCGGAGCAGCTCGAGGATGCTCGGGGGGAACTCGGCGCGAAGCTGCTCGAGGAGCCGGAGGCTGCCGGTCCGGTGAAGCTCGGTGATCTTCTCCGCCAGTGCGGGGCCGATGTTGGGCAGCTCGGTGAGGCGGCCCTCGCGCACCAGGGCCTCCAGATCGCCGCTGAAGCCGGCCATCCGGTCGGCGCCGAGGTCGTAGGCGCGGCTCTTGTAGAAATCGTCGCCCTTCAGCTGGAGGTACTGCGACACCTCGCGCAGTGCCCGGGCGATGCTCAGGGAATCCATGTGTCCGGAGAGTCTCTTGTTAATGTCTCCGGCCGACAGATGCGAATCGAGCTTGGAGCGGCGGACCTGGAAGAAGGGGAGCTGCGGGGATACGACCTGGGAAAGCGTGCGGTCTGCGTCGCGCGGGTGAACGGTCGGTACAAGGCCCTGGACGACTGGTGCAACCATGCGGGATGCCTGCTCTCCGGCGGCCGGGTGGAGGGCAACCTGGTCGTCTGCCCCTGCCACGAGGTGGGTTTCGACCTCGACACCGGGGCCAACGCCACCTCGCCGGGCGTGTGCGACGACCAGCCCAAGGCCCAGGTGAGCGTGGAGGCGGGAAGGCTGATGCTCGAGGTGGAGGAGGAGGGCCCCTGATGGGTCACGGTCACGACCACAAGCATGGCCACGGGCACCACGGCGGGCACTCCCACGGGCAGGGGACCCTGGGGCATGGCCCGAGCCCGGCCCGGGAGCACCGGAGCGACGCGCCGACGCACGTCTCCTGCTTCGTCCTGACCTGCTCGGACTCGCGGGCCCACGCCGACGACGTGAGCGGGCGAGCGCTGCGCGAGGGGCTCGAGGCGGCGGGACACACCGTCGTGGGGCAGAGCGTGGTCCGCGACGAGCCGGAGCAGATCCGGGCGGCAGTGGAGCAGGGCCTCGCGGGCGGCGCGCGAGCGGTCCTCATCACCGGGGGGACGGGCATCACCCGGCGGGACCAGACGGTGGAGGCGGTCCGTCCCCTTCTGGAGAAGGAGATCCCAGGGTTCGGCGAGCTGTTCCGGATGCTCTCCTTCCAGGAGATCGGCAGCGCAGCCTGGCTCTCCAGGACGCTGGCCGGCACGGTGCGCGGGGCGCTGGTGTTCGTGCTCCCCGGCAGTCCGAACGCGGTCCGGCTGGCGCTGGAGCGGCTCATCCTGCCCGAGCTGGGGCACGCGATCCGCGAGCTGAGTCGCTAGTGGAGCGCTGAGCCCATGCGCCGGGGCCGCACCCACCGGCTGTCTCCCGAGCGGGCCGGACGCCTCCGCCAGGCACTGGACCGGCTCGAGCGCCGGTCTCCGCCCCGGCGGCGACTGCCGCTGGATCCGGTGTCGCTGCCGCACCGCTACACGGATCCGCGGGACGTGGAGGTCGCCGGGCTGCTGGCGGCGTCGCTCGCCTACGGGCGGGCCGACCTCTTCCTGCCCAAGGTCACGCGGCTGCTCGAGGCGATGGGGCCCTCGCCCGCCGCGTTCGTCCGCCGGCTCGACGTCGGCGGCGCGAGAGCGCTCCTCTCGGGCTTCGTGTACCGCTTCAACGTCGCCGCGGACCTGGCGGTGCTCCTCCTGGGCATGGGGCGGATGCTGCAGCGCCGGGGCTCGCTGGAGGCCGGGTTCGTCGCTGCGCGCGAGGCGTCCGCGGCCGACCTGCACGGGGCGCTCGAGGCCTTCGTCCGCGAGCTCCGCGACGTCGATGTCGCGCGGGTGGAACGGATGCTTGGGAGGACGCGCGGCCTCGATCATCTGCTCCCGGTGCCGCTCGGGCCCGGTGCAGCGAAGCGGCTCCACCTCTACCTCCGGTGGATGGTGCGGGGGTCCGACGGCGTGGATCTGGGCGTCTGGAAGGCGGTTCCGGCGTCGGCGCTCCTCGTCCCGCTGGACACCCATGTCGCGCGCCTGGCGTGGCGGCTGGGTCTGGTGCGGCGGCGGACGATGGGGTGGGCAGCCGCGGAGGACATCACGGCGAACCTCCGGGTCATCGATCCGCTCGATCCGGTCCGCTACGACTTCGTGCTCTGCCACCACGGGATGAGCGGGGCCTGTCCGCCGCGGGCCCGGGCCGAGCTGTGCGCACGATGCGTGCTCCGGCCCGAGTGCAGTGTCGGACGCCGGCTGGCACCGCGAACGCTGGGGTAGAGCTGTTCCTACCGGGCGACGAGCGCCTCGGCCACCGCGGTCGCGCCGTGGAGGTCGGGGCGCGAGCTCCGGGCGACGCTCACCCGGAGGCACGTGGCGTCGCGGGTCACGTGGACCGAATCCTCGCTGGTCCAGGCCGGCGTGCCGAGGGCCAGCGACAGCTGCGCCTCATCTCCGGCGGCTGCGGCACAGGCCTGCTCGGCCTCGGCCCCGTTGAGCCAGCCGCGAAGCTCGAGGCGCACCTGGAGGTCGTCACCGGCGAGGGTCCAGACGGTGGACTCGCTGTACTCCTCACCGACCGCTTCCTGGAGACTGGCCTGGAGCGCGGTCTCGATCGTGAACCGGTCGATCTCGAGGTCACGGCTCGGGACCCAGGGCCCGGGCGCCTCGGCCTCGGGCGGCGGTGTCTCCTCGCCATCTCCAGGGCCCGTGTTCGTGCCGGGGGATCCGGAAGGACCGTCGGTCGAGGAGCCGCACGACGAGGCGAGCACCGCGAGCAGCAGAAGGCCGGGCCAGCGACACCCGGGAGTGTGCGTCCGGCGCATGATCAGCGGGGAGTGCCGGGCGCCTTGCCGCTGACCTTGCCGGTCTTCCCGTCGAACTCGGTGGCGTCGGGCGGATCGAAGACCTCCCAGCGGCCGCTCTCGTAGACCAGCTGGATCTCGTCGACGATGAACTCACCGCTGGTCTTCTCGTTGATGGCGCTGACGAAGACCTCCTTCAGCGTGATCTTGTAGTAGGCGGACGACTTCCCGTCGCCGGTCCTCCGGAACGCGGTGATGGTGACCTGGGGGATGTGCTGGCCCTTCGCGCACGCGCGAAGCAGCCCGATGCTCGCCTTGCCCTGGAGCTTGCTGAACACCACCGGGCCCGGGGTGAACTTGCCCGCTCCGCCGCCGCCGCCCCCGCCGCTCGGGATGTTCAGACGAAACGTCTCCGAGAAGTTGAAGGCCTCGATCTCGCCCTCGTGGCCCTTCTGCGTCGATTCGCCGTCGACGCCGTCGACCTTGACGAACAGCAGCGGACCGCTTCCTGGGCCGTCGTCGCGATCGTGCGCGAGCGCGGCGGAGAGCGGAACGAGAGCGAGCACCAGGACTGCAGAGCCGAGCATCCTCTTCATGCAGAACCCCCACATCTCCAAACGAGGCAGGCGACGGAGGCGCGGAGTGTGCCACTTGCCCGCCGCCGCCGAGAGTGGGTCGCTTTGACCTCGGTGCTGCGGACGCGCACCCGGTGCGTCGAGGTGTGGATGCAACGCGTCGGTACCAGCGGGTCTACTCGGGAGAGCGGATAGCACCGGCCGGGCGGTGCCACTCAAAGGGGAGATCAGGTGAAGAGATGGTGGATGGGCTGTGTCGCGGCGTTGGCGCTGGAGCTCGCGGGCTGTGGCTCGAGCAGCAGCTGCAAGGAGGCGTGCGACAAGCTCGCGTCGTGCACCCTGAACTCGTCGGGCTTCTCCTGTGATGCCAGCTGCGGCACGCCCGACAGCACCTGCGCTCAGTGCCTGAACGGCACGAGCTGCTCGGACATCACCGCGGGCCACTGCGACGCCAGCTGCACCGAGGCGACGTTCACGCCGAACTAGCGCACGTCGCGACTCTCGAATCCGGACTCGCCTCGCCGGCAACACTCCCGGGGACACACCGGGCTACCCGAGGATCCTCCCCAGCCGCACCTCCTCGGGGTAGGGGATCGGGTCCGGTTGCCGCCCGGCGCGGACCTCCTCCTGCTTGGCGATCCACCAGGCTGGATCCAGCAGCTCGCCGTGCATCTCCACGAAGAGCTCGCGCAGCCGCCCGGGCGGGAACAGAAAGCTCAGGAACTCCTCGGGAAACACGTCCCGTGGACCCACGTGGAACCACGGCTCGGCCGCGGACTCCTCCGCCTCGTCGCGCGGGCTCGGCATCCGGCGGAAGTTCACCTCGGTGAGGAGCGACAGCTCGTCGTAGTCGTAGAACACCACCCGGCCCCGGCCGGTGATGCCGAAGTTCTTCAGCAGGAGATCCCCGGGGAAGATGTTCGCCTCGGCCAGGTCCCGGATCGCGCGCCCGAACTCCCGCACCGCATGGCTCTGCTCCGCGGGGTCCGCATCGTCGAACCACAGGTCCAGCGGCGTCATCCGCCGCTCGATGTAGAGGTGCTTCAGCACCAGGCGATCCCCCTCCCGGTCCACGCTCCGGGCGCACGAGCGCTCCAGCTCATGGAGCACCGTGGGGTGCATCCGCTCGGCGGGGAACAGCACGTCGGAGTACTCGATCGCGTCCGGCAGCCGGCCGACGCGGTCGTGGTACTTCACCAGCAAGTACTTGGCGCGGACCTCGTCGCGAGTGACCTCCTTCGGGGGCGGGAACTCGTCCCGGATGACCTTGAACACCCAGGGGAACGAGGGAAGGGTGAACACCATCATCACCAGCCCGCGCTCTCCCGGCGCGAGCACGAAGGCGTCGGTGGAGTGCTTCAGCCCCCAGTGCAGATCCCGGTAGAAGAGCGTCTTGCCCTGCTTCTGCAGCCCCACCGAGGTGTACAGCTCGGCCTTCGACTTTCCCGGCATCAGCTGGTTCAGGAAGCCGACGAGCTCGGACGGCACGTCCATGTCGACGATGAAGTAGGCACGGGAGAGGCTGAACAGCCCCGCGAGGTGCTCGGGCTTGAGCAGGAGCGCGTCCACGTACAGCCCGCGTCCCGAGCTGGCGTGCCGAAGGCAGGCAACGAACGGAGTCTGCTGGTTCCCGTTCAGGAGCCTGCCCACGACGTAGGCCCCCATGTCGCGGAAGAACAGGGCGGACAGAACCTGCACCTGGAAATTGAGCTGCCGTTCCCGCTCCCCCGGGAGGTGCTCGCGGAAGGCGATCATGATCTTCCGGAGGTCACGGCGCAGGTTCTCGAACGGCAGCGACAGCCCGAAGCTGTGAACGATCCTCCGGAAGGTGGTGAGGAGGTTCCCGTCGTCCGGGTACCAGGACCTCCAGGTGACGTCGTCGGCCTCGATGAACTCGGTGGCCACCGCCTGGCGCCAGAAGATGTACTCGTTCCGGTAATAGGTGCGGTCGAGCACGCGGCAGGCAACCGAGTTGTAGAAGGTCTCCGCGCACTCCGGCCGCTTGTGGTCGTAGAGCAGGCCGATCAGCACCTGCTTCACCTGCGGCCAGAGGGTCTCGTCGGTGCGCGCCTCCGGGTACTGCCGCAGCACCGACTCGACGGCCTCCCGCACTCGCTCGTCGTAGGTGTCGATGCCGAGCAGGCTCAGCTCCCGAGCACGGGCGCGGTCCCCGGTCTCGAAGGCCCTCTTCGCCGCGACGCTCTGGGCCCGGAACTGGGCCCAGCGCTTCTCGAACCCCTCGAGGATGGTGCGGGCGATCGCCTGTGGAGTACTCATCTCGTCGGGTGCCGTCCTCCGGCATTGTGGCAGGGATTCTTCTAGGGTGGGCTCATGACCTCCCGCTCCATCCTTCCAGTCATCGCGGCGCTGCTCCTCGCCAGCAGCCCGCCGACCCGCGCGGCCCCCGCGACCGACGGCGGCCAGCCCGCTCCGTCGGTCACCACGGTTCTGAAGGACCGGCAGGGGCGCAGCGTGGGGAAGGTGACCGTCGTCGAGACTCCGCACGGGTTACTCCTCCGGGGCGGCGTCGAGGGGCTCCCTCCCGGAACCCACGCCATTCACTTCCACGAGACGGGCAAGTGCGAGCCCCCCTTCAGCGGCGCCGGGGCGCACTTCAATCCCGCGCAGAAGGCCCACGGCATGCTCAGCCCTGCCGGGCCGCACGCCGGTGACCTGCCGAACCTGGTGGTTCCGGCCTCGGGGAAGCTCGACTTCGAGCTCTTCGCTCCGGGCCTCACCCTGGGCAGCGGACCGGTGGCGGTGCTCGACGCCGACGGGACGGCGCTCGTCATCCACGCCAAGGGGGACGACTACGCGAGCCAGCCGGCCGGTGACTCCGGTGATCGGATCGCCTGCGGCGTCCTCTCCCGCTGAGCGGGCCGATTCACCTCCACCGGGCTTCCCGGGACGTCATTGTCCTCTCCGCGGCGGCATGGCACGGTCTGCTGCGGCCGTACTCCGGAGAGCTCTGATGGTCGATCCGCACTTCGAGGAGATCCGCGACGCCTGCACCCAGCTCCATGCGCGCGGCCTCCTCGCCGCCGCGGACGGCAATGTCAGCCTGCGTCTGGCGGACGACACGGTGCTCCTCACCCCTGCGGGCGTGAACAAGGCGCGGCTCCGGCCTGGATCGCTCGCCCGCGTGGCGCTGGATGGGCGCATCCTCGAGGGCCGACCCTCGACCGAGCGGGCGATGCATCTCGCCGTGTACCGGGCCTGCGCCGACGCGCGGGTGGTCGTCCACGCGCACCCGCCCACGGCCATCGCCTGGACCCTGGCCAGGCCCGGCCTGACCGAGCTGCCGACCGACGCGCTCCCCGAGCTGATCCTCGCCGCAGGGCGCGTCCCCATCGTGCCCTACGCCCGGCCCGGCACCGAGGAGATGGGGACGGCGCTCGGACCCTTTCTCCCGGAACACCGGCTGCTTCTGCTCGCCCGGCACGGAGCGCTCGCCTGGGGAGAGTCGATGGAGGAGGCGGTGAACGGGATCGAGCGGGTGGAGCACAGCGCGCTCATCCTCAAGGCTGCCGAGGAGCTGGGAGGCCTCCAGCCGCTCCCACCCCTGGAGCTGGAGTCGCTCCGGGCGCTCCGGACTCGGATCGGGCCGAGGCTCCTGTGAAGCGCATCGAGGGTGTCGCGCTCCGCGCCGGCGGCGCGAGGTTCGAGCTGCTCGACCAGACGCGCCTTCCCGATGCGGAGATCTGGCTGGATGCGACCGACCCCGAGGCGATGGTCGGTCACATCCAGCGGCTATCGGTTCGAGGGGCCCCGCTCATCGGCGTGGCCGCCGCGCTGACCATCGCCTCTCTCGCCGAGCGTGGTGCGGACGGTCCCACGCTCCAGAGCGCTCTCGGCCGTCTTCGCCAGGCACGCCCGACGGCGGTGAACCTGGCCTGGGCGATGGATCGGCTCCGCGCGGTGCTCGACCGCGGCGGGGGCGCGGCGGATCTGGTGCGTGAGGCGGAGGCGATCCACGACGAGGACGTGGCCGCATGCGAGCGCATGGGGGAGCTGGGCGCGGACCTGATCCGCCAGGGTGAGCAGATCCTCACCCACTGCAACGCAGGGGCGCTGGCCACCGCCGGGATCGGCAGCGCGCTGGGCGTCATCGACCACGCGCACCGCCGGGCGCTCGGCATCCACGTCTGGGTGAACGAGACGCGGCCGCTGCTGCAGGGGGCGCGGCTCACCGCCTGGGAGCTCGGGAGGCTGGGGATCCCCTACACCCTTGTGACCGAGGGCATGGACGGCACGCTGTTCCGCTCGGGCAAGGTGAATCGGGTGGTGGTGGGTGCCGACCGGATCGCGAGGAATGGCGACGTCGCGAACAAGGTCGGTACCTACACCGTGGCGGTGCTTGCCCGGGCGCATGGCGTCCCGTTCCACGCCGTTGCACCCTGGTCGACCGTGGACCTCGCCTGTCCATCCGGGGAGGCGATTCCCATCGAGCAGCGCGCGGCCGAGGAGGTGTACGGCGCCCGGGGCATTCGCTGGGCATCCGCGGACGCGTCGACGTTCAACCCCGCCTTCGACGTCACCCCGGCCGCGCTGGTGACCTCACTGATCACCGAGCGCGGGGTGGTCGAGGGCGAGCAGCTCGCGGCGGGCGGTCTGGCCCGTCTCGGCTGAGGGAAGCAGTCCAGGCCGGATGCCCCCGGACCTCGTGGGATGCGGGTCGGTGCCAGCGTGCTTCGTGACACCGACCGGCATCGGACCGTCAGCGCTCGCTACCCCTTGGCGCGGTAGATTCTCCACTGCTTCTGCATGCGCTCCTGCTGGTCACCCGTGAAGTGGTCCATGCACCTGTCATCCACGTAGTCCATGAAGTTGTGGATCGGGTCGGACCCGGGGAACTTCTTGCCGGTGCAGCTGTCGCGCTCGGCGCAGAAGAACTGTGGCTCGAGCTCGGCCGGCGTGTCGTCGATACGGTCGCCGTTCTTGTTACAGCCGCCCTGGAACGTGTGGTACAGCCCGAGCCAGTGGCCGACCTCGTGGGTCGCCGTGTCGCCCAGGTCGTACTCGATGAGCCCGTCCGGCGGCTCCTCCTCCACACCCGGGATCTTGAAGCCGGTTCCGGGGAGCGTCGCCCAGTAGACGACCACCCCATCGTAGAACTTGAGCGGGCCGCGGTACCACACCGGGAACGTCGCCCAGCCCAGGTAGATGTCGCCGGCCGTGGCGTAGATGTTGAGCGCGTCCGCCCCGCCCTGGCGGAGCGAGGCCTTCATCTCCTGCTCCTCGGCCGAACCCTGGGCGGAGAAGAACCACGCGTCGTTGGTGACCACCTCCTGGCTCACCAGCTGGAACTGGAACCCGGCGCTCGCGTACGCGGCGTTCAGGACGTCCATCTGGGCGGGGATGAGGTCGCTCACGTCCTCCGCTCCGCTTCCCTCGCTCGGGATCACCACGTGGAAGTACACCGGCACATTCACGACGCCGGTCGTGGACTTTCCCTGCGGAATGCTCGCGGCGAGGTCGCGCTCGATCGCCTCCTGATCCGCGGCGCTCGGGTCCCGCACTGCGCACCGGTCGCGGCCACCCGGGCCCTTCTTCTTCAGCGGACTCGACGAGCTCTCGACGTCCGGATCAGCCATGCCGCCGCCGCACCCGACCGCGAGGATGCACAGCAGCCCCACAACGCTTCCCCATCTCATGGTTTCCCCTCCTGCGAGGGCGCCGACGGTAGGAGGCTCGTGCGGCGAGCGTCAACGCAAACCGAGGGCGAGTGACTGCTTGTCCGCCGGGCAGCGCGCCTCAGGCACGAAGCCCGAAGATCGACCGCAGCCGGTCGAGGATCCAGTTCGCCTCCCGGACCTCGACCACGTTCCCGTTCGCCTCGGCCACCGCCCGGAGCTGTCCCCTGCGGCGGGCCAGCGCCTCGGAGAGAAGCCCCGCCAGCGCCGGCTGCTCGTCGAAAAGCTGAGCGAACGTCGGCCGGTCGAGCTCGAACAGCACCGCGTCCTCGGCAGCGACCACCGTCGCGGAACGGGGTTCTCCGGTCAGAAGTGACATCTCCCCGAAGTACTGTCCGCGCCCGAGCCGGGTCACTTCCACCCCACGCGCGGTGATGATGGAGACCGTTCCCGAGGCCACCAGGTAGAAGGTCTGTCCCGGTGCCCCTTGCTCGATGATCCGCTCCCCGTGGCCGAAGCGGCGGGGGACCATCTCGTGCGCCACGCGCTCGCGCTCGCCCGGCCCGAGCACGCGGAAGAGGTCCACCTCGTCCAGCAGCGCCACTCGCTCGATGACCGGGAATTCCGCCTGCCGGTCCTGCTCCGGGAAGCGCAGGTGCATCACACTCTGGTGGAAGGGGACGTCGATCCCCTCCCGGCGCAGGCGGTACCAGAGCCGGGTGAGGATCTCGTCCCGGGCCCAGTTGGTTCGCACCACGTCGGCGACGTAGCAGCGGATGCGGTACTTGATGCCCGAGGTCTCGTACGACCAGGTCCGGATGCGGGCCGTCGGCTCGGCGAGGACCAGCGGCACCTCGGCCAGCGTCTCGCGGATGACCGCCTTCACCCGGTTGGGCGGCGTGTCGTAGGTGAGCTCGACGTAGGTGTCGAATCCCACCGGCTCGTTCCCCCGCGAATAGTTCTTCACCCCTTGCTTGCTGAAGGTGGTGTTGGGGATGGAGATGACCTCGTGGCGCTTGTTCTCCACCCGGGTGGCGCGCCAGCCGATCTGCACGATGCGGCCGAAGATGTCGTTGCCCACCGAGACCACGTCCCCGACCTGGAACGGCCGCTCCAGCTGGATCGCGAGACCGGCGAAGAGGTTCCCCAGCGTCTCCTGGAGCGCGAGGCCGATGACCACCGAGACGATGGCCGACCCGGCGAGCAGGCTGGAGAAGTCGATGCGGAACTCACGCTGGACGATGATCAGCGTGGCGATCAGGTACAGCGTGCCGTCGAGCACGTCCCGGAGGATCTTCGGCGTCGGGCGGCTCCGCAGCCGGGCTATCTTGAGGAGGAGCGAGACCCCCAGCCGGATGAAGCCGAAGGTGAGGGCGAGCATCCAGCTGAGCTCGAGCACCCGGTGCAGGCCCGGCGACAGCTGCTCCCCCCGGAAGAGGTCCACGGTCCGCAGGAGGAGGTACCCCGCCAGCAGGGACGCCGAGCCCCGGAGGTCGCGCTTGAGCTGCGGATCACCGCTCAGCGCCTGGAGCCCCATGAGCGCGAGCAGGAGGCCCGCGCAGGCGGCGAACAGGCCATGGCTCTGGAGCAGGGGGAGCACCAAGCGCGGTGAGGAGGATGCGGGTCGCTCGGGAGCGCCGTCAAGGTTGACGGCGACACCGGTCCCCGAGCATGTGAGGAGGGCTCCCATGCCTCTCCAAGACGTCCAGGGACAGCCCCGGGCCGTCCATGCGCTCCAGGCCTCCCTGGCGCACGGCACCGTGCCCCACGCGTGGCTCCTGACCGGGCCGTCCGGAGTGGGCAAGGAGCTCGCGGCGCTGGGCATGGCCCAGGCGCTGGTCTGCCCCGTGGCGCCGCAGGTCGGCTGCGGGAAGTGCCCGGTCTGCGCCCGGGTGGCCCGGTTCCACCACCCCGACGTGCTCTGGCTGATGCCGGAGGAGGAGGCGGTCCGCCGCAAGCTCGCCGCCCGGAGCGACTTCGACCACGTGCCCTCCCGGGAGATCCGGGTGGACCAGGTGCGGCGGCTGCAAGAAAGGCTCTCCCTCCGCCCCCTGGAGGCTCCCCGGAAGGTGGTGCTCCTCCTGCCGGCCGAGGCGATGAATCCGCAGGCGCAGAACGCCTTCCTCAAGACGCTGGAGGAGCCGCCGGCGGACACGGTGCTCCTGCTGGTGAGCGCTGCGCCGGACCGGCTGCTTCCCACGCTCCGGAGCCGGTGCGTGCGGGTGGCCTTCGGGCCGCTGCCCCACGCCTTCGTCCGTGACGAGGTTCAGAGGCGGCTGGAGGTGACGCCGGACGTGGCCGAGGCGGTGGCCTCCCTCGCCGACGGGAGCCTGGAGCGGGCGCTGGACCTGGACGCGGAACGCCTGGCGGACCGGCGTGGAATCATCGAGCGCTTCGAGGCGGTGACCGGCGCCGACCTGCGAACCGTGCTCCGCTTCGCCGAAGAGGCGGGGAGCAGCCGGGAGGAGGCGGAGGCGAACCTGGCCCTCCTCACCGTCTGGGTGCGGGACGTGGCGGTGGCGCGGGCCGGCAGCGCGAGCCTGTTCCACCCCGAGCTGCGCCCGCTCGCCGAGAAGGTGGCGGCCCGCGTCGACGACGATGCGCTCCACCGGCGGTTCCGGCTGATCGACGACGCGATGGTGGCCATCCGCCAGCGGAATGCCTCGCCGCGGCTCCAGCTGGAGCGGATGCTGCTGGAGATGGAGGGATGAGCGAGACGCTCGCGGGGCTGCTCGCCGAGGTGAAGGCGGGGAAGGTGCGGCCCCTCTACCTCTGTTGGGGCGAGGAGTTCCTGGTGCGGAGGGACGCCGAGGCCCTCGCGCACGCGCTGGTTCCCGAGGCCGCTGCGGACCTGAGCTTCGCGGTGCTGGACGCGGCGTCGCCGCGGGAGATCGGCGCCGAGCTGATGACCCTGCCGCTCTTTCCCGGGCGCAAGGCGGTCCTGGTGCGCGATCCCGAGTTCCTCGCCCCGAAGAAGGGCCGGGTGGACGCGCTGGGGAAGGTCCGGGAAGCGTGGAAGGCGGGACGGCGGAAGGAATCGGCGCGCCGGCTCCTGGCCCTGGTCGCCCGGGCAGGCTGGGGCCCCGCGGAGGTGGATCCCTCGGTGCCCGGGGCGCCTCCGTCCGAGGCCTGGCGCGAGGATCTGGGCATCACCCTGGCCGAGGCCGACCTGGACTGGCTGCGGGAGATGGCGGCCTTCATCCGCGAAGAGGGGGTGACCGCCCCGGAGTCCGACGTCTCGCCGCTGCTCCAGGCGCTGGAGCGCGGCCTTCCCGACGGGCACGCGCTGATCCTCGCCGCCACCGACGTCGACGGCCGCCATCCGCTCCTCAAGCTCGCCCAGAAGCAGGGCGCAGTGCTGGAGCGGAAGCTGGGGGGAGCCCGGCTGCGGGACCTGGACCTGAGCGGCGCCGCGAAGAGCTTCCTCGAGGGCACCGGAAAGCGGCTTGGTGCGGGCGCGGAGGAGGCGCTGCGCGACCGGCTCGGCGGGCAGATGCGACTGCTACGCTCCGAGCTGGAGAAGCTCGTGGCCTACGTCCAGGGACCGGTCATCCGTCGCGAGGACGTGGAGGCCGTCGTGGCCCGGGTCCGCGAGGAGGAGTTCCTCGAGCTGTCGGACGCGCTGCAGAAGAGGGATCTCCCCGCCGCGCTCCGCTACGTGGACGAGGCGCTGGAGCACGGCGCCGCTCCGCTGATGATCCTCGGTGCCGTGGCCAGCGTGGTGCGCGGCCTCATCGAGTCGCACGAGCGCATGACCCACCTCGGGCGCGGCCAGCCCCCGCGGAGCTTCGAGGAGTTCAAGTCCCGCATCTTCCCCGGCGTGGAGCGCGAGGCGAGGCAGCACGGCCAGCGCGTCCCGCACCCCTGGGCGGCCTTCCTGGGGATGCAGGCAGCGGCCCGCCATGGACGCCCCGCCCTCCGCCGGAGCCTGCTCGCCTGTGCCGAGGCCGACGTGGCCCTCAAGTCTTCCGGGGCCGGGAAGCTCGTGCTCGAGCGGCTGTTGTGGACGGTGTGCCCTCCGGGTCCGAGGCCGGCATGACGCCGAAACCACGCCGTTAACCTCCTGATGCGGCTCCGGGTTCTGCCCATGTGCTCGCGCTGTCGATGACCCAGAGTGAACGACCCCGGCGGGCGCCGCAGCTCACGCTGGTCGGGCCGAGAACGCCGAGCGACGAGGCTCTGGTCCGGGCTCACCTGGACGGAGACCGGGCCGCGTTCGGCGCCCTGGTGCAGCGACATCAGCGCCTGGTTCTGGCTCTGGTCCGGCGGTACGCGCGCACCCCCGAGGAGTCTGCGGACCTGGTCCAGCAGTCCTTCCTGCGCGCCTTCGCCGCGGCGGGACGGGTGTTTCCCCGCATGCGCCTGTCCGAGGAGGGCGCCTTCCGGGCCTGGCTGCTTCGGCTGGCGGTGAACGTCGGCAAGAACCACGCCCGAGACGGTCGGCGGTGGCGCCTCGAGCCGGTGGAAGCGCTCGACCTCCCATCCGCCGAGAGCGCCGGGGTGACCGAGCGGCTCGAGGCGGAGCAACGCCGCCGGCTGGTCCGCGCCGCCCTCGATGCGCTCACCCGCCGGCAGCGGGAGGTGTTCGCGCTCCGGGTGGACGGTGAGCTGCCGTTCGCCGATGTGGCTCGGGTGCTGGGCATCACCGAGAACAACGCCAAGGTTCACTTCCATCACGCGGTCCGGCGGCTGCGGGAGCGGCTGGGCGGGAAGGTGGAGGAATGAGCACCGACTGCGACAGGCTGGCAGCGCTGCTCTCGGAGCGCCGGCGGGGCGAGCTGTCGTCCGAGGACGCCCGGGCGCTGGATGCGCACCTGCGAGGGTGTGCGAGGTGCCGGGAGGAGGCGGCGGGTCTGGAGTCGGTGCTCGCGGCGGTGGAGCTGCCGCCGCCGAGCATCCAGGAGCTGGAGGCACTGGCACTGCGCTCTCGCCGGATCGGCGAGGGGCCGCGCCCGCGGAGCGGCGCCTGGAAGCTGCCCGCGGTGCTGGTGGCGGCGGCCGCGGCGGCGGTGTTGACGGTCTCGGTGCGGCCCGGGACGCGTCACCGCCCGGCACCGACCGCGCCGTTGGAGACCGCGGCCGTTTCTGCCGGCCGGGCGGTCCCGCCGGACGATGCGTTCGTGCAGGACCTCTTCCCGGAGATGACCTCCGACACCGGGGACGACGGCCAGGTCTCGCTCGAGGAGGACGTGCTCTCGCTCGAGGGTCCCGGGCTGTTCGGAAACCTGGATGGCTAGGCTGAGGAGGAGCTGGACCATGAAGATGTGGATGGTGCTCGGGGTGCTGCTGGTCGCCGGTGCGACCCAGGCTGCCGGCTCGAAGAAGGGCGACGACCCGGCCGCCGCCGACCGGCGGGCGGAGATGAATCAGCGGGCGCAGATGATGGTCACGCTCCAGCTCGCCGACGCGCTGGAGCTGGACGACGCAGGCACCCTGAAGCTGCGGCAGACGGTGGCCCAGTGGGATGCTCAGCGGGCGCCGCTTCGCCAGCAGATGTTCGACCTGGCGCAGGTGCTCCGCCGGGCGGCCAAGGGTGACACCACCGCGTACGGTCAGGTCGACCAGGCGATCCAGAAGATCATCGACCTCCGCGCCCAGATGCACCAGGTCGACCAGAAGATGTTCCAGCAGCTGTCGCAGGGGCTGATGCCGCAGAAGAAGGCGAAGCTGGCCCTCGCCATCGCACGGATGCCTGGCGCGAAGCGAATGATGCTCGGTGGTGGTCCTCGGGGAGAGCCGGACGACGCGCAGTGATGGCGCCGTCCGGAGCTTCTTCCCCGGACCTCGAGGAACCCAGCAGGCGCTGACGGCGGAGGGGACGCGGGGCGCGAGCCGTGCAGGAGGAGGCCCGAGCCGCTAGAGTGCCCGGCCCTCGAATGATCCCGAAGAAGTATCTCGTCACCCCCGCCCTTCCTTACGCCAACGGTCCCCTGCACCTCGGGCACGCGGTGGAGTACGTCCTCTGCGACGTGTTCGTCCGCTACCTGCGCTCGACCGGGCACGAGGTGGTGTTCGTCTGCGCGGACGATCAGCACGGCACGCCGGTCGAGCTGAGCGCGGCGAAACAGGGGATGAGCCCGGAGACGTTCGTCGCCGGCATCTGGGAACAGCACCGGGCCGATTTCCGGGACCTCGGCATCTCGCTCGACGCCTTCCACGCGACCAACAGCCCCGAGAACAAGCATTACTCGGAGCTCATCTACTCGCGGCTCAAGGAAGCGGGAGACATCCTCCGCCGGCCAGTGCGGCAGACGTACTGCGAGGTGGACCGTCGCTTCCTTCCCGACCGGTTCGTGCGCGGCACCTGCCCCAACTGCAAGAGCCCGGACCAGTACGGGGACGTGTGCGAGGTCTGCGGCAAGACCTACCGGCCGGAGGAGCTGATCTCCCCGCGGTGCGCGATCTGCGGCACGTCCCCGGTGACCCGGGAGAGCGAGCACCTCTTCTTCGCACTCTCCCGGCACCAGGCCTGGCTGCAGGACCTGGTGCGGAGCCGCGGCTTCCTCCACCCCTCGGTGGCGAACCAGCTGCAGGCCTTCTTCGACCAGGGCCTTCAAGACTGGGACATCAGCCGCGACGCTCCGTACTTCGGCTTTCCCATCCCGGGGGAGAAGGACAAGTTCTTCTACGTCTGGCTGGACGCGCCCATCGGCTACGTCTCGGCGACCGAGAAGTGGGCGAAGGACTCCGGGCGGGCCCGCTCGGCGATGGACCTCTGGGCGGAGGACTCGGACACCGAGATCCACCACGTCATCGGCAAGGACATCGTCTACTTCCACGCCCTGTTCTGGCCCACGGTGCTGAAGGTGGCGCGCTTCAAGCGGCCCGCGCAGCTGCACGTCCACGGCCACCTGACCCTCAACGGCGAGAAGATGTCCAAGACGCGGGGCACGCTGATCAACATCCGGACTGCGCTGGAGGCGTTCGAGCCGGCGTACCTGCGCTACTTCTTCGCCGCGAACCTCGGGCCGGGTCCCGAGGATTTCGATCTCTCGCTGCCGGAGTTCCGTGCCCGGGTGAACGGCGAGCTGGTGAACAACGTCGGCAACCTGGCCAACCGGACGCTCTCGCTCCTCGCCGGCCCGCTGGGCGGAAGGCTCGCCGCGGCGCCGGGTGAGGCGGGGAAGGCGCTGCTCGAGGCGTCGCTGGCGCGGATCCCCGAGGTGGTCTCGGCCTACGAGGCGCTCGACTTCCGTGCGGTGGTCCGCACCATCGTCGAGGTCTCGCAGTCGGCGAACCAGTTCCTCCAGGCGCGTGCGCCCTGGACGAAGGTGAAGACCGGGCCCGAGGTGGCGCGCGCCGACCTCTCCGACGTCGCGGACGTGGTGGCGCTGCTGGCGACGTTCCTGGCCCCGATCGTGCCCTCGATGACCGACAAGCTGTTCACGCAGCTCGGGACGCCGCCCTTGACCTTCGCCGACCTCGGTGCGGGCCGAGCGCTCCTTCCCAGGGCCCGCGCGCTCGGCACGCCGGCGCCGCTCCTTCCGAGGCTGGAGGAGGCGCAGGTGAACAAGCTCGTGCCGCCCGAGGAGCTGGCACGCCTCGCGGCCGCCTCGGGCAAGCCGGCTCCGGTCGCCCCCTCGCCGGGAGCCGGGGCGGCGGCTGACGCCGCGGCAGGGGAGATCGACATCGACACCTTCGCCCGGGTGGCGCTCAGGGTGGGCCAGGTGCTGGCGGCGGAGCGAGTGCCGAAGGCGGACAAGCTGCTGAAGCTCAGCGTGGACCTGGGTGAGGGGAGCCCGCGCACCATCGTGGCGGGCATCGCCGAGGCCTACGCGCCGGAGGCCCTGGTGGGTCACAAGGTGGTGGTGGTCGCGAACCTCAAGCCCCGCGCGCTCCGCGGCATCGAGTCCCGGGGCATGCTGCTCGCCGCCGGAAGCGGTGGCGCCTCGCTGAAGCTCGTCGACCCGGGCGACCTGCCCCCCGGAACCCCGGTGAAGTGATGCGGCTGGTGGACGGCCACTGTCACCTCGAGCCGCGGGAGTACCCGGACGTTCCTGCCGTGCTCTCGCGGATGGCAGCGGCCGGGGTGGTGCACGCGGTCGTGGTGGGCCAGTTCCACGCGCCGGGGAGCTTCGGGCACGCCCTCGACGTGGCCCGGGAACATCCGGATCGGCTGACGGCGACGCTCGGGATTCACCCCCACGAGGCGGCCCGGGCAACCGAGGCCGACTTCGCCTACCTGGAGGAGGCCTGTGGGAGGCCCGAGGTGCACGCGGTGGGGGAGGCCGGCCTCGACTTCTATTACGACCGCTCGCCGCGCGGCGTTCAGGACGCGGTCTTCCGGCGGCAGTGCGCGCTGTCGGTGAGGGTCGGAAAGCCGCTGGTGGTGCACGTGCGCGACGCGCATGCCGAGTGCGCGGAGATCCTCCGGGCGGAGAAGCCCACTGCCGGGGTCATCCACTGCTTCACCGGCGGCCTCCCCGCGGCGCGCACCTACCTCGACCTCGGGTTCCACCTCTCCATCTCCGGCGTGGTGACCTACAAGAAGACGGAGCCCCTGGCCGAGGCGGTGCGATTCGCCCCGCTCGAGCGGCTCCTGGTGGAGACCGACTCGCCGTACCTCGCGCCGGTTCCGTACCGCGGCAAGAAGAACGAGCCGGCATACGTGGTGGAGACCGCGCGGAAGGTGGCCGAGCTGAAGGGTCTCCCTCTCGAGGAGGTTGCCGAGGCGACGAGTCTCACCGCCGCGCGGGTGTACCGGTTCCAGCTGCCGGACACCTGAAAGGTCAGCGTGCAGGAGGCGGCGCCGGAGCTGCAGCCCCGGCCCGCAACCCTCCGGGGGGGCGGGGGCTGTCGGGGAGAGCGCGTCGGGGGCCGGGTGTTCCCCGGGAGGGAAGGCTCCGGACCCGAGCGAGCGGTCCTGCACCTGGAAGCGTGTCCCACGTGCCGAAACGCTCGGGGAGGCCGGGGGCGCTGGTGGGCGCTTCCGCTCCGGCGGCGTCCTCGGAGCGCCGGGGTCGCGCAGGCCGGTCGGGAGTGCCCGTCGGAGGGTCCTCAGGCGGGCCCGCGTCCGCCCCGGGCGAGAAACACCGAGGCCACGCGGTTCACGCCGGCTCGAGCGCCCGGACCACCAGCTCGAGGTCCGTATCCAGGTGCGGCAGCTCCATGAGCAGCGCATCGGGGTCGTAGACGAACTCCGTCGCCCTGGCCCGGAGGATCTGGGTGAGGGCCTCCTCGCCCCGCACCGGCCCGGCGCCGGCCCACACCACGCGCCCTCGCTCGAACTGCAGCTGTCCCTCGGTGCCCTCCGAGCGGAGCATGAGCCTTCCCGATTTCCGGCCACTCCCCAGGATGCGCAGAACGTCTCGCGGAGGAAGCTCGTCCGCGGTTCCCTGGACCACCCGTGCCGGGGCCCCCTGCTCGATGCGCTGGTTCAACGCCTCGACGACCTGGACGGCGACCTCGACCGGCTCCAGGGGGCCGAGCAGCGTGCTCACCCCGGACTGCGACAGTCTCTCCGAGCCAGCGGGATCGACCTCCCCGGTCACCAGGAGCGGCGTTCCGGCGAAGCGTGGATCCGAGCGCAGCTCGACGGCGGCGTCCGCCACCTCGGCCATCCCGAGCGCGGAGGAGACCAGCCAGAGGTCCGTCCCGCCCGCCGCCTCGAGCGCGTTCTCCAGCGTGCTGCTGGCGTGCACCACCAGCCCCTTCCGCCCCAGCGCGTGCACCACCGCGTCTCGCCGCGCCGCCTCGGGCTCGGCGACCAGCACCTGCCGCCCGTCGCTCTCCAGCCGCCGCCGCAGCAGCTCGCCGGAGTGGAGCAGCTCCAGCATCTCCACCACCCGCGGGTCGAACAGCTTCCCGGCCTGCTCCGCGAGGTAGCTGAGCGCCTGCTCGCGCGTGAAGAGCCGCCCGAAGGCATTCCCCGGGTTCCGGGTGAGATCCAGCCAGCTGTCCACCGCGGCGAGGATGCGCGCCCCGATGGCGATGTCCTCGCCGTGCGCGCCCTGGGGCGTGCCGGAGCCGTCCCATGCCTCGTACAGCTGGGCGAGCGTCGCGCCCACCTGCGCCGGGAGGTGTACCGCCTCGAACATGTGCACCGGCGAGAGCGCCACCTTCTTCGCCTCTGCCTTCCACTCCGGATTCCGGGCGGTGCCGGAGAGGGTCAGGTGCTGGGGACCCTTGCCCAGGTCGTGGAGGAACGCCGCCAGCGCGACGCAGGTCACCTCGCGGCTGGGGAGCGCCAGGCGCATCGCCACCAGCGAGGCCTGCCGGGCGAGCTGGGCCGAGTGGCCCCGCATCTCTCCCCGGCTCCGCTCCAGCTGATCCACCAGCACCCGGAGCGTCTCGAGGTAGTCGGTCTGGTCCACCGCGCCGCGCCCCGCCACGAGACCACTCTCGCCGGTGGTGGGCCGGCTGGTCCGGGCAGCGGGCGTGCGGGCCTGGCTGCTCTCGCCCCGGAGCCGGAGCGGGACCGGCGGCGCCTGCTTGCTGCTTCCGGCCGACTCGTACGCGGCGGCGATGCCCGCCAGGTCGGCCCGGGTCGCGCGCGGTCCGGACGACAGCGACGCGAACGCGGTGGTGTCGGCGTAGTAGTGCTTCTGGATCCCGGCCCGCACCACGCTCCGGAGCGCGATGTAGGCGTAGACCTCGTCGACGTCGGCGATGCTCGCCACGTCCCGGAGCATCTTCTCGTTCTGCGGCTCGGCGGCGACGATGGAGAGGATGCGCCGCTCGTCGTCGACCGCCAGCGGCAGGATCTGATGCGCTTCCGCCAGCCGGACCGGGACGCGGTCGAGCAGATCGCTCGGGATCTGCGCGCGGGCGAGCTTCTCCGCGGGGACGTAGCGGGTCTTCAGCTCGGAGGCGAGAAATCGGAGCAGCGTGGCCTCGGCGAGCAGGCCCATCTCCACCAGCGAGTCGCCGAGGCGATGCCCGGTGAGACGCTGTTGCTCCAGCGCCTGGTCCACGGCCTCGCGGCTGACCAGGCCAGCGGCGACGAGGCGATCTCCGAGCTTCGGGCTCATCCCAATCCTGAGGGTCAGGGATTGTGCCGGATCCAGCCGGGGAGAAGAATTGCGGTGTTTCTGACCCCTGTTCAGCCGTCCGGAGGCCTGTCCGACACCGGGGTCTCCTGCGACTCGGACGGGGCGGCCGACGCATCCGGCGCCGCGAACGGGGGGGCTTCCCCGGTGAGCGCTTCCAGGGGCTTGAAGCTGAGCCGGGGCGTTGCGGGGGAGGGGGGCGGCGTCTGAGCGGGGGCCCCGCCGCGCTCGCGCTGGCGCTTCCGCTTCTCGGACCGCTTGCCGCGTCCCTCCACCGGGGAGCGCCCCCGCGCGGTGGGCGCCGGTCCCTTCCAGAGGTGGCGCTCGTAGAGCTTGGTCTGCTCGGTCCAGGTCTCGCCCGGGTCGTGCGCCATGAGGTCCAGCCAGCTGTCGATGCGCGAGTCGAGCGAATCGATGGCGTGCACCACGTACGCCTCGAGCGTCATCGGCACCTTGGGTGAGCCGTACTCCAGCTGCCCGTGATGAGCGAGGACGCCGTGGGTGATGTGCGCCTCGAGCAGCGGTGGGAAGCCGGGGATGCGGGCCGCCTTCTCGCGGATCGCCTGCGCGGTCATCACGATGTGGCCCACCAGCCGGCCCTCGTCGGTGTAGCGGGTGTTGCCTCCCTCCCAGGCCAATTCCTGGCATTTCCCGATGTCGTGGAGGAGCGCGCCGGCGGTGACCAGATCCCGGTCCAGCATCGGGTAGTGGTCCGCCACCCGCTGCCCCAGGCGCATCACGGAGAGGATGTGCTCGGCGAGGCCCCCGCGGTGAGCGTGGTGGATGCCCTTCGCCGCCGGGGCCAGGGGAAGGCGCTGGGCGACGAGTGGATCGTCGAGGAATGCCAGGAGCAGGGCCTTCACGTGCGGGTCGGTCACCCGCTCCACCAGCTCGCGGATCTGCCCCATCGCGCGAGCGCCGTCCGGCACCTGTCGCGGCGCCTCGTGGGGCGTCCGGGGCTGGACGGGGACGACTGGAGACGCGGCGGCGGGCGCGGCCGGAGGCGAAGGCGGCACCTCGAACTCCGCCGGATCGATCGGATCAGGGTCCAGCCGGTCCACCTGCTCCAGGAGGACTTGCGGCTTGCCCTGGAATTGCGTGACGTGCCCGCGCACCAGCACCAGGTCCCCGGCCTGGAAGGTGGGCTCGATCGCGTCCACCTGCTCGAAGACGCGAGCATCCACCTCGCCGGTCCGGTCGCCGAGGCCCACGACGAGGAAGACCTTCCCGCTCCTCGCGGTGGTGCGAGCCTTGCGGGTGATCTTGAACACGGTGTGCACCGGTTGCTTGTCGCGCAGGTCGCGCACGTACACCTTGCGCACCACCTCGTCGCCGGGAGCTGCCTCGCTGGAGTGAACGTCGGTCGGAGTCACGGGACGGCGGACCCTACCAGACCCGTGCGTTCGGGGGGCCCGACGAGTTAGGAGTCGCCAAGTTGATCTTCCCACTCCGAGACAGCCCACGACCGGCGAACTGGCCGGTGGTGGTCGTGGCGATCATCGTCATCAACGTCGTGGCGTTCCTCTGGGAGCTGAGCCTCGGCCCGGGTCAGCTCGACGCGGCGATCGAGGTGCTCGGGTTCGTGCCACGACGCTTCTTCGGCTGGGAGCAGGCGGGCGGAGCCCCGCTCGACCCCTGGCGGTTCCTTCCGCTCCTCACCGCGAACTTCCTGCACGGCGGCTGGCTCCACATCATCGGCAACATGTGGTTCCTGGGCGTCTTCGGCGACAACGTCGAGGACCGCCTCGGCCACCTGCGCTTCGTGATCTTCTACCTGCTCTGCGGAGCGGCCTCGATGTTGATCCAAGGGCTGGTGGTTCCGGGGTCGAGGGTTCCGGCGATCGGCGCATCCGGCGCCATCGCCGGCGTGCTCGGGGCGTACCTCGTTCTCTATCCATCCGCGCGGGTTCGGACGCTGGTCTTCATCTTCATCGTCGACCTGCCGGCGGTGGTGTTCCTCGGGGTCTGGTTCCTCACCCAGCTGATGAACGGGAGCGCCTCCTTGAGCCCGACGGCGGCGGAGGCTGCAGCGGGCGTCGCCTGGTGGGCGCACATCGGCGGGTTCGTGGTGGGGATGGGATTGTGCGTCCTGCTGAGAAGGGCCGAGGTGCCCCGTCCCCGGCGCGACTGGACCACCCGCCCGCCGCGGGGCCTGTGGGTCTAACGCCACGTCCGGCGGTTCACCGTCTCCATTCCAGCGGAATCGCCTCGCGCGCCGCTGCGCGCTCGAGGTCCTGAAGCTCCTCGCGGGCGGTGTGCAGCTGGTATTCGTCCTCCTCCAGCTGGACCTTGAGGGACTGGTAGCGGCTGTCCACCACCACGTTCCCCGCGTAGTCGTAGGAGGTGAGGTCCTGGCCAGGGAGCTTGGCCAGCGCCTCGCGGGTCCGCTGCGCCTTTCGCTCCGCACGCCGCACCCGCTCGTTGGCCTTGCGGAACATGTCCCGCCATTGCTCCTCGCTCACCTTCTCGTCATCCCGCGGAGCGCGGATGCTCTCCTCGATGGGCTGCGGGGCTGGCGGCTGCTCGGGAGCGGGCTTCTTCGCCTCCTGAGCCTCGGGGTCGGCCTTGGCGCTGGTCTTCTCGGGCTCGACGCCAGGGATCGCGCTCCGCGGGGCCACCACGTCCGGGTTCGCCTCCAGCTTGCGCACGGTGCGCCGGGCCTTCTCCGGGATGCTCGCCAGGTCGTTGGTGTAGTGCGTCTCGCCCGCCGCGTCGGTCCACACGTACACGTCTTCCGCTCGGGCAGTGGCGGCGTGCAGGACGAGCGGGAGGACCAGCACCCGCAGGAGACGGCGGCTCATCGACGCCGGGAGTCTATCCGGTTCGACGAGCGGACCCGCGCTGCACGGAGCGCAAGCCGGGTCGAAAGCCACACCGCCACCACGAGCGCGCCGCCCACCACCCAGTAGCTCCAGCCGGAGACGATGCCGGTGACCGCCACCAGGGCCGAGGCCAGGGTGGCCCCGAGCTCGAGCCCACCGAGGACGCTGCCCGACCGCACTCCTGCCCGCGGGCGCACGTGCGTCTTCAGAGCGGAATGCTGGTCGACCCGAACCCAGGTGGTCTGCCCCGGGGCGAGGACCTCGTCCTCACCGTCGACCAGCCCGTTCCGCAGGGCGTTGGAGATCTCGTACAGCGAGGCGAACTCCATCTCTCCCTCGGGGGTGCGCACGCGGTACTTCATGCGAGCTCCGTGGCGATCTGCTCGGCGATGCGCAACCCGTCGATGGCGGAGCTCACGATTCCCCCGGCATACCCGCATCCCTCCCCGGAGGGGTAGAGGCCCCGCATGGAGACCGACTGGAGCGAGTGGTCACGGGGCAGCCGAACCGGGGAGCTGGTGCGGCTCTCGATGCCGAGGAGCTTGCCCTCCGCGCTGACGAAGCCCCTCATCTTCTGATCGAAGCGGCGCAGCGCGGCCTTGAGCGCGGTGGTGAGCTCGGGAGAAAACAGCGCATTGAGGTCGGCGTGGGCGAGGCCCGGGCGATAGCTGGTCCCTCCCGGCGCCGTGCCCTTCCGGCCGGCGAGGTAGTCGGGGATGGTCTGCGCCGGGGCGTTGAACCGGCCGCCGCCGAGCCGGTACGCCTCGCCTTCCCAGTGGCGCTGGAACTCCAGCCCGGCGAGCGGACCTCGGAAGCCGGCGCGGGCGAAGTCAGCCGGCGAAACCGAGACCACGATGCCGGCGTTCGCATACCGGGCGTTGCGGCGGCTGTTGCTCATGCCGTTGGTGCACTGCAGGCCGTCCTCGGTCGGGGTGGGCACGATGAGGCCGCCGGGGCACATGCAGAACGAGTACACCCCGCGCATCTCGCCCCCGGTCTCGAAGTTCTCGGCGAGCTTGTAGTCCGCGGGTGGGAGCTCGGGATGGTGCGCCGCCGCGCCGTACTGGATGGCGTCGATGAGCTTCTGGGGATGCTCGGCCCGGAAGCCGATGGCGAAGGGCTTCGCCTCGATCGCCACCCGGCCGTCCACGGCGAAGCGCTCGAAGAGCTCGCGGGCGCTGTTCCCCGGCGCGAGCACCACCCGGTCGGAGTCGAGCCGTGTGCGGTCATGGAGCAGCACGCCCGCGGCGACGCCCTCGCTGGAGAGCACGTCCTCTACCCGGGCCTCGAAGCGGACCTGGCAGCCGCCGGCGACCAGCTCCTCGCGGAGGCGGGCCACCGCGAAGGGGAGAAGGTCCGATCCGATGTGGGGCTTCCCGTCGACCAGGATGCGCTCCGGCGCGCCGTAGCGGGCGAAGGTTTCGATGACTTTCCGGACCAGGGGATGGTTGATGCGGGTGCTGAGCTTTCCGTCGGTGTACGCACCGGCGCCGCCCTCGCCGAAGTTCATGTTGCTCTCCGGGTCGAGGCTTCCGTCCCGCATCAGCCTGGCGACGTCCTTCCTCCTCTGCACCACCTCCCGGCCGCGCTCGAGGAGCACCGAAGGAACGCCGCGTTCCAGGAGCCCCAGCGCACAGAAGAGGCCCGCCGGCCCGGTCCCCACGATGATCGGGCGGCGCTCGGGAGCTCGGACCTTCGCGGGAGACGGCGGGGACGGCTCGGTCTCGGTCACTCCGGGCGGGATGTGCCGCGGCACCCGGCCCTCGGCGAAGGTCACCTCGACGGTGTGGATGTACCGCGGGGATCCCTTCTTTCGCGCGTCGAGAACCGAGCGGACGACACGGACGGTTCCGAGGTCGTCCGGGCGGACGCCGAGCGCCTCGGCGGCGCGGCGGCGAAGCAGCGACTCCGGCTCCCCCAGCCAGAGCGGAACGTTGTGAATCCGGTACGGCAAGCCCGAGGTGTTAGAGGCGAAGGTGGGTGGAAGCAATCCTCCGGGGTCCGGCGCACCCAGTTGGCAGTGCGCAGAGTCCTTCGCACCCCAGGAGGCCTCGTCTGACGGCCGGATCCCCTATTTTCAGCCACTTGTAATGATGGAAGGTGGTGGCACGGGTGTGGCAGCCTGGCCCTGCCCGTGAGTACCGACGCCAAGGCGACCAAGATCCTCGCTCGGACGTTCTTCAATCAGCTGCGTTCGAGCGGTTACACCCCGACCCAGGTGATTGCAGTGGCGACGGAGTTGATCGACCTCGTCGCCACGGACATCCGAGAGGCTGACAAGGCCCCGGCTTCTCCCTCGGCGCATCCGGGCGAGGAGAATCGCCCGGCCGCCTAGGCTCACCCGGGGCTTCCTGGACCCCTGGACAACGGCGCGTGCTGCGTTAGTCTTTCTGGAGTTTCCCTCGACCGGACGCGAACGTTCCGGACGGGTTTCGGGGCCTGAGGCCCGGGCGAGCGGAAGCAGTTTTTCGAAGGTCGACCCTGCAGCCGTCACGTGGCCGCGGGGTTTTTTGTTGCCCGCGCGCGGGCCCGCTCCCGGGCCGCCGCGAGGGCCAGCACCAGCAACCCGGCGGTCATCGCGCTGAAGACGATGCTGGTGGTCCAGGTGGCCATGACCGCCACGAGCCCGAGGCCCACCACGAAGGCCAGGGCGTCCTCCACCCACCGGCGCGGCCGGTCACGCATCAGCAGCGCCGCGCATCCGGCCAGCGGGATCCCGAACAGGACCTGTCGCTCGATGCGCGGGCCGCTGGCCAGCACCGTGTCCCAGTTGTGCACCATCAAGGCGGCGAAGATGACCACCGACCCGATGGAGAGCACCAGGACCGCCGCGGCGGCCGCGTCCTTGGTGACCCGGGCCTTCTCGTCGAACTCCTGGGTCGCCAGGTCGACCAGCGTTTCCAGGGCGCTGTTGAGGATCTCGGCGAAGAAGACCAGCAGCACGCAGAAGATGAGGGTGACCTTCTCCGCCAGGCCGAGCGGCAGCCCGCTACCCACCAGCCCGACCAGGATGGCAGAGACGACGTGCACCTTCATGTTCGGCTGGTGCATCACCGTATGGACCAGCCCGTTCCAGGCGTGGAGCGTCGAGGCCCAGAAGCCCTCGCCGCGGCGGGGCGGATAGGGCGGCTTGCGGAGAGGAACGGGGGCGGGCGCGGTCATGGGCAGCGGTACAGCGGCACAGACTGAGTCTGCGGGCAGGAAGCAGTCAACGCGTGTGCTCCCGAGCGTTGAATTCCAGTCCCGCTTCTCTTAATGGACCGCTCATGGCCACCATGAAAGTCGCGATCAACGGTTTCGGTCGGATCGGGCGCTGCATCCTCCGGGCGACGCTGGCGAGGAAAGAGAACATCGAGGTCGTTGCCATCAACGACATCGACGCGCCCGCGACCATGGCCCATCTCTTCAAGTACGACTCGGTGCACCGCACCTGGCCGGGTCAGGTCTCGGCCACCGACAAGGCGATGACGGTCGACGGGAAGAGCATCGCCTTCACCGCGGAGAAGGACCCGACCAAGTTGCCCTGGAGGTCCCTGGGAGTGGATCTGGTGCTGGAGTGCACCGGGAGGTTCACCGACCGGGACGGTGCGAGCCACCACCTGAAGGCCGGGGCGAAGAAGGTCATCATCTCCGCCCCGGCGAAGAACCCGGACGTGACCATCGCCATCGGGGTGAACAGCGAGGCCTACGACCCGGCGAAGCACACCATCCTCTCCGCGGCCTCGTGCACCACCAATTGCCTCGCGCCGACGGCGAAGGTCCTTCTCGACGCCTTCGGCATCGAGAAGGGCCTGATGACCACGGTGCACAGCTACACCAACGACCAGCGGATCCTCGACCTGACCCACAAGGACCTGCGCCGCGCCCGGGCGGCGGCGCTGTCGATGATTCCCACCAGCACCGGGGCGGCGAAGGCGATCGGTGACGTGCTCCCGACGCTGAAGGGAAAGATGCACGGGGTGAGCGTGCGCGTGCCGACGCCGAACGTGAGCCTGGTGGACCTGACCGTGGTGCTGGGCAAGAAGGCCACACCCGAGGAGATCAACGCCGCGTACCGCAAGGCCGCCGAGGGCCCGCTGAAGAACGTGCTGGAGTACAGCGAGGCGGAGACGGTCTCGGTGGACTACAACGGGAACCCTCACTCGTCGATCGTCGACGCGACCAACACCTTCGTCATCGAGGGCAACCTGGCCAAGGTGATGGCCTGGTACGACAACGAGTGGGGCTTCAGCAACCGGATGGTGGACCTCACCAAGCTCGTGCAGTCGAGGGGTTGAGCCCCTTCTGGGAGGCGCCGCCGTGTCCTTCCGCTCCATCGACGATCTGCAGCTGACCGGAAAGCGCGTCTTCGTCCGGGTGGACTTCAACGTCCCGCTCGACGAGCAGCGCAACGTCACCGACGACATCCGGATCCGTGAGGCGCTGCCCACGCTCCGGCGCGTGCTGCAGACGGGCGGCAAGCTCATCGTGGCCTCGCACCTGGGTCGCCCGAAGGGCGTGGACCCGAAGCTGTCGCTCGAGCCGGCGGCGCGGGTGCTCTCCGAGCTGCTGGGCAAGCCGTACGAGGTCCTGCTCGCCGACGACTGCGTGGGCGACGGCGTCCGGAAGATGGTGAAGGACCAGACGCCGACCCAGGTCGTGGTGCTGGAGAATCTCCGGTTCCACAAGGAGGAGGAGGCGAACGATCCGGCCTTTGCCCGGGCCTTGGCGGAGAACGCGGACGTGTGGGTGATGGACGCCTTCGGCACCGCGCACCGGGCGCATGCCTCCACCGCGGGGATGGCTGCCTTGGTGAAGGAGAAGGCGGCCGGATATCTCATGGTGAAGGAGCTCGAGTTCCTGGGGCGGCTGCTGAAGTCCCCGGCGATGCCCTACCTGGCGGTGCTGGGGGGCGCGAAGGTCTCGGACAAGATCAAGGTGATCGAGAGCCTGCTTCCCCGGGTGAGCACGCTGATCGTCGGCGGTGCCATGGCCTACACCTTCCTGAAGGCGCAAGGGGTCGAGGTGGGGAAGAGCCGCGTGGAGGTGGACAAGCTGGACGTGGCTCGCCGCGCCCTGGAAGCCGCGGACCGGCTGGGCAAGCCGGTGGTCCTGCCCATCGACCACATCGCCAGCACCGACCCGACCGGCAATGCGCCGATCCGCGAGGTCAAGGAGCGGGCGCTGCCGCCGGAGCTGATGGGCCTCGACATCGGGCCACGCACGCGGGCGCTGTTCGCCGAGCACCTTCGGCCGGCGCACACCGTCTTCTGGAACGGGCCGATGGGCCTGTTCGAGGTGCCCGCATTCGCCGCGGGGACGAGGGTCGTGGCGGAGACCATCGCCCGGCTGAAGGACGCGACGACCGTGGTGGGCGGGGGTGACAGCGCGGCGGCAGTGCAGGCGTTCGGGCTTGCGGAGAAGATGTCCCACGTCTCGACCGGTGGTGGCGCCTCGCTCGAGTTCCTCGAGGGCAAGGAGCTGCCCGGAGTGAAGGCGCTGGAGTCCTGAAGCCGAGGAGGGCGTCGATGACCTCGCCACGTCGCCGGCCGCTGGTGGCCGGGAACTGGAAGATGCACCGGACCAGTCCGGAGGCCGTGGAGCTCATCCAGCAGCTCCGCGAGGGCTACACCGCTGGCCGCGCGGAGGTGATGGTGGCTCCTCCCTTCACCGCGCTGGAAGCGGCCTCACGGGCGCTGGAGAGCAGCGGCATCGCCCTGGGCGCCCAGAACGTCCACTGGGAGGCCCAGGGCGCGTTCACCGGGGAGATCTCCGCCGGGATGCTGCGCGCGGTGGGCTGCAGCTTCGTCATCGTCGGGCACTCCGAGCGGCGGCAGCTGTTCGGGGAGACCGACGCCACCGTGAGCAAGAAGGCGCGGGCGGTGCTGCACGCCGGGATGCGGCCGCTGGTGTGCATCGGCGAGACGCTCGCCGAGCGCGACGGCGGGCGGACGCTGGAGGTGTGCTCCAGCCAGCTGCGCGGCAGCCTGGCCGGGGTGGCGGTGGAGGAGATGAACCATGTGGTCCTGGCCTACGAGCCGGTGTGGGCCATCGGCACGGGTCGGAACGCCACGCCGGCGCAGGCGCAGGAGGTCCACGCGCACGTCCGCGAGCTGCTGGTCCGCCTGTTCGGCCGTCCGGTCGGGGAGGGGCTGCGGATCCTCTATGGGGGCTCGGTGAAGGCGGACAACGCGGTCGAGCTGCTCGGGCAGGCGGACGTGGACGGGGCCCTGGTCGGCGGGGCGAGCCTCAAGACCCAGGAGTTCCTGGCGATCGTCGCGGCTGCGGGGTAGCCGGCGACTTGCCTCCAGGGGCGGCTGCCCGTTAGGGTGCGCGCCCTCTCATGGTCGTCTTCTTCACCATCATCCACGTCCTGCTCTGCGTCTTCATGATCTTCGTGATCCTTCTTCAGCCGGGGAAGGACGCGGGCATGGGTGCGGCGCTCGGCGGCGGCGCAGCGACCTCGGCGTTCGGTGGCCGGGGAGCAGTCACCTTCCTGAGCAAGCTGACCGCGGTGTGCGCGGCGCTGTTCTTCCTGACCTCGCTGGGCCTGTCGTTCGTGGGCGTGCGGGGCTCGGTGACCAGCAGCCTGCTGGCGAAGCCGGCTCCGGCCGCGGCGCCTGCCCCTGCACCGGCGTCGGGCTCGACGGCGCCGGCCCCGGCGGCTCCGGCCGCACCGTCGACGCCGAAGGCGAGTGACGCGGAGCCCCCGCAGTCGGCTGCGCCGACTCCGACGCCGGCTCAGAAGTAGCCGAGGTTCCGGGGGCCGTGCACGACGGCCTGCTCGTCCTGCTCTGGTCGGCGGTGTTCGCCGGGGGGCTGGGCGTGTGTCTGTGGCTCGCCGGCCGCGGCCTTTCGAGGTCCTACGTGCGCGATGTGCTGCACGTCGGGGCGGGCGTGTGGCCGCTGGGGTGGGGCGCATGGCAATCACCGTGGCCGCCGATCGGGGTGGCGCTGACCGGCTTCGGGCTCCTGCTGGCGGTGCCGCTGCTCGGACGCCGGCTGGAGGCGGCGCGGTCGCTGGAGCGTGTGGTCTCGGGGGAGGGAGAGGCGTGGTCCGGGCTGGTGCTGTACGGGCTGTCGGCGGCGGTCTTCACCGCCGCGGGTCTTCTCGGGCGCTCGCCGTTCCCCGCTGCGGCGGCGCTGCTCGCGCTGGCGCTCGGAGATGGACTCGGCGGGCTGATGGGACGCCGCTGGGGGAAGCACCGCTACCGGGTGCCCTGGGCGAAGACGAAGAGCGTGGAGGGCACGCTGGTGGTGGCGGTCTTCGCAGCGGTGGGGACGCTGCTCGCAGGTCAGCTGTTCGGTATGCCGTTGTCGCTGGCCCGCGTGCTCGTGGCGGGGGTGGCGGCTGCGCTGGCTGAGGCGGTGGCGCCACGGGCGACGGACAACGTGCTGGTCCCGCTGGCGGTCTGGGTGATCACAGGGGGACTGGAAAGCGGCGGGGGTCCCTGATACGTAGACCGTCCTCTTTCAAGCCCAGGTGGTGGAACTGGTAGACACACCATCTTGAGGGGGTGGCGCCGAAAGGTGTGCGGGTTCGAATCCCGCCCTGGGCACTCGGTAAGTTTCCAGAGCCGCGGTCAGACCTCAGCCCTTGATTGCAGTCCGGGACGTGAAGGCCAGCAGCGCCTGGTACCAGACCCTGCTCGCGGCGAAGGCGGCGGGCGATCCGGACCATCCGCATCGTCTCTTCTACGACCGGATCATGCGTGGAGATGCCCTCATCCTCCAGCTGCACCGCTGGGACGACGAGGAGCACCCGAACTTGACGGGTCCCGACCGGGGGCCCCACGGCCATGGCGTCCTGCTCTGGTTCGAGGTCGACGACTTCGATGCGGCCGTGGACCGTGTCCGACGCCTGGGCGCTCGAGTCATCCAGGAGCCGCACGTCAACCCGGCTCCGCAGCACCGGGAGATCTGGATCCAGGATCCGGATGACTATGTCGTCGTCCTCGCCAGTCCCGACGGAGAAGCAAGGCAGGGTCTTCGGGAATCCTGAAGCGACGCGTTGCACCCCTGCGCGAGGTCGGCCGCAGGTTCGGCGCGAACCGTGCGCTCATCTCCCGATTTCCCGCAAGGCGTGCGCGAGAACCCACTGCACGGCGTGACTCTCCTCTCAGCCTCCAGGAGCGAAAATTGCACGGCCTTCATCGGCTCGCGTCGCGGAGGTCCTCATGCGAACGCTGACGGTAGGCCTTCTCTCCCGCCTCTTCGCTCTGTCGATCCTGCTGACCGGGTGTTCGAAGCCCGAGGATCCGGCGGCAGTCCACCGAGCCCTGGGCAACGAGTACGCCAGGAAGGCCGACTGGACAGCGGCCGCGACGGAGTACGGGCTTTCGGTGCAAGCGAATCCACATGACCGCAAGGTGTGGGAGCTGAAAGCCAACGCGCACCTGCGGCTTGGCCAGCTGCGCGAAGCTGCGGAGAGCCTGGCGAAGCCGGCGGAGTACACGTCGGATCCGACGGCCAAGGCAGAGTGCTATCGACTCGTTGCCGGCATGTACGTCGAGCAGAAGGAATTCATCGAAGCGGAGAAGGCCTTCTCCGAGGCGTTGAAGTTCGATCCGCGTGATGAGAACTCCCTGTCCTGGCTCGGAGAGTTCGCATCCATCCGCGGCGGCGCCCGTTCGATGACCGAGCCGCCGGATCCGGTCTGGCTGACCAAGGCGATCGCTTACTACGACAAGGTCATTGCAGTGAATCCGGAGAACCTCTTCGCATACGTCAACAAGCGGATTGCCCTGAACAAGTACATTGTTCTCGAAGAGCAGGAGAGCGCCCTGGCGAATCGCCTCATTTACCTCGAGCGCAAGGATGCCTCCAAGGTGGCCGCAGCGCAGACCCGTCTGACCGAATCCACCGCGCGAATCGAAGATTTCAAGAAAGAGATCGAGCAGCTGAGCACGAAGATCAAGGAGATCCAGGCAGCCCAGAAGGCCAAGAAGCAGAGCACGAGCTGACGACGCCTCGTTCGAGTCCCGCCCGGCGCGCTTCAGACGAGATAGCCGCGGAAGAAGAGCTGTCCCATCGCGTCGGCGACCCGGACCAGCCAGACGAGCACCGGGATCAGCACCCACAGCGGAAGCTCCACCAGCAGCAGCAGCACCGGCAGCACCAGCGCGTCGGCGCGGTAGAGGCTCACGCCCCGGCCGGCGAACAGCGGGAAGGCCCAGAAGAGCAGGGCGGTCATCGCGGCCCAGAGGCGTAGCGGATTCCGCCGGTGCCGGGTCACGCCGGCGGTGACCAGCCCGAGCACCAGGAGGCCGAGGACCGTCAGTGCCTGGAGCGCGATGGTCCTCCGCGGCAGATCGTCGGTGAAGACCGGCTCCACCACCGCGAGGAACGCCTCCAGCGGTCGCGCCACCGCGGGCAGCCCCTTCTGGTAGGTGCGGTACCACGCATCCCAGTGGCCGAGGATCAGCTGCTGGGCCAGCAACACGAGGAAGAACCCCGCCGCGGACAGCGCTCCGGTCACCACCGCCGGCCGGAGCGACCGGGTCCTCCACCAGGCCGCGACCGTGTTCGGCATCGCGAGCAGAACGCCCGTGACGTAGGTCATGGCGAGCGCTCCTCCCGCCAGCCCCATCGGGACCCAGCGCCACCGCGCGAGCGCGCTGCCCGCAAGGACGATGCAGAGGAGCGCGAGAGAGGTCGGGAAGATGGCGTGGGCGTACACCGCGCCGGGGAAGACGCCGGCCATCGCCAGGAGGACGAATCCCTTCAGCCGCCGCTGCCGGAGCAGCCCGTTCCACAGCACGACCAGCATCGCCAGGGCGGCGGTTCCCGACACCCAGACCCCGGCAGTCTCCCGCCGGAGCCCCAGCGCGAGCAGCGGCCGGAGCAGCCAGGGGTACAGCGGAAACCAGGCCGAGTTCCCGCACGCGTCGCGGGGACGGCCGCCCAGACGGGCGCAGGAGAAGAGCTCCCAGCCGCGGCTCGCGATGTCCAGGTAGTGCCCGCTGTCCCACCGCCGCCAGGTGAAGGGGTTTCCGGTGTCCCAGCCCACCTGCGCAGCGGACATCGCGAACAGCCATCGCACGCCCGCGAACACCAGCAGCGGCGGCAGGAGCGCCGCGGCCAGCCGCAGTCCGGGGCGAATCCAGCGCCGGGATTTGCCCGGGCCGAGCCCGTCCCTTCCTGTCACCCGTGCACCTTCACCAGGACACCGGACCCTAGAAGAGTCGTCCACCCGGGGCCACGTCCCGGTGTGCCCGATGCAGACCTCGGCCGGCTATGGTCTAAGCGGAGCCCGCCGTGGAACGTCCCGCGCCAGCGCTGATCAGCGTGGTCATTCCGATGTTCAACGAGCAGGAGTCGGTGCGTCCCCTGCTCGAGCGCCTCGAGACGACCCTCCGACCCCTTGGCCTTCCCTTCGAGATCGTCGCGGTGGACGACGGCAGCCGGGACAGCACACGCGAGCGGCTGCTCGCCTTCCCGCCGCTCGCCCGCGAGCTGAGCGTGGTCTGTCTCTCGCGCAACTTCGGCCTCGAGGGAGCCATCGAGGCCGGGCTCCGCCACGCCCGCGGCGACGTGGTCGTGCTCATGGACGCGGATCTCCAGGACCCGCCCGAGCTCATTCCCACCCTGCTCGACGCCTGGCGGAATGGTGCGGAGGTCGTCTTCACCACCAAGCGCACCCGCGCGGAGCCGCTTGCTCGGCGGGCCGCCTTCGGGGGCTTTCACTTCCTCTACCATCGGCTCGCGCGCATTCCGTCGCCGCTCGGAGCAGGAAACTTCTCGCTCCTCGATCGCGCGGCCCTCGAGGCGATGCTCGCGCTGCCCGAGCGTTCCCGGTACCTGCCCGGGCTCCGCTACTGGGTGGGCTTCCGCCAGGTGGAGGTCGCCTACGACCGGCCGGAGCGCGCCGCGGGTCGGCCGAGCATGAGCCTCTCCAAGCTGCTCAAGCTCGCGCTCGACGGGATCTTCGGCTTCTCCTACCTCCCGCTCCGTCTGGCGACGCTGCTCGGCGCACTGGCCTGCATGCTGGGCGTACTCCTCGTTGCCTGGGTGCTGGTGGAGCGATTCATCACCCACACCGCGATCCTCGGCTGGCCGTCGCTCATGATCGCCGTCTGCTTCCTCGGCGGCGCGCAGCTGGTCGCCATCGGAATCCTGGGCGAGTACCTGAGCAGGGTGTTCGACGAGGTGCGGAGAAGGCCGAACTACATCGTTCGCGACGTGCTGCGGCCCTCGGCAGGCGTCGGCACCGAGGCAGAGCCTCCGCCCGTCAGCCTCCAGACGCGGCGAGGGGGGAGATAGGTTGCTGCAGAGGCTGCGGAGGTGGACGCCCCAGCTCGTCGCGCTGGCGTACCTCGCGCTGGCGTTGCCTCTGCTGCCGCTGCACGGCGTGACCTACGACGCGCCGGCGCTCTACTACGCCGGCGACCGGACCCTCTTCTTCCTCACTCATCCGCGGGTGCACCATGCGCTGTACTTCCCACAGCGCGAGGAGCCCGCCGGGTTCCGCTCCTTCTTCTCCCGGGACGACGAGTGGGAGGACCCGATGCGCTATCCGGTCCTTCCCGGGCTCGTGGCCGCCGTGGTCTCGGCAGTGGTGCACGACGGCCTCGGGCTGCTCGATCCCGCCGCCGGCCATCACCTCGGGCTGGTGCTCCTGAACGCCCTCGGCCTGGGGCTCTTCGCTCACTACGCCATGCGGTTCCTCGGCTTCCAGGCGGGCCTCTTCGCGGCCGTGGCGCTGATGCTCTTCCCCTCCGCGTTCGGACACGCCTTCAACAATCCCAAGGACTGGCCCTGCACGATGTTCTACGGGCTGGCGGTCCTCGCCGCGGGAGAAGGTCTGCTGACCGGCCGCGTCCGCGACGTGCTCGCCGCCGGGCTGTTCCTGGGCCTCTCGCTCGCGGCGAAGCTCAACGGCGTCTTCGTCCTGGCCACCATCGGCCTGTGGGCGCCGCTGGTCTGGTTCGCTCGGATCCGCCGCTCGTCGCCCGCCGACAAGTACCGCCTCCTCGCGGCTTGCCTCGCGGCGCCCTACATCGCCGGCCTGGTGTTCCTGATCTCCTGGCCCTGGCTCTGGGACGCCTTCCCCGACGGCACGTTCGACCGGCTGGGGCGGTACCTGAGCTTCATGTTCGGGTACGGGGTGAGCCCCCGGACCAGCTGGACCTTGCATCCGCTGAAGTGCCTGCTGTTCATGACCCCGCCGGTGATCCTGCTCGCGACTCTGGTCGCGCTGGTCGCCTGGATCCGGAGGAGGGACCCCGAGGCGACGCTGCGGGTGGCGCTGCTCGTGATCTGGGCCGGCCTGCCGTACCTGCGGAGCATGCTGCCGCACTCGAACTTCTACGACGCCAACCGCCACTTCATCGAGTACGTCCCTGGATTGTGCGCGCTCGCCGGCTGGGGCTTCGCGCAGCTCCTGGAGGTGGTGGGGGAATGGGCGCGCAGGGCGAGCGCCGCGCTCGGGACCGAGAGGGCACAGAGAGCGCTGCGGGTCGGGATCTGCGGACTCACGGTCGTCTCCCTCCTCGTGCCCCTGCTGCGGTACGCCCCGTTCGAGACCGCCTACTTCAACTTCCTCACCGGCGGCCTGGGCGGCGCGCAGGCGCGGGCGCTGTTCCGGATGCCGCCTCCCACCGACCCCCGGTCCGACGGCACGGAGGGGGACTACTGGTATCAGTCGATGCGGGTGGCCTTCGTCGAGGCGGCGAAGCTCGTCCCCACGCCCGCCACCCTCGTCCTCTGCAGCGCCCCGACGGTCCTGGGCCAGGCGAACCTCACCGGTCAGGCGTTCCGGCTGGTGCGGATCGACAGCCCGGAGGCCCGCGCGGCTCCGATCGTCTGGGTCTCGCCACGGGAAAACGGAGGCTGCGGGTGGAGGCAGGTCCGGGCGCTGGAGAGCGAGCGGCCGGTTCTTCTCCGCGTGGAGCGCGGCGGCGGGCTCATCTTCGAGCTCCTCGGTCCTCGCTCGGAGCGCCCGCTGGAGCCCGTCTCCGCGGCGAATGCGTACACCGGAGGTGCCCGACGTTAGTCCTGCCGGAACGTCACCCCGGCGGTTACTCTCTCCAGCCTCCATGCCGAAGCTGAAGATCCTGCTGCTCGAGTCCATTCACCCCATCGCCGACGAGCTCCTCGCCGCGGAGGGGTTCGAGGTCCACCGCGCCGACGGCGCCCTCAAGGAGGACCAGCTCAGTGAGCGGCTGAAGGGCATCCACCTCCTCGGGATCCGCAGCAAGACCCAGGTCACCAGGCGAGTTCTCGACGCGGCCGACTCGCTGATCGCCGTGGGCGCCTTCTGCATCGGCACCAACCAGATCTCGCTCGACCACGCGATGAAGCGTGGGGTGGCGGTCTTCAACGCCCCGTTCTCCAATACCCGCAGCGTCGCGGAGATGGTGATCGCCGAGATCGTCATGCTCTCGCGGCACCTCGGCGACCGTTCGCGCGAGATGCACCATGGTGTGTGGAAGAAGGTCGCCACCGGCTCTCGTGAGGTGCGGGGCAAGACCCTGGGCGTGGTTGGCTACGGGCACATCGGGAGCCAGGTGTCCATCCTCGCCGAGGATCTGGGGATGAAGGTCGTCTACCACGACGTGTCCGCCAAGCTTCCTCTCGGGAACTCGCAGGCGGTGAAGTCGCTGGAGGCGCTCCTGGAGCAAAGCGACTTCGTGACCCTCCACGTTCCCGAGACGCCCCAGACCCGGGGGATGATCGGCGCCGCCCAGCTCGCCCGGATGAAGAAGGGCGCGTGCCTCATCAACGCCAGCCGCGGCACGGTGGTCGACCTCGAGGCCCTCGCCCGGGCGATCCAGGAGAAGCGGATCGACGGCGCGGCGCTGGACGTCTATCCGGAGGAACCAGAGTCGAACAGCTCCCAGGGCTTCGAGACCCCACTCCGGGGGCTGCCCAACGTCATCCTCACCCCGCACATCGGTGGGTCCACCCTGGAGGCCCAGGAGGCCATCGGCCGCGAGGTCTCGGCCAGCCTGGCTCGCTTCGCGCACACCGGAACCACGGTGAGCTCGATCAACTTCCCGCCGGTGGACCTCGCCCGCACGCCCGACACCTGGCGGGTGATCAACGTGCACCAGAACGTGCCCGGGGTGATGCGCGACCTGAACCGGCTGGTGTCCGACCGGAACGCCAACATCCACGCTCAGGTCCTCTCCACGAACGCGTCCATCGGCTACCTGATCATGGATCTCGACTCGGACGTGGCCGCGCACGTGGTGGAGGACATGCGTCGCCTCCCCACCAGCATCTCCGCGCGCACCGTGACCTGACGGCGAAAGCAGGACCCATCCGTCGCTCCGCCTCGCGAAACGCCGAGCCGTCACTTCGCGATCGCGATCTCGCCCGCTGGCTCGAGCTCGACCGCCGGCTCCTTCCGGTGCTCGGCGGCGATCAGGAGATAGAACACCGGCACCACGAACAGCGTGAAGAGCGTTCCCACGGTCATCCCGGTGACCAGGACCATCCCGATGCTGTTCCGTGCCTGCGAGCCCGGACCGTTGACGAAGACCAGCGGCAGGTGACCGAACACGGTGGCCGCCGAGGTCATCAGCACCGGCCGGAGCCGGGTCAGCGAGGCCTCCCGGATGGCGGCCAGCTTCGCCGCCCCTTCCTCCTGGAGCTTGTTCGCGAACTGCACGATCAGGATGCCGTTCTTGGCGATGAGACCCACCAGCGTGATCAGCCCCACCTGGGAGTAGATGTTGATCGTCGTGAGGTCCAGGAAGCTGAAGACCAGCGCGCCGGAGATGGCGAGAGGCACCGAGCCCAGCAGCACGATCAGCGGATCGCGGAAGCTCTGAAACTGAGCCGCCAGCACGAGATAGATCAGGATCACCGCGAACCCCAGCGTCGTGGTCAGGGCTCCGCCCTCGCGACGGATCTGCCGTGACTCGCCGGCGTGGTCGAGGATGATGCCCCGCGCACCCAGGGAGCTCGCAGCCGTCTCCAAAACCCGGAGCCCCTCCTCCTTGGTGATCCCGGGCTTCACCCCACCGAAGATCCGGACCGAGTTCTGTTGCTGGAAGCGCTGGAGCGTCCGCGGCGCCACCGAGGTCTCCACCCGGGTGAACGACGAGACCGGCACCAGCTCACCCCGCGGAGTCTTGATCTTGAGATCCAGCAGCGGCCCGACCGTCGCCCGCTCGGCGTCCCCGATCTGCGGGATCACCTTGTAGCTCCGGTCGAAGTAGTTGAACCGGTTCACGTACGCGCCGCCGAGCAGCGTTCCCAGCTCCCGACCCACCCCGGCCAGGTCCAGCCCCAGGTCCGCCACCCGCTCGCGGTCGATGACCACCCGGGCCTCCGGCAGGTCCACCTTCAGGTCGCTGTCGACGTAGAGGAACTTGCCGCTCTTGAACCCCGCGGCGATCACCTGGCCGACCGAATCTTGAAGTTGCTCCACGGGCGCGGCGGACTGGAGGATCAGCTCCACGTCGTACTGCCCCGGCGTCGGCAACGGCGGGTCGAGCCGAGGAAAGACCTGGAGGCCCGGGATCTGGGACACCTTCCCGAAGACCTCGCCATACATCTGCTCGGTGGACCGAGGACGCTCCTTCCAGTCCCTGGTCACCATCCCGCCGAACGCGCCCCAGCTGGAGGTCAGGGACCACATGAACTTGGCCTCGGGAAAGGCCTCGATGGTCTTCACCACCTCCAGCGTCGCGCGATTGGTGGCGGCGAGCGACGAGTCCGGCGATGCCAGCATGAAGAGGCTGATGTGGCTCTGGTCCTCGACCGGGGCCAGCTCCTTTCGCGAGTAGCTGAACAGCGGCCAGGCCGCGAGCATGACCAGCGCTGCCGCGGCAACCACCGCCCAGCGCATCCCGATCGCACCGTCCAGCAGCCGCGCGTAGGTCCGGCGAACTACATCGAAGCCACGATTCACCAGCCTGGTGAGCCGGGTCTCGTGGCCGTGCTCCTGGACGAACCGCGAGCTCATCACCGGCGAGAGGGTGACCGCGACGATACCCGACACCACCACCGCCGCGGCCAGCGTGATCGCGAACTCGAGGAACAGGGACCCGGTCAGGCCTCCCTGGAACCCGATCGGCGTGTACACCGCCGCCAGGGTCACGGTCATCGCCAGGATCGGCCCCAGCAGCTCGCGCGCACCGAGCAGCGCAGCTTCCTTCCGGGTTCTACCCTGGCGAACGTGACGCTCCACGTTCTCCACCACCACGATGGCGTCGTCGACCACCAGACCCACCGAGAGCACGATGGCCAGGATGGTCAGGAGGTTCAGGCTGAATCCAGCGGCAGACATCACGATCGCCGCGCCCACCAGCGAGATCGGCATCGCCACCAGCGGAACCAGCGCGGTGCGGACCGAGCCCATGAAGAGGAACACCACGATCCCCACGATGAGGATGGTCTCGGTCAGCGTCTTGGAGATCTCCTTGAGCGCGTCCTCCATGAAGACGGTCGCGTCGTAGGCCATCTGCATGTCGACGTCCGGAGGAAGGCTGGGGCGGATCCGGTCCATCTCGGCGCGCAGCCGGTGGGCGACATCGATCTCGTTCACCCCCACCAGCGGCCACACCCCGAGGTAGACCGCCTCCTTCTGTCCGTACTTGGCGACGGTGGTTGCTTCCTCAGCCCCCAGCTCCACCGTGGCCACGTCCCTCAGCCTGACGATCGCGCCCTTCCGATCCGCCACGATGAGGTCCCGGAACTCGTCCGCCGAGCGCAGGTCCGTGTTGGTGAGGAGATTGACCTGGACCATGTTCCCCTTGGTCTGGCCCACCGCGGCGAGGAAGTTGTTCCGGAGAAGCGCCGCGTAGACGTCACCCGGTGCGAGACCCACCGCTGACAGGCGCGCGGGATCGATCCAGATCCGCATCGCGAGCTGCCGGCCGCCCTCGAAGGTCACTCGCTGGACCCCCGGCAAGGTGGAGAGCTGGGGCTGCAGCGTTCGCAGGAGCCAGTCGGTCATCGCCGGCCCGTCGCGCTGGGTGGAGGTGAAGCTCAGATAGAACGAGGCGTAGGGCCGGTCGGCGCGCTGGATCTCCACCACCGGCGGCTCTGCGTCCCCCGGGAGCTCCGTCCTCACCTGCTGGAGCCGCGCGGTCACCTCGGCCAGCGCGGACACGCTGTTGTGGCCGAGCTTGAGGTGCACGGTGACCGTGCTGAGCCCGGCCCGGCTGGTGGATTCGAGGTAATCCACTCCGCTGATCGCCGAGACCGCGCGCTCGATCGGCGTGGTGAGGAACCCGCGGACCGTCTCCGCGCTGGCCCCGGTGTAGACGGTGGTGATCACCACCGAGGAGCTCTCGATCTTCGGGTACTGCTGGACCGGAAGCCCGCTCAGGGCACGCCAGCCGACCAGGAGGATGACCAGGTTGACGACGATCGCCAGGACCGGGTGCTTGATGAAGAGGTCGGTGAAGGAGCGCACGGGGGCCTCTCTCGAACGTTCAGCGCTGTGCGGTGGTGGCCGTCGCCGAGGGGCGGACCTTCACCGCCTCGCGAAGCTTGAAGGACCCCGAGGCCGCGACCTGCTCCCCGGCCGAGAGCCCCTTCAGGATCAGCACCGAGTCTCCCACCACGGGGCCACTGGAGACCACTCGCTCATGCGCGCGGGGCGCTCCCCCGTCGTCCGGTGCGATCACCCAGAGGTGATCCCCGCCCGGGCCCTTGCGGAGCGCACTGACCGGAACGGCGACCGCCTTCCTCGTCGCGCCCAGGGGAACCTCGACCCGCACCGAGGCGCCGGGGGAAGGCGGCTCCTTCTCCGTGATCCGGGCGCGAACCATGGCGTTGCGGGTGGCCGGGTCCACCTTGGCGTCGACGGCCACGAGGCGGGCGGAGATCGGCTCGGCCCCCTCGGCGGTGATCACCTTCACCGTGGAGCCGAGGGCCAGCGCCGCGGAGACGCTCTGCGGCACCGAGAAGTCCACGTTCACCTCGTCCGAGACTCCCTGCAGCGTGGTGAGCTGCACTCCCTCGTTCAGGTATTGGCCGCGGTGGATGTCGGCCAGACCGACCCGGGCCCGAAATGGAGCGCGGATGGTCTTCTTGGCGATGATGGCCCTGAGCCGCTCCACCTGCGCCTTCGAGACGTCCCTCTGGGCCCGGGCCTGATCCACCTCGGCCTCCGCCGTGGCCTCGTACTGGCGCAGGTGCACGTGGCGCCGGAGCGTGGTCTCGGCCAGCGCGGCCTGGGCCTGCAGCGCGCGGAGCTCCGCCGCCTCCACGGAGGAGTCCAGCGCCACCAGGACCGTGCCGGCCTCGACGACGGCCCCCGGAATGAGCGACACATGCCGGACGGTGCCGGGGAGCTCGTTTCGCAGGGTGATGGACTCCAGCGCCAGCACCGTGCCGATGGCGGTGGTCGTCTCCTGGTGCGAGGTGGGTGTGGCGACCGCGACGGTGACGACCTCCACCGGCTCGGGCTGAACGGCGGCTCTCTGTGCGGCGAGACTGTTGTGCTTCCAGGCCGCGAGCACGCCGCCCGCGCCAAGGAGGACACCGGCCAGGACCAGGGGAGCGACTCGGCGGCGACGGAGAACGGCGGGCGGCGGCGGCATGCGGAACGCTCCTCGGGCTCAGCTCGCCGCAGTTCTAAGACCATCAAACTGCGGCCGCCACCAAACGTGGGGAGCCGCCCTGCTTCCCGCTAGGTACGAGCGGTCGGGGCGACGCGTCGGATCAGTTCCGCGGCGTAGGCGGCGATCACCTCTCGCCTGACCTCGTAGAACATGTACTGCCCCCGGCGGCGCTCGACGATGAGGCCTGCCTTGACCAGGATGTCCATGTGGTGAGAGACCGTCCCCTTCGACACCCCGGCTTCCCGGCAGAGCTCCTGACAGGAGTACTCGGCGGCGCTGCCGATCGACTCCAGCAGCGCCACGCGCCGAGGGTCGGAAAGGGCCCTGGAGACCGTCCGGAACTGCCGGAGGGTCAGGGCGGGTCGGGGGTTGGTGGCCACGGTTCGATTGGCACCAAACTAGCACCCGCCGCGGGCCTTCGCACGGAGCCGCGCTCAGGCGGCGAGGGACGGCGCCGGCTTGCCGGTCACTCCGAGCGCCGCCAGCTGCCGGTCGTGCCACCGCGACAGCAGGGCCAGGCCCAGGAGCGCCCCCAGGAGGCAGGTGGCCATGTCCTCCTGCGTGTCCCACGGGTCTCCCTGTGTCCCCAGGAACGCCTCGGCGCCCTGGTGCAGGAGCACCGCCGCGCCCCACTCCACGAGCTCGTACAGCGCGCTGATCGCCAGACAGACGGACACCACCAGCACCGTCAGCCAGCCGCCAGGCCGAAGGGGCGTCTTCCGGAGGAGCACCTCCCGGGTCACCAGCGCCGGCACGAAGCCCTGAAAGAAGTGACCGACCCGGTCGTAGTCGTTACGCGCCAGACCCAGGACGCGCTGGGCCCAGAAACCCAGCGGCACCTCGGCATAGGTGTAGTGCCCTCCGAGGAACAGCACGCAGGCGTGCAGCGCGATGAGCAGGTAGACCAGGTCGGTCAGGCGGAACCGGCGGTAGGTGACCAGGAGGACCGGGAGCGCCAGCAGGAAAGGCGCCACCTCCAGCCACCAGGTGAGCCGGTCCTTCGGCCCGATTCCCGAGACGAGGAGCGACAGGAGGGTCACCCCGAGCAGGAACAGCGGAAGCCGATCCTCGCGCCGCACGTGGCAACGGATCCTATCCCGGAGCCACCCGGAGCCGGAGTTTCCGGCGCAGCGCCACGCCGTCCGCGATCGACCCGCCCGCCCTCGGCATCCCGTCGGGCCGCGCACCAGCTCAGGGGAAAACCGAGCTCTGCTCGAGGAAGGTGCGGAACTCGACCGGGATCCGCTGGCCCCGGGGCCCGGAGAAGGTCACCCGCGCGACCTACGAGAAGGTGGCGCCGTGGTCCACCAGGGTGTTCGGCTCGAGCAGGAGCTCGTCGCGATAGTCGAGGCTGGCCTCGAGCACCTGGGCGTCGGCCGGATTCACTCCATTCGCGGCGAGGAACTCCGCCGCCTCGCGCAGCGCCTGTCGGGCCGCCGCCTGAGGGTCCACGTCGTACTGGGCCGTGACCCGGGTACACCGGGCTGCCCCGCACGGCTCCACCCGGTCCACGGTCATGCTCTTGCGCTTCACCGTCGGGTCCGCACCGGGCACCGTCCACGTCGATCCTGGCGCGGTCGGGTGGCCCACCACGTCCCGGACCACCATCTCGAACCGCGCCATCGCGATCTCCTTCACCTGCTGGGTGCCCAGCCTCGGTGCGGAGGCTCGATCCACGCCCGGGGCGGCCATGCCGGACAGCACCTCTGCCGCCCGCTCCGCCCCCCGAACCTCCACGACCCGGGGCTCGCGGCTCACCAGCAGGTCGACGGAGACATTGCTGCCCGGCACCCGCTCGCCGTCGATGACGTCGAGGCCGTTGACCCGCACCGCCAGCCGCTGGAGCTGCTGGGTCACGAGGGTCAGCTCACCCTCCCGGGCGAACCCGACGTTCCACACGAATTCTTGCTCCACCCGCTGCCGGTAGGGGCGGCCCACCAGGCTGGCCTCGCTGACCACCTTGACCGTGCGGACGTACCGCGCTCCCGCCGGCGGCGCGTAGACGAACGTCGGGGAGACGGCCGGCGTCGTCGCGCAGCCCATGGTGAAAACCACACCGAGGAGCCATCCACGCGCCATGTCACGCCCTCCCCTGGCCGCGGACCCTAGTCCCTGGGGTAGGTCGCGCCAATGGTCGGCGCCGTCTCCTGGCTGCTCGCGGCACCGAGCCGCGGAGGGCAGGATGTGTGGTGGAACCCGGCAGAGGAGGACACGGGATGAATCCACAGGCGTGGTGGGGAGTCGCCCTCTCGATCCTGATGCTCGGAGCGGCTCCGGCGAGTCCGGACGCCGGGGTGGACCCGCCTTCCGCGATGGAGCGCTACACCCTTGTGATCCTCAAGCGCCCGCTGAACGGCGGGGCGAAGGTGGCGGACCCGGAGGCGTTGCAGCGACAGCACATCGGTCATCTGCAGGCCATGGCCAAGGCGGGAAAGCTGGTCGTGGCCGGCCCCTTCGACGATCAGCCGGATCCACGGCTGCGGGGCATGTGCCTGTACCGGGCTCCGGTGGAGGAGGCGCGGCGGCTGGCGGAGGAGGATCCGGCGGTGAAGGCCGGGAGGCTCGAGGTCGAGGTCCTGAGCTGGTGGGTGGAGAAGGGCGCGCTCACCTTCCCGATCGCTGAATCGATGGCCCGCCCGAAGAAATAGCCTCGGCTCGGCCCCCCGCACCAGGGGGACGCCTGAGGAAGCGCGCAGGAGCGCGCCGTCGTTGAGGCTCAGCCCCCCGCACCAGGGGGACGCCTGAGGAAGCGCGCAGGAGCGCGCCGTCGTCGAGGCTCAGGGAACTGCGTCCGCCCGGGCGAGCAGCTCGGGCAGGCTTCCCGAGAGCGAGCGCGCCGGCGCCGGAGCGCTGCGAAAGGCGAAGCGGCCCTCGTTCCAGCAGAGGACCTCGAAGAGCGCCGTCGCGCCGGTGTGCGCGCCACAGGCGGCGTGGACCAGCTCGCCGTCCTCGAACCACACCGAGCCGATCCGCGCCGGAGCATGGACGTCGAGCACTCCGGTTCGGCCGGCGCGGGCGTACAGCGCCATCACGTCCGACAGCAACGTGGTGGCGATGGTGCCCGCGCCGGCGCCCGGAACCCAGCGGCCGACCTCCACACGGAGCCGCACCGGATCGACCGGGGCGGGGAGGTGGACGACGGGAGGAGGGAGCGCGCTGAACTCCGGTCCGTGGGTCAGCACGACCGGCACGGGTCCCCAACGACCGCGCAGCTCTTCCACCAGGGACGGATCGGAGGAACTCGCGGTGTCGGCCGGTGTGACGAGCACGGCGGGCCGCTCGCACGCGATCCAGCCGGCGGCGTCCTCCGGCACGGTCGTCCCTCGCACGGCTGCGGGGCCGAAGCCGTACCGGAGCACCGCGACGGAGGCGCGGAGCCGCTCTGCAGAGGCGTCGACGACCAGAATCGGACCGGGGCGGGCGCTCACGCCTGGAAGCAGGAGCAGTCGCCATGCCAGCGTTTCCTGGCCGGGTGCGGCGGTGTGGCCCCGCCGCGGTGGAGGTGCCGAGCTCACCCCGGGTCAGAACGCCGGTCGCGGATGCGCGACGAGGGTGCGCCGCCTGGTCGCCGCCACTCGCGCGGCCGCAGCCGTGCAGCTCCCGGGCGCCCGAGCTGGTCGCACGGAAGTTGGGTGGAAAAGTGAACGCGCGGGGTGGGCGGAACGGTAGCGTGACACCCGAATGGTGCTCGCCCTGGCCATCAGCTTGATCGCCGCGGCCGCCCCTGCCGACGTGGCAAGGCTCGAGGACGGATTCGCCCTCACGCTGAGCGGCGTGGTGAGCCTCGGGAGCTACGAGGCCGGGCTGAACTGGACGCTGGTGCGGCTCTTCCGCGACGACCCGCGGCTGCGCGAGGTGCTGGTCCGCCGTCGGCCCCGCCTGGTCGCCGTCACCGGTGCGTCCGCGGGGAGCATCAACGCGATGCTCGTCGCCGCTCTCTCCTGCGAGACCGACGCGTCCGCGGCCCGGTCCAGCATCGATGACAACATCCTGCGCAGCGCGTGGCTCGAGGTGGGGCTCGACTCGCTCCTGCCCGAGGACCCGCGCGCATACCGTCCGGACGACGCCGTCCTGGCCTCCGCCGCGCTGGAGCCCGTCGTGGAGGACGTGCGCCGGGCGCTCCTCGGCGGAGGGATGTCCTTCCGACCCGGGTGCCGGCTGCCGGTGGGACTGACCGTCACCCGGGTCCACCCGCTGGAGCGCGACGTGGGCGGTCTCCGGGTCACCTCCCAGCGCTCCGTCCTTCCGCTGCTCCTCGACGTGGACGGGGGAGGGCGGGTGCGCTTCGAGCGGCAGCCGCTTCCGGCGGCGGTCGACGCCACCGAGAGCCGGCTCGCCCTCGCCGACGTCGCGGAGATGGGCCGGGTGGGCGTCCATCCGGAGGTGGTGCTCCAGTCGCTGCTGGCCTCGGCGGCATTCCCGGCGGCGTTCCGGTCTCGCATCCTCTGCGAGTGCGCCGTGGATTGCGGAACGGACCCCGAGGCCACCGAGGGCAGCTGTCCCGGGCCGCAGACCACTCCCCTCACCGGCCTGTCCTGTCACTCGCACTCCGCGGCCCAGGGCGGGCGGTCCCTGAAGATCTGCATGCGGCGCTTCGTGGACGGCGGGGTGTTCGACAACGCTCCGGTGGGGCTCGCCCTCGAGCAGTCGGAGGCGTTCTGGCGCCAGTCGGTGCTCAAGCCCCTCACGGCGATCTTCGTGGATCCGGACATCCGGCGCTTCGAGGCTCCCCGGGCGCGGGAGAAGGTCGATCGCTCCCTCCGCGGCGGTGGGGCGCTCCTGGAGTTCGCCGGCAACCTCGTCCAGACCGCCCGCAACCGCGAGCTGGCCCGTGCAGCGCAGGCGGGGCGGTGGAACCGGACCACGCGGAATCTGCTGTTGACCGGCGCGGGGAACCTCCGTGAGTACAGTCAGCTGCTCGGCGAGCTGCTCGACCTCGACGGCCCACCTCCGGGCGCCGCGCCTCCTCCTGCGCTGCGGGGCACGCCCGCCGAGCGCGCGCGGCTGGCCCGGACCCTGGAGAGCTGCCTGCGGCGGCTCGCCCCCCGCCCGCTCGACGGGTCCTCCGAAGCGCTGGCGCGGCAATGCGCCGGTTTCCTCCGGGGCGAGGCGGTGCGCGATCCGCTCGAGGACGATGCCACGCTCCGTGCGCGCGCCACCCGGCCGCTGTCGCAGACCGAGCTGGTCGATCTGGTGAGCACCACGACCCGCAGCTTCAATCCGATGAGCCCGGGGGGGCAGGCCTCGATGCGGAGGATGCTCGACGCCTCCACGAGCCCGCGCGCGCGCATCGAGATGGGGCGGCGGCTCGCCGACCACGTCGAGGTCGTCTCCCTGTTCGAGGTGTACCTGGCCGAGCAGCTCGGAGGGCTCACTCACGGTGACTTGCCCGACTCGCGGCTGATCACCCTGCGGCGCGAGATTCTGGACTATCTCGTCGTCGCCGGCGCGCTCGGGTCGTCCGCGGCCCGGATCGCCTCCGCCCAGCTGGAGGATGCTCTGTCGTTGCTCGCCGAGCGCAAGGGGCCCGGCGCGGTGCCTGCCCAGGCCCGCCCGATCCTGGACCAGATCCGCGCCGATCCGCCGGAGAGCCTGTTCCGGATCGCGCCGCTTCTCCCGCTCCTTTCCACCCTCGATGGCCTCCCTCCCTCCGAGGTGGACGGCCCGCTGCTCCGCGCCTGGGGACGTGTGGACCGGCTGGTGCAGCTGCGTCCGCGCCTGCAGAGGCTCGCCGCGGACACACACCAGGTCGCGGACGATGCGCGCAGCATCGCCTCCGAGACCACGCCCGAGCGCCAGCTCGCGCTGAACACGCGCTTCAGCCCGCTCGCCGGAGCCCAGCTCGGCAACTTCGGCGGCTTCCTCGACCGGCCGCTGCGTGAGTTCGACTACTACGCGGGTATCTACGACGGCCTCCGCTCCGCGGCGGTATTCGTCTGCCGCGAGCAGGATCAAGCGGAGACGAGCCGTCCAGCTCCGGTCCGCGCCCCGAACAGCTGGGAGCTCGACTCCACCCAGATCGAGACCCAGCGCTGCGTGGGGGCGGCGATGCGTCAGATCTCCGAGCTCCTCGGCGTCACCGGATCGGAGAAGGCCTTCACCCTGGTCGGATGGCTCGCCCGGGCCGAGCTGGCCGCGTGGCTCGGGAGCAGCGCCCGCGCCGCGAGGGAGCTGGATCGACCGGAGTGGAGCTGGCTCGGGCCTCCGCGGGACCCGAGGGACCTCGGCTCCCTGGGCATCGTGGGTTACGTGCTGCTCTCGACGAGGTCCCCCTGCACCGAGCACGACGAGGAGGCGCTGTGCATCTCGGACCTCACCTTCGACGACTTCCTCACCGCCCTCGCGCAGGCGGGCTACCGACCCGAATCCCGGACCATGCGTCTGGCGGTGGAGGACCGGAGGCAGTTCTGGCGGGAGACGGTGCAGCGCGGGCTGGACCGGTCCGCCACCATCGAGCTCACCTCTGCCAACCCCTCCGAGACTGGCCAGCGGAAGGGCATCCTCTTCGCCCTCTCCGCCGGGGAGGTCTGGACCCGCGGCGACGTGAATGGATCCACGGTGCGCTTCACGCTCGACCCCTCGACCATTCCCTCCGTCCCCCTGGCGGACGGTCCGGTGTGGGCCATCTGGGCGGCGCACGCGCTTCCCTACCGGGCCGCGCTCGACGTGGCTCGGGGAGGGCTCGCGCTCTCGTGGATCGAACCGGCGCTCCGGCTCGGCCCGCACTTCTCGGTGCTCTCCACCCTCCAGCTGGTGGACGTCGAGTTCGGCAAGCGCACCAGCACCACCTTGGGTCTCCGCCCCGCGCTGCACCTGGGCGGGCTGTCCGTGAACGCCGGCCCGCGGTTCGCGGTGCACTGGAACGGCGGGACGGACTGGGGTGGGGAGGTCGGAGTCTCCATGCTGCAGGACCGGCTCGGCGTGTCGGTGGGCGTCCGGCAGCTCTCGGGTTTCAACGACCTGTTCGTGGCCCTCAACGTCTCGGACGTGAACGGGATGATCTACTGGCTGACGCCGTGGGCGGAGCGGAGGAAGGTCACCGACCCCGGACGTCCGCCACCGTGAGCACGAAGTCCAGCTGCTGGTTGAGCGAGGCGAGCGAGCCGCCGCACTTCACCGCGTTGAAGTCCGCCCTGGAGGTCAGCGAGTACCGGTAGTCCGGGATGGAGAGCGCCACCACCTTGCCGGAGAAGGTGGCGCCGCCCGGAGGAACGTCGGTGACCTGGTAGTGGCACTCGCCCCAGCCTCCGGCGAGCACGCCATCGGCGTGCACCAGCTTCGTGCTGCCGTCGTCGGTCTTCATCACCAGCACCACGTTGTCGCAGCCGATGCTGGCCAGCTCGTCCGCGGTGGACTGTGCCCGCAGCGACGGATCCAGCGTGATGCGCCCGCCCACCCAGCAGGGGCCGTCGATGCGGACGAAGGCCGGCACCGAGCCCGAGGCGGGTGCGCCGCCACTGGACTCGCTCCGGCCCGAGGCGCAGGCGCAGACCGCGAGAGCGAGCAGGGGAGCGAGGAACCGGCCGCGCCGCGACGCGGGTTTGGGGGCGACCCGGCGCGCGGATGTCGTCTCGTGCACGGCGGACATGACAGCCCGCGGCTCGACCCCGGGTCAACTGACATCTGGTGGACGTCCGTCTGCTGCCCCGGCGGGGGTCGGTGCCTAGCTTGGGGCGCGGGAGGTCGACACGGAGAATGGGGAGGGTACTTCGGCGCACGTGCTGGGTGCTGGTGTGTGTGCTCGCCGGTTGTGGGGATCGCCGGAACACCGTCAGCGTGGATGGAGCGCTGGAGCTCGCTCCCCAGACGCTCGACTTTCAGCAGGTCGCGGTACACGACCAGCGAAGCCTGCCGGTCAGCCTGCGGAACAGTGGCCGGGGACGGCTGGATCTGACCGCGGTGAGCATCCAGGGCGCTCCGGGCGGCACGTTCCGCTTCTCGGTCCCGGGCCAGACCGGCATTCTCCCGGGCCAGGTGGTCCAGGGTGAGGTGGTCTTCCGCCCCGGCGCTGCCGGACCGGCGAACGGCACCTTGCTGGTCACCACCGACAGCGCGGCCTCGCCTCAGGCGACGGTGGGATTGCGAGGAGTGGGCGTCGATGCCGCGGCATCGCTGAGAGAGGACGCGCTCGACTTCGGCAAGATCGAGATCGGGTCGGAGAAGATCCGCCAGCTCACCTTCTCCAATCCCAGCCCGCTGCCCGTCCAGGTCACCGGCCGCATCGTCGGTGCCGGGGCGGACGAGTTCTCCATGTCGCCGCTCACCCTCGCCCCGGGCGAGACGCGGTCCCAGGACGTGAGCTTCCATCCCCAGCGCGCGGGGGTGAAGCGGGTCGCCCTGGCGGTCACTCCCTGCACCGGCTGCGGCGACGTCCTGGTGACGCTCACCGGCGAAGGGCTGGAGCAGGCGCTCATCGCCGAGCCACCGGCGGTGGACTTCGGGCTGGTTCCCACCGACTTCACCGTCACCGGCGTCGCGGTGCTCCGCAACCTCTCCACCGAGCCGGTGACGGTCACGAAGCTCGAGCTCGGGGGGGATCCCGATTTCCAGGACGGCGGGACGCCCGTCCCCCTGATCATCCCCGGCGGAGCCACGGCGACGGTCGACCTCAAGTACGTCAGTACACACCTGGGCGACGCCAGGGGCACCCTGACCGTCCATCACGACAGCGTGCGCCACCCCACGCTGGATGTCCCCCTCAGCGGCGTGGGCGGAGGCGCCAAGCTCTGTGTCGCGCCCCTCATCCTCGAGTTCGGCAAGCACGCGGTGGGCACGCGCACTGACTCGCAGGTGACCGTCCGGAACTGCGGCGGCCCGGGGGACGTGTTCACCGTGGACTCGGCAACCCTCCTCGCCGGCGCGGGCTCGCAGTTCGAGCTCGTTCCCGCGGTGGTCTACCCGGTCACGCTGACCACCGGGAACTCCGTGAGCATCCCGGTTGCCTTCGTGCCCGATACGTCGGGGGACGTCGTCGAGCAGTTGCAGATCGTCACCTCGCTCGCGGGCGGGACGGTGAACGTCCAGCTGCAGAGCACCGCGGCCGCCTCGGCACCGTGCAACCTTCAGGTCACCCCGACGGCGATCGACTTCGGGACGGTGGTGCCGGGCTCGCAGTCCGTGCTCGGGGCGAAGGTGCTGAACGCCGGGGCGGACGTCTGCCTCCTCCAGCAGCTCACGCTGACCGACACCGGAGGGAACCTCTTTTCCCTGCCGGCAGGGAGCATCACCGTGCCCCTGCCCATGGCCCCGGGCGAGTACTTCACCTTCGAGGTGCAGTTCGCGGCGCCCAATACCCCCGGCACCTTCCGCGGGGCGGCAACGGTGAACGGGACCAGCCAGCCGCCGATCTCGCTGCCCATCACCGCCGTCGTGGCGAGCAGCTGCCTCGCGGCCAACCCCGGCTACGTCGACTTCGGCATCTCCAGCTCCATCTGCCCTCCCCAGACCCGGCAGATCAACGTGGTGAACGGATGCCCGACGCCGGTCACGGTGACCGCAGCGACCATCGCCGCGGGAAGCACCGATGGGGAGTTCCTCTTCGCCGTGGCTCCTCCGGTGCCCCAGACGCTCGCTCCGGGGGCCGGCCTGACGCTGGACGTGGAGTACCTGGCGAAGGTACCGGGGCTGAACCTCTCGCCACTCTTCATCGAGAACTCGCTCCTCACGCCGCCACTGCTGGTCTCGCTGGTGGGAGAGTCCAGCGGCAGCGGGACCCAGACCGATCGCTTCGTGCAAGGGCAGCCCGGACAGGTGGACGTGCTCTTCGTGGTGGACAACACCGCCTCGATGCTGGAGGAGAACCCGCGGCTGATCTCGGCGATGCCGACCTTCGCCAGCGCGGCGCTGGGCACCGGGGTGGACCTCCACGTGGGGGTGACCACCACCGGCATCTCGCCCACCGGGCCCACCTGCCCGGGCGGCGCCTCGGGCGGAGAGGCGGGACGGCTCTTCCCCGCGGACAACAGCGCCACCCGGATCTTCAGCAATGCCACGCCCAACCTCGGTCAGGCGCTGCAGCAGGGGGTGCAGGTGGGTGAGTGCGCCTTCGAGCAGCAGGGCCTCGAGGCCATGCGGCGGGCGCTCACCCCACCGCTGGTGGACAGCGCCGACGCCCCGGGCACCCCGCTGGGCGGCGACGGGAACCTCGGCTTCTACCGGCAAACCGCTTCTCTGGCGGTGGTGGTGGTGAGCGACGACGACGACACCTCGCCCGACTCGGTCGCGACCTACGTGCGCTTCCTGCAGCAGCTGAAGGGCCCCGGCGCCGCCGGACGTGCCGCGCTGTACGCCATCGTTCCCTCCGGGCAGACCTGCCCGAGCGCCTCGGGGCAGGGGCTGCGGTACGGAGAGGCGGCGACCCGGACCGGAGGAGCCATCGAGTCGATCTGCGCGCCCGACTTCGGGCCGCTACTCCAGGACGTGGTGAGCCGCGCCTTCACTGCGCAGACCCGCTTCCCGCTCAGCGGGACGCCGGACGCCTCGGGGGTCACGGTCATGGTGGGCGGCACGCCCGCCGGCGGCTGGGTCTACGACGCGGCCTCGAACTCGGTCGTGTTCGCCGTGCCGCCGCCCGCCGGCGCGGAGATCCTCGTCACATACACACGCGGCTGCAGCTGAGCGGCGTCACGACCGGACGCGGAGGACTGCCCCCGGTCGCTCGGGATCGTCCGGTGGTGCCACCCGGGCTCGGAGAAGGCCGCCGACTCCGCCGGTTCCGGCGCGTGCGCCGGTGTGGGCTCCGGCCGGTCCAGTTCGCCTCATTGACCCTCGGAGAAGGCGGCCGGTACCGTATCTCTCTTCCCCGTGCCACGACCTCCGCGATGACGCTCGCCGCCGGGACGCCCATCGGCAAGTACGTCGTCCGGCGAAAGCTCGCCGAGGGCGGAATGGCGGAGATCTACCTCGCCGCGGCGCTGGGTCCGGAGGGGTTCGAGAAGGACGTGGTCATCAAGCGCGTTCGCCCCGGGCTGGCGGGAGATCCGGAGTTCGTGCGGATGTTCATCGCCGAGGCCCGGGTGGCGAGCCGGCTGAACCACGCCAACCTGGTCCACATCTTCGACTTCGACAAGCACGAGGACACCTACTACCTGGCCATGGAGTACGTGCGCGGCCACTCGCTCTGGGAGCTGCGGCGGCGCTGTCAGGAGCGGGGAGTGGCCATCCCGCCGATGCTGGTCGCCCAGATCGGCATGGAGGTCGCGCGTGGGCTGGCCTACGCCCACCGGCTCACCGACGGCGGCCAGACCCTGAACCTGGTGCACCGCGATGTCACCCCGCACAACGTGCTCCTCAGCTTCGACGGGGCGGTGAAGCTCACCGATTTCGGCATCGCCAAGGCCGGCGGCCGCGCCACGACCTCGGGGATGCTGAAGGGCAAGTTCGCGTACATGTCCCCGGAGCAGGCAAGGGGAGAGGCGCTGGACGCCCGCACCGACGTCTTCGCCCTGGGCGTCACGCTGTGGGAGCTGCTCACCGGGGCGCGGCTGTTCGAGGGTGAGGGCGACGTGGCGGTGCTGCGCGCGGTCCAGGAGCGGCTGATCGTTCCACCCGCCCGCCTCAACCCCGGGGTGTCCCCGGCGCTCGACGCGGCGGTGATGCGCGCGCTGGAGCGGGAGCGGGCCCGGCGGTGGCCCACCGCGCACGAGCTGGAGCGGGCGCTGGCGGAGGTCGTCCTCGGCGGCGCACGGTCGCTGGAGGACACCGACGTCGGCGCCTTCCTCCGGCGGATGTTCCCCGAGGAGGCGGGCGTGGCCGAGCCGGCGCCCGGATCCGGCTCCATCCCCATCTCGCTCTCCACCTCGGCCCCCGCGGGCGCCCGGCCCGGTGAGCCGTCGGCGCCCGTGGTGCCGGCGGGCCCGCCCACCGAGCTGGTGACCCCACCTCCCGCCGAGCCGGGGCCGACCGAGGTCCTCCCCCGTGCCGCTCCGCTGCGGCGGCGGGTCGCGGGCGTGCTCGCCCTCGCCGCCCTCGCTGCCGCGGTCACGGTCGCCGTGCGGGCTGGACCCGGGCCGCTCACCCGCGACCGGCAGCGACCCGGAGCTCCACCGGCCGTCGCGATGTCGCGCGCGGAGCAGACGGCCGCCTCACCGGGGACGCCAGCGCCGGCATCAGGCGGGGCACTCGCACCCTCCCGGGACGAACCCACCGCCCCGGCTCCGCCCGCGCCGGAGCTG
>Ga0207679_10000107_pt1 | contig 68403 bp, 57 predicted proteins | sample KBSC73metaG_FD_184320 | JGI IMG/M metagenome (GOLD analysis project Ga0207679, IMG submission 184320) | Corn rhizosphere microbial communities from Kellogg Biological Station, Michigan, USA - KBS C7-3 metaG (SPAdes) (version 2) | ecosystem: Host-associated > Plants > Roots > Rhizosphere > Soil ...
GCAAGTGCAGCCCGAGCAGTATCCCCTGGTGGGCGAATGCCTGCTGAGGTCGATCCGGGAGGTGCTCGGAGCCGAGGTGGCCACGGATGCCGTGATCGATGCGTGGGCCGCTGCTTATGAGCAACTCGCTGGCATCCTGATCGCCGCCGAACGTGCGGTGTACGAGGCCCAGGCGCAAGCGGTTGGGGGCTGGACCGGTGCCCGGCCGTTCCGCATTGCGCAGAGGATTCGGGAAAGCGCCGAGATCACGTCGTTCGTGCTGGTGCCTGCCGATGGGGGTTCTATCATGGCCTTCCAGCCGGGCCAGTACATCGGCCTGAAGCTGATCGATGGGGATGAGGTGCGACGCAACTACTCCTTGTCAGCTGCCCCCAATGGGCGCTCGTACCGCATCAGTGTCAAGCGTGAAGCCGGCGGCCATGTGTCGCGGTTCCTGCATGACCATGCGCAGCCGGGCGATCTGCTCGATGTGTTCCCGCCCGCGGGGGAGTTCGTGCTGCCCGGGGGAGACAAGCCCCTGGTGCTGATCAGCGGCGGGGTCGGCATCACGCCGTTGCTCGCGATGCTGGAGGCGGCGCTGCCAAGCGGCCGGCCGGTGCACTTCATTCACTGCGCGCGTGATGCAGCGGTGCATGCTTTCCGCGATGCGGTTGACGGGCTCGCAGCGCGGCATCCGCAACTGACGCGCCGCTATTGCTATGCCGACCATGGCGGCTCTGTGCCGGAACCCGATGCCGTCGGCTTGCTCACCGCGGATCAGCTGGACGCCTGGTTGCCTGAGTCGCGCGATGTGGAGGCATGCTTCGTCGGCCCGAAGGGGTTCATGCAGGCGGTGCGGCGCCAGCTGATCGAGCTCGGGGTACCTGCGTCGCAGACGCACTGGGAGTTTTTCGGGCCTGCGTCCGTGCTCGCCTGACCGGCGCCTGCGGATCAGGTCTCGTCGGGCAGGGGGGCGGCACGCTTGCCGCGTGTCTTCTTTTGCGCCCGCTCGGCGTCTCGAATGGCGGCGGCTGCCTGCCATGCCAGGAACTGCTCGGGCGTCTCGAGCGTCACCCGCCCGAGCCCGCCGTTGCGGAACTCGTGGATCAATATCTCCGAGGCCTTCTGAAGATTCACCCGCCCGCCGCTCTGCACCGCACCGCGGCGCCGGCCGATGGCTTCGAGCCACGCTTCGTCGGGCAGCGCACCGGCATCTTTCAGTTGAAACCGTTCCTCGATGTGGCCGGGGTAGTTGGTGCGCACGGTGTGCAGCAGCTCGAGCGCAACCTCTTCTTCGTCGAGTGCATTGCGGCCGACGGCGCCACTGGCGGCAAGGTGGTAGCCGCTCTCGGGAACCGCGATGCGGGGCCACAGCATCCCCGGCGTGTCGAAGAGGTAGAAGTCGCTCGCAAGCGAAATGCGCTGTTCGACTTTCGTGATGCCCGGCTCGTCACCGGTTTTTGCCGCCTTCTTCCCGACCAGTGTGTTGATCAGCGTGGACTTGCCCACGTTCGGGATGCCGCAGATCAACACTCGCAGCGGCTTGGCCATGCCGCCGCGCAGCGGTGCGAGCGACCGGCTCGCGTCGGTGAGCCGCTGGGCCGGTGCCGTGATGCTGGCGTCGAGCGCGATGGCCTGCGTGGCCGGCTGTGCGTTGTAGAAGGCAAGCCACTCGGCCGTGCGCGCAGGGTCTGCAAGGTCTTGCTTGTTGAGCACATTCAGCGCGGGTTTGCCTCGCGTCAGATCCGCCAGCAGCGGGTTCGCGCTCGACCCCGGCAAGCGTGCATCGAGCAGTTCGATGACCACGTCAATGCCGCCTTTCATCCGCTCGACGATGGCCTTTTTCGTCGCATGCATGTGCCCGGGATACCACTGGATCGACATCAGCGGGCCTTGGGCGACAGGGAAGGGCAAGAGGGTGCGTGCATGCAGGGATTATCCCTGCACGCCCCGCGCCGTTGCCCGAGTCGTTCAGAAGCTGCGCGTCGGTCAGTGCAGCAGATCGCCAGGGACGTTGCCGCCGTTGGCGGCGATGCGGGCAAGCACGGCCTTGTGCAGCCACATGTTCATCTCGGCGGAGTCGCCCATCTTGTCGGGCGGGCAGCCCAGCTCCACGGCGAGTTCCTTGCGGGCGGTGAGGCTGCTGTCGATGTCGAGCAGCTTGAGCAAGTCGACGATCGACGTTCGCCAGTTCAGTTTCTGGGGGTTCGATGCCGCGCGTTGCTCCAATTGCGCGACCACGTCGACGATCGGGATGGCGGTGGGGGGTGATGGCGTTGCAGCCGATGCACCGGGGCTTGCCGACGCGACGGCCGATGGCGTCCCAGATGCAGGTGAGGCCGGGGACTGCGGCGAAGCCGGCGCCGCTTTGGCGTCGTGGCCGATACCGAGCTTCTCAAGAATCTTACTGAAGAATCCCATGATGTGATGCTCCTGGCTGGCAGGCGGAAAGCCCGCCCGGCCGGATTGCCGAAGCGCACCACCGCCTTGGACCTCGAAGGCGCATCGTACGAACAAACTCCGAGCAAGGTCGACCGCAAACGTGGGGGGGGCACAAGGTGCCGCGTCGACATTCGTCAGAGCGTGAAGTCGTAGTCGATGATCAGCGGCGCATGGTCGGAGAACCGCTGGTCGAGGTAGATCGACTCCTTGACAGCGAGTTTGGCGACGGCCGGCGTGGCCAGGTGGTAATCGAGCCGCCACCCCACGTTCTTGGCCCATGCCTGACCCCGGTTGCTCCACCAGGTGTATTGCTCGGGTTGGGGGTTCAGCGTTCGGAACACGTCCACAAGGCCCACTTCATCGAGCGTGTGGGTCATCCAGGCGCGTTCCTCGGGCAGGAAACCGCTGTTCTTCTGGTTGCCGCGCCAGTTCTTGAGGTCGATCTCCTTGTGCGCGATGTTGATGTCGCCAACGAGGATGAATTCACGCTCTGTCTTGAGCCGCCGCAGGTGCGGGGTCATGAGGGCCAGGAACCGGAATTTCGCGAGTTGCCGCTCTTCACCGCTCGACCCGCTCGGAAAGTAGCAGCTGATGATGCTGAGTTTGCGGGCGGGGGTGTCGAACTGCAGTTCAAGGTAGCGGCCTTCGGCGTCGAACTCGGGCGAACCGAATCCGACGACCACATTGGAAGGCGCTTTCCGGGTGTAAACCCCGACCCCCGAGTACCCCTTCTTTTCGGCAAAGTGGAAGTGCCCGTGCAGGTCATGCAAGCGCTCGAACCGGCCTGCCACATCGGCTTGCTGCGCCTTGATCTCCTGCACCCCCATACAATCGGCGCCCAGGGCTTCGGCCCAGGGAACGAGCCCCTTGGTCGCAGCGGACCGGATGCCGTTCAGATTCAATGACACCAGACGGAACACGAAAGACTCCCATGAGCCCCACGCGCGAATCCGACCTCCTCGCACAAGATTTCGTGAAGCTTGCAGTGGAGGCCGGCGCGTTGCGCTTCGGGGAATTCAAGACCAAGGCCGGGCGGTTGTCGCCCTATTTCTTCAACGCCGGCCTGTTCGATGACGGCGCCAAGCTCGGCCGCCTGGCGGAATTCTATGCGCGCCGGCTGATCGCCTCCGGCCTGCAGTTCGACATGCTGTTCGGCCCGGCCTACAAGGGCATCACGCTGGCCGCGGCCGTCTCCGTCGAATTGGCAAGGCACGGCCGGAACGTGCCTTTTGCATACAACCGCAAGGAAGCGAAAGACCATGGCGAAGGCGGCACCCTCGTGGGTGCCAAGCTCGCGGGCCGCGTGCTCATCATCGACGACGTGATCTCGGCCGGAACGTCCGTGCGCGAATCCATTGCCCTGATCCAGGCGGCCGGTGCCCAGCCCTCGGCCGTCGTCATCGCCCTCGACCGCCAGGAAAAGGCCACCGACAACGGCAGCGATGCGCCCTGGTCCGCCGTGCAATTCGTGCAACGCGAGCTCGGGCTCGACGTCTGCGCCATTGCGACGCTGAAGGACTTGTTGCAGTATCTGGAAACCAATCAAGATCCGGCCCTTGGCGCGCATGGCGTGCGGGTGGCTGCCTACCGGGATAAATATGGGGTGTGATGGTGCCGTCGATGCGTGAGCATGGTCCGGTCCGCCGCTGGCTGGCGGTGTGTTGGCTGCTGGCCTGCGCGGCGGACGCCAGCAAGGCGGCCGGCATCTACAGCTGCGTGGATGGCAGTGGACGGCGCCTGACATCGGACCGGCCCATTCCGGAATGCTCCACGCGGGAACAGCGCATGCTCAACGCCGACGGCTCCGTTCAACGTGTCGTGCCGCCCGCGCGCACCTTCGACGAGCAGGCCGAACACGAGGCACGCGAACGCCAGGCGGCGCTGCAGCGCGCGGCGCAGCAAGATGCCGTCCGGCGCGATCGCAACCTGCTCGTGCGCTTCCCCAATGAAAGCGCGCACCGCAAGGCACGCGAGGCCGCGCTCGACGATGTGGACAAGGGGGTGCGCTTTTCCGAGGGGCGCCTGAAGGAACTCGAACGCGAGCGCAAGCCGCTGCTCGACGAAGCCGAGTTCTACAAGGGCAAGCAGATGCCGCTGAAACTGCGTCAACAGCTGGATGCCAACGAAGCGGCCACCACAGCGCAGCGTACCCTGGTGGAGAACCAGAAGGAAGAATTGCTGCGCATCGACCGCCTCTACGACGCTGAGCTGGCGCGCCTGCGCAAACTGTGGGCCGGCGCCGCCCCCGGTTCCATGGGGGCCTTGCCTGCAGCATCGGCGCCTCCGCGCAGGGACGCTGCCCGCTGACAGGGCGCGGCCCGCAACGCCGGGCCGCGTTCCGTTCCCTCGCCGTCAGCCTGCCAGCTTCTTTTTCAGCAGCTCGTTGATGGCCGTCGGATTGGCCTTGCCCTTCGTGGCCTTCATCGCCTGGCCGATCAGCGCGTTGAATGCCTTTTCCTTGCCGGCACGGAATTCCTCGACGGACTTGGTATTGGCCGCCAGCACCTCATCGAGGATGCGTTCGAGTTCGCCCGTGTCGCTCATCTGCTTGAGGCCCTTGGCCTCGATGATGCCGTCCACCTCCCCGCCGTCGGTCCACAGGGTGTCGAACACCTGCTTGGCACCGTTGTTCGATATGGTGCCGTCGGCGATGCGGCCGATGAGCTGCGCGAGCACGGCCGAATTCACCGGGCTCGCGCCCAGCGCAAGTCCGTCGGCATTGAGCCGGCGCGAGATTTCGCCCATCAGCCAGTTGGCCACGAGCTTGGGCTGGCCGCTGGCCTTGGCCGCCGCCTCGAAGTAGGCGCCGGTCGCCTTGTCCTGCGTCATCGCGCTGGCGTCGTACGCCGGCAGCCCGTATTCGGCCTGGAACCGCTCGGCCATCTTGCGCGGCAGCTCCGGCATGTTCGAGCGCACTTCCTCCACCCAGCTGTCTGCGATCACCAGCGGCGGCAGGTCCGGGTCGGGGAAGTAGCGGTAGTCGGCCGCATCTTCCTTCGAGCGCATCTCACGCGTTTCGCCTGTGTCGGGGTTGAACAGCACGGTGGCCTGCTGCACCTTGCCGCCGTCTTCGATCAGGTCGATCTGCCAGTTGATTTCATAGTCGATCGCCTGCTGCATGAACTTGAAGCTGTTCAGGTTCTTGATCTCGCGGCGTGTGCCGAAATCGGCCCCGGGCTTGCGCACCGACACGTTGGCGTCGCAGCGGAACGATCCTTCCTGCATGTTGCCATCGCAGATGTCGATCCATTTCACAAGCTCGTGCAGCGTGCGTGCGTACTCGACGGCCTCGGCGCTCGACCGCATGTCGGGCTCCGTCACGATCTCCAGCAGCGGCGTGCCTGCGCGGTTCAAATCGATGCCGGTCTGGCCCGCGTAGTCTTCGTGCAGTGACTTGCCCGCGTCCTCTTCGAGGTGAGCGCGCGTCAGCTGCACTTTGTGCTTGACGTCGCCGACGTAGAACTCGATGACACCACCCTGCACGACCGGAATCTCGTACTGGCTGATCTGGTAGCCCTTCGGCAGGTCCGGGTAAAAGTAGTTCTTGCGCGCGAAGATCGACAGCGGGGCGACCTTCGCACCCACGGCCAGCCCGAACCGGATGGCGCGTTCGACCGCGCCGCGGTTCATCACCGGCAGCGTGCCGGGCAACGCGAGGTCCACGGCGGAGGCCTGGGTGTTCGGCGCGGCACCGAACTGGGTGCTCGAGCCGCTGAAGATCTTGCTTTGGGTGGACAGCTGGGCGTGGGTCTCGATGCCGATCACGACCTCGTAGCCCCGAATGAGTTTGGACGTTGTGGACATGGTTGCGGTCAGTAGCCGGTCGGGGTGCGGGCGTGCCAGTCGGTGGCTTGCTGGAACGCGTGCGCTGCATGCAGCAGCACGCCTTCCTGGAAGTAGTTGCCGATCAGCTGCAGTCCGACTGGCATGCCGGCTTCCCCTTGGCCCGCGGGCAGGCTCATGCCGGGCAGGCCCGCAAGGCTCGCCGGCAGCGTGAAGATGTCGGCAAGGTAGTTGGCCACGGGGTCGTCGCTCTTGTCCCCGAGCCTCCACGCCACGGTGGGCGCAACGGGGCCCGCGATGACATCGCAACGCTGGAAGCAGGCCTGGAAGTCATCGGCGATCATGCGGCGCAGCTTTTGCGCCTGCAGATAGTAGGCATCGTAGTAGCCGTGGCTCAGCACGTAGGTGCCGATCATGATCCGGCGCTTGACCTCGTCGCCGAATCCTTCTGCGCGGCTCTTCTTGTACATGTCCACGAGGCCGTCGTACCGTGCCGCCCGGTGGCCGTAGCGCACGCCGTCGAAGCGGCTGAGGTTCGATGAGGCCTCGGCCGGCGCGATGATGTAGTACACCGGGATCGACAATTCGGTTCGAGGAAGGCTCACGTCCACCAGCGTGGCGCCGAGCTTTTCGAACTCCGCGAGCGCGGCACGCACAGCACCGTTCACGTCGGCGGCCAGCGCTTGCGGGAAGAACTCCGCCGGCAGGCCGATGCGCAGCCCCTTGAGCGGCTGAGCCGCCGTGGCGCCTTCACGCGCGGTGGACAGCGCCGCGGCGTAGTCCGTGCGAGGCTGATCGGCGCTCGTGGAATCGCGTTCGTCGAACCCGCTCATGGCGGTGAGCAGCAGGGCGCAGTCTTCCGCGGTGCGTGCCATCGGGCCGGCCTGATCGAGGCTTGATGCAAAGGCAATCATCCCGTAACGGGAGACCCGGCCATAGGTGGGCTTGATGCCCGTGATGCCGGTGAAGCTCGCCGGCTGGCGGATGGAGCCGCCGGTGTCGGTGCCGGTGGCCACGGGCACCAGTCGCGCCGCCACGGCAGCCGCGGAGCCCCCGGAAGATCCGCCAGGCACGCGGGTGACATCCCAGGGGTTCTTGACCGGGGCATAGGCCGAATTTTCGTTGCTGGAGCCCATCGCGAATTCGTCGCAGTTGAGCTTGCCGAGCGTGACCATTCCGGCCTCTGCCAGCCGGTGCACCACGGTGGCGTCGAACGGGCTCTCATAGCCCGCGAGCATCTTCGAGCCGGCGGTGGTGGGCAGCGCGGAGGTCACGAAGATGTCCTTGTGCGCGAGCGGTACGCCCAGCAGCGGCCCGCGCTCGCCTTTGGCGCGGCGTGCATCGGCTGCGGCGGCCTGGGCCAGCGCCTGTTCGGTGCTGGTCGACAGGAACGCGCCAAGGTGTTCATGGGCGGCAACGCGTGCGAGCAGATGTTTCGTCAATTCGACGCTGGAAACGGTCCCGGCGTCGAGCGCGCGGCCGAGTCCCGCCACGCCGAGGGTGTGCAGGGACGAACTCATTCGATGACTTTCGGAACAAGAAAGAGACCGTCTTCGACGGCCGGGGCGCTGCGCTGGTTCTGCTCGCGCTGGTCGGATTCGGTGGCGCGGTCCTCGCGGAGCCTCAGCGCCACGTCCTGCACGGCCGACAGCGGGGTGTACAGCGGCTCGACGCCGCTGGTGTCGATGGCGCGCATGCGTTCGACGATGGAGAAAAAGCCATTGAGCTGCTGCAGCATCGCGGCCTGCTCGGGCGCCTTCAGTTCCAGGCGGGCGAGGTTGGCGATGCGGCTGACGTCGTCAGGTGTCAGTGCCATTGAATATTGCGCTCTAGAAGAGGTTGCCGCGTGGGCGAAAACGAAGGGTGATGCAGTATTATCCCCGGTTATCCACAAGCCCTTCCGGGTGTGCGACCGCCCCAGTGCCATCCGCCGGGGGTTCCGTTTCACCCTGGCCGGGCTCGAAACCGTTTTTGCGCTCACGCGGGCGATTTTCGATCGTCGGCGCGGGCATCTGCCCCTCCCATCCACGGAACCACGTCGCCCAGCCTGCCCTCCGAGCCCGTATCCGGTCCCCCAGGCGCCGCCTGGCCGATCGCGATGCCCGCACCGACAGCCAGACGACCCAACACCTCAAATCCATGTTCGCATCCCTGCGTCGCTACTTCTCCACCGACCTCGCCATCGACCTTGGCACGGCCAATACGCTGATCTACGTCCGCGGCAAGGGCATCGTGCTCGACGAACCCTCGGTGGTGGCCATTCGCCACGAAGGCGGCCCCAACGGCAAGAAGACCATCCAGGCCGTCGGCGCCGAAGCCAAGGCCATGCTGGGCAAGGTGCCGGGCAACATCGAGGCCATCCGCCCGATGAAAGACGGCGTGATCGCCGACTTCACCGTCACCGAGCAAATGCTCAAGCAGTTCATCAAGATGGTCCACGACTCCAAGATGCTGCGCCCGAGTCCGCGCATCATCATCTGCGTGCCCTGCGGTTCCACCCAGGTCGAACGCCGAGCGATCCGTGAATCGGCCCTGGGTGCCGGCGCCTCCGAGGTGTACCTGATCGAAGAGCCGATGGCTGCGGCCATCGGGGCCGGCCTGCCGGTGTCGGAAGCCAGCGGTTCCATGGTGGTCGACATCGGCGGCGGCACCACCGAGGTGGGCGTCATCTCGCTCGGTGGCATGGTCTACAAGGGCAGCATCCGCGTCGGCGGCGACAAATTCGACGAATCCATCATCAACTACATCCGCCGCAACTACGGCATGCTGATCGGCGAGCCCACCGCCGAGGCCATCAAGAAGAACATCGGCAGCGCCTTCCCCGGCTCCGAAGTCAAGGAAATGGAAGTCAAGGGCCGAAACCTGTCCGAAGGCGTGCCCCGCAGCTTCACGATCAGCAGCAACGAAATCCTGGAAGCCCTGACCGATCCGCTCAACCAGATGGTCTCGGCGGTCAAGAATGCGCTGGAACAGACCCCGCCCGAACTGGGCGCCGACATCGCCGAGCGCGGCATGATGCTCACTGGCGGGGGCGCGCTCCTGCGCGACCTGGACCGCCTGCTCGCCGAAGAAACCGGCCTGCCGGTGCTCGTCGCCGAGGATCCCCTGACCTGCGTCGTGCGCGGCTGCGGCATGGCGCTCGAGCGCATGGAGCGCCTGGGTTCCATCTTCACATCCGAGTGACCTTTTGACGCGCGGGGCTGCAGGGGGCGTCTGCCCGCCTGCAGGCCCGTTGAAACCACCGAACTGCCGACACGGTTTCACCCATGGCCTTAGGGATGCTCGACCGGACGCCGCCACCCTTCTTCCGACAAGGGCCGTCGGCGCTCACGCGCCTGATGTTCTTCTCGGCGCTCGCCTTGTTCTTGATGGTCGCCGACACCCGCTTCCAGCTGACTCAACCGCTGCGGGCCGCGATGGCCACGGTGCTGCATCCGGTCGAACGCGTGCTGCGCGTGCCGGTCGATGCATGGCAGGGCGGGGCCGAATACTTCCTCGGGCTCGAACACGCACTGGCAGAGGAAGCCAAGGCACGCCAGGAGCTGTCGGCACAGGCGGCTCGCTCGGCTCGGGCCGACCAGCTGGCCCAGGAGAATCTGCGGCTGCGGGCGCTGCTCGAACTGCGTCCGGCCTTGAAGGTGCGCTCGCAGGCGGCGGAGATCCTCTACGATGCGCCCGATCCTTACTCCCGCAAGGTCATCATCGACCGCGGCGTGCGCCATGGCATCGCGCTGGCGTCCCCCGTCATCAACGAGGCCGGTGTGCTGGGCCAGGTGACCCGCGTGTTCCCGTACAGCGCCGAGGTCACACTCCTCACCGACAAGGAGGCAGCCATCCCTGTGCTGAACAACCGCACGCAGGCCCGAAGCGCGGCGTTCGGCAACCCCAATGGCGCGGGCCTCGAGCTGCGCTTCATGGCCGGCAATGCGGATGTCCAGATCGGTGATGAACTGTCCACCTCCGGCGTGGATGGCGTCTACCCGGCCGGCGTGCCGGTGGCCAAGGTCACCCACATCGATCGCCGCGTCGATTCCGGGTTTGCGCGCATCTCGCTTGCGCCGCTCGCCTCGCCCGACAGCGTCCGCCATGTGCTCGTGCTGGAGCCGGTCGGCCTGCAAATGCCACCGAAACCCGAGCCCGAGCCAGCGAAGCCGGCGGTCCCTCCCAAGAAAGGAGGCCGCAAATGATGCCCCGTGGTGCCGACCAGCTGCTGTTGCCCGTGAACCCGTTGTTCATCTGGTTCTCGCTGCTCGTGGCCTTTGCATGCAACCTCGTGCCCCTCGGCCGCAACCCGGCACTGCCCGACCTGCTGGCGCTGGTGCTCGTGTTCTGGAATGTGCACCAGCCACGCCGGGTCGGGGTGGGCGCCGCCTTCATGTTCGGGCTCATGATGGATGTGCATGACAGCGCCGTGCTGGGGCAGCATGCGCTCGCCTACACCTTGCTGAGCTACTTCGCGATCACCATCCACCGTCGCCTGTTGTGGTTCGACCTGCTCACCCAGGCCCTGCACATCCTGCCGCTCTTCCTTTCCGCCCATGCGGTCTCGCTGACCGTGAGGATGTTGGTGGGCGGCATGTTCCCCGGCTGGGAACTGTTGCTGGCCCCTGTGTTCGAAAGTCTGCTGTGGCCCGTGGTCTCGTTGCTGCTGCTGGCCCCTCAGCGCCGCCCCCCCGATTCCGACAAAAATCGACCTTTGTGAACGCCACATGAGCCCGCTGCTGTTCCCGCGGACCGCATTCCTGCCGTGGCACGCGGGCCGCCCGTGCACGCCCACAGCGAGGGCGAGCGAGCAAAGCGAAGCAACGCCCCGAAACGCAAGCGACAGGCAGGCAAGCGAAGCGAAGCCGCACGTCAAGCCACACGCGAGCCCGGGTCTCCCGGGCGACCCGTGGCGCCCCCTCGGGGGGCAGGAGCGAAGCGACGTGGGGGCAGCATGACGGAGTTGAAGAACGTCAAGCGGGAACTGGGCCGGTTCCGCACGCGGCTGCTTGCTGCGGCCGGCTTCGTGCTGATTGCGTTCGGCCTGCTGGCGGCGCGCCTGTACGTGCTGCAGGTTGTTCGGCATGAGGAGCTGTCCACGCGCGCCGAAAACAACCGCATCGCGGTGGTCCCGGTGGTGCCCAACCGCGGGTTGATCGTCGACCGCAACGGTGTCGTCCTGGCGAACAACTATTCCGCCTACACCCTTGAGATCACCCCATCCAAGGTGGACGACATCGAGGCCACGATCGATGCGCTCGGCTCGCTTGTCGACATCACCGCCCGCGACCGCAAGCGCTTCAAGCGCCTGATCGATGAAAGCAAGAGCTTCGAATCGCTGCCCATCCGCACGCGGCTGACTGACGAGGAGGTGGCCAAGTTCACCGCCCAGCGGTTCCGCTTCCCCGGCGTGGACATCAAGGCCCGGCTGTTTCGCAACTACCCTCTCGGCGAGGTGGGGTCGCACTTGATCGGCTACATCGGCCGCATCAACCAGACCGAAAAGACCGCCATGGAGGACTGGCCGGAAGAGCAGCTCAACAACTACCGCGGCACGGAATACATCGGCAAGCTCGGCATCGAGCAGAGCTACGAATCCGAACTGCACGGCATCACCGGTTTCGACGAAGTGGAGACGAGCGCCGGCGGCCGGGCGGTGCGCCGCCTCAAGAGCCACCCGGCCACGCCCGGCAACAAGCTCGTGCTGTCGATCGACATCCGGCTGCAGGCGATGGTGGAAGAACTCTTCGGCGACCGGCGGGGTGCACTCGTGGCAATGGACCCGCGGTCCGGAGAAATTCTGGCGTTCGTCAGCAAGCCCACGTTCGACCCGAACCTGTTCGTCGACGGCATCGACGTCGACTCCTGGCGAGAACTGAACGAATCGATCGACAAACCGTTGCTCAACCGCGCCTTGCGCGGCACCTACCCGCCCGGCTCCACGTTCAAGCCTTTCATGGCGATGGCCGCGCTGGCCACCGGCAAGCGCACGCCCACCCAGATCACGTACGACGGCGGCACGTTCCAGTTCGGCAACCACACCTTCCGCAGCCACGGCGACGGCGGCCTGGGGCAGGTGGACATGACCCGCTCGATCGTCAAATCGAGCAACGTCTATTACTACTCACTCGCCAACGACATGGGCGTGGACCTGATCCACGATCAGCTCGAGCCGTTCGGCTTCGGCCGCAAGGTGGGCATCGACCTCGAGGGCGAGGTGACCGGGCTGCTGCCGTCCACGACCTGGAAGAAGCGCGCCTACAAGAAGCCTGAGATGCAGAAGTGGTACCCGGGTGAAACCATCTCGCTGGGCATTGGCCAGGGCTACAACAACTTCACGATGCTGCAGTTGTCGACTGCGCTGTCCACCCTGGTGTCGGGCGGGCAGCGCTTCAAGCCGCGCCTGGTCCGCCAGGTGGAGGACGTGGTCACCCGCGAACGCCGGGACATCACCCACGATGCGCTGGAGCCTCTGCCACTCAAGCCCGAACACGTGCAGCTGGTGATGAAGGCGATGCACGGCGTGACCCAGGAAGGTACCTCCACGCGCGTCTTCATGGGCGCGGGCTACCAGAGTGGTGGCAAGACCGGCACGGCGCAGGCGGTCAGCATTCGCCAGAACGAAAAGTACAACGCGGCCAAACTCGAGGAGCATCGGCGCGATCATTCGCTCTACACCGCGTTCGCGCCGCTCGATTCGCCGACGATCGCGCTCGCGGTGATCGTGGAGAACGCAGGGTTTGGCGCTGCTGCGGCAGCCCCGATCGCCCGCCGCGTGATCGACTACGCGCTGCTCGGCAAGTACCCGAGCGTGGAAGACATGGCACTGACCCGCGAAGGCAAGACCGCCGCCCCCGTCGGCGCGGCACGCGCTGCTTCGGCCATTCCGCTGCCCGGCAACGCACCCTCGGTGGCGGTGACGGGGCCCGTGGTCCCCGCGGCGCCTGTCGTGCCGGCGCCGCCGGCGGCCTCGGCGTCCGCCCCCAAGTCTGCCGCCTCCGGAGCGTCCCGATGAACGCCGTGTTCGAGAAACCATCGACGTGGGCACGGCTCAAGCCGGTGTTCCTCGGCTTCGACGGCCCCCTTTTCCTGGCCATCGTGCTGCTGGCGGCCGGCGGCCTCGTCACCATGTACTCGGCCGGCTTCGACCACGGCACCCGCTTCGTCGACCACGGCCGCAACATGCTCATTGCGCTCGGCGTCCTGTTCGTCGTGGCGCAGGTGCCGCCGCAGCGCCTGATGGCGCTCGCCGTGCCGCTGTATGGCGTCGGCGTGATGCTGCTGCTGGCGGTGGCATTGTTCGGCGTCACGAAGAAGGGCGCTACCCGCTGGCTCCACGTGGGTGTGGACATCCAGCCGAGCGAAATGCTCAAGATCGCCACCCCGTTGATGCTCGCCTGGTGGTTCCAGCGGCGCGAGGGTCAGTTGCGCACGCTCGATTTCGTCGCTGCCATCGGCATCCTGCTTATTCCGGTGGCGCTCATCGCCAAACAGCCCGATCTGGGCACTGCGATCCTCGTGCTGTCCGCGGGGCTGTTCGTGATCTTCTTCGCCGGCCTGTCGTGGAAGCTGATCATTCCGGTGGTGCTGGTGGGCGCCGTCGGCATCGCCGCGCTGGTGGTGTCCGAGGACCAGATCTGCCAGCCCGGTGTTTCGTGGGCACCGTTGCTGCGCGACTACCAGCGGGACCGTGTCTGCACGCTCCTCGACCCGAGCCTCGACCCGCTCGGCAAAGGCTTCCACATCATCCAGGGCATGATCGCGATCGGTTCGGGCGGTGTGTACGGCAAGGGGTTCATGAAGGGCACGCAGACGCACCTTGAGTTCATCCCGGAGCGCACCACGGACTTCATCTTTGCCGCGTTCTCCGAGGAGTTCGGCCTTGCAGGTTGCATCGCCTTGCTGCTGGGATTCACCTTCCTGATCTTTCGCGGGTTGATGATCGCCGCCGATGCGCCCACGCTGTTTTCACGCCTCCTCGCCGGGGCCATCACGCTGAGCTTTTTCATCTACTGCTTCGTCAACATGGGCATGGTCAGCGGCATCCTGCCCGTGGTGGGCGTGCCGCTGCCATTCATCAGCTACGGCGGCACGGCGATGGTGACACTCGGCCTGGGCCTCGGCATCCTCATGTCCATCGCCAAGGCACGCCGTTTCATGAACGGCTGACGCGCGGCTTCCGGGGCTGGGCGCTCACTTGGGTTTCGGCAGCTTCAGGAACTCCGTGTCGATGTCGAGAGAGGGCTTCACGCCGATGTCGTCACGGTGCTTCTTGAGCCAGCGGGCCGCGGCGGTGCGGCCCATGTGGAACAACTGTTCCAGGAACTCACGTTCGGTGTTGAACTTGGTGCTGGCGCCCAGGGGGGCCAGGCCCTTGTCGTCGGCCACCATGTGCAGGCGCAAGTCCTTGTAGCGCCCCGGATCGAGCTTGCCTTCACGCACCAGGCGCGACACGAACGAGATGGCGCGCATTTCCGAGATCAGGCCCGCATTGAACGTGATCTCGTTGATGCGGTCCATGATTTCGTCGCTGCGGTGGGGCACTCCTTCCCGCACCAGCGGATTGATGCGCACAAGCAGGATGTCGAGGAATTCCGTCTGATAGATCAGCGGATAGATCGCCGGATTGCCGGCGTAGCCACCGTCCCAGTAGGCGTCATCCCCGATGGTCACTGCCTGGAACAGGAAGGGCAGGCAGGCCGATGCCAGCAGCGCATCCACGCTGAGCTCGCGGCCCGTGAACACCCTCGGCTGCCCGGTGGTCACGCTCGTGGCGGTGATGAACAGGCGAAGCGAACAGTCCCGGATCGCCCGTTCGTCCACATGGCGGTGCAGCACATCGCGCAGGGGATTGAGGTTCAGCGGGTTGAACTCGTACGGGCTGAACGACCGGAAGAACGCGCTTGCCCATTGGTAGCCCGGCAGCATGTCCAGGCTGAAGTTGTCCGTGATGTGGTTGACCTGGCTTGCCGAAAACGGCGCAAAGATGGAGCCTGACTGGCTCACGTCCATCCAGAAGTCACGCAGCGCCTGGCGCGCGCCCTCGCGCCCGCCACGCTGGAAGCCGGTGGCCATCACGCTCGCATTGATCGCGCCGGCACTGGTGCCCGAAATGCCGTGGAATTCGAGGTGGCCGTCCTCGAGCAGCCGATCGAGGACGCCCCAGGTGAACGCACCGTGCGACCCACCGCCCTGCAGCGCCAGGTCGAGGTGCCGGATGGTCGAGACGTTGGGGTCTATCGGGCGGGCGTCGTCGGGCATGGCGGATCCTCGGTTGACCCGCCCGAGTCTATCTCGGGGGTTCAACCCGGGGGCGGCAAGGTGGTGCCGGCATCGGCCGGCGCCGCGGGAAAACGCACGGTGAACCGGGCACCGGGGCCGGTCGGCGCCCCGTCGGGGAGCGGGTCGCGCGAACGCGGGTCAGCGTCCTCCAGCGACACCTTGGCCCGGTGCTGCAACGCGATCTCCGCGACGATGGCCAGACCGAGGCCCGAGCCGTCCACGTTGGTGCCCAAAGCACGGTAGAAGGGCTGGAACACCTTGTCTCGTTCGGCCACCGGGATGCCGGGCCCCGAATCCTCCACCTGCAGTTCGACCACCTGACCGACAGGGTCGCCCATCACCCGCACGGTGACAGTACCGCCCGCCGGCGTGTAGTTCAGCGCGTTGTCGACGAGGTTGCGGATCAGTTCGCGCAGCAGCACCGGCTGACCTCGCACCGTCAAGCCGGTGCCTCCTTTGCCCGAGCGTTCGGTCTCAGGGCCCTCGAACCCCAGGTCGATGCGCTTTTCGAGGGCGCGCGGCACCAGATCCTGAACGGCTTCGGTTGCCAGGCGCGCCATGTCGACCGCCGGGTGGATGAGCGTCTGGGCGGCGTTCTCCGCGTGGGCCATCGCCAGCAACTGGTTCACCATGTGCGCGGCCCGTTGGCTCGAGCGGGCGATCTGCTGCAGTGACTTCTTCAAGGTCTGCGGGTCGGTCTGGCCGGCATCGATCTCGCGCTGAGCCAGCTCGGCTTGTGTGCGCAGCCCGGCCAGCGGGGTCTTGAGCTGGTGCGCGGCGTCGGCGAGGAAGTGCTTCTGTGCACTGATGCTGCGGTCCAGGCGGGCGAGCAGGTCGTTGATGGCACGCACGAGGGGCGAAACCTCCTCCGGGGCATCGCGCTCGTCGATGGGGCTCAGGTCATGGCTTTCGCGGCGCCGGATGCGCCGCTGCAGCTCGTTGAGCGGCGCAATGCCGCGCACCAGCGCAAGCCACACGAGCAGCACGGCAACCGGCAGGATCACGAACTGCGGCAACATCACGCCCTTGATGATTTCCGTGGCCAGGCGTGAGCGTTTCCCGAGGGTTTCCGCCACCTGCACGAGCGGCGAGGCACCGGCCGCAAGCCCGGGCACCCGCACCCGCACAGAGGCGATCCGCACCGGCTCGCCGTTCATTTCGTCGTCGCGGTACGTCGTCGTTCCCAGGGCAGGCATCTGATCCTCGGCGGGGGCGGGCATCTGACGGTCCCCTCCGATCCATGCCCCATTGGGCGCGACCACTTGATAGTAGAGTGCGTCCGCTTCGTCGGCGTGCAGCCATTCCGCAGCGTCTGCCGGCAGCGAGAAAACCATCTGCGGCGCAACGCCCGGCTCGCTCCGGACGCTCAAGTGCTGAGCCAGCAGGCGTGCCTTGTCGCCGAGTTCCCGGTCGAACGGCTTGTTGGCGATGCCCTGCGCCACGAGCCACGTGAGCACCAGGCTCAACGGCCACAAGAGCAACAGGGGGGCGAGCATCCAATCGAGGATCTCGCCGAACAGGGAGCGTTGCTCGCGAGGAAACCCCGCGCTCTCGGCGGCCGGCAGGCTGCCCTCACCGCGGTCCGCCGAGCGGCGCCGCCGGCGCAGGACATCAAGCCGCAATCTTTTCCAGGCAGTAGCCCAGCCCTCGGACCGTGGCAATGCGGACCGGTCCATGTTCGATCTTCTTGCGCAGCCGGTGGATGTAGACCTCGATGGCGTTGTTGCTCACCTCTTCGCCCCATTCGCACAGGCGATCCACCAGCTGATCCTTGCTGACGAGGCGGCCGGCGCGCTGCAGCAGCACTTCCAGCAGGCTCAGTTCGCGGGCCGAGAGTTCGATCATCTGGTCATTGAAATACGCCACCCGGCCGGTGGTATCGAAGCTCAAGGGCCCGTGCTTGAGCATGTGCGAGGCAGTGCCCAGGCCGCGGCGGATCAGGGCCCGCACTCGCGCCTCCAGTTCCTGAAGCGAGAATGGCTTGGCCATGTAGTCATCGGCACCGAGGTCGAGGCCTTTGACCCGCTGTTCCACGCTGTCGCCGGCCGTCAGGATGAGCACCGGCACGCTGCAGCCGCGGCTCCGCAGCTTTCGCAGCACCTCCAGGCCGTGCAACTTCGGCAGACCGAGGTCCAGGATGAGCAGATCGAATTCATGCGCGGCCAGGGCGGCGTCGGCTTCGCTGCCGCTGGCCACATGGTCGACCGCGTAACCGCCGTTGCGCAGCGAACGCAACAGGCCGTCTGCCAAGACCTGGTCGTCTTCCGCTATCAGGATGCGCATGAACGGTCCGGGGATCCGGTGGGAATGCGATCAGTTTCGCATGCGGTTCCGACGGCGGGCTTCGGGGCTAGCCCAGGGGTGGTGCCAATAAGGGGCACTCGAAAAGACTGTACAAATAACCAGTCTTGTAGATAATCCGGGGCAACGTTTTGGAGATTGCACATGGACGCCGCCGTCAAACCCGCCACCCTCAACACCGAAAAGGCCAAAGCCTTGCAGGCTGCCCTCGCCCAAATCGAGAAGCAGTTCGGCAAGGGCACCATCATGCGCCTCGGCGAAGGTGAAGTCATCGAAGACATCGACGTCGTTTCCACCGGTTCCCTGGGCCTCGACGCCGCGCTGGGTGTGGGCGGCCTGCCGCGCGGGCGGGTCATCGAAATCTACGGCCCCGAATCCAGCGGCAAGACCACGCTCACGCTGCAAGTCATTGCCGAAATGCAAAAGCTCGGCGGCACCTGCGCCTTCATCGATGCCGAACACGCCCTCGATGTGCAATATGCCCAAAAGCTCGGCGTGAACCTGCCCGACCTGCTGATCAGCCAGCCCGACACCGGTGAGCAGGCCCTCGAGATCGTCGATGCCCTGGTGCGCTCCGCTTCGGTCGACCTGGTCGTTGTCGACTCGGTCGCCGCACTGACCCCCAAGGCCGAAATCGAAGGCGAAATGGGCGATGCGCTCCCCGGCCTGCAGGCCCGCCTGATGAGCCAGGCGCTGCGCAAGCTCACGGGCACCATCAAGAAGACCAACACCATGGTCATCTTCATCAACCAGATCCGCATGAAGATCGGCGTCATGTTCGGTTCGCCCGAAACCACCACCGGTGGCAACGCGCTGAAGTTCTACGCCTCCGTGCGTCTCGACATCCGTCGCATTGGCTCCATCAAGAAGGGCGAAGAGGTCATCGGCAACGAAACCAAGGTCAAGGTCGTCAAGAACAAGGTGTCGCCCCCGTTCAAGACCGCTGAATTCGACATCCTCTACGGCCTGGGCATCAGCCGGGAAGGCGAAGTCATCGACATGGGTGTCGAAGCCAAGGTGCTCGAAAAGTCCGGCGCCTGGTATGCCTATCAAGGCGAAAAGATCGGCCAGGGCAAGGACAACGCCCGCGAGTTCCTGAAAGAAAACCCCGATCTCGCCCTCGAAATCGAAAACAAGGTGCGTGAAGCCATGGGCATCCCCTTGTTGCCCGTTCAACAAGCCCCGGAGGTCGAGGCCAAGCCGGCCAAGGCACCGAAGGGCAAGGCTGCAAAGGATGCCGCCGAGGAGTAGTCGGCGCCATGACCCGCGGTGTCGTCCGGGTGCAAGCTGAGACCCACCGCCTCGCCCCAAGAAATGCGAATTCGACGTCATCCCGGCGAAAGCCGGGACCCACTGCGACCAGTAGATACCGGCGTTCGCCGGTATGACATGGGGGTGGCCAGACCGGCGCTTGCCGCACGCCAACAACGTCATCCCGGTGAAAGCCGAGACCCACTGCGACCAGCAGATGCCGGCGTTCGCCGGTATGACACCGGGGCGGCCAGACCGGCGCTCGCCGCACGCCAACAACGTCATCCCGGCGAAAGCCGGGACCCACTGCGACCAGTAGATGCCGGCGTTCGCGGGCATGACACAGTGGCGGCCAGACCACAGCCCGCAGCGCGCGAGAGAAATGTCACCCCGGCGAACGCCGGGGCCAACCGCTGCCAAGGGATGCCTTCCGTCTCAGGCCATCTGCGGTGAAGCCCAAGTTGTCCCTCAAGGGCCGAGCCCTGCAATGGCTCGCCCAACGCGAACACAGTCGCGCCGAACTGCGCACCAAGCTCCTCCGCCGCGCACGCACAGACCTGGCGGCGGAACGGGCGGCGCAAGGGGGCCGCGGCCACCAGGAGGCCGACGCTGCCGATGCGGACCATGACTCCGGTGACTTCCATGACCGCCGCCGCGGCCATTCAGCCCAGTCGGTCGGGGCAGGGCCGGCCGGTGCCGTCCATCAGCGGCCCCATCACACGGCGCTGGTGCCCGACACCGAGTCCGCGGCATCGCCCTCCCTTGAGGAGGCGGTGGATGCCATCCTCGACTGGCTGGAAGCTCGCCACTATCTCAACGACGGACGCTTCATCGAAAGCCGTGTGAACGCGCGAGCGGCCCGGCATGGCAACCTTCGCATTCGCCAGGAACTGGCCCGGCACGGTCTGAGTCTGTCGGTTGAAGAAGCGCAGGCGTTGAAAGAGTCTGAGTTCTCTCGTGCATGCGATGTCTGGCGCCGCAAATTCGGCGTGCCGCCGGCGGATGCCGCGGATCGCGCCCGCCAGATGCGCTTTCTCGGCGGCAGGGGCTTTTCCCCTGAAGTCATTCGCCGCATCGTTCAGGGCGGCGCATGTGACGACACCTGATTCGGAGCAAGCTGAATGTCACCGCGGCCAAAGCGTTGGCCCACTGCGGCCAATGGCACCCGCTTTTTCCCTGCGGTGAATTGTCTTTCTTCAGGCCCAGCCGGCCGGCTCTTTCCTGGTGACACGCATGCACTTCCTGGAGGTCCTGTGCGCGTCAGACACGGCCGCGCACCCGTGAGGCCGACATCCTCGGCATGTGTCACAGGCAGCGCGCAAATTTGGTGCAATGCGAAAATGTTATATTGCGCGGGTTTATCTCTAGGATTCGTGCTTGCTCTCGCTTGATGGCAGGCCTCATCTTCGAACCCATCCCCATGGCCTTGCCTGTCGATGCGCTCCTGGCGTGCGCTTCTCTTTGCTATTGCGCAGCTGCGCATGGCAACTGCTGCCGCCCGAATATTGCGCACCGAGAGGCCGCGTGACGGCGTTCCGCGCTGCGCCTTCCACCTCCCCACCTGTTCCCGAACCTGAGCAAGAGAGTCAGCGATGAAAATCCATGAATACCAAGGCAAGGAAATCCTGCGCCAAGCCGGCGTGCCCGTGCCGCGCGGATATCCCGCATTCAGCGTGCAAGAGGCCCTCGATGCCGCACAAAAGCTGGGAGGCCCGGTCTGGGTGGTGAAGGCCCAGATCCACGCCGGTGGCCGTGGCAAGGGCGGCGGCGTCAAGCTGGCGCGCTCGATCGACGAGGTCAAGCAGCTGTCGGGTGAAATCCTCGGCATGCAGCTCAAGACCCACCAGACCGGCCCTGAAGGCCAGAAGGTGCGTCGCCTGCTGATCGAAGAAGGCGCCGACATCAAGAAGGAATACTACGTCGCCGCCGTGACCGATCGCGCCACGCAGAAGGTCGCCATCATGGCCAGCAGCGAAGGCGGCATGGACATCGAAGAAGTGGCCCACGCCACGCCCGAGAAGATCATCAAGGTGTTCGTCGAGCCGTCCACCGGCCTGACCGATGCCCAGGGCCTCGAACTTGCCAACGGCATCGGTGTGCCGGCCGCTTCGCAAGCCCAGGCGATCGACGTGTTCAAGAAGCTCTACCAGGCTTACATGGACACCGATGCCTCCCTCGCCGAGATCAACCCGCTGATCCTCGAAGGCAACGGCAACATCAAGGCCCTCGACGCGAAGTTCAACTTCGACAGCAACGCGCTGTTCCGTCACCCCGAGATCGTCGCCTATCGCGACCTCGACGAAGAAGACCCGGCTGAAATCGAAGCCAGCAAGTTCGACCTGGCCTACATCCAGCTCGACGGCAACATCGGCTGCCTGGTCAACGGTGCCGGCCTTGCCATGGCCACGATGGACACCATCAAGCTCTTCGGCGGTGAACCTGCGAACTTCCTGGACGTGGGCGGTGGCGCCACGGCAGAGAAGGTCACCGAAGCGTTCAAGATCATGCTCGGCAACCCGAAGGTCAAGGCCATTCTGGTCAACATCTTCGGCGGCATCATGCGCTGCGACACCATTGCTGAAGGCGTGATCGCCGCATGCAAGGCAGTCAACCTGAACGTGCCGCTCGTCGTGCGCATGAAGGGCACGAACGAAGAGCTCGGCAAGAAGATGCTGGCCGAGTCCGGCCTGCCGATCATCAGCGCCGACTCGATGGCCGAGGCCGCGCAAAAAGTCATGGCTGCCCTGAAGTAAGCCGACGGAGCACCAAGGAAACATCATGAGCATCCTGATCAACAAAGACACCAAGGTCATCACGCAAGGCATCACCGGCAAGACGGGCCAGTTCCACACCCGCATGTGCCGTGACTATGCGAACGGCAAGGCCGCTTTCGTCGCTGGCGTGAACCCGAAGAAGGCCGGCGAAGACTTCGAAGGCATCCCCATCTTCGCGAGCGTCAAGGACGCCGCCAAGAACACCGGCGCCACGGTCAGCGTGATTTACGTGCCGCCCGCGGGCGCCGCAGCCGCCATCTGGGAGGCCGTCGAGGCCGATCTGGACCTGGCCATCTGCATCACGGAAGGCATCCCCGTTCGCGACATGCTCGAAGTGCGCAATCGCATGAAGGCCAAGGAAGCTGCCGGCGGCAAGAAGACGCTGCTGCTGGGCCCGAACTGCCCCGGTCTGATCACGCCCGATGAAATCAAGATCGGCATCATGCCCGGCCACATCCATCGCAAGGGCCGCATCGGCGTCGTGAGCCGCTCGGGCACGCTGACGTACGAAGCCGTGGCACAGCTCACCGAGATCGGCCTCGGCCAATCGAGCGCCGTCGGCATCGGTGGCGACCCCATCAACGGCCTCAAGCACATCGACGTCATGCGCCTGTTCAACGACGATCCGGACACCGATGCGGTGATCATGATCGGCGAAATCGGCGGTCCGGATGAAGCCGAAGCGGCCCGTTGGGCCAAGGCCAACATGAAGAAGCCCATCGTCGGCTTCATTGCCGGCGTCACCGCCCCTCCGGGCAAGCGCATGGGCCACGCCGGCGCGCTGATCTCCGGTGGCGCGGACACCGCCGACGCGAAGCTGGCCGTCATGGAAGAGTGTGGCTTCACGGTCACGCGCAACCCGTCGGAGATGGGCAAGCTGCTCAAGGGCCTGCTCTGATCTTCTGGGGTTGACGCCCTGACATGCAAGGCCGCCTTCGGGCGGCCTTGCTCGTTTTTGAGCGTCTTGCTACGCAAATGGCCCAAGAAGTCTCAGAGGCCAGCATCCACGCGGGATACGGAACGGTTGAGTCGGTTCAGTGTGATGACTTTCGGCCGTCGGACCAGATTTCCTTCGCGCGGTCGTAGCACGCGCCGCAGAGCAGTTGGATGTTCAACTGCTCCTCAACCTCCGGTGTCCAGTCACCGCCCGCTGACACCCGTGCTTCTTCGCATCCTGTGCACCACGCATCCGGGTGGAGGCTGTCAGAGTTCACGGGCCAATGAAAGCCTACAGGTACACCCGTGGACAGAGTTTCAACAATGTGCTGGCAGACGAACGACTCGTTCTGCCAACCGTGGCATGCACACTTGATCTTCCGGGACTCGGGCGTGGTCATAATCAGAGCGAGGTAAGAGAAGCCACTGCAAGGAGCACTGGCCGACAGTCCAGTCTATATATCACCCCGCTCAGGTTCGATGACATGCTTCGGACCTTATGCGTAGCAAGCCCCGATTCTGGCGCGATGTGCGTAGTACCACGCAGCGACCGCTCCGCCACGCGCCTCTAAACTTTCAGAAACGTCCCGGTTGACGGGGCTTCACCCAATTTCAGAAGGAATCTCCATGGCGGAGTTCATGACCCCGGCGTTCTGGCTCGCAGTGGGGCAGATCATCATGATCGACATCCTGCTGGGTGGCGACAATGCAGTGGTGATCGCGCTGGCCTGCCGCAAGTTGCCGCCGGCCCTGCGCACCCGCGGCATTCTGTGGGGTACGGCGGGCGCCATCGTGATGCGCGTGCTGCTGATCTTCTTCGCGCTCCAACTGCTCGCCATCCCGTTCCTCAAGATCGTCGGTGCGATCCTGCTGGTATGGATCGGTGTGAAATTGCTGCTGCCGGAAGATGACGACGATCATTCGAAGATCGAGGGCAGCGACAAACTCTGGGGCGCGGTCAAGACCGTCATCGTGGCCGACCTGGTGATGAGCATCGACAATGTCATCGCGATCGCCGGGGCCGCAGGCAATGTCGGCGGGGGCCATACCATGCCGCTCGTGATTTTCGGCCTGCTCGTCAGCATCCCGATCATCGTGTGGGGCAGCCAGCTCGTCATCAAGCTGATGGATCGTTTTCCGATCATCATCACGCTGGGCGGCATGCTGCTCGGCTGGATCGCCGGCAGCATGCTGGTCACCGACCCCGTCCTCGTGAATCCGGACACGGTGCCCGCCTTCCCGAAGGTCGTTCCCACGGATACGCTCAAATGGGCCGCAGGCATCTGCGGCGCATTGCTGGTGCTTGCGTTGGGCAAGATCCTCGCTGGCCGACAATCGGTGGTCAAAGAATCCGAATCGGCCTGAGTTCGAACTGGCGCCGGTTCCTCTGTGGTTGAACGGGGCACCGAAGGGCTCCTGGGGAGTGATCGCGCATGAGGTTCTTCTGGATCCAGCAAGGGCCCGCCATCGGGCTGACCTGTGGGTTCGTGGTGGCGGTGCTGGTGTACCTCCGGTGGGCACTGCCGCGCCTGGCCCCGGTCACCGCTGTCTTTGCCTCGGCCTGCGGCGTGATTGCCTTGCTGCTTCTCGCTGCCGCGGCACGCTCACCCTGGTCGATTCCCTGCGCGATCGCGGCTGTCGCCCTTGCCGTGGGGCATGCCGGCTGGATGCTCGGCGTGCTGGCGATGCGGCCGCGGGCAGCGGCTGCACCTGCGGCCACCGCGTCCCGGCCCGCGCCGGTGCCCACGGCGCCTTCTGCGCCGGCAGCGCCCGCCATCCTGGACGGCAAGACGCTCGGCCGCTACCGCGTCGAACGCGAGATCGGCCGCGGGGCCATGGGGGCCGTGTACCTCGGCAAGGACCCCAAGATCGGTCGCCTGGTCGCCATCAAGACGATGGCGCTGAGCAAGGAGTTTCACGGCGACGAACTCGCTGAGGCACGCCAACGCTTCTTCCGCGAGGCCGAAACCGCCGGGCGGCTGCAGCATCCCGATATCGTGACCATCTTCGACGCCGGAGAAGACCAGGAACTCGCCTACATCGCCATGGAGTACCTCAAGGGCGAGGATTTGCAGCGCTACACCCAGAAGCTGCTCCCGGTGGCGGACGTCGTTCGAATTGCCTCCCGCGTGGCCGATGCGCTGGGTTATGCGCACAGCCAGGGCGTCGTCCACCGCGACATCAAGCCCGCCAATGTCATGATCGATCTGGCCGTCGATCTGGTGAAGGTCACCGATTTCGGCATCGCGCGCATCGCCGATTCCAGCCGAACCCGAACGGGGATGGTGCTCGGCACACCCTCGTTCATGTCGCCCGAACAGATGGCTGGTCGGAGGGTCGACGGGCGCAGCGACCTGTACTCGCTCGGCGTGATGCTGTACCAATTGCTGACTGGACAACTGCCTCACAGGGCCGATTCGATGGCCACGCTGATGTACGAAATTGCGAATACAACGCCACCGGACGTGAGAAACTGGCGTCCTGAAGTCCCGGAGGCGGTGGCTCGCATCGTGGCGCAGGCACTGGAAAAGCGGCCCGAATCAAGATATGCCGACGGCCGGCAGATGGCCGCGGACCTGACCACGGCGTTTGCCCAGATGGCCGGTCATCCGGTGGCATCATCCGAACCGACGACAGAAGTACCCCCCAATTCCAGCGGTTTCGATGCCACGGTGAAAATAAACCGATCCGAATGAAGGCACAATTCTCATCTCTGTCCGTACCCCAGGTCCGATGAACCTCCCCGCGCCCGCCTCTTCGATGACGCTCGAATACTTCAGTGCCACCGACACCGGACGCGCCCGCAACAACAACGAGGATTCCGTCGCCATCCATGAGCCTTCTGCGCTGGTGGTGTTGGCTGACGGCATGGGTGGCTACAACGCCGGCGAGGTGGCCAGCGGCATGGTCACCTCGTTCATCAAGGCCGAACTGGGCCGTTGGCTGCTGGAAGCCGCCGACAGCGCGTCCGACAACGACGTGCGCCGGGCCATGGACATCTGCGTCGACAACGCCAACCGTGCCATCTTCAACGCCGCGAATTCGAACCCGCAATACGCCGGCATGGGCACCACCCTCGTGGTGGGCGCCTTCCGGGACGGACGCCTGCTGATGGGGCATGTGGGCGATTCACGCGCCTACCGCTTCCGTGGCGGCCGCCTCGTTCAGATCACGCACGATCATTCGCTTCTCCAGGAGCAGATCGACGCTGGTCTCATCACCCCCGAGCAGGCCGCGTTCTCGGCCAACAAGAACCTCGTCACCCGTGCCGTGGGGGTGGAAGACACCGTGCTGCTGGAAACCCACCTGCACGATGTGCTGCCTGGCGATGTGTACCTGCTGTGTTCCGACGGCCTGTCGGACATGCTGGACGACGACAGCATCGCGCAGGTGCTGCAAGCGCATGAATCGCCTGAAGCCGCGGGTGTGGCCCTGATCGACGCCGCAAACGACGCCGGGGGGAAGGATAATATCGCGGTGGTGCTGGTTCGTGTCCGGGGGCAAAGCGTCGCTTCGCGGTCCTGGTGGCCGTTCCGCCGGTGAAGCCGCAATACACCAGATGGGCCTGCATGGCAGGCCGTGCAACAGACAAGATTAGAGGTTAAGCATGGGCAAGCTGGTCGTATCACTCGACGGTGTGGTGATCAAGGAAGTGCAAATCACCAAGGACAAGACCACCCTCGGGCGGCGTCCTTACAACGACATCGTCATCGACAACCTCGCGGTCAGCGGGGAGCATGGCGTGCTGCAAATGGTGGGGTCCGATGTCTTCATCGAAGACCTCAACAGCACCAACGGCACCTACATCAACGGCAAGGCCATCAAGAAGCAGCTGCTGGCGCACAACGACACGGTCGAGATCGGCAAGTACAAGATCAAGTACCTGGTCGACGACGGCAGTGACTACGAAAAAACCATGATCATGAAGCAGGGCGCGCCGGTCATGCCACCGCCCACCTACAGCCATGGTTTCGCGCAGACGAGCGCGCCCAACTCCAACTTCGGCGGCCTCAGCCAGCCGGTCCTGCCCGGTTCGATCAAGGTGCTCAACGGTGCTGCCGCGGGCCGGGAAGTGGCGCTCACGAAGGTGGTCACCACCGTCGGCAAGCCCGGCGTGCAAGTGGCCTCCATCACCAAGCGCCCTGGCGGCTACGTCTTCGCCCACGTTGAAGGCGCCGTGCGTCCCACCGTCAACGGCAATCCGCTCGTCGGCGACACCATGCACCTCAAGAACGGTGACGTGATCGAATTGGCGGGGACGCAGATGCAGTTCCTGCAGGCATAAAAGGGCCCCCCAGTCGCTTCGCTCCTGCCCCCAAGGGGCGACCCCGGGTCGGCCGGCAAAGCCGGCCTCGCGGGTGGCTTGATGTGCGGCTTCGCTTTGCTCGCCTTCCTGTCGTGTGCGGTTCGGGGCGTTGCTCGCTTTGCTCGCTCGCCTCTTGCTCTCTTATGGCTTTGGTGACCCTCTTGGTTCTTCGGGCCATGGGTACCGGCGTTCGCCGGGCGCCCCGTGACCTGCATCACAGCAGATTCTTTTAGCTACGCATCCAAGCCGCGCTCCACCCGGAAGTGCGACTTTGACCGCTTGCGCCGCCCAACGGTCGCGTTCAGCATCAGCGGTGTATTCTCCGAAACTTCCGTTCACGGAAGTTCGCCTGCAAGGCTTCCTAGCGAGAAGAGCCAACTCCTCTCTCAGACCGCATGAAAATCCGCGTCCTCGGTTGTTCCGGCGCCATCGCCGCTGGCAGCCGAACCACTGCCTTTCTGGTTGACCATGACGTGCTGGTCGATGCTGGAACGGGCGTGGGCGATCTCTCGCTAGATGAGCTGGCGTTGGTCGACCACATCCTGGTCAGCCATTCGCACCTGGATCACGTGCTGTCCATCGGCCTTCTCGCCGACACGGTGATGCGTCGCCGCCAAGCCGCGGGACGCGGGCCCGTGCAGGTTCATGCTCTGCCTGAAACGCTCGATGCGTTGCGGGCGCACATCTTCAACGGTGTCATCTGGCCCGACTTCACCCGGCTGCCGAGCGCCGAATGCCCGGCGCTCGTGCTTGTGCCGCTGGCCCTGGGTGACCGACTGGTGTTGGGCGGCAAGCGGTTCCAGGTGCTCAGTGCCGTGCACACAGTGCCCGCCATCGGCTTTGCACTTGAAGGCGCCGAAGGCCACTGGGTGTTCACCGGCGACACCGGGCCGAACCCGGACCTCTGGGAACGCCTGGCCGGCATGCCGGTGGCGCACCTGGTGATTGAAACGGCCTTCTCCGACGATGAACATGAGCTGGCCCGCATCAGCCACCATCTCTGCCCGGCCGACCTGGGCCGTGAGCTGGCGCGGCTTGCGGGCAGTGTCAATGTTCACATCACGCACATCAAGCCGGGGGAGGTGGCCCGGGTGATGGAGGAAGTGGGGGCACTTTCCACTCCGCATCGCATCTCGCCGCTCTTCGCGGGCCAAGTGCTCGACCTGGATTGAACCGACCCTTGTGGGCCTGGAGTGACCATTTCTGTCAGCCACGGCCCATGTGGTGAAAACCCTTTCGAGGCCCGGTGACCGAACCTGTCAGAACAACGGTCAAATTGCACACCAATTCGAGGGATGGCGGTTGGCACGCCGACTGCAACTGAACCAGCGTGTCTCACCGGTTTCCTTGACAGGAGTATTTTGAAATGAAGCGTTCTATCCAAAAGGGTTTCACCCTCATCGAACTGATGATCGTCGTGGCGATCATCGGTATTCTGGCTGCCGTTGCACTGCCGGCTTATCAGGACTACACCGTCCGCACACGCGTTACTGAAGGTTTGAACCTCGCTGAAAGCGCAAAGCAGGACATCTCGAGCGATGCTCCCACGACCGCTGCTGATTTGGCCGCCCTCGTGGCCACGTGGAACGCCAAGGCCGCCGGCACCGGCGCCAACAGCAAGTACGTCAACTCGGTGTTGCTTGCTGCCAACGGTGAAATCACGGTGACCTACAACGCGGGTTCGGTTGGTTTGGTCCCCGGGCAAAACACCCTGGTGTTGGCTCCGTACGTCCGTGCCGGCGCGGCCGGTACTTCGCAGACGCTGAACGCGGCCATCGCTGCAGGTGTGACGGGCACCATCGACTGGGCTTGCGCTTCTGTGACGCAATTGTCCGCCACGGCCAACACCATGCTCGGCGTGACTCCGGGAACGCTGCTGGCCAAGTACGCTCCCGCATCGTGCCGCTGAGCATGTCGCGATGACAAAACAAAAAAAGGCGCTTCGGCGCCTTTTTTTGAGCCCATTGATTTTCACTGGCTGTGTTCCATTTGAGCGTGATCCACGTCGCAGGGAGTCACCATGCATTCCTCCCAAAAAGGTTTCACATTGATCGAACTGATGATCGTGGTCGCGATTGTTGGCATTCTCTCGGCCGTTGCGGTGCCGATCTATCAGGAATACATGATTCGCACGCGGACCTCGGAAGGTCTGTCGCTTTCGGCTGATGCGAAAGCACAGATCAGAGCGGGGTCCGGCACGTCGGCGGAGCTGAGCAACTCCGCGGCCATCTGGAACGCTCAGGCGGGAAGCGCTGGTGCGACGAGCAAATATGTGAACAGTGTCATCATTTCCGCCGCCCCAGGGGGGACGCAAGGCGAAATCACGATCACCTATAACCCAACCTCCGTCGGACTTTCGGCGGCGCAGACGCTCGTGCTCAGTCCCTGGGTGACAACCGGTGCTGCCCCAGTGCCACTGGGGGCGTCCTACGCCGCAAGCGTGACGGGCCCTGTCGACTGGAGCTGCCAGTCTGCCACCAATGGCGTGGCGACCGCCCGCAACCTGGGGGGCACGTCCGGCACGCTGCCAGCCCGATATGCTCCGAGTGAATGCCGTTGATGTCATGCCTGAAACGCTGAAATCGGTGAACCCGTGGCGGCAACGCCTCACGGCCGCCGGGATACACCTTGCCATTTCGGCTCTGATCGCCCTCGCCGCAGCGGCATTGGTGTTCGGGGTCTGGTTTCCGGGGATGTACCGCCTGATGTCCGGTGGTCAGAGTTTGTTTACCCTGGTGGTGTCCGTGGACGTCGTGTTGGGGCCGCTGCTGACCTTCGCCGTGTTCGATCGCACGCGAAAGAGTATTCGGCATCTCCGGATGGACCTGCTGGTCATCGCACTGCTGCAAGCCGGTGCGCTCGCCTACGGTCTGCATACGGTCATGGAAGTGCGACCTGTGGCGCTGGTGTTCGAGGTCGACCGATTCCGCGTGGTCACGGCAACCGACGTGGATGAAGCGGAATTGCCGCAAGCTGCGCCTCCGTATCGGGCACTGCCCCTGCGCGGCCCTTGGTTGCTCTCGACACGCGAACCGAGCACACCCGCCGAACGCAATGACGCACTGTTCAAGGGGCTCCATGGAATTGACATCGGGCAACGCCCCTTGTTTTGGCAACCCTATGGGGAAGCGAAGATTCGGGTGAAAGCAAAGGCGAGGGCGGTCTCCCTGTTGTTCGACAAATACCCGCAGCGCCGAGCAGAACTCGAGGAATCACTGGCCCAAGCGGGGCTCGACGCCCGAACTGCACGCTTTCTGCCGGTGACGGCTCGAGGTGACTGGGTGGCTTTACTTGATCCGGACGAGGGCGTGGCCGGCTTCGCACCCTTTGACGCCTACTTCTGAACAGCCGTCTCATTCCCCGGAGACTCGAAGCGCCGTATCGCCAAGATCTGCATGGCTGTACTCGGGACCGGTCGGTTCCCCCCAGGCAAATACGGGCGATCCGAATGGCGTTGATTTCCTTGAGTAGTTCGTGGCCCCACAATCGCGTCTTTGCGATTGCTTCAGCCCGCCCCATGCCCGTGACTCCGAAGGCCGCCTCCCCGTCTGCATTCCCGTTTCACTCCGACAGCACGGTGCTTCGCGCATGAAGGCGGCCGTGTACAGGCCGGATGCGATACCGGCAGGCGGCAACTTCAGCTTGGCTGTTGGTTTTGCTGCCTGCATTGCCGTCGGTCTGCCGGCATTGCTGGCGTTCAATCTGCCACCGTCGGCCACGTTCCTGAACCAGGCTGCGGCGCTCGGGGGTTGGGGGTTGTTCATGCTGATGCTGACGCTGTTCGCTGGCCATGGCGCACAGCATCCGATGCCTGCTTCGATCGGGTTGAGGGCGCTGGTCGGTGCGCTCGTGATTCTGGCTGCCCTGGCGCTTCTGGCGCGCTGGACGGCGGCCTTGCCCAGCGGCCTCGCACTCTCCTCCGCCGGTTCGATCGGGGCGGCCATCGCCGTCGTGTCCGTTTCGGCTGCCGTGCGGCAGCGCAGCAGCGGTCCGGCGGCGTTCGAGGCCTTTTGTCTGGCCCTCCTGGCGGCCGGTGCCTTGAACCTCGTCATCGCGCTCATCCAGTACTTTGATCCTTCGTTGCCTGATGGCGATTGGCTCGCGCGTCCGGGTGCAGGCGGTCGCGTGGGGGGCAATCTTCGGCAGCCGAATCACCTGAGTTCGCTGCTGCTGTGGTCGCTGACTGCGACGGTCTGGCTGCATGCCGCCTGGTCGCGTCGCCATGCCAGGATGGCCACCGCGTTGAATGGCATGGCGGCCATCGCGATGCTCGCATTCACCTTCGGTGTGGTCCTCACGGTTTCCCGCACCGGTGCGGTTTGCATCGTGCTGCTGGCGCTGTGGGGTGTGCTCGATCGGCAATTGCCTCGTTTCACGCGCGTGCTGCTGTGGCTGCTCCCGTTGTTCCTGGTCGTGTTCTGGGTGGGCATGACGGAATGGGCGGCCGTGTCCCACCACGCGTTCGCCGGAGACGATCAGTTGCACAAGGGCGACCTGTCGAGTTCGCGCTTCGGCATCTGGAAGAACACCCTGGCGCTGATCGCAATGCATCCGTGGGCAGGCGTGGGCTGGGGCGAGTTCAATTTCGCCTGGACGCTCACACCGTTCCCCGGCCGCCCGGTGGCCTTCTTCGATCACACGCACAATCTGCTGCTGCAACTCGCTGTGGAGATTGGCATTCCGCTCACCGCGCTGGTGATGGGGTTGGTCGCCGTCGCGCTGATGGGGGCGTTCAAGCAGGCTTGCCGGCAGGAGGGCCTCGATCGCACCACCTCGGCTGCGGCCCTGGTGATGGTGCTGATGATCGGCATTCACAGCCTGCTTGAGTATCCGCTCTGGTATGCGTACTTCCTGCTCCCGGCCGCGTTTGCCTTCGGCGCGGCACTTGGAAGGCCGGCGCTGCCGGCCCCAAACCGCCCTGCGGGCCCGTCAGCTGCCTGGGTCGCAGCGTCGGCCGCGATGGTGCTCGCCAGCGCGCTGTCCGTGGTGGACTACCAGCGCGTGGTGCAGATTTTCTCCCCGGACGCCGATGCGCCGCCGTTGGGCGAACGCATTGCGGTGGGCCAGCGCAGCTGGTTCTTCGCCCACCATGCGGACTACGCGGCCGTGACCACCGCGACGCATCCGTCGCAGGTTCCGGGTGGGTTCGAGCGTGCGGCACATTACCTGCTCGATGCCCGGCTGATGATCGCGTGGTCGAAGGCGCTGGCGGAGCAGGGCGATCTGGAGCGTGCCCGGTATGTGGCCGAGAGGCTCCGGGAATTCAACCACCCGCTGGGCGCCACATTCTTTGCCGAATGCGACAACGCCTGGCCGCGGCAGGAACTGCCGTTCCAATGCACGCCTCCATCGAAGCCCTTGAACTACCTCGACTTCCGAAAGAACTGATTCAAACGGCTGGCGCCACCCAGTCACCCGACTTGCCGCCATGCTTTTCGAGCACGCGGATCTCGCCCATGACCATGCCTCGATCGGCCGCCTTGCACATGTCGTAGATGGTCAGCAGGCCCACTTGAACGGCAGTCAATGCCTCCATCTCGACACCGGTGCGGCCGAGGGTCTCGACCTGGGCGGTGCAGCGCACCGATGAGTTCGAGGTGTCGACGTCGAATGACACGGCCACGCGGGTGATGGGCAGAGGGTGGCACAGCGGCACGAGTTCGGCGGTGCGTTTGCTGCCCTGGATGGCAGCGATGCGCGCAACGCCCAGCACGTCGCCCTTCTTGGCGGTGCCGCTCGAAATGAGTGCCAGGGTCTCCCGCTGCATGCGGATGACGCCGGTGGCAACGGCCACCCGATGCGTTTCAGCCTTCGCGGACACGTCGACCATGTGCGCCTGGCCCTGGCTGTCGAAATGGGTCAGCGGGGACGGGGAGGAGGGCGCGGGCATGTTTGGAAACAAAGGGGCAATCAGTCACTGGCATGATAGCGGCACCGAACGCCGGCCAACGCCTTGAAACCGTTTCCCCGATCCCGACCCTCCCGCTGGCTGGCCGCCTTGTGCGCCGCCTCGATGCTGATGCCGCCCGCCTTGACGCCAAGCCTGGCGCAGGGCCGGCTGCCTGCGCTCGGTGACCAGATCTCCGATGCCTTTGGCGTGGGAACCGAGCGCAAGCTCGGTGACCAGATCATGCGCGAAATCCGCGTCGATCCGGACTACATCGACGACCCGGTGCTGCTCGAGTATGTCGAATCCCTGTGGAGCCGGCTCGTGGGCGCTGCCCGTGCCCGAGGCGATATCGAGGCCGAACTGGATCAACGGTTCGCATGGGAAGCGTTCCTCGTGCGCGACCGCAGCGTCAATGCCTTCGCGCTGCCGGGCGGCTACGTGGGCGTTCACCTTGGCCTCATTTCCATGACGGCGACGCGCGACGAGCTCGCCTCGGTGCTGGCGCACGAAATGTCGCACGTCACCCAGCGTCACATCGCCCGTGGCATGGTCAACAGCAAGCGCACGTCGTTCATGGGTGTCGCGGCGATCATCCTTGGGGTGCTGGTGGCCAGCCGCAGCAACCGGGGCGATGGCGCCAACGCCGTGATCGCCGGCGGGCAGGCGCTGGCCGTGCAGGGCATGCTGAACTTCTCCCGCGACATGGAGCGCGAGGCCGACCGCATCGGGTTCGCGGTGATGTCTGCCGCAGGGTTCGCTCCGGGGGGCATGGCGGCCATGTTCGAGAAACTCGATCAGTCTTCCCGGTTGAACGACAGCGGCGGCTATCCGTACTTGCGCAGCCACCCGATGTCGACCGAGCGCATCGGCGAAGCCCGCGCGAGGCTCGGCTCGGCGGCGCCGGTGGCCCCGGTCAGCGTGCTGGCGCATTCCGTGGCGCAGGCGCGGGCACGTGTGCTGATGGACACGCGCGCCGTATCGTTGCGCCGTCTGCAATCACAAAGCGTGGACAGCCATGCGCCCGCATCCGATCGGCTGGTCGGCGCCTATGCGCGGGCCTTGTCTGCCACGCTGCTCCGCGACTGGGCGGTGGCCGACGAGGCCATTGCCACCGCCTTCGGCATCGTGCGCGGCCCGGGCGGCGATGCCGCAGCGGAACGCGCGGTGGCGCTGCTTGTGGCGGAATCGCAGCTGGAGCGCGGCGATGTTGCCCGCGCCAACGAGGCCCTCAAGCCGTACATGGACACTCTGGGCGACTCCCGCCCGGTGCTGCTGCTCGCCGCCAGGGCCGCGCTTGCAGGCAAGGACCGGCCCGCGCTGCAGCGCTGTGCCGATGAACTCCAGACCTGGGCCAGCCTGCACCCGAAGGATGCTTCCGTCTGGCTGATGCTCAGCCGGGTCTGGGGCCAGATGGACTTCCGCCTGCGCGCATTGCGTGCGGAGGCCGAGTCGCGCATCGCGCTTGGCGACTACACGGGCGGCATCGACCGGCTGCGGGCGGGCCAGCGTGCCGCGCGCGGTCCACGCACGGCCGACTTCATCGAAGCCTCGGTCATCGATGCGCGCCTGCGTGACGTCGAACGCCTGAAACGCCAGGACGAACGGCCGGAGTAGGGCATGGCACCCCGCCCTTGGGGGTGTTGCAGCGCGTCCACGCCTGGGTTCTTCGGGGGGAGGGTCCGGTTATCCTTGCGCCCAAAATTGGGCAGGGGTTCTTTTCGATGACCGTCACTTTCCTTCGGCGCGCATTCGCCGCGGCCGCCACCTTGGGCTTTGCCATTGCGGCGCAGGCCGCGACCGTTGTCTCCGTCAGCCCCCAGGGCGAGGTCGCCGAGGTGCGCCAGGTGACGGTGAAATTCTCGGAGTCCGTCGTGCCGGTCGGCGACCCCAGGGGCGCAGATCCCTTCAGTCTCGCCTGCGAAGGCAAGGTGCCGGCCGGGGCCGGGCGCTGGTCGACCGACCGCGTGTGGCTTTATGACTTCAACGATGCCCTGCCGCCCGGCGTGCGCTGCACCTTGCAGGCCAAGCCGGACTGGAAGCCCCTGCAGGGGGCGCTGACGGGGGCCACGAAGTACGAGTTCAGCACCGGGGGGCCTGCCGTCGTGTCGGTGCAGCCGTACAGCGGCAACGATGCCGAGATCGAGGAAGACCAGCATTTCGTGCTGTCGCTCAGTGGTGCGGCCACGCCTGCATCGATCACAGCGAACGCGCGTTGCGAAATCCAGGGCCTGGGCGATCGGCTGCCGCTGCAGACGGTCACCGGCAAGGACCGCGACGAGATTCTCAAATCGCTCGGCATCACGAAGGCCCAGGCCGACCGGGCGCTGGTGGTTCATTGCGGGCGCACACTTCCGTCCAGCACACCGGTGCGTCTCGTGTGGGGCAAGGGGATCGCATCCGCAACCAACCCGGCCGTCGTCACCAGGGTGGAACAGCGGTTCCAATTCAAGGTTCGCCCCGTGCTGCGGGCGGAATTCTCCTGCAGCCGCGAACGCGCCGGCGCACCGTGCTCGCCATTGGGTGAGCTGCAGCTCACATTTTCTGCGCCCGTCCCGCAGGCCATGGCCGAGAAGATCAAGCTCGTGCCCGAACAAGGCAAACCCATCGCGCCGTCGCTGACGCGTGACGGGTCCGACGTCACCGGCTTGAATTTCAACGCCCCGTTGCCGTCGAACACGAAATTCCGCGTCGAGCTGCCCGCCGATTTCAAGGATGTGAGCGGCCGCAAGCTGGCCAATGCGTCGTCCTTTCCGCTGGCGGTCGCCACCGCTGAAGCGCCTCCGATTGCCAAGTTCGCCACTGCGCCTTTCGGCGTGATCGAGCTCAATGCGGAGCCGATGCTGCCCGTCACGCTGCGCCATGTGCAGGGCGACCTGCGCCCCGGTGCCCCTGGCGGCGCAGTGCGCTCGCTGCGGTTGAAGACCGATGCCGACATCCTCGCCTGGTACGCCAAGTTGAAGAAGGGTCACGAGGATTGGTCTCAGCGGGACAAGTCGCTGCTCAAGCCTGAACGCAACGTCAAGGTCGCGCAGCTGCCCCAATTGGTGGGTGGCGATCCCCGGCCGTTCGAAGTGGTCGGCATCCCCATGAACGAGGCCGGCTACCACGTGGTCGAGATCGAATCGCGGCGCCTGGGCGAAAGCCTGCTGGACCCCAAGGCGCCGATGTTCGTGCGCACGGGTGTGCTGGTGACGAACCTGGCGGTGCATTTCAAGCAGAGCCGTGAGAACGCGCTCGTCTGGGTGACCACGCTCGACAAGGCGCGCGCCGTCGAAGGCGCGGAGGTAACGATCAACGACTGCCGCGGCACACGCCTGTGGAGCGGCCGCACGGATGGCAACGGGCTGGCGCGCGTGTCGACCCCCATCGATGCCAACCGCAGCGATTGCATTTCGCCCGACGGGCTCATGATCGTCGCTCGGCTGAACGACCGCAAGGGCGGGGAAGGCGACATGGCCTTCATGTTCAGCAACTGGACGAAGGGCATCGAATCGTGGCGCTTTGGCCTGCCGATGAACTTCAACGAGGGAGCCTCGGTTCGCGCGCACACCGTCTTCGACCGCACGCTGCTGCGGGCGGGCGAAACCGTGTCGATGAAGCACTTCATCCGCACCGAGACGTCCGCGGGCCTGGCCGCGCTGAAACCAGAGGATCTGCCGCCGAAACTCAAGATCGTGCACGAGGGCACCGGCCAGTCGTTCGAGCAGCAGCTCACCTGGCATGGCACGCGGGATGCCTCGTCCACCTGGAACATCCCGGCCAACGCGAAGCTCGGCGTTTATACCGTGCAGCTCGTGCGTGAAGAGACCTCTCTTGAAACCTGGACGACGGGCTCGTTCCGTGTCGAGGAATTCCGGGTGCCGCTGGTGGACGCGCGCCTGAGCGGACCCAAGGGGCCGGTGGTGGCGCCCCGTGAGTTGCCCATCAACGTTCAACTCAATTACATGTCGGGTGGCGGCATGGCGCAGGGGGGCTTGCGCATGTCGGCAATGCTCAAGGGCAGGTCGGCCTACTTCAGCGGTTACGAGGGGTTCTCCTTCCATCCGCCGCGCGATCTCGCGAACCAGCATGAGGAAGGCGATGAAGGCGAAGTGTCGGCCGACGGTCGACTCGTCGCCGACAAGCTGCCGCTTGCCACGGACAAGAGCGGTGCCGCCACGGTCACGCTGAAGGACCTGCCGGCCATCAAGACGCCGGGCGAACTCGTCACCGAGCTGACCTTCAACGATCCGAACGGCGAAGTGCAGACGGCATCGATGCGCACGCCGGTGTGGCCGAGCGCCGTCGTGCTGGGCATCAAGACCGGGTCGTGGGTCAGCACCAAGGGGCGCGTGACCTTCCAGGTGCTGGCATTGGATACGGCGGGCCGGCCGATCAAGAGCCAGGCCGTCGAGGTGCGAGGCCAGCGCGCCGAGCAGACCAGCACGCGCAAGCGGCTGGTGGGGGGCTTCTACGCCTATGACAATCGCACCGAGGTCAAGGACCTCGGCAACCTGTGCAGCGGCAAGACGGATGACCGCGGCATGTTGCTCTGCGAGGCCACGTTCAACGACGCCGGCGAGGTGCAGCTTGTCGCGCAGGCCAAGGATGCCGCCGGCAACGCCGCCCAAGCCGCGGCCAGCGTGTGGGTGACGAAGCGCGGCGAGATGTGGTTTGCGCAGGACAACGACGACCGCATCGATGTGCTGCCCGAGAAGAAGTTCTATCAACCGGGCGAGGTGGCGCGGTTGCAGGTGCGCATGCCGTTCCGTGAAGCGACGGCGCTCGTGAGCATCGAACGTGAAGGCATCATCGACACCCGCGTGGTCCAGCTGCGCGGAGACGACCCCACGGTGGACGTCAAGGTGGAACGCAATTGGGGGCCCAATGTCTATGTCAGCGTGCTGGCGCTGCGGGGCCGGGTGCGCGACGTGCCTTGGTATTCGCTCTTCACCTGGGGCTGGCGCGACCCGATGGATTGGGTGCGGGCGTATTGGTACGAAGGCCGCGAGTACGAGGCTCCCACCGCCATGGTCGACCTGTCCAAGCCGGCCTTCAAGCTCGGCGTGGCCTCGTTCGGCGTGGGCGTGGCCGATCATGAGCTCAAGGTGACCGTGACCACCGACAAGCCGCAGTATGCGGTGCGCCAGACGGCCACCGCGCGCATCAAGGTCACCCAGGACGGCAAGCCGGTCAAGGGCGGAGAGATCGCGTTCGCCGCGGTGGATGAAGGGCTGCTCGCATTGCGGGACAACACCTCATGGGATCTGCTCGAAGCGATGATGCAGCCGCGCGCCTGGAGTGTGGACACCAGCACCGGCCAGGGCGAGATCATCGGCAAGCGCCACTACGGGCGCAAGGCCTTGCCTGCGGGCGGCGACGGCGGGCGAAACCCCACCCGCGAACTGTTCAACACCTTGCTGGTGTGGAAGGCCAACGTGGTGCTCGATGCCAACGGCGAGGCCGTCGTGGAAGTGCCGCTGAACGATTCGCTGACGAGCTTCCGGCTCGTCGCGGTGGCCGATGCCGGTGTGCAGCAGTTCGGCTCCGGGCACACGAGCATCAAGGTCACTCAGGATTTGCAGATGCTGTCCGGCCTGCCCCCCCTCGTGCGAGAGGGCGACCAATTCACCGCGATGCTGACGCTGCGCAACACCACGGCGCGCGACATGACGGTGCGCGCATCCCTGTCGGCCACGGCGAACAAGGCATTGCCCGGCAAGACCGACATGCAGCGTGATCCGCTGACGCTTGCACCGCAGGACGTCGCACTGCCTGCAGGCAGCGCGAAAGACGTGGTGTGGGGCGTCACCGTGCCGGCCGATGCCGTGAGCCTGTCGTGGGAAGCAGCGGCCGAGGAAATCGGTGGCGAGAAGGTGCGCGACCGCCTGAAGTTCAACCAACTGGTGACGCCGGCCGTGCCGGTGCGCGTGCTGCAGGCCACGTTGCAGCAGCTCGATGGCAGTGCCACGCTGCCGGTGGCGCCACCGGCCGATGCGCTCGCTGCGGGTGGTGTGCTTCGTGGAGGCGTGAACGTCGGCGTGCAGGCCACCCTGAGTGGGGCACTGCCCGGCCTGCGGCGGTTCTTCGAGACCTACCCCTACATCTGCCTCGAGCAGAAGACGTCGAAGGCCGTGGGCCTGCGCGACAAGGCGATGTGGTCGGCCGTATCGAACGACTTGCCCACCTATCTCGATGGAGACGGCCTCGCAGCGTATTTCCCGTTGCGTGCGGACGATGGGCCACGCGGCAGCGACCGGCTGACGGCCTACGTTCTGGCCGCCACGCACGAGGCGGGCTTCGCGCTCGCCAAACCGGCGCGCGACAGCATGCTCGAAGGGCTGACGGCCTTCGTCGAAGGCCGCATCGAGCGCAAGATGTGGTCGCCGCGCGAGGATCTCGACGTGCGCAAGATCGCCGCCATCGAAGCCCTGTCCCGCTACGGCCGTGCCACGCCGAAGATGCTCGGCTCCATCAACCTGACGCCGAACCTGTGGCCCACCGCCTCGGTCATCGATTGGTACAACATCCTGCGCCGTGTGAAGGACATCCCCGAGCAAAGCAAGCGCTTGTCCGAGGCAGAGCAAATCCTGCGCAGCCGCCTGACGTACGCGGGCACCACCCTGCGCTTCAGCAATGAGCAGGACGACTTCTGGTGGTGGCTGATGGACAGCGCCGACGCCAACGCGGCGCGCCTGATCCTCGCGGTGCTCGACAACCCCGCGTGGCAAGACGACGTGCCGCGCATGGTCGTCGGCGCGCTCGGGCGGCAGCAGCGGGGTGCCTGGCTGACCACCACGGCCAACCTGTGGGGGTCGCTGGCGCTCGACAAGTTCGCCGCGAAGTTTGAATCGACCCCCATTGCCGGCCGCACCGTGGCGCAGGCCGGCGGCTCGTCACAGGCTCTCGACTGGGCCAAGCGGCCAGCCGGCGGGACCTTGCAGCTGCCCTGGCCCGACAAGGTCGGCACGCTCACGGTGACCCAGGAAGGCACCGGCAAGCCCTGGCTGACCGTCCAGAGCCTGGCTGCCGTGCCGCTGAAGGCGCCGCTGCGCGCCGGCTACACGGTCACCCGCACGGTCACGGCCGTGGAGCAGAAGGTCAAGGGCGTGTGGTCTCGTGGTGACGTGATGCGCGTGCGCCTCGATGTGGATGCGCAGTCGGACATGACCTGGGTCGTCGTCAGCGACCCGGTGCCCGGCGGCGGCACGCTGCTCGGTTCGGGCCTGGGCCGCGACAGTGAAATCGCCGCCCGATCCGGTGCATCGGAAGGCAAGGCCTGGCCCACGTTCGAGGAGCGCAGCTTCGAAGCCTTCCGCAGCTACTTCGAGTACCTGCCGCGCGGCAAGCATGTGATCGAGTACACCGTCCGGCTGAACAACCCGGGGCAGTTCTCTTTGCCGCCCACGCGCGTCGAGGCGATGTATTCGCCCGAGACCTTCGGTGAAACGCCGAACGCCATGCTCGAGGTCAAACCGTGAACCTGCGCTGGGCGCTGGCGGTGCTGCTCGGCCTGGCCGCTGCGGCGGCGCAGGCGGTGCCCACCTTCGCGGAGGTGCGTGCAGCCCATCGGCCGTCCGATGTCACGCTGCTCGACCGCCGTGGCGAGCCGCTGCAGACCGTGCGAGTGGACCGCACCGTGCGCCGGCTGGATTGGGTGCCGCTCAAGGCCACGTCTCCGGCGCTGCTGCGGGCCATCGTGCTGAGCGAAGACCGGCGCTTCTACGAACACAGCGGCGTGGACTGGGGCGCCGTGGCGCAGAGCGCGTGGGCGAACCTCTGGAACACCCGCACGCGCGGCGCCTCCACGCTGACGATGCAGCTTGCAGGCCTGCTCGACGAGGAGCTCGCGCGTCCGGCCGGAGGACGTTCCGTGGGACAGAAGGTCAGCCAGGCCTACACGGCCACGCGGCTCGACGCCCGCTGGAAGAAGAGCGAAATCCTCGAGGCCTACCTGAACCTCGTGCCGTTCCGTGGTGAGCTCGTGGGCATCGGCGCGCTGTCTCAAACCTTGTTCGGAAAGCATCCGAGCGGGCTCGATGTGCAAGAGGCCGCCATTGCCGCATCGCTGCTGCGCGGTCCGAACGCCAGCGCCGATACCGTGGCGAACAGGGCATGCGCGGTGCTGCGGCTGCAGCAGCAGCCTTGCACAGGCGTCGTCGCGCTCGCATCCTCTGCGCTGGTGCGGCGGGGCGGTCCCGCACTCGGCGAGCAGCTGGCACCGCACTACGCGCGCCAACTTGCGCTCGTGCCGGGCCCACCCGTGAAGACAACGCTCGATGCACGCACGCAGCGGTTTGCGCGCGACACGCTGCGCCGGCATCTCGCATCGCTCACCTACCGCAACGTGGAAGATGGCGCGGTGCTGGTGCTCGACAACCGCACCGGCGAGGTGAGGGCCTGGGTGGGGTCCAGCGGCGACTTGTCGGATGCCGCCCAGGTGGACGGCGTGCTCGCCCGCCGCCAGCCCGGCTCCACGCTCAAACCTTTCGTCTACGAACTGGCATTCGAACGCCGGCTGCTGTCGCCCTCCAGCCTGATCGACGATTCACCGGCCGAGATCTCGACCCCGGCGGGCCTGTACCTGCCGCAGAACTACGACCGCCAATTCAAGGGCTGGGTCAGCGTGCGCACCGCACTGGGCGCGAGCCTCAATGTGCCGGCCGTGCGCGTGGGCGCGCTGCTGGGCCCCGATGCGCTGGTGACGCGGCTCAACGACCTCGGGTTCGACCTGCCTCACGATGGCAGCCACTATGGGCCCGCGCTGGCGCTCGGCAGTGCCGAAGTGACCCTCCTGGCCTTGACCAACGCCTACCGTTCGCTGGCCAACGGGGGGATGTACAGCCCCGTGGCGCTGGCATCGAGCCGCGGCGCGGCGAAACGCGTGGCCGACCCGGCCGCGGTCTTCCTGGTCTCCGACATCCTGGCCGACAACACCGCCCGCACCCGCACCTTCGGATTCGACAGTTCGCTGGTCACCAAAGGCTTTGCGGCCGTCAAGACCGGTACCAGCAAGGACATGCGCGACAACTGGTGCATCGGATTCACCGACCGCTACACCGTGGGCGTCTGGGTGGGCAATGCGAGCGGCGAATCGATGCACCAGGTCAGCGGCACGAGTGGCGCTGCGCCCGTGTGGCAGGCCGTGGTGCGGTACCTGCACGACGGTCAGCCGTCCGTGCGGGGCGCGGTCCCCGAAGGGGTCGTGATGGAGCGGGTGCATCCCAACGGCGAACCCGTGCGCGAAGACTGGTTCCTGGCAGGACTTCAACCCGGTGGCGTCGCCCAGCCGGCACCCGCTTCGCAACGCTTCGGCATCACCACCCCGCGTCACGGCAGCATCTATGCGCTCGATCCCGACATCCCGCCGGCCGCGCAGCGCATTGCGTTCGAGGGAGAGCGGGGCACCTGGTTGCTCGACGGCCGCCGCATCGGCCAAGGCGAGAAGCTGTCGTGGGCGCCATGGCCCGGACGGCATGAACTGCGCCTGCTCGGTGCGGGTGGCCGCGTGGTCCAGACGGTGACCTTCGAAGTGCGAGGCGCCTCGCTCAAGCCCGAGAAACGTTGATCCTCCTGAGCGTTCTCGATTAGGATGGCAGCGCCGCGCCCCATTGCGCGGCACGTCGCTCGGACGGTTCCGGGCGCTCACGTGAAAGCATTCCATGTCCTCATCCGCAGGCAAGCGCCGCTTCGCGCGCATCGATCGCCTCCCTCCCTACGTCTTCAACATCACGGCCGAACTCAAGCTGGCCGCGCGCCGCCGAGGCGAAGACATCATCGACATGAGCATGGGCAACCCCGACGGGGCCACGCCCGCGCACATCGTGCGCAAGCTCACCGAGGCCGCCCAGCGGCCCGACACCCACGGCTACTCCGCATCGAAGGGCATCCCCCGGTTGCGGCGCGCCATCTCGCGCTGGTACAGCGACCGCTATGCCGTGGACATCGACCCCGACAGCGAGGCGATCGTCACCATCGGCTCCAAAGAGGGCCTGTCGCACCTCATGCTCGCCACGCTGGACCGCGGTGACACCGTGCTCGTGCCCGACCCGAGCTACCCGATCCACATCTATGGCGCCGTGATCGCCGGCGCCGACATCCGCTCCGTTCCCGTGGGCCCCGGCATCGATTTCTTCGGCGAACTGGAGCGAGCCATCCGAGGCAGCTACCCGAAGCCGAAGATGATCATCCTCGGTTTCCCGAGCAACCCCACCGCGCAGTGCGTCGAGCTCGACTTCTTCGAGCGGGTGGTGGCGCTTGCGCGCAAGCACGACATCTTCGTGGTGCACGACCTGGCCTATGCGGACATCGTCTTCGACGGCTGGAAGGCCCCGTCGATCATGCAGGTGCCCGGCGCCAAGGACATCGCGGTCGAATTCTTCACGCTCTCCAAGAGCTACAACATGGCCGGCTGGCGCATCGGCTTCATGGTGGGCAACCCGGACCTGGTGGCTGCCCTGGCCCGCATCAAGAGCTACCACGACTACGGCACCTTCACGCCGCTGCAGGTGGCGGCCATCGCCGCGCTGGAGGGCGATCAGCAATGCGTGAAAGACATCGCCGCGCAGTACCAGCGCCGCCGTGACGTGCTCTACAAAGGACTGACCGAGGCCGGCTGGCCGGTGGAATGCCCGAAGGCGTCCATGTACATCTGGGCCCGCATCCCGGAGCGCTACCGTGCATTGGGGTCCCTCGAATTCGCGAGGCTGTTGCTGGAACGGGCGAAGGTTTCCGTGTCCCCCGGCATCGGGTTCGGTGACCATGGGGATGAACACGTGCGGTTCGCGCTGATCGAGAACGAATCGCGCATCCGCCAGGCGGTGCGGGGCATCAAGGCGATGTTCAAGGAGGACATGGCAGCGCGGCCGTGAGGAACCGCGGGTGGGCCGTTGCTGTATGGGCAGGGCCCACCGCCTCAGCTCGCTTCGCATTGGTCCGAACCACCACCTCGTCGTCCCGGCGAAAGCCGGGACCCACCGCCCCGGTGGGCACCGGCTTGCGCCGGTGTGACAGGAGAGTGGGCGAGCGAGCGAAGCGTGCAATGCCTCCGCAGCGCGTGAAACACTGCACTGGCGCCGTAGGGGCCATGTCAGTGATCGCGTGGCGGGCCAGGCGAATCGGCTCAGTCTTTGAACACCCGTTCCAGCGCAGCATCGATCACGACCCCACAGGCGCTGTAGAAGAGCGAGCCCAGCAGGGCCCACGTGAAACCGGCCACCGACAGCCCGCGCAGCAATTCCGCGGCGAAGTAGAACATCAGCGCGTTGATGACGAAAAGGAATAGCCCGAGCGTGATCAACGTCACGGGAAGTGTCAGAATCACCAGCACCGGTCTGAGCAGCGCATTGAGCAAGCCCAACACCAGCGCGGCAAACATCGCCGCACCGAACCCCTGCACTGTCACACCGGGCAGCAAAGAGGCGGCGAGCAACAGCGCGGCAGCGAGCAACGGCCAGCGAATGAGCACCTTGAGCATGCGGGCGAGCATACCCCGACGCCATGCCTCGCCCCATGCCCGGAATGGTTGAGCCTGATCAAATGAGAATCGTTCTTGTTTCTGCTAGACTCCCGGCTGCCCGATTGACCCTTCAACCTCCCCGATGGCCGCATCCTCCCTTTCCGCTCCACCGCCGCTGACCTCCGGGTCGAGGCTGGGCGCGCGGCGCACCGATGTGCTCCAGCGCCGTGACGGACTGACCAAAGGTCAGTTGCGCGCCGTGATCGCCGCCATCGCTGCCATCCACGTGGGGGGAGGTTGGGCGCTGCTGCAGGTTCCTGCCGTGCGCGATGCCGTGGTCGAGGCGGTGCCCATCTTCGTGAACTTCGTGCCTCCGCCGCAGGTGCCCAAGGCGGAAGTTCCCCCACCGCCCCCGCCGCCGCCATCGCCGCCGCGTCCGCGGCCCACGCCGAAATCGCCGCCCCCTCCGCCCACCGTGGTGGCCGCCCCGCCGTCGCCTGCGCCGGCCCCGTTCGTGGCCGCGCCGCCGCCGCCGGTGCCCGTGCTGGCTGCACCCACACCGCCTGCGCCTGAACCGCCGCCACCGGCACCTCCCGCGCCGCCCCCGCCGCCACCTGTGCCGCAAGACCTGCCCATCTCGGCGATCCGGTATGCCCGCCAGGTCGAGCCCAACTATCCCAGCACCTCCGTCGATCGGCGTGAGGAAGGCGTCGTGATGGTGCAAGTGCTGATCGACGACAAGGGCATGCCCAACGAGGTGCGCGTCGCCAAGTCATCGGGCTTTCCACGGCTCGACGCTTCTGCCGTCGATGCGGTCAAGCGCTTTCGTTTCCACCCGGCTGTGGTCAATGGGCGTCCCGCCGTGGGCTACGCCAAGATCCCAGTCGAATTCAAACTTCCGGAGTAACGCACAGTGAACACTGAAACGGCCGCCGCGGCCTCCCAGAACGCCCTCGGCTTCGCGCACTTCATCGCCCAGGCCGATGTGGTCGGCAAGTCGCTGCTCGGGATCCTGATCATCATGTCGATCGCCTCCTGGGCCATCATCGTGATCAAGGGCATCGCGCTCGTCGCCCGCAAGCGTCACAGCGAGTCGTTCCTGAACTTCTTCTGGAACGCGAGTTCGCTCGAGGCGGTCGAGCACGAGATCACCACGCACGGGGCGAACGATCCGTTCTCTCACTTGGCCATCCACGCCATCCATTCGCAGGCGCACCACGCCAAATACGGTGCGGCCAAGCTCGAGGAAGCGGGTTCGTCGGGCGACTTCGTCACCCGCACCATCAAGAAGGTGCTCGATGAGGAAACCACGCGGCTCGAGAACGGCCTGGCCATTCTGGCCACGGTGGGCGCCACCGCGCCGTTCGTGGGCCTGTTCGGCACGGTGTGGGGCGTGTATCACGCACTCGTGGCCATCGGCATGAGCGGCGCCGGCACGCTGGACAAGGTGGCAGGCCCGGTGGGCGAGGCGCTGATCATGACCGGCCTGGGCCTGGCCGTCGCGATCCCCGCGGTGATGGGCTACAACTGGCTCACGCGTTCGAACCGCGTGATCCTCTCGAAGCTCGATGCATTCGCGTATGAACTGCACACCTTCGTGTCGATGGGCCAGCCGCTGGCCTCGGCCAGCGAGGCGGCGCCGCTGCAGAGCGTTCGGCCCGGCCCGGGCGCCCGCCCGCGCGCGGTCTGACGGCCCGTTCAACAGGAGCATTCCATGGCATTTGCCAGCTTCGATTCCAAAAATGCCGGCGCCCCGATGGCCGAGATCAACATGGTCCCGCTCATCGATGTGATGCTGGTGCTGCTGGTGATCTTCATCGTCACCGCGCCGCTGCTGACCCAGGCCGTCAAGCTCGAATTGCCGAAGGCCAGCGCAACGCCCAACCTCGCCAAGGTGGAGAAGATCGAATTCGCCATCGATGCGGGCGGCAAGTTGTTCTGGAATGGCGAGCCGGTCGATCGCGCCGAGGCGGCCCGCCGCTTCGCCGCCGAAGGCAAGAAGCAGCCGCAGCCGGAAGTGCATCTGCGCGCGGACCAGAATGCCGCCTACCGGGCAGTCGCCCAGGCGCTGGCCGATGCATCCAAGGCCGGCCTGACCAAGATCGGGTTCATCAGCGAGCCTGAGACCCCTTGAGCATGGGCGCCGAACCGATCCGTCGCGACGTGCCGGTTCACGGGGAAGGGGAGTGCGCCCCCGCGCCCTGCGCCACGCGGGACCTCGTTCGCGTGCCGATACGTGCCGAGCAGCGGTCCGACGTGGTCTGCATCTCGAGCGAATCGCTGCTCGCCGGGGCGAATGAAGTGCAGATCGAACACCGCGGCGCGCTTTACCGCCTCAAACAAACCTCCCTCGGAAAACTGATCCTCACCAAATAAGGGGTGAGACCCGCACCAGCCCGCTCCTGCCAGCCCGTGCGCACGATAGAAATCAACGTGCCAACTTCCACGCCGCTGTCATTGCAGGAGCGCCAGGCCATGTGCGAATCCCCGTCCCCCAGCATCACCCCGCTGGTCCCCCCCGAGCTGCCGGCCGCCGCCGGCTCTCGCCGCAAACGGCTGTGGGAAGTGCCCCGCAACGCCCATTGCCCCATCGTGGGGGTGTGCCTGCCCCTCGACACCTTGCGGCGCGTGGTCAACAAGGCCCTCGGCGGCGAGACGCTGGCATCGGACTACGAACTGCACGTCGGGGTGGTGACCGAATGCGCCAAGCGCAATCGGGTGACGGAGGGGGTGCAGCGCGAGCTGGAGCGACGGTGTGCGCCGGCGGTGCGTCAGTTCAGCCGCGCCAAGACGGGTGAGGCGATGATGGCGCTGTGGCAAGCCGCGGTGCAGGCCGGTGATGTGGCCGCGCCCCTGTGGGCTGCGCTGACGCACCCGCGGTGCACCGCGGAACACCTCGAGCAGATCTGCTGCGACATCCACATGATTCAGCATCAGGCCGGTGCCACGGTGCGTGCAGACGTGCGGCAACTGGCGGAGGTCGCCCGGGAGAACCGGGAACTCGCGAAAGCGCTGGAGGAGGCCCGCGCCCGCGCCGTCCAGGCGCAGGTAGAGCGTGCACAGGAGCATGATCACCTCGCCGCCCAACTGATGCAGGCCCATGCCGCATCGATCCGCAAGGACACGATGATCGAATCGCTCCGGGCCGAGCTCGCGAGTCTGAGGGAGGCCATGCCCGAACTGCGTTCTCGCCTGCAGCTCGCGCAGCGCGTCACCGATCTGACGGCACGCAACCGCGCGCTGGATGCCGAAGTGGCGGAGCTTCGCCGCGGCCTTGCCGCAGCGGAACGTGAGGCTGCGGACGCTGTCGCCCGGGCTGCCCAGGCGGCCCGGGCCTCGACGGAGCCCGAGGCGCCGGTCGTGCGGCTGGGCGAACGCAGCGTCCTGTGCGTCGGCGGCCGGCACGGGCAGATTCCCATCTACCGTGATCTTGTCGAACGTCATGGCGGCCGCTTCAGCCACCACGACGGCGGCATCGAGGACAACGCCCGCCGTCTCGATGCCAGCCTGGCCGCGGCCGACTTCGTCATCTGCCAGACCGGATGCCTGAGCCACAACGCCTACTGGCTGGTCAAGGACCACTGCAAGCGCACCGGCAAGCGCTGTGTGTACCTTGAGCAACCGAGCGTTGCGGGCTTTGTCCGCAGCCTCGCGGCGTTACCGGTGGAAGACGCCACAACGTCCGAAGGGGCGGTCTGACCGCACCAAATCCCGGCCCTTTTCAGTTGAGACTGATTCTCATCTGCGTTAAACTCCCATCCCGATACCTGCACGACTTCGTCGCCGCGCCGGGCATGAGCGCGGCTGCCAAGCCCGAGCTCCAAGGCAGTACGGACCCCGGGATCCGATGGACGCCAACCAGAACAATCGACAGCGGGCTTACTGGCTCAAGACGCTTCACCAGTGGCACTGGATCAGCTCGGCGCTGTGCCTGCTGGGCATGCTGCTGTTCGGCATCACCGGCATCACGCTGAACCATGCGGCCCAGATCGAGGCCCAGCCCCGGATCACGAGCCGCACCGGGCAAGTGCCCGAGCCGCTGCGCGCCGAACTGGCCGGTGACACGAAGACCGGTCCCTTGCCGCCTGGGGTGCGGCACTGGCTTGCCTCGGCGCTGAGGGTGGAAGTCGGCGACGACGCGGAAGGCGAATGGTCACCCCAGGAGGTCTATGTGGCGCTGCCGAGGCCGGGCGGGGATGCCTGGGTGCGCATCGACCGCGAGAGCGGCGACACCGAATACGAGCTCACCGACCGCGGGTGGATCTCCTATTTCAATGACCTGCACAAGGGCCGCCATGCCGGTACCGCATGGCGCTGGTTCATCGACGTGTTCGCCGCCGCGGTGCTGCTGTTTTCGATCACCGGGCTCTTCATCTTGAAGATGCATGCGGCCCAGCGGCCGACCACATGGCCCATCGTGGGCCTGGGCATCGTGATCCCGGTGGTGCTGGCCCTCCTCTTCATCCATTGAGTTCCACTTTTTTGTTTCCCTGACGAGGTTTCTTCATGCGAATGCGCTGTTCCGTTGCGATGACCGCCGTGCTCGGCATGCCCTCCGTGTGGGCAGCCGACCTGACCGTCAAGGTAGAGATCCCGCGCCTGACGGTCGCCGAATACCACCGTCCTTACACGGCCATCTGGATCGAAAAAGCCGACCAGTCGTTCGCTGCGAACCTGGCGGTCTGGTACGACGTCAAGATGAAGAACAACCAGGGCAAGAAATGGCTCAAGGACATCCGCCAATGGTGGCGCAAGAGCGGGCGCGAGTTGCAGATGCCTGTGGATGGCCTGAGCGGGGCCACCCGTGCTCCTGGGGAACACGCATTGACGTTCAGCGGCAGCAAATCGCCGCTCGACAAATTGCCGGCAGGGGACTACCAGGTGGTGGTCGAGGCCGCGCGCGAAGACGGCGGCCGTGAGCTGGTGCGCGTGCCCTTTGCCTGGCCTCCCGTGGCGGCGCAATCCAGCAAGGTCAAGGGCGAACGGGAGCTCGGCACCGTCTCGGTCGATGCCAAACCCTGAACGCAGACCTTTCCCGAGGACCTGGCCATGAATTCCCTGATCTCACGCGTCGCGCCCATCGCGCTGGTGGCCCTGGCCACCGTCGTGCCCTTGCATGCACAGGCGCACCGCTCCTGGATGCTGCCGTCTGCCACGGTGTTGTCTGGTGACGAACCCTGGGTGACCGTCGATGCTGCAGTCTCGAACGACCTGTTCTACTTCGAGCACAACCCGCTCAAGCTCGATGGCCTGCTCGTGTTCGCGCCGGACGGCTCCAGAGCCACGCCCGAGAACCTGAGCACTGGCAAGTACCGGAGCACCTTCGACCTGAAGCTGTCGCACCAGGGCACCTACAAGCTCGCCGTGGTCAACGATCAGCTGACCGCGAGCTGGATGGCCGGCGGAGAGACCAAGCGTGCACGGGGCACTGCGGAAGCCCTTGTGAAGGAGATCCCGGCCGATGCGCAGGATCTCAAAGTGTCCCGCAACCAGTCGCGCATGGAGACGTTCGTCACCTCCGGCAAGCCGTCCGACAAGGTGCTGGTGCCGACCAACCAGGGGCTGGAGCTGGTCCCCCTCACGCATCCGAACGACTTGTACGTTGGAAGCCAGGCCAGCTTCCGCTTCCTGATCGATGGCAAGCCCGCGGCCGGCCTGGACGTCACGGTGATCCCCGGTGGCATCCGCTACCGTGACCAGGTCGGCGATATCAAGGCCATCACCGATGCCGACGGAAAGTTCAGCGTCCGGTGGCCGGCCGCGGGCATGTACTGGCTGACTGCATCGCAAGGCGCCGCGCCAGGTGCAGGCGGCGCCGCGGGCACGCTGGACAAGCCGGTGCGCCGCGCGGGCTACTCCGCCACGCTCGAAGTGCTGCCGCAGTAAGCCCGGAAACCATCCTCCCATGAGGCGTGTCCTCGTTCCCTCGGACATCGACCCGGCCGGCCCGGCCTGCGGCGGGCACCTGCACACCTTGCAGGGCCGCACAATGGGCACGACATGGTCCGTGCGTGTCGCAGGGCCGTCTGCGCCGGACCTGGCCCAGTGGCAACGAGGCATCCAGGCCCAGCTCGATGCCGTCGTCGCCGAGATGAGCACTTGGGAGCCTGACTCCGATCTCAGCCGCTTCAACCGCGCTCCAGCGGGCACATGGCACGTGCTGCCGCCTGCGTGCTTCGAGGTGCTCATGCAGGGTCTGGATGTGGCCCGGCGCAGCGGCGGCGCCTGCGATCCCGCTGCCGGCGCACTCGTCAACCTGTGGGGCTTCGGCCCCACGCTGCGCTACGGCGAACCCGGCTTCAAGCCTCCGACCGCAGCCGAGGTGCACGCCGTGCATCGGCGTGGCGGGTGGCAGCGCCTGGAGATTGACGCTGCCGCGCGCCGCGTGCTGCAACCCGGGGGCATCGAGCTCGACTTCTCGGGCATCGCAAAGGGCTTTGGCGTGGACCGGGTGGCGGCCTACCTGTGCAGCCGGGGGCTGCACGATCACCTGGTCGAGGTTGGCGGCGAACTCAAAGGCTCGGGCATCAAGCCCGATGGCCAGCCCTGGTGGGTGGCGCTGGAGGTTCCCCCTTCCGAGTCCGCACTGGATGAGACGGTGGTGGCCTTGCATGACCTGTCAGTGGCCACATCGGGGGACTACCGCCGCTTCTTCGAGTGGGGTGGCAGCCGGCACACGCACACGATCGACCCGAGAGACGGATGGCCCGTGCGCAACGGAGTCGCTTCCGTCACGGTACTGCATCCCGCATGCGTGCTGGCCGACGCATGGTCCACCGCGCTGACCGTCCTCGGTCCTGACGAGGGCCTGGAGCTGGCGGACCGCGAAAACCTGGCCGCCCACACGATCGTCCGCGATGCCAACGGGCGGCTGAGGGAACGCTGGAGCCGTGCGTTCGAGGACATGATGTCGTGATCTCCTGGGAGTGGGGCTCGGGTGCGGTCCGGCAACTCGCTGCAGCAGCGGTGGTGCTCACTTGGCTGTTGATGTGTACTGCCATCTGGGGCGTGCGTTGGCGTGCCCGGCGAGCGCTGGAGGGCCGTCGCCGCACGCCGGGCACCGCACCGGCGGTGCTCGTGGCCTACGCGAGCCAGACCGGCTTCGGCGAACAGATTGCCCGCCAGACGGCCGAGGCGTTGCACACCGCGGGCGTGCCGGTGCGCCTCAGCGCGCTGTCGCACGTCACAGCCGACGATCTCGTGGCGACGGAACGGGCGCTGTTCATCGCCAGCACCTGCGGCGAAGGCGATGCCCCGGACAATGCCTCCCTGTTCGTGCGGCGGCTGATGGCCACAGCCATGCCGTTGCCGGGGCTGCACTACGGCGTGCTCGCGCTGGGTGACCGCGATTACGGGCAGTTCTGCGGTTTCGGTCGAGCCCTCGACACATGGCTCAGCGCGACCGGCGCCGTGCCAATGTTCGAGCGCATCGAGGTGGACAACGCCGATGAGATGGCGCTGGCCAACTGGCAACACCGCCTCAGCCACCTGGCCGGCACCACCGACCTGCCCGATTGGCAGGCCCCCGCATGGGAGACATGGCGTCTGGTGGCCCGCAGGCATCTCAACGAAGGCAGTGCCGGGGGCCCCACGTACCATCTCGAAGTGGAACCGCCACCGGGCAAAGCCGTCGACTGGGCCTCCGGCGACCTCGTGCAGGTGCGCGCTCCCGGTGACCCGAAGCGTCCCCGCGAATATTCGATTGCATCGATTTGCAGTGATGGCCGGGTGCACCTGCTCGTGCGCCAGGAGCGCCGCGCCGACGGCAGCCTTGGCATGGCCTCGGGCTGGCTCACCCACGACGCGGCGCTGGGTGACACCATCGACCTTCGCCTGCGCCCGCACCCCAACTTCCGTCTCGGCGACAACGCTGCGCGGCCGCTGATCCTGATCGGCAACGGCACCGGCATGGCAGGCCTGCGGGGTCACCTGCGCGCGCGGGCGGCTTCAGGCATGGGACGCTGCTGGCTCGTGTTCGGCGAGCGTCAGGCCGCGTTCGACGCCTACTACCGTGATGAAATCGAAGCTTGGCTGACGAACGGTGTGCTGGCCCGTGCCGACTTGGTCTTCTCGCGCGACCAGCCACAGCGCCTGTACGTTCAAGACCAGCTGCGCCAGACCTCGGAGGCCCTGCGCGAATGGATCCAGGACGGCGCCGCGGTGTACGTCTGCGGCAGCCTGCAAGGCATGGCGGCGGGCGTCGACGCCGCCCTCACGGAAGTCCTCGGCCAGGCCACCATGGACCGCCTGCTCGAAGAAGGCCGCTACCGGCGCGATGTCTATTGAAGTGCTCCGTCAGCGTGCCGTCTTCGCCATCAGCTGCTGAACCTCCGTCTTCGGCGGGGCACCGAACAGCCGCCGGTATTCCCGGCTGAACTGCGAGGGGCTCTCATAGCCGACGCGGTGGCCGGCGGTGGCAGCGTCGAGGCCATCGGCCAACATCAGCCGGCGTGCATGATGCAGCCGCAACTGCTTCTGGTATTGCAGCGGTGACATCGAAGTCACCTGCTTGAAATGCTGGTGCAGGCTCGATGCGCTCATGTGCGCCACCTCGGCAACCTCCTGGATGCGCACCGCTTCCGCATAGCGGCGCTTGAGCAGATCGACCGCGCGTGCAATGCGCTGGGCATGGCTGTCGGCCGCGGCCAGTGCGCGCAGCTGCAGCCCGAGTTCGCCGGTCAGAATGCGGTAGTAGATTTCGCGGACGGCCAGCGGCGCGAGCACGGGCGCATCCTGCGGCGTGCGCAGCAGGCGCACGAGGCGCAGCACCGCTTCCAGCAGCGGCTCGGACACCCGCGAGACGCGCAGGCCACAGGGCGCCTCACCCTCGGCAACCGCGGGCGCCGCTTCCAGCATGAGGCTGCTCAGCTCGCGCGGATCGACATTGAGACGCACGCACAGATAGGGCTTGTCGACGCTGGCGTCGACCACGTGAGCCTGCGGCAGCATGGTCACGGAGATCACCAGGTAGTTGAGCGCGTCGTAGACCAGCAACTGCGAGCCCAGCCGCGCATGCTTGCGGCCTTGCAGGACGACGCACAGCCCCGGCTCGTAAACCGCCGGCAGCGACTGGGCAGGAGCACTCATGCGAATGAGCTGCAAAGGTTCGATCGCGGTCTCGTGCAGGCCATCGTGCGGCGCAAAAACCTTGACCAGCTCGATCAATTCTTCGGCAATCGTCATGGCGGCCATTGTGACCGGCGGCGTCGAAACCCCGCAGCACGCTCGGAGGATCAGGCAAGGACCGGCGAGCATCGGGCTAACGCAGTCACGCCACCGGCGCCTACGCTGACAGCCATCGTTCACTCATCGCATGGAGCAGCACATGACAAGCATTCCCCGTCGCCAGCTCGGCCGCCAAGGCCTCACCGTCTCGACCATCGGCCTCGGTTGCATGGGCATGTCGGACTTCTACGGCCCGGCCGATGAAGAGGCCTCTCTCGCCGTGCTGAACCACGCCATCGACATCGGCGTGAACTTCCTCGACACGGCCGACATGTACGGCGTCGGTGCCAACGAGCGCCTGCTGTCGCGGGTGCTCGAGAAGCGCCGCAACGAGATCGTCATCGCCACCAAGTTCGGCAACATGCGTGCAGAAGATGGCACTCACCTGGGCGTGAACGGCCGACCCGAGTACGTCCGCAGCGCTTGCGAGGCGAGCCTGAGGCGCCTCCAGGTCGATCACATCGATCTGTACTACCAGCACCGCGTGGACCCCCATGTGCCCATCGAGGACACCGTGGGCGCCATGGCCGACCTGGTGAAGGCCGGCAAGGTGCTGCATCTGGGCCTGTCCGAAGCCTCTTCGCAGACGATCCGCCGTGCCGCCGCCGTGCACCCGATCGCCGCGCTGCAGACGGAATATTCGCTGTGGACCCGCGACGTCGAGGCGGAGATCCTGCCGCTGTGCAAGCAACTCGGGATCGGCTTCGTGCCTTACTCGCCCCTCGGCCGTGGCTTCCTCACCGGTGCGATCCGCGATCTCGACGCGCTGGCGCCGGGAGACTGGCGGCGCAGCAACCCGCGCTTCCAGGGTGACAACATGGCGCACAACCTCGCGCTCGTCGATGCGGTGAAGGCGCTGGCCAGGAAGCGGGGCTGCACGCCGGCCCAGTTGGCCCTCTCGTGGCTCCTGCACCAGGGCGAGCACATCGTGCCGATCCCCGGCACGCGCAGCATGGCGCGACTGGACGAGAACGCGGAAGCCGTATCGATCACGCTGACGGCCGAGGAAGTTCGCTACATCGGCGAAGTACTTCGACAAAGTCCGGTCGCCGGACTGCGCTACGCCCCGGCAGGCATGGCGGCGCTCGATGCCTGACGGCGACAAGCGCTGATCGTCACCGCCGCATGTTCATTGAACAAGAACTTCGCTCCACTGTGCAGCGCGTTCCTTTGCGGTGGTGCTTCCTTGCGCGGCGGCCTTGCGCATCAGGTCCAGTGCGATCGCGTTGTTCTTTCTGATGTGATCGGGGCCGTCAGCAGAAGCGTTGGTGGAGACGTAGAGGTAGGCCAGTGCTTCCTGGGCCGCGGCATCCCCCTGGTCGGCCGCCTTCTGCAACCAGGCCTTTGCCATCTCCAGATTCACCGGCGTGGCGATGCCCAGCGCCAGGTGACGCCCGACCTGGCGCTGGGCCATCGCGTCGCCCGTCTCCGCGGCCTGGGTCCACCAGTCGAGGGCCGCGACAGCGTCCTGATCGATGCCTGCACCGGTGCCACATCGGATCGCCATGGCGATCTGGGCCTGGACATCTCCCAACTGGGCATGCTGCTTCTGTGCCTCGACGATTTCTGCGTCTGTTGCTGGCATCGTTCCCCATGGGAAGTAAGAGGCCAGGCCGGCGCTGGCCTCACTCTGGTCGATGGCATCAGCACTCCGGTACAGCGCCATCGCCTCTTTGTGATCCGTACCCTGCACGAGCTTGGCCAGCTTCACCATTGAACGACCATCCTTGTATTCGACGCCCTTGCGGTACCACATTGCAGCCCGCCCCAGGTCGAGCGGGAGGTGGGTGCCGTTCGAATAAGCCTCACCCAGCTGATAGGCAGACTCGCCGTCACCTGCACTGGCGGACTTCGTCAGCCATTCAACCGCTTTGGACGGATCCGGTTTGATGTGGGCACCATCGTGACCCATCAGATAGATCGCGCCAAGATCGCCCTGCGCGGGCACGTACCCTTGCTTGGCAGACTTCTCGAGCCATGCCAGCGCCTGCATCAGGTCTTGTTGCTTGCCGAACCCGCGGAAGGCCGCGCCAAACATGGCATGTTGCATCGAGGCGTCGCCGGCCGCAGCCGCCTTCATTCGCCAGTAGCTGGCCTTCTGCGGGTTGGGCGGAAGCTCTCCGCCAACCTCGTACATGCGCGCTGCAGCGGCCATCGCTGGCACATCGCCCTTGGCCGCTCTCGCAAGCATGTGCTTCGTTTGAACCGAGGGCCGCAAGTCCTCAGGCAACCAATCCGCGTCGGATGCTGCGGACCTCGCCGACATGCACGCACTGCTCTGGAAACGCTCCAGCGCCTCGCCCGCATCCCCCTCGGAGAGAAAGGGAGCGCCGCCTCCCACGGGGGGAGGACCGCCGGGCCCGAGCCTCTTGGCGATGACCTTCTCGCACAGCGCGACAGGAACCGGTTTTTTCTCGATCAGGCACTTTTTCTGTGCAGGCTCGAAGTCCATGCCGCTGTAAATGCGCATGCGTTGCGCCCGGGGCATCTGGTTGAGCCACGTCTGCATCGACGGCGTGTCCCAGTTCTGAGTCATGCACACATTCGCCGCATACATGTCCATGATGAAACCCACTTGGGCCTGGGAGCCGACCGGCCAGAGAAAAGCAACAGCGGCCAAGGCAGCGAAACGTTTGGGAGCGGTCATGAGTCGTCAGGGTCGTGATTCACTTGGGGTCACAGGCATCGTCACACCTCGCTCCACTGCCTGAGCAGGTTGTGGTAGTGGCCCGTGAGCCCGACGACTTCGTCGCAGTCGCCGACGCGTTGGCGCAGTGCCTGGATGTTTCGATCGAGTTCGTACAGCATGCTGCGCTGCCAGTCGTCCCGCACCATGCTTTGCACCCAGAAGAATGAGCTCACCCGCGCGCCGCGGGTGACCGGCGCGACACGGTGCACGCTGGTGGCGGGATAAAGAATCAGGTCCCCGGCGGGCAGCTTCACCTCGTGGGTGCCGTAGCTGTCGCTGACAATGAGTTCGCCGCCCTCGTAGTCCTCCGGGGCGGTCAGGAACAGCGTGCAGGAGACGTCGGTGCGCAGCCGCAGCGTGGTGCCGGGCACGGCCCGAACGGCGCCGTCGATGTGGTCGCCGTAGTGTTCACCGCCCTCGTAGCGGTTGAAGAGCGGGGGCACGGTGCGCAGCGGCAGCGCGGCCGAAAAGTACAGCGGATGCCGGGCCAGGGCCTGAAGGATCAGCGCACCCAACTCCTGGGCCACCGGCGAGGTCTCGGGCAGCTGCCGGTTGCGCTTGACCTGCGCACCTTGAGGGCCCACGGTTTCGCGCCCGTCCACCCACTGCGTGGCATCCAGGCGCCTGCGCATGTCGGCCACGTCGTCGGCCGTGAGCACTTCAGGCACGTGCAACATCATGATCGGGAAACTCCAGCAAAAAAGGGCCTCTTCGTGAGAAGAGGCCCTGAGTGTCGCATTGGCGTGCGTCAGAACTTGATGTTGGCGGTCAGCGTGGCTTGGCGCGGGGCGCCCAGCACGTACCGTGAGCCGCCGTTGTTCATGCTCTGGATGTAGTCCTTGTCTGCCAGGTTGTAGATGTTGAGCTGCAGCGAGACGTTCTTCGTGACCTCATAGGACGCCATGGCATCGAACACCCAGTAGCTCGGGATCGAAGGCAGGTTGGTCGAGATGTTGTTGTTGCTGTTGCGAACCACCGACCGCTGGTAGCGGGCGCCAGCGCCCACGGTGACGCCCAATGGCAGCTTGTACGTGGTCCACGATGTGAACGACACCTTCGGCGACCAGGCCAGCGAGCTGCCCTGTTGGGTGGCCGCGTTGGCCCGCGTGGTGGTGTTGATCTCCGTGTCCAGGAACGCAATGCCGGTGTTGATCTGCCAGGCACTCGTCAGCATGCCGGCAGCGCCGAGTTCGAGGCCCTTGACCGTCTTGTCGCCTGCCTGGAAGGGGGCACCGGTGATCGCATCGGTGTCCACGACGTCGTTCTTCACTTCGCTTTTGAACAACGCGGCGGTCAGTGCCAGCCGGTTGTCGAGCAGCTCCCACTTCGTGCCCAACTCGATGCTTTTCGCTTCGGCCGGGTCGAGGTTCGGGCTGTTGATGTTCGTTGCCGATGCGTTCAACGCGAAGCTGTCGCTGCCTGGGGGTTTCTGCGCAGTGGCGTAGGCGAGGTAGACGCTGCCGTTCGAAGCGGGTTTCCAGAGGCCGCCGGCCTTCCAGGTCACCAGGTTGCCGGCCTTCGACAGGCTTTGCGGTGCGAGCGTGCCGGCGGTCGGGCCCTCGACAACGTTGTCGGATGTGGTCTTGTATTTCTCGAAGCGCAGGCCTCCCGTGAGATGGAAAGAGTCGGAAAGCTTCAGCGTGTCGAAGGCATAGACAGCGGCCGTTGTCGTGGCGCCAGACGTGCGCTGGCCGTTCGGGAGGACGGGGGCGAACGTGTCGTTGGGGTTCGGGTTGTACAGGCTCCCGCACAGCGCTTGGGAGGTGGCGCTGCTGCGGCAAGGCGTCTGCCCAAAGCTGGAATAGTCGGCAGCCAGGATGACGTTCGTCTGCTTCTCGTGCATGAACTCGATGCCGGAAGTCAGCGAGTGCTTGATGGCGCCCGTGGCGAACTCTGCGCTCAGGTTCGTCTGGTTCGTCAGGATCTGGTTCTCCTGGTCCTTGCCCTGGCGGGTGCGGCCGACCTTCCAGGTGGATGGATCGCTCGACGAGGCGCCGGCTTCTGGTTGTTGGCCGTTGATGAACACGCTGTTGACGCCGGTCAGCACGTAATTCTGCTCGGTGCGGCCGAAGCGTGACACGTTTCGCAGCGTGACCCCCGGCTTCAGATCATGTTCGAAGCGTGCGGTGAACATGTCAGCCTTCACGCGGTTGAAGTCGTCCAGCGAACCGTAATAGTTGCGTTCCGAAACGGGCGGCGCGTCGACGTTCGTGATGTAGCCGGAGCGCCCGAACGTTGAAATGCCACCATCGGGGCGGTTGTCCTGCTCGACGTGCAGGTAGTACAGGTAGGCGCGGGTCGGCGAGTTCAGCCCCAACGCGAGCGACGGGGCAAACGCCCAGCGATCGTTCTTCACCCAGTCGCGGCGCGCCTTGCCGCTGTCTTCCTTCATCAGGTTCAGGCGAACGGCAGCGCCGTCGCCGAGCGTGGGCAGGGTCTCGTTGACATCGACGGTCAAGCGCTTCTTGTCGCCGCTGCCCACCGTCACGGAGCTGTTGGCGAAGGAGTCCAGCGTAGGCAGCTTGGTCGAGAGGTTGACATACCCGGTCGGCGAGCCGCGCCCGATGTCCGCCCCCGCCGGTCCCTTGACCACTTCGATCTGTTCGAGGTTGAAGACGTCGCGGCTGATGGTGCCGATGTCGCGGATGCCGTCGACAAAGATGCTTTGCTGCGTATCGAACCCGCGCATGAAGATCGAATCACCGGTCTGCGTGTTGCCGTTCTCGCCCATCTGGAACGTGATACCGGGCGTGTTCTGCAAGGCTTCGGTCAGCGTCGTGGCGCCTTGCTGCAGCAGGATTTCCTTCTTGATGACCGTGATGGTCTGCGGCGTGTCGACGAGCGGTTGGGTGAACTTGGGCGACGACGACTTGTCGGCCTTGTAGTCGTTCTGAACGGCGGCCTTCACTTTGACCGCCGGCAGCGTTTCGGCCTTGTCGGCTTGCTGTGCCAGCACGGCCACGGGAGCGGCCATCAGCGCCAGGGCGGCGGTGGTCTGCGAAAGCCGCGAGGGCAGGGCGCGCGCAGCAGGGTGCTTGCGGCTGGTGATGTGAGCCATGGCTCGGGTACTCCAACGACGTATTGATGATTTTTCTCAGCCGGCGCGGAGCTCTCCGCACGCCAGTGGGCGCAGATAATAATCATTCTCATTAACGTTCGTCAAGAAGTGTGTCGTTTTTCAATGCAGGCGCGCCCTGCCGCCGACGAAGCGGCGGGCGCTTTCAGGAGGGGCGCGTCAGCCCTGCGACCCGGGTGCCGTGGTGGGGTCGCCCGGAGGCAGCGCCCAGCCGCCGCCGAGGGCCTTGAACAAGTCGATGGCGGAGGTCAGGCGTGACAAGCGGATCTGCGCCAGCGCATCCTCCGCGGTGAACAGCGTGCGCTGGGCATCGAGCAATGTGCTCAAGCTTTCGACCCCTTCGCGCAATTGCACTTCAGACAGGTTCAGCGCGCGCTGGGCTTCATCGCGGATCACGAGTTGCGTCTGCTCCTGTTCCCGGAAGCGGCCCACGTTGCCGAGCGCGTCGTCTACCTCCTTCAGCGCGGCGTACACGTTCCTGCGATAGCCCTCGACGAGCTGGCGGCGCGAGGATTCGTTGACCTTCACCTGGTTGCGCTGGCTGTCTGCGTTGAACAGCGTGCGCAGGAACGAGGCGGCGATTTCGACGCTGTAGGCGGGGTTCGCGAGCTTGAGCAAGGCATCGGTCGCCAAGCCGGCCGAGCCCGACAGCGAGATCGTGGGCAGCAAGGCCGCTCGGGCGGCGGCCACATCCGCATCGGCCGCGGCCAATGCGGCTTCGCTGGATGCGATGTCGGGCCGCCGCGTCAGCAGGTCCGAGGGCAAGCCGGGGCTCACCTCCGGCACGGTGGTGGCTGTGAAATCGGTGGCTGCGACCGTGAAGCCCTGGGGTGCCCGACCGAGCAGGATCGCCAGTGCGCTCAGCGACTGCCGCTCCAGCACTTCCAGCGGCAGGATGGCTGCACGCTGGGTCAGCACCGTGGTGCGCTGCCGGCCCTGGTCGAGCGCGGAGGCGGCGCCGTTGCGGTACCGCGCCTCGACGATCGAACCGAGCTTTTCGGCGATCGCGAGGTTCCGGCGGGCCACATCGAGCCGGATGCGGGTGGCGATCACCTGGAAGTACGCATTGGCCACGCCTGAGGTCAGCGACAGCCGGGCCGATTCGAGGTCGTAGCGGCTGCCGCGCAGCACGGCTTGTGAACTGCTGTTGACGGCTGCCACGCGGCCCCACAGGTCGATCTCGTAGTTGATGCCGATGGATGCACTGGTGTGCTGTGAGCCCGTGCGTGGCTGGTCCTTCGAGCGCGCGTAGCCGGCGCTCGTGTCGGCGCTCACGCTCAGTTGCGGGTACAGGGACGAGCCCGCGAGCCGGGCCGCCAGTTCGGCTTGTGTGACCCGCTCGGCGGCGATGCGCAGGTCGGGGCTCGCCGCCTGGGCTTCGTCGATGAGCCGCACGAGTTCGTCAGAACGGAAGCCTCGCCACCAGTCGCGTTCGAGAGCACGGGTGGAGGCGCCGGCGAACGACGCTTCGGTCCACGCGTCCGGAAGGTTCAACGGGGGCCGTGTGGTGTCGATGGGGGTGGCACAAGCGGCCAGCGTGGCGGCGGCGGCCAGCGCGATCAGGCGTGCGCGCCGCAGGGGAGTCATGCAGGATTTCATGGGCAAGGGATCATTCCGCCGACAGCGCCACGACCGGGTCGAGCTTGGCCGCCTTCTTGGCCGGCAGGTAACCGAACACGAGACCGGTGGCGAACGCGCAGCCGAAGGCCAGCACGACCGGCAGCACGGAGTATTGGATGGGGGTTCCGAACGCATCGATGATGGCCGCGGCGGCCAAGCCACCGGCCACGCCGATGGCGCCACCGAGGGCCGACACCACCACCGCCTCGATCAGGAACTGCTGCATGATGTTCGCTTCCCGGGCGCCGGTGGCCATGCGGATGCCGATCTCGCGCGTGCGTTCGGTGACGGAGACCAGCATGATGTTCATCACCCCGATGCCGCCCACGAGCAGCGAGATGGCCGCGATGGAGCCGAGCAGGATGGTCAATGTGTTCTGCGTCTCCACGGTGGCCTCGATGATGGACGCCATGTTGCGGATCTGGAAATCGACGATGCCGTGGCGTTCCGTCAGCAGTGTTTCCACCGCGGCCTGCGTTTCATCGATGCGTGCGACATCGTCCACCGCCACCGTGACGTTGCGCAGATACCGCTGGCCGGACAACCGCAGGCTGCTCGTCGCGTACGGCACGAACACCACATCGTCCTGGTCCGTGCCCATGGGTGACGCACCGCGCGGGCTCATCACGCCCACCACCTGGAACAGCAGGTTGTTGATCAACACGAACTGGCCCACCGGCTCCGTGTCCGGGTACAAGGCCTTGGCCACGGTTTCGCCGAGCACGGCGACGGTGGCATATCGACGTTCGTCCTCCTCGCTGAAGAAGCTGCCCTTGGCAACCGGCCACTGCCGCGCGATCGGGAACTTGTACGACGTGCCGTTGACGCTGGTGCTGACGTCGGACGTTTCGACCCGCAGGGTGGCGGTGCTGGTCTGCTCGGGGACGGCGGCCAGCACGTTCGGCACCTCGTCGACCGCATAGACGTCGGCGAGCACCAGCGTGGCCGTGTTGGTGAACCCCCGCTGGTTCGGCGCGCCGGGGCGCACGAGCAGCAGGTTCGATCCCATCGCGCTGATGCGGTCGATCACTTGCTGCTTGGCCCCGTCGCCGATGGCGAGCATCGCGATCACCGATCCCACGCCGATCACGATGCCCAGCAGCGTCAGCGCGGTCCGGAAGATGTTGGCCCGCAGCGAACGAAACGCCATGCGCGCCGCCTCGACGATGTCGCCGATGTGCGTGCCCTCCCGGGGCACCACCGGCCGCGCGAATGGCCGCTGGGTGGAGGAGACAGGCGCAGGCCCCTGGTCGGACAGGATGTTGCCGTCGCGAATCTCGATCAGGCGATGCGCATGGTCTGCAACTTCCCGGGCGTGCGTGATGAGGATGACGGTGTGCCCGCGAGCCGACAGGTCGGCCAGCAGGCGCATCACGTCGGCCCCGCTCTTGCTGTCGAGCGCGCCGGTGGGTTCGTCGGCGAGGATGATTCGCCCGCCGTTCATCAGCGCGCGCGAGATCGACACCCGCTGCTGCTGGCCGCCCGAGAGCTGGTTGGGGCGGTTCGCCAGCTTGTCCTGCAAGCCGAGTTCGGTCAGCAGGTCCTTCGCGCGCTCATGCCGTTCCGCGGTGTCCAGGCCGGAATAGATGGCCGGCACCTCGACGTTCTCGGCCGCGCTCGCGCTCGGGATCAGGTGGTAGCTCTGGAAGACGAACCCGAAGTCGTCGCGGCGCAGCCGGGCGCGTTCATCGCGGTCGAGCTGCGACACATCGCGGCCCATGAAGTGGTAGGTGCCCGTGCTCGGCCTGTCGAGGCAGCCGAGGATGTTCATCAGCGTCGACTTGCCCGAGCCGGATGCGCCCATGATGGCCACGAATTCGCCCTCGTAGATGTCGAGGTCGACGCCATGGAGCACGGTGACGGCCAGCTCGCCGTTCTGGTACGTCTTCGTGACGCCCCTGAGCTGGATCAGCGGCACCTCGCCGGCCGGGCGTTCACGCCGGGTCAACGGGGCGGTGTCTGGAACGCGTTCCATCAGCGGCTCCTGCCGCCGCCGGCGCCCGGCGGCATGCCGCCCGGGCCCTGCTGCAGGCCGCCCGGCATGCCCTGCTGGGCGTTTTTCTGTGCAGCCGGCGGTGGCTTGAGGCCGGCGACGACTTCCTCGCCTTCCTTCAAGCCGGACAGGACCTGGGCCTGCACCCGGGTCGTCACACCCAGTTCGACCTGGCGTTCCTCGATCCGGCCGTTCGCATCGATGACCTTGACCGTGCCGCGGCGCGGTCCGCGCGGGCCGGTGGCGCCGACGAACCCGCCGCTCATGCCGCGCTGGGCCGGTCCTGATGCCGCGGAAGCCGGGATGTCGGCGGCAGATGCCCTGGCGGCGGCATGTCGGGGGGCCGATGCGGCGGCTTCCTGCGTGGGCGGCGGCACATCGCTGGCGGCTTCACGTTGCGCGCGGCGGCGTTCGCGCATCGCCTGGCGTTCCTCGGGGCTGGCAGGGGCCGAGCGGCCGGAATCGCTCCCGCGCGGGGCTGAGGCGGAGTCGGTTGCAGCATCGCTCGCGGCGCGTTCTCGCCGGCCGCCACGGCCACCGGCGCCGCCCTGGCCACGCTGCATCGTCACGGCCGAGGTGGGAACGAGCAGCACATCGTGCGCGGATGCGGTGATGAAAAACACCTGCGTCGTCATGTTCGGCATCAGCGCATTGTTGGTGTTCGACACGTCGAACAGCGCGTTGTAGAGCACCACGTTGTTCGTCACCGTGGGCGTGGGTTCCACCTTGCGCAGCGCGCCGTACCAGCGCCGTCCCTGGCCCCCGAGCGTGGTGAAGTACACCTCCATGCCCTTGCGCAGCTTGGAGACTTCGGCCTCTGACACCTGCGTCTGCACGGTCATCGTGTTCAAGTCGGCCACCCGAAGAATCGTGGGGGCCGATTGGTTCGCGTTCAGGGTCTGCCCCTGCCGGGCCGTGACCGATACGACGGTCCCCGACATTGGCGCGTAGATCCTGGCGTAGTTCAGATTGGCTTCGTCCGCCCGCAATGTCGATTCGGTCTGCTCGATCTGGGCCTGCACGGCGGCCACCTGGGCCTTTGCGGCGCGCAATGCGGTTTCGGCCTGCTGCAGCGATTCCTGCGTGGTGGCGTCGGCCGCCATCAGATTGCGCTGGCGCTGGGCCTGCACCCCGGCCAGTTCCAATGCGGATTGCCGCTCCAGCAGCGTGGCCCGCTGGTTGCGAAGGCCGGCCCGGCGTGCATCCACCGTGGCCTTGAGCACCGTGGGATCGATCTCGGCCAGAAGATCGCCCTCCACCACCATCGAACCCACCTCGACGTGCAACTTCTTCAACTGCCCCGACACCTGGGCGCCGACGTCGACGTAGTCGCGAGGCTGCACGGTGCCCGTGGCGGTCACCAGATCCTCCAGGTCGCCTTTCTGCACGGTGGCGATCTGGTACAGCTCCCTGGGGTTGTTCCCGTTGGCGAAGCGGGTCCAGCCCGCGTACCCCGCCCCGACGAATGCCAGCACCAGCACGGCCGACACATAAGGATTCAACACCCGCCGAACCCAGGATTTGCGAGGAGCAGAAGAAGCATTCATGAACGAGAAGAACCGAAGAGAGTCCCAGTGACCGCATCAGTGTGGCCACCGAATGCATACCCACTGAGGAAGGAAAAAGGAGATGCCGTAAAGAAATGTAATCAACTTCCGACAAGGCCCGACTTCCACAGTCTTTGCCCGATTGCCGCTTAGTCTGCTGCCATGTCCTTCATGCATCACCCCGGCGTCGCTGCTTCACGCTGGCGATGGCCCGCCCGCTTCGACAGCCTGCGCATCAAGTTGTTCCTGGCGATCGCCGGTGCCAATGCGGTGCTCGCGTTGGCCGCCTTCCTCGTTTTCAGCTGGAGCTTCGACCAGGGCTTCGTCGAATACCTGAACCGCGCCGACGAAGCGCGGCTGCAGCCGCTGATCGTCCGGCTGGCCGAAGGCTATCAGCATGAAGGCCAGTGGCAGTGGGTTGCCGAAGACCGCAAACGCTGGTTCGATCTGTTGCGCGAGGTGCTGGGTACCCGAGGGTCGCGGCGCGGTGACGATGGTGCCCCGGCCGAACCCACGGCCTCCTCCCCGCCGCCGTATGGCAGGCCGCCGCCCGATTCGCTGCTCACGATCGATCCACGCCTGATGCTTTTCGATGCCGACGGGCGATTGCTCGCGGGGCGCCCGGAAATGGCGTCCGAAGCCGTCCGCCGCCCCATCTCAAGCGACGGCCGGGTCGTCGGATACCTCGGCTACGTCCCGCGGTTGAAGACCGTCGCCTCGCTCGAAAAACTGTTTTCGTCCCAGCAGAACCACAAGTTCGCGGCGATCGCGGCGGGCCTGTTGATCGCGGGCCTGGTCGTCAGTGCGCTGCTCGCCTGGTGGCTCGCCAGGCGCATCCGGCGTCTCGCACAGGGGGCGCACGCACTGATCCAGGGCCAATACGACGTGCGCGTCGACGCATCCGGGAACGACGAGCTGTCCCGGCTCTCGCAGGATTTCAACCACCTTGCCCAGACGCTGGAGGCCGTGCAGCGCGCGCGCCAGCAATGGATTGCTGACATCGCCCATGAATTGCGCACCCCGCTTGCTGTGCTGCGTGCGGAAATCGAGGCCCTGCAGGACGGTGTGCGGCCGCTCGGCATCGCCAGTCTTGGCTCGCTCGCGCAGGAAGTGGGGCAACTGTCACGGCTGGTCGACGACCTGCGTCTGCTGTCGCTGTCGGACATGGGGGCGCTGACGTACTACAAGGAGCCGGTCGATCTGAGCGAGTCTGTCGAAGACATCCTCGCAGCCCAGCGTGGCGTGCTGCACGACAAGGGCTTTGCCGTGAGCTTCGATGCGGGTGATCGTCCCACCCTGTCAGGCGATCATGCCCGCCTGGCGCAAGTGTTCGGAAACCTGCTCCAGAACACGCTGCGCTACACCGATGCACCGGCGCGGCTCGACGTGCGGGTGCGGCGTGAAGGCGCGCACGCCCTGGTCATCTGGCAAGACTCGAGCCCCGGTGTCCCCGAAGCGGAACTGGCGCGCTTGACCGAACGTCTCTACCGCGTCGAAAGCTCGCGCAGCCGCGCCGGTGGCGGATCCGGTCTGGGCCTTGCCATCGCACAAGCCATCGTTTCGGCGCATGGCGGTGCCATGGCTGCCGAACCGAGTCCGCTCGGCGGCCTGTGCTGGCGCGTGCGGTTCCCTTTGCTTGAAGCTGGAGGCCCCCATGAGTGAGCGGATTCTCATCGTCGAGGACGAGGACAAGATCGCCGACATCCTGCGCGACTACCTCGTGCAGCACGGCTTTCAGGTGTTCCGTCTGTCGCGGGGCGATGACGTGGAGGAATGGATGCGCCAGCATGGCGCCGATCTCGTGCTGCTCGATCTGATGCTGCCGGGCAAGAACGGGCTGGACGTCTGCAAGGCCTTGCGCCTGCAAAGCCAGGCGGCCATCGTGATGGTGACCGCCCGGGTGGAGGAGATCGACCGCCTGCTCGGCCTCGAACTCGGCGCCGATGACTACATCTGCAAGCCGTTCAGCCCGCGCGAAGTCGTGGCGCGGGTGAAGGCCGTGCTGCGCCGAACCCATGGGGGCGCGCACCCGGCCGATCAGGAACTCGTGCTGGACGATGCCGGTTGGCGCGCGATGCTTGCCGGGCGCGACCTCGGCCTCACGGCCGTCGAATACCAGTTGCTCAAGGTGCTGGCGGCGCAGCCCGGTCGCATCTTCTCGCGCGAGCAACTCATGGATGCGATGTACCGCGACACGCGCGTGGTGTCCGACCGCACCGTCGACAGCCACGTGAAGAAGCTGCGCAAGAAGGTGGCCGACGTCTCGCCGCACCGCGAGATCATCCATTCGGTGTACGGCGTGGGCTACAAGTTCGAATGGTCCGTGGCCACGTGATGCGCAAGTGACGTATGCAACGTGATGCAGAGGGGCGACAAATCGCCTTCTCCCCGGGCACGAATGCGCGTTTTACCTATGAAAACTGCTTCTCAATGCAGCACTCTCGCAGTAGTATTCGCTCCGCACGTGGTCATGGAGAACAGGGGGCTCATGCGGTCCTCACCCAACACGGGCACATCAACCAACCATTTGATGGAGAAAATTCAACATGGCAACTGCGAAAACCCCCGCCAAGAAGGCGGCTCCTGCGAAGAAGGTAGCGGCCAAGAAAGCCGCACCGGCAGCCAAGAAGGCTGCACCCGCGAAGAAGGCCGCGCCGGCAGCCAAGAAGGCAGCTCCGGCGAAAAAGGCTGCGGCACCGGCAAAGAAGCGCACGCCGAACGCCGCGTTCATGAAGGCGATGACCCCCAGCCCGCAACTCGCAGCCATCATTGGCGCCGCCCCGCTGCCCCGCACCGAGGTGACCAAGAAGGTTTGGGAATACATCAAGGACAACAACCTTCAAGACGCAGCGAAGCGCACGATGATCAACGCGGACGCCAAGTTGAAGGAAATCTTCAAGAAGGCCCAGGTCTCGATGTTCGAGATGACCAAGCTGATCAACGGCCACCTGAAGTGATCTGCGGGCTTCGGCCCCTTGCAAGAGCCGGTGCCCTGCACCGGCTTTTTTATTGGGTTGCCGCTCTGTAGGTACCGTCTGACGCAGCATGCTTTGCTTGTCCGGCAGACCTCGTCCCTGCACGAAAACTACTCTCTTGACTCCTTGACTTCCTTGCCTGGCAGTTCAGCAGGCATCAGGCCGGCGTGCATCGTGCTGCGCCGTCAAACCAACGAGAGGAGTACGACATGATCCGTTTCACCGCGAAGCCCGTTTCCCAAGCCCTTGTTGCACTGTTCGGCGCCATGCTCTTGGCAGCAAGTGCCCAGGCCGCCGGCGACAAGACGGCGTACGACCAACACAAGGCCGAAGCAAAGGCCACGTACGAGGCCGCCCGCAAGCAATGTGATGCGATGTCAGGCAATGCCAAGGACATCTGTCAGGCCGAGGCCAAGGCTGCCCGCAAGAAGACAGAAGCGACGGCCGAAGCCGAATACAAGGGCACCCCGCGTGCGCGTTACGACGCTGCCGAAGACATCGCCAACGCCAACTACGACGTCGCCAAGGAACGCTGCGATGACAAGGCTGGCAACGAAAAAGACGTGTGCATGAAGGAAGCCAAAGCCGTCCGCGACACTGCCAAGGCCGACGCCAAGGCCCAGCGCGACAGCGGCAAGGCCCGCAACGAGGCGACGGAAGACAAGAACAAGGTCGCCTACAAGGCCGAAGTGGAAAAGTGCGATGCCTTGTCGGGCGATGCCAAGTCGGCTTGTACGAACCAGGCCAAATCCAAATATCACCAATAGGCCCCCCAGTCGCGCTTCGCGCTCCTGCCCCCAAGCAACTGTGTTCTGAGTCAAGCCGGCAGGCCGTGAAATTCGGGATTCCAGGCCTGTCCGGTGCGAGCCATGGCGTTGAGGATGCGAAGCAGCTTGTGTGAACATGCTGTCAGCG
>Ga0207679_10000108_pt1 | contig 68212 bp, 51 predicted proteins | sample KBSC73metaG_FD_184320 | JGI IMG/M metagenome (GOLD analysis project Ga0207679, IMG submission 184320) | Corn rhizosphere microbial communities from Kellogg Biological Station, Michigan, USA - KBS C7-3 metaG (SPAdes) (version 2) | ecosystem: Host-associated > Plants > Roots > Rhizosphere > Soil ...
ACTCGGCTCCGCACAGATCGCCGGCCTGACCACCGACCAGATCGCCAAGATCGAGACGGCGGACCTCCGTGCCCTGTCCACCGCCACGCTGCGCGCATTGAGCGATGCACAGCTCGGCGCGCTGACCTCCGACCAGATGGCTTCGCTGACCACCGCACAGGTGGCCTCGCTGACCACGTCGCAGCTTGCCAACCTGTCGACCGACGACCTGAACGCGCTGACCTCGGCCCAGTTCGCCGCGCTCACCTCGGCCCAGGCTGCCGCACTCACCGGCGCGCAGATCGCCAAGCTGGAAACGGCCGACCTGGCCGCGCTGAACTCCGCGGCGATCCGCTCGCTGAGCTCCGATGACCTCGCCGCGCTCACGACCGATCAGGTCGTCGCGATGACCTCGGCCCAGTTCAGCGCGCTGACCAGCACGCAAGTCGCCGGCCTCACGACCGACCAGATCGCCAAGATCGAAACGGCCGACCTCCGTGCACTGTCCACCGCGACACTGCGCGCGCTGTCATCCGACCAGATCGATGCGTTGACCACCGATCAGCTGACCGCGCTGTCGTCGGCCCAGATCGCCGCACTGGCCACGAACCCGAACCAGCTGGCCGGCCTGTCCACCGCCGACATCGTGGCGCTGACATCCGCCCAGGTGGGCGCGCTGACCAGCGCCCAGCTGGCGGCCCTGTCGACCAGCCAGCTGGCTGCAATCGAAACGGGCGACCTCCGCGCCGTGGGCAGCGCCGCCCTGCGTGCGCTCAGCGATGCACAACTGGCCGCGCTGACCTCCGACCAGATGGCCGCGCTGACCACCACCCAGGTGGCTTCGCTCAGCACCTCGCAGATCGCCGGGCTCGCCACGGATGACCTGAATGCCTTCACGTCGGCCCAGTTCGCCGCCATGACGTCGGCCCAGGTCGCCGCGCTGACCACTGGGCAGATCAACAAGCTGGAGACGGCCGACCTGGCTGCGCTCAACTCAGGTGCCATCCGCGCCCTGGGCTCCGATGACCTCGCGGCGCTGTCGACCGACCAGATCGTCGCCATGAGCTCCGCGCAGTTCGCGTCGCTCTCGTCGGCGCAGCTCGCCGGCCTGGCGACCGACCAGATCGCCAAGATTGAATCGGCCGACCTGCGTGCGCTGAGCACCGCCGCCATCCGCGGCCTGACCGATGCCCAACTGGCCGGGTTCACCACCGATCAGATCGGCGCGCTCACCAGCACCCAGGTGGCCGCGCTCAGCTCCGGCCAGATCAACGGCCTGAGCACGGACAGCCTGAATGCGCTCACCACGGGCCAGTTCGCCGCCCTCACCTCGGCGCAGGTGGCCGGTCTCACGACCGCCCAGGTCGCCAACCTGGAGACGGCCGACCTGCGTGCGCTGTCGTCCGGTGCGCTGCGCGCACTGAGCGATTCGCAGCTGGCGGCCCTCACCTCCGACCAGACCGCCGCGCTCACGACCGCCCAGATCGGCCAGCTGACCACCTCGCAGCTCGCCAACCTGAGCAGCGATGACCTCAACGCGCTGACCTCGACCCAGTTCGCCGCCCTGAGCTCCGCCCAGGTGGCCGCGCTGACCTCCGCCCAGATCGGCAAGCTCGAAACTGCGGACCTCGCGGCACTCAGCACGGGTTCGATCCGCGCCCTGGGTTCGGACGACGTGGGCGCGCTGTCGACCGACCAGATCGTGGCGATGACCTCAGCCCAGTTCGCGGCCCTTGGCTCAGGCCAGATTGCCGGCCTGTCGACCGACCAGATCGCCAAGATCGAATCGGCCGACCTGCGCGCCCTGTCCACCGCCGCGCTTCGTGCGCTGACCGATGCCCAGTTGGGAGCGTTGACCTCCGACCAGATGGCCGCGCTGACCACCACCCAGGTGGCCGCGCTGAGCACCTCACAAATCGCAGGGCTCGCGACCGATGACCTCAACGCCCTGACCTCGGCCCAGTTCGCCGCGCTGACCTCCACCCAGGCCGCTGCACTGACCGGTGCCCAGATCGCCAAGCTGGAGACGGCCGACCTCGCCGCGCTGAACTCCGCCGCGATCCGCTCGCTCGCCTCGGCCGATCTCGCCTCGCTGTCGACCGACCAGGTCGTCGCGATGACGACCGCGCAGTTTGCCGCGCTGAGCTCGGCCCAGGTGGCCGGCCTGACCACCGACCAGATCGCGAAGATCGAAACGGCGGACCTGCGAGCCCTCAGCACTGCGGCCATCCGCGGCCTGACCGATTCGCAACTGGCGGGCCTCACCTCCGACCAGGCCGGGGCGCTGACCAGCGCCCAGGTGGCTGCGCTGACCTCGGCCCAGATCAACGGCCTGAGCACCGCCAGCCTGAACGCGTTCGGCACCGGCCAGTTCGCCGCACTCACCTCGGCGCAGGTCGCCGGTCTCACGACCGCCCAGGTCGCCAACCTGGAGACGGCCGACCTGGCTGCGATGACATCGGTCGCACTGCGTGCGTTGAGCGATGCGCAACTGGCCGCGCTGACGTCCGACCAGACCGCGGCGCTCACCACCGCCCAGGTGGCCTCGCTGACCACCTCGCAGCTCGCCAACCTGAGCAGCGATGACCTGAACGCGCTGACTTCGACGCAGTTCGCCGCACTGAGCTCCGCGCAGGTGACCGCGCTGACCTCCGCCCAGATCGGCAAGCTCGAAACCGCGGACCTCGCGGCACTCAGCACGGGTTCGATCCGCGCACTGGCGACGGACGAGGTGGGCGCGCTGTCGACCGACCAGGTCGTCGCGATGACCTCGGCCCAGTTCGGCGCACTGACCTCGGGCCAGGTCGCCGGCCTGACGACCGACCAGATCGCCAAGATCGAAACGGCCGACCTGCGCGCCCTGTCCACCAGCACGCTGAGGGCACTGACCGATGCGCAGCTGGGTGCACTGACCTCCGACCAGATGGCTTCGCTGACCACCGCCCAGGTGGCCTCGCTGAGCACGTCGCAGATCGCAGGGCTCGCGACCGACGACCTGAATGCGTTCACCACGGCACAGTTCGCTGCACTCACGTCGGCACAGGCCGCCGCACTGACCAGCGCGCAAATTGGAAAGCTGGAAACGGCCGACCTCGCGGCGCTCGGCACAGGCGCGATCCGTGCCTTCGGCTCGGATGACCTTGGCGCGCTGTCGACCGACCAGATCGTTGCCATGACCTCCGCGCAGTTCGGTGCACTGACCTCGGGTCAGGTCGTCGGACTGACGACCGACCAGATCGCCAAGATCGAAACGGCCGACCTCCGTGCCCTCAGCACCTCGACGCTGCGTGCCCTGACGGACAGCCAGCTCGCCGGCATGACGACCGACCAGATCGGTGCGATGACGACGGGTCAGGTGGCCGCCCTGAGCACCGACCAGATCCACGGCCTGGGCACCGCCGCGTTGGATGCCCTGGGCACGGCGCAGTTCGCCGCCATCACCGCAACCCAGGCAGCTGCGTTGACGACGGCCCAGGTGGCAGCGCTCGAGACCGACGACCTCCGCGCGATGAACGTGTTCTCCGTGAGGGCCTTCGACTCCGCCCAGCTCGGCGCACTGACCTCCGACCAGCTGGTGGCCATGACCACCATGCAGGTGGCCTCGCTGACCACGGCACAGATCGCCGGACTTGCCACGGATGACCTGAACGCCTTCACCACGGCCCAGTTCGCAGCGATGTCGTCCAGCCAGGCTGCGGCGCTGACGACGGCGCAGATCGCCGCGCTGGAGACCGCTGACCTGGCGGCGATGAGCACCGCGGCGGTCCGGGCCTTCACGACCGACCACATCGTTGCGCTGAGCTCCGACCAGTTCGTCGCGATGAGCTCCGGCCAGTTCGCGGCCATGACCGCGACCCAGGCCGCGGCCATCCAGACGGCCGACATCGCGGGCATCGAAACCGCCGACCTGCGCGCGCTCAGCTCGGCAGCGGTGCGCGGTTTGAGCGACGCCCAGATCGGTGCGCTGACGACCGACCAGCTGACCGCCCTGTCCACCGCGCAGATCAGCGCGATGACGACGGCGCAAGTGGCCAACCTGGCGACCGCGGATCTGAACACGTTCACCTCCGCCCAGTTCAGCGCGTTCACGAGCGCGCAGATCGGGGCACTGACGACCGACCAGTTCTCGGCACTCGACACCGCCCACATCGCGGCGCTCACGAGCACGCAGATCGACGGCGTCACAGTGGCCCAGATCCAGTCGATCACCACCGACCAGATCGCGGGCCTGGAGACCGCCGACCTCGCATCGATGACGATGACACAGGTGGCCGGCATCAGCGGCGGGCAGTTCGCCGCGATGACGGATGCCCAACGCGACGCGATGCTCTCCGTCTCACCGATCGTGCTCGATCTCGACGGCAACGGCGTGCACACCACTGCGGCCGCCAATGGCGTCAACTTCGACCTGAACGCGACGGGTACGGTCAACAAGGTAGGCTGGGTCTCTGCCACCGACGGGCTGCTCGTGATGGACCGCAACCACGACGGCAAGATCAACGACGGTTCCGAACTGTTCGGCTCGGCCACCCGGACCAACGACGGCAAGCTCGCGGGCAACGGGTACGTCGCCATGGCCCAGGAGGACACGAACCACGACCTGAAGCTCGACGCGAACGATGCGCACTTCAAGGACCTGCGTGTCTGGGTCGACGCGAACCACGACGGCAAGACCGACGCCGGTGAACTCAAGACACTGGGTGAACTGGGGATCACCTCACTCGACCTGCATGCGAAGACCGGCACGGAAGTCGACAACGGCAATCTGCTGGGCCTGGTGTCGAACTACACGACGACCGACGGTGCCAAGCACGAGATGGCCGACGTGTGGTTCACGAAGGACACGACACCGGCAGCCGAGACCACGGCCAAGGTGAGCCTGTCCGACGTGCTGGCCGCACCGACGACGGATCTGATGCCGGGGTTGACCAGCGGGGCGGTGAGCTCGGGGACGACGCCACCTGCCCATACCGGTGCGGTGCCGCCGTCGAGCTCGGTGCTCGATGATGATTCGAACAAGCCGCTGCCCTTGATCTGATCATTCCGACGGTGGGGCCACGGCCCGCCTTCCCTGCACCAGAGGTGCAGGCGAGGCGGGCCTTTTTTGCGCCTGTCGAACGTCGAGCCGTGTCAGTCGAACGGTCGCTGCCCCCGTCTGGCCGGATCGGCGGGATGCGCTCTCAGTCTGGGATGACCTTGCCCAGTTTCTGCACCGCCGCTTCGATGTCGGCCTCCGGGAAACCTCCGAAGCCAAGCACCAGACCCGGTCGACCGCCACCGCCTGCGTACATCGGGGATGTAGGGCGGACGGCGATTCCAGCAGCGGCCGCAAGAGCCGCCACGGTGATGTCGCTGGCGTCCTTGCGAAGCCACGCGACGATGTGCATCCCCTGATCGCTCGGCTGCAGCGTCACCCGATCGCCCAGCCAGCGATCAATGGCGGTGATCAACACCTGGCGCCGCGACGCATAAGCCGCTCGGATGCGCCGCACGTGGGCTTCCAGATGGCCTTCCTGCATGAAGGTGGCCAGCACGTGCTGTTCGGCTGTCGGCGGGTGTCGGTCGATCAGCGCGCGGGCGCCTGTGAATGCCTGGACGAGGTTGTCCGGTACGACGGCATATCCAAGGCGGAGCGAGGGATAGAGAATCTTGCTGAACGTGCCCAGGTAGATCACGCGCGCCGGGTCCAGGCCCTGGAGCGAAGGAAACGGATGGCCGGCATACCGCAGTTCGCTGTCGTAGTCGTCTTCGACGATCCAGGCGCCGGCGCGGCGCGCCCACGCCAGCAATGCCGTGCGCCGCGCCATGCTCATGGGCATGCCCACCGGGTAGTGATGCGATGGCGTCACGAAGGCCGCGCGCGCTTGCGGGGCTGCCCGCATCCCCGCCTCCACGTCGATGCCCTCGGCATCGACCGGCACCCTCGACAAACGCGTGCCCATGCCCAGCCCTTCGAGGATGGAGATCAGGCCCGGGTAGCCCGGATCCTCGGCCCACACGGAGTCGCCCTCCCCGACGAGAAGGCGCGCAGCGACATACAGCCCTTGCTGCGTGCCGGACGTGATGACGACATGCCCCGCGTCACATTTGACGGCGCGCGCCTTGCGAACGTGTTCGGCGATGGCGCGCCGAAGGCTCATCTGCCCTTGCGGATCGCCGTACCCGCCCGGCGCCCCCTCGCCCGTCGCGCGAAGCTTGTTGCCGAGCCTGCGCCACATGCCGTCTGGCGCAACGGCCCCCGTCGGCACCGCCACGGCAAATGGAACGGGTGGCAACGGCGCGAGTGAGCGGGCCGCCTCGGCAAGCTGGCAAGCGGCTGCGGGCAGGCGCATCTCCCCTGGGTCGACGGTAGCGCCTTCGCGGTCAGGCCCGGCCAGGGGCAAGCTATCGTGCAGCGCGATCGAGACCCGGGTTCCCGCACCCGTGCGCGCCTCCAGGAAGCCCTCCGCAACGAGCTGGTCGAAGGCCTCCATCACCGTGCCCCTGGCCAGCCCCAATGCAGCGGCGAGCGTGCGCGTTGAGGGAAGCGGTTCTCCGGGCTTGAGCTCTCCGTTCCGGATGGCATTGCGCAGGCCTTGGGCCAGTTGGTGCCCGACCGGACCTGACCTGCGGTCAAGGGGACGGAGCGACGGAATCTCTACGGTGACGGGTCGGCGTGGCATCCGGAACAGTGATAGTGGCCTACTCAGCTTATCGAAAATGGCTCTTCGACCAAGGCCATTATTCATCGAAGATCACGTCATCGAAAGACATCTGGAACGTCTGACGACGCTCGTGTCCCGCTGCAACAGCGGACCCTCATCGAACCCATAGGGAGTTTTCATGTACATACCGGCCCACTTCAACGAGTCCCGCCCCGCAGAATTGCATCGACTCATGGCCGAGCACCCGTTAGGAGCACTGGTGACTCAAGGCCGAAGCGGGCTGGATGCCAACCACCTGCCCTTTGAGTTGGATCCCAAGGCGGGCCCGCAGGGCACCCTGCGGGCCCATGTCGCGCGCGCGAACCCGCTGTGCCAAGACGTGAAGAACGGCGCGGAGGTGCTGGTGATTTTTCGCGCCGAAGACGCCTACATCAGCCCCTCCTGGTATCCCAGCAAGCAGGCGTTCCACAAGCAAGTTCCCACGTGGAACTACCGGGTCGTGCATGCGCACGGCAGGATCACCGTCATCGATGACGAAAAATACCTTCGCGGCGTGCTGGCGCGGCTGACGCGGGTGCACGAGGCAACGCAGCCCGTCCCCTGGAAGATGGGCGACGCACCGAAGGACTACCTCGATGAGAGGCTCAAGGCCCTCGTGGGCATTGAGGTCGAGATCACGCGGCTGGAGGGCAAGTTCAAGCTGAGCCAGAACCGCGAGCCGCAAGATCGATCGAGTGCGGGCGAAGCGCTGAAGCGCCAGGGCAACACCGCCCTGGGCCAGGCGATGCTGGATGCGATTCGTGCTTCACCGTCCTGACGGAGGCGTGCAAGCCACACATCGTCTGTTCGCTGCGGGACGGCTTTGCGCTGCACTCACAAAACGGGCGACGCTTGGCCCATCGCTAATTGCAGACCCCATCAAACGAGCCCTTTGCGGCCTTGGTGATGTCGCATGTCAACTGCACATGATGGCTTAAACCAAAGCCGTATGGCCGATACCCGGGATGTAAGGCGCCGCCATGCTCGACGCAGAGTTCCCAAACCGGCATCGGATCACCGCCCAAGGGTGCCAGAACCAGATGACTCGTCCCTTGAACTCGAAACGTGCCATCTATCGCTGTGACGGCCGCTTCACGAACATCCTGACACGGCTCAGCTCCTTTCGCCCGCTCGGAAATCAGTATGCGAGCACCTGTCACGGGCGTCTTGCCCAAGACGACACGACCGGTGATGGTGGGGATGAGCGGCTCCAGCGTGGGCACGCATGCAGTCAACGCCGCAAGTGAGCACGCAACAGCGTTTGTGCATGAAAAGCGAACTCTGACTGACTGAATTTTCCGACTCCGGCTCTGACAGTATGGTGACCGACCGTTGGTCCATCGGTGCGCAGACGCTTCAATTCTCAACCATGCCGGCAGGTGCCCTTCATGTCGTCTGTCACATCACACCATGGGGCCTGCAATGCATGCGGCACGGCGCGGTCGCAGCATGACCTCGTGACATTCCCGTCACCGACCGCAACGGAGAAGCGCAATGACTTTCAATGCCTCGAGTACCACCATCGCCGCCCTCGTCGCCGCGGCCGGCCACGCCTCTGAAGGCGCACCGGCCGGCGCGACCGCACCGGTCGACCCGCACGTCCGGGCAGAGATCGACCTGGCGCGCGTGCATCTGTACTGCGGTCACGAGGCGCAGGCGGTGATCAGCATCCGTTCCGCGCGGGCGCTTTTGCGGGCATGCGACGGGCTGGCCCACGCTGATGCGCTGGCCGACCTGGAGGAAGCGGCCTGGCTGGCCCGCAACGGCCGCGTCGAGCCGGCCGAGCGTGCGCTCGAACGCGCGCTGATGCACGCTGGATTGATGGCATCGCCTTCGACTGCCGCCCAAGCGTGACGTGGGACGGGTCAGACAAGGCAACGGCTCATCGCCGATGTGCATCCCGCGGTGTCATTTGCATTCCTGCTTGGCGGCGTACGGGTAGTCGGCATGCCCAGCGCAAAAGTCCTTGCCGCCTTCGACAGGAGCGCCGCCGAACGAGGCCGTCACCTTCTTGTTCTTGGTGACGGTCTGCCGGGTGTTCGCGCAGGCGGTCTTGGCCGCTGCGGCACATTCGGCCGCGCTCGCCACGGACTTGGTTTCGACGCAGCTGGCCTTGCCATCACACTTGCTGAAGCTTTCCTTCTCCTGTCCAGGGCAGGCGGTGCGGGTGACATTCAGCGCGCAGTCGGCCGCAAAGACAGGCGCCGAACCGCCGGCGAAAAGGGCGACCAGGGCTGCGCCAAGATATTTCCTGCAAAGCATTGCCATCTCCTTGAAGTTCGCGTTTTGGGGGTGGGGATGATAGGTGGACCGATCGTCATCGTTGCGTTCCAAGTTGCAACCGCCCGCTGTCGAGCAGGGAGATCGCTCCACGGTGGCTCTCGACTCAGCCCGGGAGACGAGGCGCGCGCTTGGCGTTGCAAAGCACTTCATACGCAATCGTGCCCGCAGACGCGGCCACCTCGGCGGCCGACACCAGCCCTCCCCACAACTCGACCTCGCTGCCGATGCGGGCCGACGGCAGGTCGGTGAGATCGACGGTCAACATGTCCATCGACACGCGACCTGCCAGCGGCACCCGCTGGCCGTCCACCGCGACGGGCGTCCCATCGCTTGTCCCACGCGGATAACCATCGGCATAGCCGAAGGCCACGAGCCCGATGCGGCTGGGCCGGCTCGCCACGAAACGGCCCCCATAGCCCACGGCCTCACCTGCGGCCACCTCCGTGATGGCGATGATTTCACTGCGTGCGCTCATGACCGGACGCAAATCCGAGAGCGACCGGCCAGCGGGGTCCACGCCATACAGGGCCAGGCCGCACCGCGCCCAATCACGCCGCGCTCCAGGCCAGCACACCACGCCCGCGGAGTTCGCCAGGCTGCGTGGTCCGGGCAACTCGGCGGTGGCCTGATCGAAGCAGGCGATTTGTGTGGAGGTGAAGCCCTCACCCGCCTCGTCCGCACGGGCGAAGTGGCTCATCAGCGTGATGGATGCCACCTTGCCTGTGGCCTTGAGGCGGCTGTACGCCTGGTGAACGAGGGAAGTCTGGAAGCCGCAGCGATGCATGCCCGTGTCGACCTTGAGCCAGACGTTCAACGCGCTGGCCTGGGATGACTGCTCGATCATGCGCAATTGCGCTTCGTGATGGACGACGATCCACCATTGCTCGCGCACGGCGATGGGCAGCTCCGCCTCATGGAACAAGCCTTCGAGCACGAGCACCGGCGCACGCACGCCGGCCTCGCGCAGCGCTGACGCTTCCTCCCCGAAGGCCACCGCGAAGCCATCGGCGCAATGCGCCAGCGCGCTGGCGCATTGCCCGGCACCGTGGCCATAGGCATTGGCCTTCAGCACGGCGAGCACACGCCCGCCGTGCAGCCGGCGCAGCAGTTGGTAGTTGTGGACAAGCGCTTGCGTGTCGATGCAAAGGCGCGCAGGTCGGCTCATGCCGCAACCCGCGGCTGCCATTGGGGACGCAGTGCGCGTCGGTACCGTTCGATGCCAAGCCCATCGGGATCGATTTCCGGTGTGCGGCCAGTGACAAGATCGGCGATCAGGCGGCCCGAGCCCGCAGCCATGGTCCAACCCAAGGTGCCGTGGCCCGTGTTGAGGAACAGCCGCTGCACCCGCGTGGCGCCGACGATCGGCGTGCTGTCAGGCGTCATCGGCCGCAGGCCTGTCCAGAACTTTCCTGTCGACAGCTCGCCAGCACCGGGGAACAAGTCGTTGACGACCATCTCGAGCGTCTTGCGCCGACCCGGTCGCAAGGCAAGATCGAAGCCAGCCAGCTCAGCCATCCCGCCGATGCGAATGCGACGGTCGAAGCGGGTGACCGCGATCTTGTAGGTCTCATCCAGCACGGTCGATACCGGCGCGGCCGTCTCATCGCGCAACTCGAGCGTCAGCGAATACCCTTTGACCGGATACACAGGCACGTCAATGCCGAGCGGCTTCAACAATGCGGGCGTATGGCTGCCCAGCGCAACGACGCACCGATCTGCATACAGGCGTTCGCCGCTGGCGAGCCGCACTGCCATGAAGCGGTCCCCCTCCACCTCGAGACCGTCGATCGCGGTATCCAACCGGAACTGCACCCCCAGCATCGCAGCGCGCTCAGCGAGCTGACGCGTGAACAAATGGCAGTCGCCGGTTTCATCATTGGGCAATCGCAGGCCTCCGCTCAGGCGCTCCCTCACGCGCGCCAAGGCCGGCTCGGCTCGCGCCAGTTCGTCGCGCCTCAGCAATTCGAACGGCACGCCGAGCTCGCGCAGCACCGCCACATCGCGCGCCGCCGTGTCCAGTTGAGCCTGAGTGCGGAACAACTGCAACGTTCCAAGGCTGCGCTGCTCGTACGACAGCTGCACCTCCTCGCGCAGTTCACGCAGCACGTCGCGACTGTATTCGGCGAGCCGCATCATGCGCTGCTTGTTCTGTGCATAGTGGCTGCTCGTGCATTGGGCAAGCATCTGCGACAGCCATCGCAACTGCCGCAGGGAGCCATCCGGCCGGATGCGCAGCGGCGAATGCCGCTGGAAGAGCCACTTCAGCGCCTTCAGCGGAATGCCGGGCGCCGCCCAGGGCGTGGAGTAACCGGGCGACACCTGCCCGGCGTTGGCAAAGCTGGTCTCCTCGGCAACACCACGCTGCCGGTCGACCACCACGACTTCCGCGCCGGCACGCGCCAGCTCGTAGGCCGTACAAACGCCGATCACGCCACCACCGAGAACTGCGACTTTCATGTTCGTCTCTTTCGAGAAGTACGACTTGGATGTTCTCTACTTTAGACGCACGCTCCTAGTGATATTCACCAAAATTGGGACTTGGCTCGCGGCTCACCCGCGTTCGTCACGGTGCCGCGGGCACCTGGCCTTGAATATCCACAAACGACTTTGGTTGGCCACGATGGCCGCACCTTGATGCGCTGCAACACGACGACCATCCACCACGGAGCTCGCGGCCAAAGCCGGTCCGGGCCCCTGCCTTGCGCAGACGCATGCGCGCCCAATCTGCTGGCGAGGTCGATGATTCCGGGCGGGCCGCGGTCTCAGTACAGCGTCTCGACGTCGCTGTTCAGGCTGTAGCCGGCACCCCGCTCGGTCACGATGAGCGTGGGTCGCGCCGAATCGGGTTCGATCTTCAACCGAAGGCGGCGGATCTGCACGTCGATCGTGCGGTCGTACACCTCCGCCTCGTGCAGGCGGGTCATCGACAAGAGCTGGTCGCGCTGGAGCACGCGCCTGGGCGCGCGGCACAGTGCATTGAGCAGATTGAATTCACCGTTTGACAGTTCGACCGGTTCACCCTGTGGCGACGTCAGCCGTCGCGTGCGCAGGTTCAACTCCCACCCCGAAAAACGGAAGGCACGGCGTGTGTTGTCGCGCTCGGGCAGCGTGGCCTGCACCTGGTAGCGGCGCAGCACGGCCCGCACGCGTGCCAGCAGTTCACGCGGGCTGAACGGCTTCGTGACGTAATCGTCCGCGCCGAGTTCGAGCCCCATGACCCGGTCGGCTTCCTCATTGCGCGCGGTGAGCAACACGATCGGCACCGTGGCCCGCTCCCTCAGGGCACGCGCCAGCTGCATGCCGTCTTCGCCGGGCAGCTTCAGGTCGAGTAGCACCAGATCGATCGACTCCCGATCGAACAGATCCATCATGTCGCGCCCGGACGAACCGGCACTCACGCGCATGTCGTTCTTGCCCAGGTACTCGACCACCAGATCTCGGATGTCGGCATCGTCGTCGATGACCAGGATGTGGGGCGCGGTGGCAAGGTTCATGGCTCAGGACAGCAGATGCTTGCGTGGAGAAGGACCATCGTAGCTCAGGTGCCGGGCCACCGCTGCGAGCCACAGCGCGGGCGTTCATCGGCATGATCAACACATCCGTCGCTCGTCCTGAGCAGCGGCGCGCTGGAGCCGGTGGGTACCGGCTTGCGCCGGTATGACGGGGGGGAGTGCTGCGGCGCCTCTGAACATGATGGTCACCCCGGCGCAGGCCGGGGTCCACTGTGGCCGGCTTGCCCCCGCACGACGGGTTGGGGGCCGGCACCGGCACCTGCGGCACCCAAACACAAATCGTCACCCGGGCGCAAGCCGGGGCCCACGACCGCGAGTGGGTCACGGCGTTCGCGTGTGGGGCCGCGTTCCCAAGCTCAGCTCTTGTCGTCCTGGATTCGCTCGCTGGTCGAGAGCACCTTGCCGTTGGCGCTGAAATCCACGTCGAACAACTTGTTCTCGGTGCTGATCACTTGGTAGGTCCAGGTGCGCCCAGGCTCGTTGAGGTACTGGGCATTGATCTCGGGGAGGCCGAGGGCCTGCCTCACCGCGGCCCTGTCCATGCCGGGGGTGACCCGGCTCTCTTCAGCTGGCGTGACGCTGAAACCGCCGTTCGCATGGGCAGCCACCGCGCCAAAGAGCAAGCCCGCGGCGAGCAGCAGGCGGGAAGTCGTGTGAGTGCGTGTCATGATGTCCTCTTTCGTGTAGTTGCCAGGTCGCCGGAGCGTCCCCCCTCGGAATGCCCCGCCCTGTGAGCACATGCTCGGCCGGGTGGGGGACGCGCGCATTGCCTGGGCCTCGGGTCCACATTTCAAATGTCATCCAAGCTGTCACCGTGAACGTCACGCGTCCTGAGAGACTGGGCGCATCGTCCAAGTCCCCGAATCCGCCCCCGCGAATGGCCCCCGACAAACGACTTCGCCCCTCGGCACGGTGGCGGCCGTGGCTGCTGGGCCTGGCACTGTGGCTGGCACTGGCCGCCGTTGCCGCAGGCGCGCTTTGGCACCTGCGCCGCGACGATGTCAATGGCCAGCGGCGCGAACTCGCATTGCTCTCGTTCACCCTGACCGGCCAGGTGGACCGCACGCTCAGCGGCGTGCACAGGTCCTTGGACGCTTTGCGCAGCGAGGTGCGCGAGGGCCTTCTGGCCACCCCGGCCGGGCAGACGCTGCGCACCCACGCGAGGTTGATGTCCCGCGTGCAAGCCCTGTGGCTGCTGGACCGGGACGGCCGCGTGGTGGCAGCCTCCGACGGGTCTCCCCCGCCCTCTCCTGCTGACTTCATCCCGGCGCTGCAGACCTTGGCGCGCAATGCCGTTTCACTGAGCAAGCCATTCCTCGCGGCAGACGCGCAGGAGATGCGGGTGGCAATGGCCATGCCCTTGCAACCCTCGCCGGAAGGACGTGAAGGATGGGTGGTGGCGGCACTGCCGGCTTCCGCCCTCCTCGGCAAGTTCGCCTTGGCACCGCCGGGCATCGACGCGCGCATGTCTGTGCAGCGAAGCGACGGGACGCTGCTGGCAGGCGATACAGGTCTTCCGCCTGACGCTGCGGCACAGCTGTTGACCAGCCGCCACGAGGTGGCTTCCTATGGGGTGGCCATCGAGGTGTCACGCGACATGGCCAAGGTGCTGTCGTCATGGCGCGAAACAGCCGATCTGGTGGGCGTGGCGCTCGCGCTCGTGTTGCTGACGATGGCGACCGCGATGGGGTTCGTCCAGCGTGCCGAACGACGGCGGCACGAGGCACAGAGTGCGCTGCAAGCACAGCTCGCGCGCGCCAGCCGGCTCGAATCCCTGGGCACGCTGGCCGGCGGCGTCGCGCATGACTTCAACAATGTCCTTGCCGGCATCGTGGGCTACGGCGAGATGGCGCAGGACGCGGCGCCGCCCGGCAGCGATCAGGCGCGCCATCTCGACCGGCTCATGCAGGCCGCGCTGCGCGGCAAGGCACTCGTGGAACGCGTGCTGGCGTTCAGCCGGGGCGGCGCGCGCCAATCGGTCGTGTTCGAGTTCGCACCGGTCATCGAAGAGGTGCTGGCCCTGCTGTCGGCATCCCTTCGGCCGGGGGTGGTGCTCGAGCATGGCCTGGATGCGCCGGGCGCGTGCCTGCGCGGTGACCCGACGCAGGCCTTCGAGGCCGTGATGAACCTCTGCACCAACGCCATGCAGGCGATGCCCGCCGGGGGCATGCTCAGCGTCCAGCTGCAGCGCACGCACGTCACGCAGGCGCGGGTGCTTTCACACAGCCTCCTGGCAGCCGGTGACCATCTGGCGCTGACCGTCTCCGACCAGGGCGGCGGCATCACGCCGGACGTGATGGAGCACCTCTTCGAACCCTTCTTCACCACCCGAGGCTCGCAATCGGGCACCGGGCTCGGCTTGGCGGTCGTGCACGGCGTCGTGGCCGAATTCGGCGGCGCGATCGACGTGCAAAGCAGCCCCGGCCAAGGAGCGCGATTCACCTTGTACTTTCCCGAATGCACCGACGCCGTGGGGGGCACCGAACTGCCCGATGAGGAGGTACCCACAGGCGCCGGGCAGGCGCTGCTCGTGGTGGACGACGATCCAACGCTTGCGGCGCTGGCCGACGAACTGCTGCGGGGACTGGGCTACGACCCAGTGATCTCGACCGACCCCGTGGCCGCGCTGGACTTGCTGCGCGATCATCCGCAGCGTTTTGCCGCGCTGATGACGGACGAAGTGATGCCAGGGCTCACCGGCACCGCATTGACCCAGAAGGTGCGATCGCTGGTGCCCGAACTGCCGGTGCTGCTGGTGAGCGGGTACGGAGGCGCCCTGCTGGCCAGGCGCGCAGCCGCAGCCGGCGTCGACCGCGTGCTCACCAAGCCGCTGCGACGCGCCGAACTGGCCCGCGCACTTGCGGAACTCCTGCGCTGAACGCCCCCCGGGAACACGCGCCACATTGCAGTTGTCACATCGACGTCGCGGGTGTGACATGGCGCCGTCCCGGTCGGTGACGAGCATGACCGTCATGCTTTTCGTCGATGCGGCACCAACGCGCTCAGCTGCAGCTTGCATCGGCGCCGACAGGAGTTGCCATGCAAGACCCGGTCATGAACGCGGCCCGAATGGGCGCCTCAGAGACGCAGGCTCACCTGCTGATCCACGCCACGGATGAGCACCCCGGCCCCGGCAATCGGCTGGAGGCGCACTGGCACCGGCTCATCGCCCTTTGCGTGCCGAAGCATCCGGGCGAACAGGGCCCGCTGCTCGTGCGAATCCATGACATGCAGGGTCATGAAGTTGCGGCCTTCGAGCACGCCGGCCCGCTGCTCGACGTGGCCCTTCCCGAGGGCACCTACCGCGTCACGACGCAACGGGGCGCCATCCGCCGCGGCTACACCATGAAGCTCAAGGCGGGCGGCGTGTTCGACCTCCACCTGCGCCTGCCGCGGCAGGCTTGAAGGTGAACCCGTCGCTCGACATGGCGTGCCGCATTGCATCTGTCATCGCCAGGTGCCCGCCCCGCCATCGTGCCTGCCGCCGGCCGGCACACCATGCACCCGTCGCATCACGGTGATGCGCACATCGACAAGGAAGACTGAACATGAACACTCGCCTCCACAAGCCGGCCTTGGCCGCACTGCTCATCGTCGCCGGCATCGGCGCTGCCCACGCGGAGGGCGCGTACGTCGGCGGCAGCCTCGGCACACCCGACTACAAGAACAGCGTCAACGGGATCGACGGCGATGGCAGCGGCGTCGGCGCCAAGCTCTTTGGCGGCTATCAATTCACCCCCAACCTGGCCATTGAAGGCGGCGTGTTCAACCTCGGGCACATCGACGACGCCAACGGCAAGGTCAAGCTGCGCGGCGCCTACATCGACGCGGTGGGCAGCTACGAATTCGCTCCCAAGTTCTCGGTGCTCGGCAGCGCCGGCATCGCCGAAGGCCGCTTCATCACCTCCCGGGGCGACGACAACAGCCCTGCGCTCAAGCTCGGTGCGGGCCTGCAATATCACCTGACGCGGCAGGTGGCCCTGCAAGCGCAGTATGACTACTACCACTTCGCGGATGCTTTCGATGCCAAGCCGAACGTCGGGGAGACGTCGGTGGGCGTGAGGGTGAGCTTCTAGAACCGGCCGCAGGCGCGGGCGCGCTGTTGGCAGGCGGGAGCCCGAGGCTACCGTCTGCCACGCGTTCGTCCAGCGGAACGTCCGCTGGCCTGCATGGAAACTTGTCATGCAAATCCGCTGTTTCAAAGACCACCCTTCGCTCCAGGCGCATTAAATTTGCTCGTCGTTGCAGCAACCAGCCAAGCAATTGGCAAGGAGCAAACTTGACGCAAATCATAAATGTATCTACATTGTAGATACCTCGAACAATGGAGGCGGCCTATGCAAGTGGAAGTGGTGAAGTGGGGAAACAGCAGCGCAATGCGACTGCCTGCCGCAGCTTTGAAGGAGTTGCACATCGCCCTGGGCGATCGGCTCGACCTGAAGATCGAGGACGGGAAGATCGTCCTGGAGCGGGCACAAACGGAATACCGTCTGGATGACATGCTCGCACGCATCACCAAGGACAATCAGCACGCGCCGGCGGACTTTGGTGCTCCCGTCGGACGTGAGGCGTGGTGAGCCGCAAACTCCCCGCGCCGGATCAAGGGGACGTCGTGTGGCTCCGCCACGACCCGCAAGCGGGGCGTGAACAAGCGGGTCATCGGCCGGCCCTGGTGCTGTCCCCGAAGGCCTACAACGCAGCCACCGGTTTGATGCTCTGCTGCCCGGTGACCACGCAAGTCAAAGGCTATCCTTTTGAGGTGGCCCTGGTGGGGGTGAACGGGCTGAAAGGTGTCGTGCTTGCGGACCAGATCCGCAATCTCGACTGGGAAGCGCGTGGGGCAGAACGGGCCGGCAGGGCAGCCGCCGATGTCGTGGCTGACGTTCTGGCCAAACTGAAAGTGCTGCTCCCCACAAGATGACTTCCGCAGCGAGGCACGTGCTTGAAGAACGGGAGGTGAACCACAAGGTGGCCCCTCCGCTGCCCACACATCGCATCAGCAGCGGTCACGGAGAAACCACCCTGTCAAAACCGCCCCTGCATCCACGCAGGCACCTCAAACGCATGCGATGACGCCAACGCCGCCCGCAACCGGGCGCGTTGCCCGTCGGCGTCCACCGCACGGCAGGTGTGGTCCACACGCTGCGCATCCGAGGCAGAGCGCGGGGTGTCCAGCCATTTGCGGTGCCGGGCCACTGCGAGCGTCACATCGGCCATGTCGAGGTGCACGAGCCACAAGAGCTTGTCCTCCGCAACGGCGAACGCCTCGACGGCAAAGTGAAAGCCCGGCCCCCAGGTGGCCGGGCGCGACACCAGCGCCGGCTTGCGGCATGCCGGGTTCGGCACGAGGTGACGGCGTTGATGCGTGATGGGGCGTGAGGGGTCGAGCGGTGCATCGCCAGCCGGGTCCATCACGAGGTCGACCGCCTGGCCGGGCTCCACGATGCGCGGCGGCCCCGCATCGGCCGCGAGCCGGGCCACGAAGGCGTCGAATCCGTCCTCCGGCACCAGCAGTTCATCCGCATCCACATGGATCACCCATCGATACTGCGACAGCAGGAAACGCTGGAAGTGGTTGCAGAACTGCGCGATGTTGGCCTGGTCGGTGGCGCCCCTCGGCAGCCGGATCACCTGCGTGTGCGGCGACAGCACGTCGCGCACGGGGGGTTCGGAGCCGTGGTCGATCACATAGAGCTGCTCATGCGGCACGAACTTGGCGTAGTGACGCTCCCACAGCTGCGCCATCACCGGGTCGTTGTACACATGGGTGCAGGCCGCCAGCAGGCCCGGGCGGGCGTAAGGTGCCGTGCCGTACCCGGGCAAGGCCATCGAGGCAAAGTCGACGAGCGGCGCGAAGAACGACTGGTGGAACAGGAGCGGCTCGGCGGTGAGGTGCGTCTTCTGGGCGCGATCCGTGACCAGGACGTGCAGCGGGGCCTCCCCGTGTTCGACCAGGGCGCGTTCGAAAGCGAACGCGGTGTCGCCCAGGCGCACACGGCCTCCGCGGTCGACACCGATGACGTCGAGCCGAAGGCTGCGTTCAGGCATGAGCAGCACGAGCCGGTGGACAGCGGCGTCGAAGCCGGGCCAGTCCAGTTTGAGGGCGATGTCGCGGTGGGTTCCGATGCGGTGTGCGATGGCCATGCGGGCGGTTCAGGAGTGAACCCCGCATTGTGCGACGGGCCGCACGCCGCGTCAGGCCGGACGCAGCTTGAAGACGTATTGAAATGGCACCGCGTCGGCGGCGGCCTGCTCCGGGTCGAACCCGCCGGCCACCGCAAAGCCGCGGATCGCCTGCAGGATGGCCTCTTGCTGTGGCGCTGGGGCGAGGTTGCGGGTCAGCCCCTGCTCGATGCGCCACCCCGCGCCCTGGAACATCTCCACCAGCGTCATGCGCGTGAACCAGCGGATGTGGGTGCGGTCAAGCAGCCCCGAATCCTCGTAGCGGAAGTTGCCCGAGGCCAGGCGCCACTGCACGCTCCAGTGCTGGGCGTTCGGCACGCAGGCCAGCAGCGTGCCGTCAGCGTCGATCGCCGTGCGGATGCGGCGCAGCAGCAACCAGGGGTCACGCAGGTGTTCGAGGCAGTCGCCGAAGATCCAGCAATCGCTCGGGAAGAGACCGTCCCAGCGGGCCGGCTCGATTTTTTCGATGTCGCAGGCGAATGCCTCGGTGCAATGCATTGCGGCCACCCGGGCGTAGTCCGGGTCGATGTCGATGCCGATGTACTCGGTCGAAGGCGATCGCTGCCGCACCACGCGTGCAAGCGCACCCTGCATGCAACCCACTTCCACGATGCGCCGGGCCGCCGGTGGCACGAGCGACAGCAGTTCGGCATTGACGATGTCGTGGGCGGGGGTCTGTTTCATGGGGGCAGCATCAAGGCGTGGCGAAGGGAGCCAGGCACGAGTAGATCGCGGATGGATCCCGGGCGATGCGCCGAAAAGCCGAGAAGGAACCCGCCAGATCAGGCTGCCTGCGCGCCGGCCGCGAACCGCGCGCGGATCTCGCCATAGGCCCGCAGATATTCCGGATAGCCCGTCTTGAGGTACGCCGTCTTGAGCGCATCGCTGAGCACCGCCTCGTGCGGGAACTGCCGGAACCGGGTCATCGACCAGCCGAAGGCGAACGGGTCTGCCGCCTTGACGCGCCAGCGCGCGTCGACAGACAACAGCAGCGACGCCAGGCGCTCCTGGATGAACACCTTGCGTTGCGCCGCATTCGGGTAGGTGGTGGGCACGGTGCAACGCGCCTTCAGGACCGAGTCGGGCCCCTCGCACAGCGCGAAGAACTGCTCGCCGAGCGCAAGCCACTCGCGCCAGAACGCCGGACGCGCCACGAAGTAGTTCGAAAACACCACCCGGCTCGAATCCATGACCATCGTGCGCACCGGCCAGGGACGCCCGATCGACGCGAGAAAACCCTCCACGGCCTCCATCAGGCCCGGATCGAACGCCTCCCCTTGTTCGAACACATTCAGGAAGAACGCGCCCATGTCGGGCTGCGGGGAGAACAGCATCACGTCGTGGTGCGGTGCGGCAGCGACCACGAAGTCCACCACCTGGGCGTGCGAGAGCTGAGTCTTGGCACCGAACTTCGGCGAGAAGAACCCGTAGAACGCGCCCTCGTCCAGCGCTTCTGAAAGAAGAAAGCGCCGTATCGGCCAGTACTCGTACCAATCGGGCCGTTCGTTGCCGGTGTTGTCCAGCACGCGGTAGCCCGGTTCAATGGCCGCCCGGGTCGCCTCCGAGTAGGCGATCTGGTACAGGTGCACCGATGGCGGCAAGGCGGGAGGCGTCATGGGGATCCCGTCACTGCAGGCGCGACAGCACGCCCAGGCCGAGCGACCACATCATGGCGGTGGCCTGCTGGCCGTCGTACAAGGCATTCACATAGGCGATTCGCAGGTTGTAGTGTTCGCTCTCGGCCGACATCACGTCGAACAGCGAGCGGCGGCCCAGTTGTTGCCACTGCTGCAGGGTGAAGTTGCGCACCTGGTTGCTGTCGCGCACCACTTCGACCGTGCGGCGGGCGCGATCGAACGACGCCGCGGCCTGTTCGTACACCTCGGCCATGCGGAACTTGCGCGCCTCGAGCGCCTCGGCCCGCTGCAGCCGGGCGGCCTCGGCGCGCTTGCGTGCGGCATTCGCGCTGTAATCATTGCCGGCGTTGTAGAGCGGGATGTTGAAGGTGACCCCGGCGAAGTAGGACGATTGGTTGTCGACGCCCTTGACCTTCGAACCGGTGACCGACACGCCCACCTGAGGCCGCTGCCCGGCCACCACGGCGCTGGCGTAGCGCTCGCTCGCCTCGGCTTGGGCGGCCAGCTGTGCGATCTCGCTCGAACGTTCGGCTTCGTCCAGCAAGGCGGGCAACTCCGGCAGGCTCAGCAGACCGTTGGGAATGGCGTCATCGGTCGGCAGCGCATCGCCCACGAACCGCCTCAACCTCACCTCGATCTGCTTGAGGGCCGAGACGCTCTGCACCCGTGCCAGCTCCGCCTGCTGCTGCTGTTTGCGCGCCTGCACCAGCTCGCTGGCGCGGCCCTTGTCGGCCGAGACAATGGTCTCCAGGGCCTGCACCAGGCAGCTCATCTTGCGGGAGAACTGCTGGTACACCTGGGCCTGCACCCGGTACCGGCCGCGTTCAAGCACGAGCGACACGGTCTGCAGGCCGATCTGTTCCTCGGCGCTGAGCTGCCCCAGGCGGGCGGCCTCGGCCAACTGGCTGCGCCATTCGGCAAGGCGGTTGATGCGGCCACCGTCGTACAGCGGCATCGTCAACGACAAGGTGGCTCGGCCCTGGTTGCCAGATTGGTCGGGGTACCCGGGGGTCGACGTGTTGCTGCGGCCCAGCGTGCCGCCCAGGTTGGCCTGGGGACGGTTCGCCACGCGGGCCTCGTTCGCGTCTTCTTCCGCGGCTTCGGCCAGAAGTTTGGCAGCACCGATGCCCTGGTTGCGGCGGACCGCCTCGCGCACGAGCTGATGGATGTTCATGCGGGGCCCAGTCGATTCCGATTCCGTCGGAACGACCTCTACCCCCGTGCCGATGCGCGACTCGATCGCCTGCTCGTCGAGGCAGCGCGACATCGCGGGCCATGCCATGCAGGCGGCCGCCAATGCGCTGCCGAGGCGCATCCAACGGGGCATTGATCGGTTCATGGGGCACTCCGTGCTGTCAGAAACCGCATGGGCGGCTTGTCCGACAGTGGACCGCAGGCGGTCCGGAGGCGGTAGGTGGATTAGGTGGGAAGAAGTATCCCAGTTCCGCAGCGGGCTGCAGCGGTTTGTTCCGCCGTCATACCGGCGCGCACACACATGTCATACCGGCGAACGCCGGTATCCACTGGCCCGCCGTGGGCCCCGGCCTTCGCCGGGGTGACGAATTTTCCAGGGCGCTTGGGGCTCAGAGGCGGCCACGCGGTGGCACGCTCTTGTCAGCTGGCCTTTTTGTCGATGCGCATGGAACCCGCCGAATCATCCAAGCTGAACTGACCTGTGATCTGTCCCAGATACTCGTCCGTTGCCTTTCGACATCCGCCCCAATCATGATAGTCGTCCAGGATGATGCTGCCCCCGACCACCAGTCTCGGGAATACCCGCTCCAGGCATGTCTTGACGGGCTCGTACCAATCCACATCGATGTGGGCAAAAGCGACGGGAACATCGAGGATCAAGGTGTCCTGCACCAGCCCTTTGATCAATGAGATGCAGTGTTCCTCGCACGGGAGGTCGAAGCTCGCAAGGTTGGCCTTCACGACCTCGTACAAGTCGTCCACATAGCCGTAATAGCGGTCTCCGTCGATACCGGCGGATTGGCCTTCCACGATGGTGCGGTAGCGGGCATGCACCTCCTCGGTGTCCTCTTCCGTCGGCGGTGGAATCATGCCAAACACGTCGTACACATGGAGTGCCCGGTCTCGGCGCTTGAGGGACGCCAGCACGATGGCCGATCCGCCCAAGGCACAACCCGCTTCAAGGAAAATGCCCTCCAGGCTTCTGGCTTCGATGGAACGGCATGTCCGCACCAGCGAGGCAATTTTCCGGTCCGACAGGTAGGTCAACCGCTTCTCGCGAACTTGGGAAACCAGTTTCCTGTCTTCCCTGCGCAATGTCGACAACTGCGACCGGCTCTGAAGCGAATCGATTTTCCTGCTGATGCCATGCATGATGCGGTCGAGCATGTGAATCTCTCCTGCAGGGTCAGGGACCAACAGATGGCAGCGGGTGCCTCGCGGAGCCAAGCGTGCGCTTGAGCGAGCGCAGCTGGGCTTCCGCCGGAATGCTACTGAACTTTCTTTTCCGTTGCCCCCCTGATTCGTGTGCCCTTGCGGGCACGCATGCTTCAGGCCTGGGGTGCCCTCAAAAGCAAAGACCGATGGTCTCGCACAGGAAACCGGCAAGGCCTCCGCGGATCAGGCGAAATCGAAAGACAGTGTGTTCCCCACCCAGGATGACCTTGCTGAGCGGCTCGGCCATCGCCAATCCACCATCGCTGTTCGTGAACATCACGAAACCGTCTCCGGTCCTGGTCGAGGCCATGGCGAAAGCCCTGTAGCCCGGATTATTGCCCCACTGCCAGATGGAAAGGTCGCCGCCCTCGCGCTCCACCCCCCAGCCCAAGCCCCAGCTGAGGTTCAGCCTGGGGTCGACCGGTACGGGGGACGCGACAGTCTGCGTGACGGAGCGTTCGTCTTTGAGAAGGGTCGCCAGGAACACGGCGTAGTCTTGCGCGGTGGTGTACAGCGAGAAGGCCGAGACCGGAACATGCAAGGACCGGAGCTTCAACGGTGTTCCGTCCCCTGTCTTGGGAGGCACGGCGTGTTCCTGAAGCTGGGGCTTGAGGGTGTACGCGCTGTGGGTCATGCCAAGCGGCTCGAATACCCGCCTGGCCATGAATTCATCCAGGTCCTGGTGGGTGACGGCCTCCACGGCGCGCTGCAGCAGGACGTAGCCTTCACCGGAATACTGCCATTTGTCGCCCGGCGTGAAATCGAACTCGAGCGGACCGTTGGACCAATTGGGCAGCCCCGACGTGTGGTTCAGCGCCATGCGAACCGTGACCGCCTGCAAGCGCTGATCGGAAACCCGATCGGTCTGTGAATCGCGCCGATAAGGCTGGAACCGGTGCTGATACCCCTCGGGCAAGTACGTCACCACGGGCGCGTCCAGGTCCATCCTTCCTTCCCGCACCAGTTGCAGGACGGCGTAGGCGAAGACCGGTTTGCTCAGAGACGCCGCTTCAAAGACGCTGTCGGGCGTCAGCGGCGATTGAGATGCGCATCCCTGGGCCACCTCGACGGACTGGACCTTGCGGTCCCTCACCACCGCAGCAGCAACATCGCAGACGCCGTACCGGGTCGCAAGCCCTTGAAGGCGTTCGTGCAGGGTGTTCGAATCCGAGTCGCCACTGCCGGCGTGAGAGGCGCATCCGGCCGACACTGCCGCCACCAACAGCGACAAGCCAAGACGGTTCCTCTTTCTCAATGCACAGGCCTTTGAATGCATTGGAGGGAGCACGGTTCGAATCAATTGTTTGAGAGACATCATCGGCGGCACACGGGCAAACAAGGGTAAACCCCCGTTTATATCCATTTCCATTGATCCGTCACCGCCTGCGACGATCAAGACTGCCATTGCCTTCCAATGCCCATGACGGCGCTGGCTCTGGTGAGCAAGTGCGAAGCTGTATGCGCGAAAGCCCAGCGGCTCCAATCAAATGAGCAGGTCGTCGACGCTGCCAAACACGCGAGCGGGCAATTCGCCGCGCTCGTGGGCCTCGCGCTGTGGGTAAACGAGCCAACGGCCGCCCTCCGTCACGAGCCAGGGGGCCGACCATTGCGCTTGGTCGGAGGGCTGCAGAACGCGATGGCGCCCGGTGCTGCCATCGACAACAAGCAGGCCCCGCACCGTGCCGAGGCCGCCAAAATCGAGCCCCTGGTGCGGATGGTCTTCCGGGCCCGGAACATGAACCGCGAAGAGGCGTTCGTCGACCCAGCGACCGGCCCGTTCGCACCCTGGCTCCCTCGGATCCACGATCCAACGCCCATCGATCCACAGTGCCGCCCCGGGCCAGTCCGGCTCCGTCCAGAGTACCGCGCGATGCTGGCCCTTGGGGCTCAGGTCGAAAAGAATGCTGAGCCCGTGCGCATTGAAGTGCGCACGATGCGGATCTGCCTTGTCCTCGTCAAAACCGGCCGCGACGCAGTCCGCCGGCTGCGCCAGTTTGAGCAGAGAGACCATCGCATCGCGGTAGCCATCGCGGCCGAGCACCAGCTGCACCTTGTGAGGATCATCCAGCCATTGCAACAGTTGCAGCGCGCGCGGCGATTGGCGCAGCCGTTCGCGGTGTTCCCATGCGCGGCGCGGCCATCGCAGCCAAGCCGGGTCATCCGCGGAGAAGTCATGCAGGGCACGGGAGTGGTCGGATTCGCTCATGGTCCTATCCTAAACACCACCGCAGGATCAGCACGGCAGAACGTGCCGGGGCCCGCTCAACGCTCCTTGAACGCCTCGCGCGACTTGAGCATCGGCCGCAGGATGAAATCCAGCACCGACCGCTCCCCGGTCCGCACCTCCACCGTGCCTGTCATGCCGGGCAGCACCGGCAGCGGCTTGCTGCCCTGCTTGAGCGTGGATTTCTCGCCGCGCACGAGCACCCGGTAATAGGTCTGGTCGGGTGATGCGCCTTTTTCCGTGTCGCCAAGCGCATCCGGGCTGATGTATTCGATCTTGCCTTTGACGCCGCCGTAGGTGGTGTAGTCGTAGGCGGCCAGCTTGACCTCGGCGGTCTGGCCCACGCGCACGAAGCCGATGTCTTTGGGCTTGATGCGCGCCTCGACAAGCACCCGGTTGCTCAAGGGCACGATCTCCATGATGGGCGCACCCGGGCTGATGACGCCGCCGATGGTGGCCGCCCGGATGTTCTTGACGAGGCCGCGCACGGGCGATGTGAGCACGGTGCGGCGCAGCACATCGGCGCGGCCCGCGATTTGTTCATCGAGCAGCGCAAGCTCCGTCTGCACGCGGACGAGTTCGGTGCTCGCATCCTGCCGGAACCTGTTGATGCGCTCCTGGCTTTGCAGTTGCAGGTCGTTGACCTGGCGGCGCAGGCGCATCACCTCGACGTCGGACATCAGCCCCTTGGCCGCCATCGCCTCGGACACGCCAAGTTCACGCATCAGCAGGCCCACGCTGCGCTGGTTGGCCGCCACCGCGGCATCGAGGGCGTATTTGCGAGCCCCGAAGGCCTCGGTTTCCGCGGCCACGATGCTGGCCGAGGCGCTCACATCCGCGGGAAACTTGAGCGCGCGGCCGGTGGATTCGGCCGTGAGCCGGGCCACCGTGCCCTTGAGCGCCAGCCGCTTGGCCTGCCCTTCGTTCTGCTGGGCCTCGAACCGAGTGGGGTCGAGTTGCACGAGTTCCTGGCCTTCCTGCACTTGCATGCCTTCGCGCACATACAGCTCGCGCAGCAGGCCACCTTCCAGGCTCGCGATCACCTGTTCGCGGCCGTCGGGCACCACCCGGCCATCGGCCCGGGTGACCTCATCCACGCGGGCAACGGCCGCCCAGCCGATGGCGGTCAACACGATCGCGAGCATCAGGTACAGCGCCCAGGTGATGCGCGGCGTGTCTTCGACGATCTGCGCGGCCCGCAACTGGGTCAGGTACCGGGTGTCCCCATCCTTCAGGGCCGGCTGGCCGGTTTTCTTGCGCCGGCCGAACATCAGACAGACGCCTCTCGCTGCACCGGCTGGGTGGACGGATGCATGTGGAGGTTCTGCGGTGCATCGGCCGCGGATGCGGCGGGCTTTTGCCCTGACAGCGCCGCGAGCACGGCGCCTTTGCCGCCGTCCATCACCACCTTGCCGTTGTCCACCACCACGATGCGGTTGACGAGGTCGAGCACCGCCGGGCGATGGGTGACCATCACGAGGGTGCGGTTGCCCGCCGCCTCCTTGAGCTGCCGCAGGAACAGCACTTCGGATTGCGCATCCATCGAACTCGTGGGCTCATCCATCAGCAGGATCTGCGGCTGCGTCACGAGGCAGCGCGCGAGCGCCACCAGCTGGCGCTGGCCGCCCGACAGCAGGCCGCCCATCTCGCCCACCGGCAGTTCCCATCCCTGCGGATGGGCGGCGATCATGCGGTCCAGTCCGGTCACCTTGGCCACGTCGGTCAGGCGGGCCGCATCCACCGAGGCGCGGCCCATCGTGATGTTCTCCCGCAAGGAGCCGTTGAACAGGCGCGGCTCCTGCGAGACGAATCCCACGCGGGGGCGGAAGTCGGCCGGATCGATCTGGCGCAGGTCGATGCCGTTGGCCTCCACCATGCCTTCGGTGGGTTGGTACAGGCCCGCGAGCAGCCGCAGGATGGTGGATTTGCCGCTGCCGATGCGGCCGAGGATCGCCACGCGCTCGCCCGGCTCGAACTTCAGCGTCACCCCCTTGAGCACCTTGGGCGCGGGCGCATCGCTCACGCCTGGGTACGCGAAGGCCACCTCATGCAGGCCCAGCCGACCGTTGATCTCGTGGTTGGCGACGTAGGTGCGGCCCGCCTCGCGCTCGGTGGGCTGCGACATCAGCAGATCGAGGGACACCATCGCCGCCCGCGCCCCCTGATAGCGGGTGGCCAGGCTGACGACGCTGCCCAGCGGGCCGATGGCCCGGCCGGCCAGCATCACGGCGCCGATCAAGGCGCCTCCGGTGATCTCCCCGGCGTCGATCAGGTAGACGCCCCACACCAGCATCACGATGGTGACGGCCTGCTGCGCGGCGCTTGAGAGGTTGTTCGTCCAGCTCGACATGGAGCGCGCTTTCAGGGCGGATGCCGCGGCGGCCGCGTTGGCTTCTTCATAGCGCTCGAGGAAGCGGCCCTGCGCCCCCATGGCCTTGAGGTCTTCGAGCCCCTCGACGGCTTCCACCAGCACGCCCTGCAGGTCGGCCAGATGGGCCATGTTGTCGCGCATCGAGCGGCGCAGCGAAGCCTGGATCGCCACGGCCAACCCGAGGATCAACGGAATGGCGAGCACCAGCACCCAGCCGAGCGGCCCGCCGACCACGAAGGCCATGCCGACGAAGAGCACGATGAACGGCAGGTCGCTGAGTGCAGACAAGGTGGCCCCGGCGAAGAATTCGCGCACCACCTCGATCTGTGCCAGCTGGTGGGCATAAGCCCCGGCCGACGGCGGGCGGTGCTCCATGCGCACATCCAGGCTCTGGCGGAACAGCAGCGAGCCGATGATGGTGTCGCTCTTCTTGCCGGCGGTGTCGATCAGGTGGCTGCGCAACTGGCGCGACAGCATGTCGAACACCAATGCGAGCGTGGCGGCGGTGGCCAGCGCCCACAGGGTGACGAAGGCCTGGTGAGGGATCACCTTGTCGAACACGACCGAAGTGACCAGCCCGGTGACCATCATCAGCAGGTTGCTCAGCAGTGCCGCGAGCAGTGCCGAGCGGTAATACGGCAGGAAGCGCCGCATCGTGCCCCACAGCCAGTGGGCGCCCGGATCGCGCAGGATGTCGTCACGCCGCGCGTGTTGCACAGGCTGCGGCGACACGACGAATGCCACGCCCGTGTATTCGTTCTGCAGCTCGGCCTCGGCCGCCTCGCAGGCATGGAACTCCGCGCCGGGCATCACCACGTCGTACCGTGCCCCGCCCTCGCCCGCCGGCAACCGGCGCACCACGATGCAGGCATCGCCGTTCTTGAGCAGCAGCACGGCGGGCATCAGGAGCGCATGCAGGTCGGGCAGCTTGCGCTGGATCAGGCCGGCAGTGAACCCGGCCTCGCGCATCACGCGGATGGCCTGGTCAGGTCCGAGCGGGCCGGCCAATGGCAAGCCGGACACCAGCGACGCGGCCGACCGCTCGCGCCCATGGTGGCGCGTCAGCCAGACGAGCGATTGCAGCAAAGCGTCATCCACGCCTGCGCCCGCCTCCACGGCGGGCGGCGGCGGAAGGGCCGCGTCGTCCTCCAAAAAGGGTTCCTGGCGGTCAGACATGGCAGGCGTGGGCGCTCAGGGCCGCGTTTTCAGGGCGTTCGGTGCGCGAGCGCAACCCGTTCGAAGGCGGCTTCGATGTCCCGCACGCGGGCGGGCACGTCGAAGAGAAGCGACTGGCGGCCATGCTCGGCCAGGTACCGCTTGTGAGAGGCGACCCGCATCGGGTTCGTGCCGAGCTGCACGGCCAGCCGCTCGTATGAGGCCATGTCGAAGGTGACCAGATCGGGCAGGCCCACGTTCGTCAGCAGGCTGCCCGCCATGCGGGAGATGTACGTGCGGCCCGAGAGTGTCAGGATCGGCAGCCCCATCCACAGCGCATCGCTGGCCGTGGTGCCGCCGTTGTACGGGAAGGTGTCGAGGAACAGGTCGGCAAGCGGGAAGCGCGCCAGGTATTGGGGTGGCGCCACCCGGGGCGCGAAGATCAGGCGGTCGCGCGCCACGCCGTGGGCGTCCGCCTCGGCCAGCAGGTTCTCGCGGCACCATTCGTTGTCGGCCAGGAGCCACAGCACGCTGTTGTCCACCTGGGCGAGGATGCGCATCCAGGTGCGGAACAAGGCGTCGGTGAACTTGAAGTTGTTGTTGAACGAGCAGAAGACGAACTTGTCGTCCGGCAGCCCGTAGTCCGCCCGCACCGGCGGGGGGCCCACCTCCCGCTGGCGGTCGCTCACCTGGTAGCAGTGGGGCACGTACAGCGGTTTCTCGGTGCAATACGGCACCAGCTCGGGCGGCATCACGAAGGGATCGGCGATGAGCCAGTCGACGCCCGGAAGGCCGGTGGTGCCCGGGAACCCGAGGTAGCTCGCCTGCACCGGTGCCGGCCGCTTGCCGAGGATGGCCGGGCGCGCGCCGTTGGTCAGGCCCTGCAGGTCCACCAGGATGTCGATGCCACAGGCGGCGATGCGCCGCGCCGCGGTGTCGTCGTCGAGGCCGGCGAGCGGCACGAAGTGGTCCATCGCCGCGCGCAGCCGGGCGCGCAGCGGCGTGCCGTCCTCCCGGCTCCAGCAGAAGGCGAACACCTCGAAGTGGGTGCGGTCGTGCAATTCGAACAGTTCGGCGGTGAGCAGGCCCACCGCATGCATGCAGAGGTCGCCCGAAAGGTACCCTATGCGGATGCGGCCGGTGCGCGCCGGCCCGCTGAGGTGATACGGCACGTCGACGGCCTTCGGCACCCGCTCGTGAACGAAGCGCTGGGCGGCCATCAGCTGCAGCGCCGGGTCGTCGGTGGCGCTGAGCATCGCCAGCGGCGAGGTGCCCACCACGAGCTGGTTCATCGTCACCTCGCCCACCGGCTCGTATTGCGGCCATTTGCACTGCTTCTGACGAAGGTGCACATAGTGCTGGATCACGTCCGACTGGTCGGGCTTCTCGCACAGGCTGCGGCGCAGGAGGGCCTCGGATTCGTCATAACGCCGCTGCACTTCGAGCAGCCGGGCGGAATTGTTGATGGCGTGCAGGCGCAGCTCACGGGCAGCGGGCGCCGCTCCGGTCTCGTCGATCACTTGCCGCCACTGCGCCAGGGCTTCTTCCACCCGCCCCTGCTGCTCCAGCTGGTGGCCGAGGTTGACGCGGGCCTGCAGGAATTCGGGTTTCAGCTCGAGCGCCTGACGGTAGGCGCGTTCGGCCTCTTGCGGGCGGCGCAGCGCGCCCAGCACGGTGCCCCAGTTGAAGCAGGCGATGTGCCGGTAAGGGGATTCGGTGCCCGCGATCCAATGCTCGTACAGCTGGGCGGAGGCTTCGGCCAGCCCCGTCTGGTTCAGGCGCTCGGCGCTGGCCAGCAGGTCGCTGAGCTCCATGCCGCCGGAGCGGGCGAGCGCGATGTCGCGCTCCAGGGCCGTCTGGTGGAACATGGCGTCGCTGCCCGCAGCGGGCTGGCGGGGGTCAATCGAATGGTTCATGGGCCACGGATCGGGATGAGGCACCTCGATTGTGGGGAGGCCGCCCCCGTTCCGGTCGGTCCAACAAGGGGGCGATTCATGCACTATTCCGCGCCGCCGCCGCGGGCGTGAACATTCCGGTCGCCCCGCTGCAACGGGGAGAAACCCGGCACTGCCCGCAGGGCCGTGCATGTTCACGTCCACCGTGGCACGATCCGGAGTGCAGTACGTGATCCTTGTCACACATGCAGGGGCACATCCACCGCACACCTCCAGGAGAGCTTTGATGGCCACCCAGAAGAAGACTGCTTCCCACGCTTTCGCCGGCACCCTGAAAACCTTCAAGACCGCCTCGGGCGCCTCCGGCAGTTTCTTCTCGCTGCCCGAACTGGCCAAGACGTACGCCAACGTCAACAAGCTGCCGCTGTCCCTGCGCATCGTGCTGGAGTCCGTGTTGCGCAACTGCGACGGCCGCAAGGTCACCGCCGAGCATGTGGCGCAACTGGCCAACTGGTCGCCCAGCGCCGAACGCGTCGATGAAATCCCCTTCGTCGTGGCCCGCGTGGTGCTCCAGGATTTCACCGGCGTCCCGCTGCTTGCGGACCTGGCTTCCATGCGCAACGTGGCTGTCGAACAGGGCAAGGACCCCAAGCGCGTCGAACCGCTCGTGTCGGTTGACCTGGTGGTGGACCATTCGGTGATGGTGGACCATTACGGCACCCCGGACGCCATCGACCTCAACATGCAACTCGAATTCAAGCGCAACCATGAGCGCTACGAATTCATGAAATGGGGCATGCAGGCCTTCGACACGTTCGGCGTGGTGCCTCCGGGCTTCGGCATTGTCCACCAGGTCAACCTCGAATACCTCGCCCGTGGCGTGCATCAGCAAGACGGCGTCTACTACCCCGACTCCCTGGTGGGCACCGACAGCCACACCACGATGATCAACGGCATCGGCGTCGTCGGCTGGGGCGTGGGCGGCATCGAAGCCGAAGCCGGCATGCTGGGCCAGCCGGTGTACTTCCTGACGCCCGACGTGGTGGGCTTCGAACTCACCGGCCAATTGCGCGGGGGCGTCACCGCCACCGATCTGGTGCTCACCGTGACCGAGCTGCTGCGCAAGGAAAAAGTGGTGGGCAAGTTCGTCGAATTCTTCGGCGAAGGCACCCGCACCCTCTCCGTGCCCGACCGCGCCACCATCGCCAACATGGCCCCCGAATACGGCGCCACCATGGGCTATTTCCCCGTCGATGAGAAAACCATCGCCTACTTCGAAGGCACCGGCCGCTCTCCGGAGGACATCGAAGCGTTCGAGGCCTATTTCCGGGCCCAGAAGATGTTCGGCGTGCCCCGCTCCGGCGACATCCACTACTCCAAGGAAGTCTCGCTCGACCTCGGCACCGTCACCCCCTCCCTTGCCGGCCCGAAGCGTCCTCAGGACCGCATCGAACTCGGCAACATGCGCCGCGATTTCACGGAGCTCTTCTCCAAGCCCATCGCTGCCAACGGATTCAACCAACCTCCCGAGAAGCTGGACGAGGTCTACACCACCCGCAATGGCATCGAAGTGCGCAACGGCGACATCCTGATTGCCGCCATCACCTCCTGCACCAACACCTCCAACCCCGCCGTGCTCCTGGCCGCCGGCCTGCTCGCCAAGAAGGCCGTCGAACACGGATTGAGCGTCAAGCCCCACATCAAGACCTCCATCGCCCCGGGCTCGCGCATCGTCACCGACTACCTCGACAAGGCCGGCCTCAGCCCCTACCTCGACCAACTCGGCTTCGCGCTGGCTGGCTACGGCTGCACCACCTGCATCGGCAACTCCGGAGACCTGGCGCCCGAGCTCAATGAAGTCATCTTCGAGAACGACCTCGTCTGCGCCGCCGTGCTGTCGGGCAACCGGAACTTCGAGGCACGCATCCATCCCAACATCAAGGCCAACTTCCTGGCCTCCCCCCCGCTGGTCGTCGCCTTCGCCATCGCCGGCAGCGCCAACCGCGACCTGATGACCGAGCCCGTCGGCCAGGGGCACGACGGCCAGGACGTCTACATCGGGGACATCTGGCCCACCACCGAGGAGATCCACGAGCTGATGAAACACGCGATGAACGCCGAGGTGTACCGCGAACGCTATGCCGCGGTGAGAACCGAGCCCGGCGCACTGTGGGAGCAGATCGGCGGCGTCGAAGGCGACGTCTACAGCTGGCCCCCGAGCACCTACATCGCCCGCCCGCCCTTCTTCGACGGCTTCCACATGGCGCCCGGCCTCACCGACCTGGGCATCGAAAACGCCCGCGCCATGGCCCTCTTTGCCGACTCCATCACCACCGACCACATCTCCCCCGCCGGTTCCATCAAGGAACAATCCCCGGCCGGCCAATGGCTCAAGGCCCACGGCGTGGAGAAAGTCGACTTCAACAGCTACGGATCGCGCCGAGGCAACCACGACGTGATGGTGCGCGGCACCTTCGCCAACGTCCGCATCAAGAACCTGATGATCCCGGCACGCGAAGACGGCAGCCGGGAGGAAGGCGGCATCACCCTCTACCAGCCGGGCGGCGAGAAGATGTTCATCTACGACGCCGCCATGAAGTACATGGCGGACAAGGTACCCACCATCATCTTCGCCGGCGAGGAATACGGCACCGGCTCGTCACGCGACTGGGCGGCCAAGGGCACCCAGCTGCTGGGCATCAAGGCCGTGGTGGCGCGCAGCTATGAGCGCATCCACCGGTCGAACCTTGTAGGGATGGGGGTGTTGCCGCTGCAGTTCAAGGGCCACGACTCCTGGGAATCGCTCGGGATTCGGGGGGATGAGGAGTTTGATATCCGGCTGGGGACGGAGCTCAGGCCGCAGCAGGATGCCACGCTCGTGATCCGATATGCAGACGGAACGTCACGAGACGTGCGCCTGACGCTGCGCATCGATACGCCCATCGAGGTGGACTACTACAAGCATGGGGGCATCTTGCCGTTTGTGTTGCGGCAGTTGTTGGCGGCTTGATGAGCCGTCTGGGAGGTCTTGCTCTGCTTGGCCCCGGCGCACTCGAATAGGTAGGGCGTACCGCAATTGCAACCGGCAAGCCTGAGGTGGCTGTGCTCAGCGGCAAGGGTTCCCTGCCGACGGCTTTCTTCCAGGCGATAGCGCGCTGCAAACGCGGTGGCATCTGCATTGCCACTCCATGCGAATCCACCGCCTGTGCAGAGCACAGCCTGTTCCTCGCACGCCTCGTCACGCTTCGGCGCGCGTGCTTACCGGAGAGACTCCATGACCGCTTCCCGAATCAAGTCCTTTGCAAACTCCCGTACTGGCGTCATTGCCGGAGCCAGCGCCGTCGCGGCGGGCACCGCGTTGTGGGTCCATCGCAAGGCGCAGGCCGCCGAGCGTGCGAATCCGCCCTTGGGCACGCGCATCTTGGTGGACCGTGTCGGGGTTCACTATGTCGAGCGCGGCACTGGCACGCCTGTGGTGCTGATCCATGGCAGTAACGTATCGCTGGAGGACTTCGAGGCCAGCGGATTGCTCGACCGCCTGGCACGAAACCACCGCGTCATCGCTTTCGACCGGCCAGGCTTCGGTCACAGCGACCGTCCGCGCGACCGACTCTGGACGCCAGCGGCACAGGCCAGGCTGCTGCAGGCCGCGTTGGAACAAATACAGGTCGATCGACCGGCCATCGTCGCGCATTCGACAGGCACATCGGTGGCATTGTGCATGGCGCTGAACCGTCCAGAGCAAGTGCGCCAACTCGTGCTGCTCTCGGGTTATCACTATCCCACGATGCGCTTCGATGCCCTGCTCGCTGCACCGGTCGCAATTCCGGTCCTCGGCGATGCAATGCGCTATACGGTCACGGCGCTGGCTGCTCGCATGACGATGAAGGGCGTGGTCAAGGGAATGTTCGCGCCCCGCGACATTCCGCCCCGCTTCTTTTCAGTGGTACCGCGCGAGATGATGCTCAGGCCCTCGCAGATCAAGGCGAATGCGGAAGATGCCGCCTTCATGATGCCGGCGGCAGCCAGCTTGGCAGCCCGGTATTCGGAGCTGCGCCTCCCCGTCACCATCGTGGCCGGCGCGGCCGATAAAGTGGTGGCTCCGGAGGACCATTCGGTGCGCCTGCACGAGGATGTGCTGAACAGCGAACTGATCGTCCTGCCCGAAGTCGGGCACATGATTCACTATGCAGCGGCGGATGCGATCGCGGCGTCTCTGGCGGAACCCGCGTCGAGCGAATTCCGCGCCACTCCACACACTGCGCCTATCGCGCAGGTGGGAAAAGCACAGCCGACGGGGGTTTCAGATCGCGATCAGCACGTCCAGGCGGCTGCGGAAGAAGTCAGGGGGTATTCCTCTGCGCGGAATCTCAAAAACTCCGAGGAATGAGCGCCCCTTGCGCCCCTCGCGCCACCCATTCCGAAACTGGGTATCACGACAAGTCTATTCTAATGAACAAGCATGTAGAAAGACCCCTCGCACGGACGACGGAGCGCGAGCGCTAATCTTCCCAATAGAACAGCGCATCGAACTGACATAGGCCTCGATCACTGAGGATGGTGGGAACTTTCATATCGGGAGACAGAGGTTTCGACAACTGCTCTCTGCTTGCTCGGACCAAGCCATGTTCCTCGAGGATCGGCTGCACTTGAGAGGCCAACAGTTTCACAGCGCCGCTTACCAGCCGGTCAAGCATGCTGTACTCCGGAAGATAGTGAGAGCCGCCATGGGCATGCCATGACCTTTCACCTTCCATAAACACAAAGTACGGTGAAAGCCGGCTCAAAAGAACAATCAGGCCGGTGTGCCCCTCTCCGAAACGCAGTGGGCGTTTCGGATTGAAGTCTGGAGTGTTTCGGTAAAACCAGGCATCAACGAAGGAAGCATAGCCGGAACCGTAGTGATTCCATTCAATCCGGGATTTGGAACGCGTACGCCTCTCGACCGCAGCGCACACTGCCTTGAGATGGCCTTCGATGAGCCGCTCGTCGTTCGCCGCCCACGGATGCTCGTGGGAAATGCACTGCTGAATCAGTAGGCGGCGGATTTCATCGTCGGAGAGAAGGTGAGGCTCGTTCATGACTCGATCTTGCTTCCCAGGATGACGCAGCCGTAGCCGAGGCGGGCTCAGGCCGCCGCCGCCCCCGACGACTTCTTCTTGCCGACCACCGCGCCAATGCCGAAGAAAGCGGCCGCCGCGGCCAGCGCCGCCCAGAAGCCGTAGTGGTTCCACAGGCCGCGCTTGGCATGGCTGTAGTCGTATTGCGGGTCGGCGCTGAGCTTGGTGCGCAGCTCCTCGGGCAGGTTGGTGTAGCTGTTCTCCCCTTTGACGGCCACCAGCTGGCAGTCCCACGTCCACACGTCGGCCCAGAAGACGCCGAGGTGGCTGCACTTGTAGCCCACCTTGAGGTCATTGGTCATGTCGGCGAGCACTTCGGTCGGAAAGGGCGCCACTTCGAACAGTTCCTCCCCTGTGTTGATGACACCGATCCCACGCTTGGCATGTGCAGGGGTGGCAACAACGCCCAGGCACAGGGCAGCGGTGGCAAACATCAGGCGAACGGACATGGCGGACTCCGGGGACGGGTATGTTGAAGTGGTTGCCGCCGGGGAAACTTGAGCCTCTCCCTCATCCGGCACTGCGCATTTTGCGACAGAGCCCGAGTGACTTTGGTTGTCCGGACGCCACCTTTGCCCCCCCCCGTTCGGGGCTGGTCAGACGTTGAGACTGTCGTCGGAACTTTTGTGTCTTGTCGTTTTGCACGTCGCCTAACATCCTTTTCCAGCATCGGTGACACCAGATCAGGCGGCGCCGATGCACTCCTCCCAAACTTCCGGACCGCCCGACATGCGCCTGCTTTCCTTTGCCTCAATCACTCTCTTGGTAACGCTCGCCGGGTGCGCCACCAGCTACGCCCCGCCCACATCAGGGGACACTGCAACGGTGCGCCTTTCTGTTCCGCAGGCGCAAGTGCAGGCTGCCAACCGCTTCACCGGTTACCCCTCTGCGACATGCGAGGACCCGGTCAGTCTGGGCGTGATAGGAGGCGTGGGCCGCTGGAGTAACGAGCCGTCTGGCACGCTGCCGGGCGCCAACGCGCTACCCCCCATGACGTCGCTTGAGCGCGTGCTGCCTGCCGGCGTGCCGTACATGGTGACCGCAGTTTCCCATGCCTTCGGCTCTTACTGCGCCATGACGGGCCTCTTCCAGCTCGCGCCAGGCGGCCAATACGAGCTCGAGGTGACGTCGGAGGGTGGCGCATGCAGGGGCAAAATGTCGCGCCTCTCCCTCGGGCCAGACGGCAAAGTGGTTCGAACCCCGCACCCGGTCCAACAGCGCGAACGTTGCCTGAAAGGACAGTGATTCAGTGCCGCCGCGGGGACCGATGCGCCCTGCTCGCTCACTCTCGCTCCAGCAAGGCCTCGTCATAGGCCCGGTTGATGCGCTTGGCCATTTGTTCAGCCAGCACCTGGAGTTCCGGCCCGAGGTGGGCCACTTTGTCGGGGTGGTACTGGGCCATCTTGCGTTGGTAGGCCGCGTGGATGTCCTGGGCGGAAGCGTGCGCTGCCAGTTCGAGGACGTCGGTCCAGTGGGCTGTGTGTTCGGTGGACTCGGGCCGTTGGGGAGAGGCCTCGCTCCGCGAGGCCGGCTCTGCCGTCGCACCCTGAGTTTGGGCATGCCTGGCCTCTGGTTCCACTGGCACGCGCTTGTCTTTCGTGCCGACCACGACCAGACGCACCATCACGAAGCCCAGGCCGAAGGCACAAACGATTATGAGCCAGCCGCCGCCGCTGATGTCATCAAGCAATGCCTTGCCTCCTGAAACCATGCCCTCATCGTCGTGTGAGGCGCAGCAGCGATGTCGCCGCCTTGTTCTGTTGGGCTCGGGCGATTCGGGCCCTCGCCCAAGCCCATTGCCCCGGCCACTTCGTCGAGCCGTTGGCTCAGGCGCAGATGATAGAGCGCCTGGTCCTCCTCGTCTTTCATGCGCTTCAACTGGCGCAGCCCCAAGGTCAACCCTGGAAGGTCCAGGGTGTGCTTGAACCACACCCGCTTGCCGAGGTTCACGAGGTAGCCTGGCACGAGCAGGCTCTCGAACGCGAGCATCGAGATTCGCGATGCGCCGAGCCCGAGGGCCTTGCGTGCTCGTACCAGCACCCACAGCGCGAGCAGCCATGTGCTGCCGTGCGCCACGGCCAGGGCGAGCAGCACGGCCCCGAAATAAAACTTCAGGGACGCCGCGGCGAGCAGTACCAGGATGAACAGGTAGACGCTGCCAAGCACCGACAGCTGGTTCACGGCCCCCAGGGTCTGCCTGACCTGGCGAACGCTTGAGCGCCATTGCGCGCGCGTGAGGCTGCCGATGCACCGTTGTGTCAGCGCGATGCGGTCAAAGGGATTGAGCGGGTTGAGCAGCACCAGGTCGCGCCGGCGCGCCTCCAGGCGGGCGCCGGGGTCGTAGTGCAGTTTTCCCTTGCGCCCGAAGCGCAGGTGATCTCCGCCCGCCGGGACCAGGACCAGGTTGTCGAAGAAGAGAAGCCCTGCCAGGACCAACCAGAACAGGGCAATTTCGTGCGCCAAATCGACGTCCTGCTCAGCCTTCGGCGCCGCTCTTCTTCCTGGAGAAGAGCCGCTTGATGCCGGCCCAAAGGCCTGCAACGCCAGCCACCAGGAGGGCGCCGATGACTTTGAAGCCCCCTTTGCTGGCCACTGCCGCGGCCGCGCCGCCCAGCACCAGTGCGCCCAGGCCGTAGGCCGCCACCTTGTCGCCTTCACGCCATTCGCTGTACTTCTCGCCGGAGACGTACTCGAAATCCCGCAGCGCCACCTTGAAATCCTTGAGGTCGGCGTCGAGTGTCTGTGACGACGTCACCAGAATGGCCGACGTGTAGCCGCTGCGGCCAAGGATCCGGGTGGAGACGTTGACCACTTGCTTGTTGTCGTCGGTGCGCAACAAGGTGCCCCACTCCAGGCGCTTGTTTTCGCGGTCGTAGCGGGGCGCAAGTGCCCAACCTTCGAGCTTGAGGGGCGCGTATCCCTGCTTGCGCTTCTCTTCGTTGGACGCGGTGTTGTTCTCCTTCAGGGTCTTGAGGAGTGCGTCCGCATCGATGCTTTCGTCGTCCTTGACGTAGCCCTCGGGAGCAAAGCTCAGGATGCCGAACCATTCGCCCTTGGTCGGCGCAATGGTGACGGAGTCGCCTTGTGGCGGATTGCCATTGGCCTTGAGGAACTTGTCCGTGTCCGACGAATTGAGAAAGGTGTACTTCTCGCTCGCCTTGAACGTGGCCTTGCCGGCCAAGCTGCCGTTGCCGCCCGGCGCAAGCCAGTGCAGCTCGCGCAGAACGCGCTCGGTTTCTGCCTCTTGGGGCGAGCTCGTTTGGGCCCAGGTACCGCCACATGCCGCGACCAGCGCCACTGTCATCACAAGTTTGTTCAACACATCAACTCCTCTCCTCGGGTGCCGCATGCTAGTTGTTGCGGAGCGATTCGTAAATCAGTGTCGCCATCCGGTGAGCATGTCTGCCACGAAAGCATGGCAGCCGTGGGCTCCCGATAACATGACCGGGCCCCTCCTCCATACAGTCAGGAAACCATGCCACGAATCTATTGCGCAGGCCCCTTGTTCAATGACCCGGAGCGCCACGAGATGTCGCAGATCGCCGACTCGCTGGAACAGGCCGGCTTCGAGACCTTCCTGCCGCATCGTGACGGACTGGAATTTGCACGGCTGCTGCCGGTGCTCCTCGACCTGGGACTGACGCAGGCGCGGGCCGACAAGGTCCTTCAGCACGCGATTTTTTCTCTGGACGTCCATCAGCTCCTCGAAGGCTGCGATGGTGTTGCCGTGAATCTCAATGGCCGGGTCCCGGATGAAGGAACCGTGGTAGAGGCCAGTCTGGCCTGGCTGTCGGGCAAGGCTTTGGTGCTCTACAAGAATGACGGACGGACGCTGCTCGAGGGTGCGGACAACCCCATGGTGACGGGGCTGGGAGCCTTCAAGACCGTGAGCACCTACGCTGAGATCCCGAAAGCGCTTGAGCGCGCGTTGCAGGGAATCGGCGACGAACGCGTTCAACGGACCTTGCACCGCGGCGCCGCGATCGCCAGGCTTCGTCAAGAGCAAGGCGACCCTCGCGCGTTGGCATCGCTGTTGGCAGAGATGTGCTGATCACTGGCCTCGGCGAGGGGCGGCCAGCTCAGTGCCCATCGGGGCGATCGTCTTGCTGGCCTTCGGCAGGACCGCGCGCATCCGCCCTTGGAAGCTGCCAGCCACGCCGCAGCGCCACCATGCGAAGCCCAAAGCACAGCGCCGCGCCGGCAAGCGTGGCGGGCAGCGGTGGCAGCCGCAGCAGTTCGCCGATCACCACCACCCCCGCACCGGCCAGCGCCGCCATGGCATAGATGTCGGCGCGCAGCACGGTCGGGATCTCGGCCAGCAGAACGTCTCGCACGATGCCCCCGCCAATCCCGGTCAGCATGCCGAGCAGCGCCGCCATCAGGGGGTCCAGCCCGTGCATGAGCGCCTTGTGCGCGCCGGACACGGCGAACACCGCGAGCCCCATGGCATCGAACATCAGCACCGGGCTGCGCAATCGGTCGATCGCCGCATGCCAGTAGAAGGTGACGATGCCGGCAAGGAGCGAGGCGGCAAGATAGCGCCAATCGGTGAGCGCGGCCGGAGGCACTGAGCCGATCAGCACGTCGCGTGTCATGCCGCCGGCATTGGCTGCCGCGAACGACAGCACCAGCACCCCGAACAGATCGAGCCGGCGCCGCACGCCAGCTGCCGCGCCGCTCAGTGCGAAAACGAAGGTGCCGACCAGGTCGAGGACGAGCAGCAGCTTTTCCATGCGAACTCCCTGTCAGAGTCGGGATTCCTGCCGCCACTCTATCCCGGGCTCATCAGAACCTCGCGAACTGCGACGAGTCCTCCTCGGAGACAGGGGTGCGCACGAGGGACTTTCCCGGGCGGCGCGAGGTGGCCTTGGCCGCGGCCACGGTGCGGCGCGCCAGCGCGGCGCTTTCTCCACCGGGCAGGCCCGTGAGCTTGAAGAAGGCCATGGTGTGCTGGAGTTGCTCGGCCTGGTCGCTCATTTCCTCGGCCGTGGCCGCCAGTTCCTCGGAGCTCGAGGAGTTCTGCTGCGTGGCTTGGCTCAGTTGCCCCATCGCTGCGTTGATCTGCCCCACGCCCGAGCTTTGCTCCTCGCTGGCAGCCGTGATCTCCTGCACCAGGTCCGAGGTTTTCTTGATGCTCGGCACCATTTCGTCCAGCAGCTTGCCCGCGCGTTCTGCCAGCTCCACGCTGGAACTCGCCACCGTGCCGATCTCCTGCGCCGCCACCTGGCTGCGCTCGGCGAGCTTGCGCACCTCGGCGGCCACCACCGCAAAGCCCTTGCCGTGCTCGCCCGCGCGCGCCGCCTCGATCGCAGCGTTCAACGCGAGCAGGTTGGTCTGGTACGCGATGTCGTCGATGATGCCGATCTGCTGCGCGATCTGCTTCATCGCCGTCACCGTGGCCTTCACGGCCTCGCCGCCTTCGCCCGCCTCGGACGCCGCCTTGGTTGCCATGCCGTCGGTCACCTTCGCGTTCTCCGTGTTCTGCGAGATCGACGCCGTGATCTGCTCGATGGACGCGGTCGTTTCCTCCACGCTCGCGGCTTGCTCACTGGAGGACTGCGACAGCGATTGCGCGGTGGCGCTCAGTTCTTCCGATGCACCGGCCAGCGCCTCGGCTCCGGCGTTCACCTCGGCGACCACCTCGGAGAGCTTGGTCACCGTCTCGTTCACGTATTGCTTGACCTCGGCGCACCAGCCCACATGCTTCTTCTCGATGGTCTGCGTCAGATCGCCGCGCGATACCGCACCCATCACGCGCACCACGTCTTCCACGCTGCTGCGGGTGCTCTGCACCATCTCGCCCATGGCGGTGAGCAGCTCGCCGGTTTCGTCGCGAGACCGCACCTCGATCTTCGCGCTCAGGTCGCCGACGGCCAGCGTCTTGGCCACGTCCAGCGCCTCACGCAGCGGCCGCGTGATGCTCAGCGTGATGAACACCGCCGCAGCGGCCGACAGCACCACGATCACGGCCAAGGCCACGGCCACTTCGATTTGCGCCTCGGTCCCGCTCTTGGCAATCGCCTCCCCTGCGTGGGCCGCCTCGACCTCGGTGAGCTTCATCAGGCCCTCCAGGGCGGCCTGGATCTTCTTGTCGGCGCCTTTGACCGCCTTGTCCAGCGCCACCGGGTCCGGCGTCTTCTCACGCAGTGCCACCAGCGTGTTCATGTCCTGCCGGTAGGCAGCCACCGCCGCGAGGAGCTGGTCGATCAGCTCCTTTTCCTGGACGCTCGCGCCTACCCCGGCGATGTCCCGCGCCGCCTTTTCGATGGCATCCATGTCCTCGGCGAACTTCTTCGCGTAGTCGCCGCCGCGGAGGATGAAGTTCTTGAAGTGGTGCACGCCGTCGCCCAGGCTGTCATCGGCACGGGCGGCCGCGTTGCGCTTGACCAGCGTCTGCTGCTCGTAGGTCAACCATTCGCTGTGCATGCTGCGCGTCTGCACGATCGCCACCACGCCGAGCGCGATGGACAGCAGCGTCAGCACGGTAAACGCGACGCCCAGTTTGGCGCCAATTCGAAGGTTCTTGAACATGTGAACTCCTTATGTTCGAGTACGGCAAGCTGAAAGAGCGATGACAGAGGCCGTCTTGCCGAGGGCCGCTGCCTGGGATGCGTTAGGCACGATCACGAAGCGCTCGCGCACGTGGGCCATGCTGTGGATGAATTCGCTGAGGATGCGCGCGCCGGCTTGTGCATCGCCCCTGGCCAGCCGTTGGAGATGCAACGCGGCCTTTGCAATGCCGGCAAGGGAGAACAACGCGGCACCGGCAGCCCGGGCCCAGTGCACAGCGCCCCGGCCAGCGGCGCTCCCCCAATGGGACCAAGAAACGCGAAGCGCTGCGCGCCTCGTCCATGCATGACTCAAATGATCTCCTTGCGAGGGCCGGAGAACGCGTGTTCGTTCCCAGCGCCGCGACCTGTTGGACAGCCACGGCAACGGCATGTTGCACTGGGGCTGCAGTGGAGTTATCGGGAGGCCCGGGGCGAACTTGAAGAATGCGCGAGGGGTGGCGCGTGACGGCGATGGAGCCAGGCCGTCAGGACACCGCTGGGGCGGACTCGCGGACTGGGTATCGCCCCTGCAGGTCAGTCACTTCAAAGACTCGGATCAAGGAGGAGGCCGAACGACCCTCCCATTGCTGAGGGGCTCCGGCCTCCTTTCCTGCGCGGTACGACCGCGGACCGATCACCTCTTCACATCGAAGCGGTCAAGGTTCATCACCTTGTTCCAGACGGTCACGAACTCGTGCACGAACCTTTGCTGAGCGTCGTCGCTGGCATACACCTCGGCCAGCGCACGCAACTGGGAGTTGGAGCCGAACACGAGGTCGACACGCGTGGCCGTCCATTTCAGCTCGCCCGTGGAGCGATCCCGGCCTTCGAAGACGTCGGCCGCCGGCGAGGCCGGTGTCCACACGGTCCCCATGTCGAGCAGGTTCGTGAAGAAGTCGGTGGCGAGCACGCCCGAACGCCTTGTCAACACACCGTGCCCGGCGGGGCCCACGGTGGCGCCCAGGCTGCGCAGGCCGCCCACCAGCACCGTCATCTCGGGCGCAGTGAGCGTGAGCAGCTGCGCCTTGTCGATCAGCAGTGCCTCGGCGGGGACGCTGTAGCGCGTCTTGAGGTAGTTGCGAAAGCCATCCGCCACCGGCTCCAGCACGGCGAAGGATTCGGCGTCGGTCTGCTCCTGCGTGGCATCGGTGCGGCCCGGCGTGAAGGGCACCTCGATGGCGCAGCCGGCGGCCTTGGCCGCTTGCTCGATGGCCGCGCAACCGCCCAGCACGATCAGATCCGCCAGCGACACCTGCTTGCCATCCCGGTCGGCGGCATTGAAATCGCGCTGGACGCTTTCGAGCGCCGACAGCACCCTGGCCAGTTGGGCCGGCTGGTTGGCTTCCCAATCCTTCTGCGGCGCCAGCCGGATGCGTGCGCCGTTGGCGCCGCCGCGCTTGTCGGAGCCGCGGAAGGTCGAGGCGCTGGCCCAGGCCGTGGACACGAGCTCTGGCACCGACAGGCCGAAGGCCAGAATCCTCGCCTTCAGCGCCGCGATGTCCTTGGCATCGATCAACGGGTGCTTCACGGCGGGCAGCGGGTCCTGCCAGATCAGGTCTTCGGTGGGCACTTCGGGGCCGAGGTAGCGCGACTTCGGGCCCATGTCCCGGTGGGTCAGCTTGAACCAGGCGCGGGCGAAAGCATCGGCGAAGGCGGCCGGATCCTCATGGAAGCGGCGCGAGATCGGTTCGTAGATCGGGTCGAAGCGCAGCGACAGGTCGGCCGTGGTCATCATGGGCGCATGCTTCTTCGACGGATCGTGCGCATCGGGGATCATGTGCTCGGGCCTCACATTCTTCGCCGTCCACTGCTTCGCACCGGAGGGGCTTCGGGTCAGCTCCCATTCATGGCCGAACAGCATGTCGAAGTAGCCGTTGTCCCACTGGGTGGGGTTCGGTTTCCACGCGCCTTCGATTCCGCTGGTGGTGGTGTGCACGCCCTTGCCCGATTCGAACCCATTGATCCAGCCCAAGCCCATGGCTTCGAGTGGGGCGGCTTCCGGTTCCGGCCCCACCAGCTTGGGGTCGCCCGCGCCATGTGCCTTGCCGAAGGTATGGCCGCCTGCGATGAGGGCCACGGTTTCTTCGTCGTTCATGCCCATGCGGCCGAAGGTGTCGCGCACGTCACGGCCGGAGGCCACCGGGTCCGGGTGGCCGTCCGGACCTTCGGGGTTCACATAGATGAGGCCCATCTGCACGGCCGCCAGCGGGTGCTCGAGCCGGCGCTCGCCTGAGTAGCGGCTGCCAGGCCTGTCGCTCGTGGCCAGCCATTCGGCTTCGGCGCCCCAGTACACGTCTTCTTCGGGCGCCCAGATGTCCTCGCGGCCGCCACCGAAGCCGAAGGTCTTGAAGCCCATGGATTCGAGCGCGCAGTTGCCGGCCAGGATCATGAGGTCGGCCCATGAGAGCTGGTTGCCGTATTTGCGCTTGATAGGCCACAGCAGGCGGCGCGCCTTGTCGAGGTTGCCGTTGTCGGGCCAGCTGTTGAGCGGCGCGAAGCGTTCGTTGCCGGTGCCGGCCCCGCCACGGCCGTCCGCGGCGCGGTAGGTGCCCGCGCTGTGCCAGGCCATGCGGATGAACAGGCCGCCGTAGTGGCCCCAGTCGGCGGGCCACCAGTCCTGCGAGTCGGTCATCAGTGCGTGGAGGTCCTGCTTCACTGCGGCAAGGTCGAGCTTCTTGAACTCGTCCGCGTAGTTGAAGCCCGCCGGCATCGGGCTGGATTCGGTCGTGTGCTGGTGCAGGATCCTGAGGTTCAGCTGGTTCGGCCACCAGTCGCGGTTCGAGCGACCGGTGACGGGCGCGGCGGGGGTGTCGTGTCCGAACGGGCATTTTTTGTCGCTGTTCATGTGTGTCCTTTGAGTTGAGAACAAGACTTTGAGCGCTCGGGTTGTTGATCAACCGTGAGCCGGGTTTGGGGCAGCCGCCGTGGGGGGGCGCGCGCCGGGCAACGTTCGGTGGCGTGTTGCGTCACGTCACAATCCAGGCCGCGTTGCACGTCGACGCAGCACACGCGCTCCTGTGGAATGACTTCAACCAAGGTCCACGCTCCGCGCGGCGAAGTTGCGGCTGGGCGGGACGGAGCCAGGCTCGGGGCGCCACCACAACCATGCGACCAATGCCGCGAGGCCAAGGCCCACGGCCAACACCGCAGGCGTCGGGCCGATCCACGCGACAGTGATCACCCCACTCGTCGCGATGCCCAGGGTGGCCATGCGCTTGCCTTGGCGCGTCATTTGTTGACCATTCGCCCACAGGCGCAGCGGCTCGCCCCAGCGCGGGTGGGCCAGCAGCCGCGCCCGCCATTCGGGTGCGCCCTTGCCCCAGGCCCATGCCCCGATGAGCAGGAACACCGTGGTGGGCAGCAGCGGAATGAAGGCGTTGACGATGCCGACGGCCACACTCGCGGCTCCGAAAACCCGCCATGCGGTGGCGCGCCATCTGGCTGATCGATCGTCGTGGTTCATGTGTGAGACGGATGAGGCTGTGTTGCTGGCGATCAGTCTCATCAATGGAGACGAGCCGAGCAATTGAGTTTTACCAATGGCTCTCATAGCCGTGGTCCCTGCCCTCTCGCAACCGACGAGGGCGACTTCCTGACGGGATGGCCCTGCTGCCATTGCCGGAATGCGCCTGCCCGGGGAAGTTGGGTGTGGACCCGCATGCGAACATGCCGCATCCTCTTCCCCTGCAATCGGCACCTCGCGCGATGGCCGTATTGCAGGACATCGAGCGACCCTCCATCGAGCCCTGAAGCCATGCTGCTCCTCGCCCTCGTGGTACTGCCCTTCGCCGCCAGCGTGATCGCCGCGTGTCTGCCGACGAACGCGCGCAATGCGGAGGCATGGCTCTCGGGAGGCCTGGCCCTTGGCGGCCTGCTAATCACGGGATCGCTCTACCCGCAGGTCCGCGCCGGCGGCGTCGTGCGGCTGCAGCTCGAATGGATGCCCAGGCTCGGCGCTGACTTCAGCCTGCGGATGGATGCCCTGGGCTGGGCGTTCGCGATGCTGGTGCTCGGCATCGGCCTGCTGGTCGTGCTGTACGCCCGCTACTACATGTCGCCGAAGGACCCGGTGGCTCGCTTCTTCTCGTTCCTGCTCGCCTTCATGGGCTCGATGCTCGGCCTGGTGCTGTCGGGCAACCTGATCCAGCTGGTGCTGTTCTGGGAGCTGACGAGCCTCACGTCGTTCCTCATCATCGGCTATTGGCATCACCGGGCCGATGCCCGCCGGGGCGCCCGCATGTCGCTCTTGATCACCGCGGCGGGAGGGCTGAGCCTCTTCATCGGCGTCCTGATGCTCGGGCGCATCGTCGGCAGCTACGATCTGGACGCCGTGCTGGCTGCCGGTGACGCGATCCGCGCGCACGCCTGGTACCGCCCGGCGCTGGTGCTGGTCGCGCTTGGTGCGTTCACGAAGAGCGCTCAGTTCCCGTTTCACTTCTGGCTTCCGCATGCGATGGCCGCGCCCACGCCCGCGTCGGCATACCTGCATTCGGCCACCATGGTGAAGGCAGGCATCTTCGTCCTGATGCGGCTATGGCCGGTGTTGTCGGGTACTCCGGAATGGCATTGGCTGATCGGCGGCGTGGGGGTTTGCACCATGCTGCTCGGCGCCTTCGTCGCGATCTTCCAGCATGACCTCAAGGGGCTGCTGGCCTATTCGACGATCAGCCATCTGGGCCTGATCACCGTGCTGCTCGGCATCGGTTCGCCTTTGGGCATGGTCGCGGCGATGTTCCACACGCTCAACCATGCGACGTTCAAGGCATCACTGTTCATGGCGGCCGGCGTCATCGACCACGAGACCGGCACGCGCGACATGCGGGTGCTGCGCGGCCTCTACCGGTCCATGCCGGTCACCGGCACGCTGGCCATTGTTGCCAGTGCCGCGATGGCGGGCGTGCCGTTGATGAACGGCTTTCTGTCCAAGGAAATGTTCTTCGCCGAGACGGCGCTGGTGGGCGGCACCGAGGACTGGTCGATGTCGGTCGCTGCCGTCGCCATGGGCGTGTTCGGGGTCGCGTATTCGCTGCGCTTCATCAGCGTGTTCTTCGGCGGGCCAGTACGGTCGCCCCGGCAAGCACACGAACCACCGCGCTGGATGCTGTTTCCGGTGGCGGTGCTGGTGCTGCTGTGCCTGGTGGTTGGCGTCGCACCCGAAGCAAGCTTGCAACCCATGCTGACCGACGCGGTTCGCGCGGTGTTGGGCGAGCAAACGCCCCATTTCAATCTGGCGATCTGGCATGGCGTCAACCTGCCGCTGGTATTGAGCGGATTCGCGCTGGCCGGTGGCGTATGGTTCTACGTGGTGCTGCGACACCGACACGCGTTCAGCACCGGCCACGAAACGCCGATGCTCCATCGGTTCAGCGGCGCACAGGCCTTCGAGACGACGCTGCTGCACCTCTTCGTCGGGGCAGCGTTCGTGCTGCGCTGGCTCGGCAGTCGACGCTCCCAGTCGCAGGTGCTTCTCGTCATTGCTGCCGTTGTCGCGTTGCCAATGTGGCTCGCCCACCCGCTGTCCGCCGGCGATCGCATGCCGACCTCGCCCTTCGATCCCTGGTTCGGGGCGATGTGGATGGTGGGCGCCGGCTGTGCAGTCGCGGCGGCTTGGCAGGCGAAGTACAACCGCCTGCAAGCGCTGATCCTCGTCGGCGGCACCGGCATCGTCAGCAGCATGACTTTCCTGTGGCTGTCGGCACCCGACGTCGCGCTGACGCAGCTGATGGTCGAGACGGCCACCACCTTGCTGGTCCTGCTCAGCCTGCGCTGGCTCCCGCCGACGCCGACACGCGCAGTGCCTGCTGCCTCAGACGCCCGCACACGGGTCCGGCGCGGACGGGACCTCATGGTGGCCGTGGCCGCCGGGGCCGGCATCGCGGGCATGACCTACGCCGTCCTCACCCGCCCGCCGCACCAGCGCATCGGTGACTTCTTCCTGTTGCGGGCCCTGCCGGAGGGGGGCGGCACGAACGTCGTCAACGTGCTGCTGGTGGATTTCCGGGGCTTCGACACCCTGGGCGAAATCACGGTGCTGGCGATCGTTGCCCTGACGGTGTATGCGCTTCTGAGGCGCTTTCGCCCGGCGTCCGACAGCACGACACCTCCTGACGCCGGCAGCGCGGACCCCGCCGCGGCGCTGACGCCCGAGCAGCAGGTCCAAGGCGGCCACCTGACCGTGCCGGCCGTTTATTTGCAGCTGCTGCTGCCTTTCATGCTGCTCGTGGCGGCGTACTTCTTTGTGCGCGGCCACAACCAGCCGGGCGGCGGCTTCGTTGCCGGGCTGCTGTTCTCTCTGGCGCTCATCGTCCAGTACATGCTCGCCGGCGCCGCATGGATCGAGTCCCGGCTCAGCCTGCAGCCGTACCGTTGGCTCGCCGGTGGCCTGCTCACGGCCTGTCTCACCGGCCTGGCCGCCTGGGCCTTCGGGTATCCGTTCCTTACGAGCCACACCGCGCACCTGCGACTGCCACTGTTCGGGGTGCTGCATGTGCCCAGCGCATTCGCGTTCGATCTCGGCGTGTTTTTCGTCGTGGTGGGCGCGACGATGCTCATCCTGGTGGCACTGGCGCACCAGTCTCTTCGCACCCAGCGGGCTCAGGCCCCGGGTGCACACATGCTGCCGGAGGCGTGATGGAAATCGTCGTCTCGCTCGTGATCGGCGTGCTGTTCGGCTCTGGCACCTGGCTGGTGCTGCGACCGCGCAGCTTCCAGGTGGTCACCGGGCTCATGTTGATGTCGTACGCGGCGAACCTGTTCATCTTTTCCATGGGGCGCCTGGCAGTCGCCCGACCGCCTCTGGTGCCTTCGACCGGTGTGGTCGATCCTTCCGCCTACGCCGATCCGCTTCCACAAGCGCTCGTGCTGACGGCCATCGTGATCGGCTTTGCGACGACGGCGCTGTACCTCGTGGTGATGATCGGCTCCCGAGGGCTCACGAGGACCGACCACGTCGACGGCGAGGAGCGCCAACGATGAGCCTCGCCCACACCGAGCACCTCGTCATCTTGCCGGTGCTGCTGCCGCTGCTTTGCGGCGCATCGATGATCCCGCTTGACAGCGGCCGGCACGGGCTGAAGCTGGTTTTGAGCCTCGGGGCTGCGCTGGCGCTGCTCGCCATCGCCGCCGCCACCATGTTCCTCGCCGACAGCGGTCACTGGCCCCATGGGATCGGCGTGTACCTCGCCGCCAACTGGGTCGCGCCGTTCGGCATCGCGCTGGTGGCGGATCGGCTGGCTTCGCTGATGCTGATGCTCACTGCCGTCCTCGCGGTGGCCGTGCTGTCGTACTCGGCACTGCGGTGGAGCCGCATCGGCGTGCACTTCCATTCGCTCTTTCAATTCCTGCTGATGGGGGTGAACGGCGCGTTCCTCACGCACGACCTGTTCAACCTGTTCGTCTTCTTCGAGGTCATGCTGGCGGCCTCGTACGGGCTGGTGCTGCACGGCTATACCGCGCAGCGCGTCAGGGCGGGAATGCAATACGTGACGATCAACCTCATCGCGTCGCTCGCTTTCTTGATCGGTGTTTCGTTGATCTACGCCACCAGCGGCACGCTGAACATGGCCGACTTGGCGGCCCGCCTGCCGATGCTGCCCGAGGGGGACCTGGCGCTGCTGAAGGCCGGCGTGGCGGTGCTGTGCGTCGCCTTCCTGGTCAAGGCGGGAATGTGGCCCTTGGGCTTGTGGCTGCCGACCGTCTATGCGGCCGCTTCGCCCCCGGTAGGTGCCATGATGGTGCTGCTGACCAAGGTGGGCGTCTACGCCGTGCTCCGCCTGTGGCTGCTGGTGTTCTCGAACGACGCCGGCCCGGCCGCTGGCTACGCCCTGGATGTTTTGCTGCCTGGCGGCATGGCGACGATGGCCTTCGGTGCCGCCGGAATGCTCGCCGTCGAGGCACCGGGCCGGATCGCCGGTCATGCGGCCATCCTGTCGTCCGGGACGCTTCTGGCCGCAATAGGCAGCGGCGTGCCGGCGCTCGTGCCAGCTGCATTGCTGTACCTGCTCAGCTCCACCCTGGCGATGGCGGCCTTCATGCTCTTGATCGAACTCGTCGAGCGCGTACGCTCGCCAAGATCCTCGGTGGTGGCGCTGACGATCGAGGCGTTCGCGGTCGAAGAGACGCCCGATCAGCCTGTCGGCGAGGGGATCCCCGGCGCGCTCGCCTTCTTGGCACTCGCCTTTGCCGGGTGTGCGCTGGTGATCGCCGGGGTGCCGCCCTTGTCCGGCTTTGTCGCGAAGTTCGGACTCATCCACGCGTTGGTCGGTGGCGAAACGTCATCGGTCGCCTGGACGCTGATCACGCTCATCGTGCTGTCGGGCCTGTGCAGCACCGTCGCGCTCACCCGCTTCGGCGTGCGGACCTTCTGGGCCGCCGGCGACATCCGCCCCCCACGCCTGCACACCACGGAAGTGGCCTCGATCAGCGCCTTGCTGCTCGCCTGCGTCATTCTGACGGTCCAGGCCGGCCCGGTGCTCGACTTCCTGACGCGCACTTCGGCCGGTCTTCACCGCCCGGCCCTGTACATCGAGCGCGTACTCGGCGTGCCGGCGGTGCCTGGTGCGGGCGGCAAGGTGGCACCACCATGAAGCGCTGGCTGCCCTTTCCGGCGATGTCGGCTGCACTGCTGCTCGCGTGGCTGCTGCTCAATGGCAGCATCGAGGCGGCGCAGCTTCTGCTGGGCAGCGCCCTGGCGATCGCCGTGCCGTGGCTCATCCGGCCGCTGCTGCCGAACGATCCACCGAGGCTGCGGCGGCCTGATGCCGCGCTGCGCCTGATGCGGATGGCCGTCATCGAGATTGTCCGCTCGGGCTGGACCGTCTGCCGTTTGATCTTGTTCCCCCCGCCGAAGGGCGTGAACGCCCGTTTCATCCGCATCCCGCTCGACCTGCGCAACCGGTACGGCCTGGCCGTGCTCTCATGCCTGATCAACATCACCCCCGGGACGGTGTGGGTCGAGGTGCTTCCTGACACCCATGAGCTGGTGCTGCACGTGTTCGACCTGCACGACGCGCCATGGTGGATCGCCACCATCAAGCAGCGCTACGAACAGCCACTGCGGGATATTCTCGAAGGGAGCGGCCCATCATGACGACCCTGCTGGCCCTGGCAATCGCATTCGCGATGACCTGCCTTGTTCTTGCGATGCTGTTGTGCGCGGTGCGGCTGCTGGTCGGCCCGTCGGCGCAGGACCGCGTGCTCGCGCTCGACACCCTCTGGATGTGCTGCATGCTGCTTGCGCTGCTGATGGGCATGCGATTCGGCAGCGCGGTGTACTACGACGCGGCGCTGCTGATCGCGCTCATCGGCTTCGCCTCGACGATCGCGCTCGCGAAGTTCCTGGCGCGCGGAGAAATCATCCAATGAACCCGATCCACAGCATGCCCGCCTGGGCGGCGGTGCCGGTCGCCTTGCTGCTGGTGCTGGGCGGCGCCATCGCGTTCATCGGCGCCCTCGGGCTGGTGCGCCTGCCCACTTTCTATCAACGCATACACGGGCCGGCGGTCATCGTCGCACTCGGTGCCGGCTGCATCCTGGCCGCATCGATGCTGTACTTCACCGTGCTGCAGCATCGTCCGGTGATCCACGAACTGCTCATCGGTGCCTTCCTGCTGATGACGGCGCCGGTGGTCGCCATGCTGGTCACTCGCGCATCGGTGTACCGCGACCTGCAATCCGGCAAACGCAGCCCCGGCGGGCCAGGCGAGGTCTACCGCCCACCCGATGAACGCGACGGGCACTGAACACCGGCCTCAAGATCGAAGAGCTTGGAGCAGCGAAACCGCCGGGCAGGCGCGACGCAGTTCACGCCGCCACGGGTCGCTTGCTGCCCCAAGCGGCTCCAGCAGGGCAAACAGCATTGACCGGGCTGCCGAATACCAGCTATATAAGCTGTCTGACCGGAAGATACCCGGCGAAGAAGAAGCCATGCAGTACGCTCCTCTTGCCTCACTTCGGCATCGCCTGATTTTTGGCGGCCCGGTGCCATTCAACATCCGCAACATGGACCAAACCTTGTTGCTGGCGCGAGGGCAGATGCTGAGGGATGAAGACCAGCTGCAGGCTTTGCTCGATCGCGGTGCGGTCGTCGACACCGATGAAGCAAAGGGGCCACGGGCCGAAGTGCATGAAAGCCCGCCCGAAGGGCTGCCGGCGCTGTGGAGCAAGTACCTGGCCCGGATGGGGCGTACCTTGCGCCATCCTGACCCGGCCGCATTCGCCGAAGCACTCGACGAGGTGGCGCAGCCCCTGCTGGCCCTGATCGAACGAGACCCCGACCTGGCGATCTTCCAGCTCGTCCGGCCGGACCCGGGCAAGGAAATCTCCTACGGCGTAGCGCACTCCGTTCATTCCGCCGTTGCAACCAACCTGGTGGCCCGGCGACTGGGCTGGGACGCGGCAAACGCCGAGCTCGTATTCAAGGCGGCGCTGACCATGAACATCGCCATGCTTGAACTGCAGGCTCAATTGGCCAACCAGGTGACACCGCTGACGCCATTGCAGCGCGAAGCCATTCGGCAGCATCCCCTTGGCGCGGTGGAGATCTTGCGGTCCGTCGGTGTGAATGATGCCGTTTGGCTGGCCACTGTCGCCCAGCATCACGAGGTGCCCGGGGGTGGTGGGTATCCCCACGGCCGCGAAGACGTGGGCGAACTGGCCTGCATGCTGCGCTATGCCGACATCTATACCGCCAAACTCAGTCCGCGTGCCAGCCGCGGCGCGCTGCCTGCCAACCGGGCAGGACGCGAGATTTTCCTTCAGGGCGACCGGGCCCCGCTGGCTGCTGCGATGGTCAAGGAGTTCGGCATCTTCCCTCCCGGATGCTTTGTCGCTCTGCATTGTGGCGAGCTCGGGGTCGTCATCCGACGAGGATCGACGGCCAACACGCCAGTCGTCGCAGCCCTCGTCGCCCGCAACGGCGACGCGATGCTCGAACCAGTGCGCCGCGCCACCGATGTGGAGGAATACGCCATCGTCAAGGTGGTCAGCGAGAGCAGCCTGCGCGTTCGCATTTCGCCCGACCGGCTGGCCGCGATGGCGGCGCGATGAGCGCCCCGTCTGGGGAACGCCAATTGCTCACACGGTCGGCTGCCTTCGCGCTTTGAAGGCCTGCCCCTCCTGCACCTGTCATCAGTGGAGAACAGCCATGGCGAGCAAGAACACGATTTGCATCTGGTACGACGGCACTGCGGCGGATGCCGCGCAGTTCTACGCCGAGACGTTTCCGAACAGCTCGGTCGGAACGATCCATCGCGCCCCGGGGGACTATCCGAGCGGCCAGGAGGGCGATGTCTTGCTGGTGGAATTCACCGTGATGGGCATTCCCTGTGTGGGTCTGAACGGCGGCCCGGAATTCAAGCACAGCGAGGCCTTCTCGTTCATGGTGGCCACGGACGACCAGGCCGAAACCGACCGCCTGTGGAACGCCATCGTCAGCAACGGCGGCCAGGAAAGCGCCTGCGGCTGGTGCAAGGACAAGTGGGGCCTGTCGTGGCAGATCACGCCGCGCGTCCTCCTGGAGGCGATGGCCGATCCTGATCGGGCGGCAGCCAAGCGCGCGTTCGACGCGATGATGACCATGGGGAAGATCGACATCGCCGCGATCGAAGCGGCTCGACGCGGCTGACGTCAGGAAAAAAAGCCCGGGCTCTGCCCGGGCCTCGATCGCTCATTTGAAACCGCTGCGCGATCAGCGCGGCCCCACCACCCGCAGCGGCGCCCCCACTTCATAGGCACCGGCATCCGGCGCGGCGCCGACAAAGCCGTCGTTGATGCCCGGGATGGCCACACCGGTGTTCTCAGCCGCCGAGCCCGCCTTCAGGCGCAGATCCGGCGCTGCGTAGGTGCTCATCGCGTTGGTTGGCAAGGCCACGGCGTTGTTGAAGACCGCGAGCGAGACCTGCACGGCGTTCTTCTCGGTCGTCAGGCTGCGCAGCTGCGCCAGGCTGCTGAACGCCGTGCTGCCGAAGCGGCCGGTGAAGCTGCCCGTCGTTGAGCCGATCGCATCGTGGTTCATGTTCGCGTTCGACGACACAAGGTCCGCGATCTGCAGCACCCTGCCGGAGCCATTGCTGTAGCCGCCGTAGGTTCCGCCGGGACCACCGATGAACAGGTTGTTGCGGCTATAGAGGCGGTTGACCGGGACGCCGGCGTAGATGCCGATCGCGTCCCCGCCCTTGACCACGGTGTTGTGCAGCAGCACATCCCCGTAGCTGCCGCGGTACAGCTTGAACGACACATGGGCGATGTTGTAAAGCACGTTGCGCACGAAGTAGGTCGGCCCGCCGAGGCTGGGTTGCGACGACAGCCCGACGAACGCGTTGGTGATGCGGTTGCGCATCACGCGGCAGTTGTGGAAGCAGAAGTCGGCCTCCACGGCATCGTCGGCGGCGACCGAGAGGTCGTTGTTCAGGATGTCGATGCTGAACTGGTCCACGGCCTCGTCGTCTTCCATCAGCGAGATGTTGTCCCGAAAGCCGCTGACCTTGTTGTTCATCACCACGTGGCCCGGGCCGGTGAACTGGATGCCCTCGCCCACGTTGTCGCCGTTGACCCCCAGAGAGGCCTCGGCCCACGGGGTGGTGCCGATCACCACGTTGTCCGCAATGTAGGCGTTTTCAGCGCGGAGGTAGGCGACCACCGTGCTGCCGCCACGCACGCTGGCCACCGACTTGATCGTGCTGCGCGTCAGCGCGAAATGCTTGGTGCTGTCGAAACGGACCGTGCCATTGACCTGCACGGCATCGAGCATCACATGCTGGCGGCCGTTGAAGAACAGCTCGCCGTTGAACACCGTGCCCGGCACGCCCCGGATGACGATGGGCTTGCCGGCCGCGCCATCCTTGGTCATCGTGAAGCCGGCATAGGTGCCCACAGCGAGCTGGATGACGTCGCCGGGCACCGCGGACGCGAGCACGCCGGAGAGCGTGGCAGGTGTTGCGGACTTGACCGGAGCGTTCGCCATCGGCTTGGGAACGGCGCGCGTGGTCGCCGTGATGGTGCGCGTGGTGCTGCCACCATCGGGATCGACCAGGGACAGCTCGATGTCATAGGTGGTGGCGGGTTGCAGGTCGAACACGCTGCCCGAGTGGCGCGTGGCCCAGGAGAAGCCCGACGTGCTGCCGGCCTGCACGCGTTGCAACGGCATGCCGGCGCGCCAGGCGCTGCTGCCGCGCGCGCGGTACCGCACCTTGACGACCGCATTCGCGTTGGCGTCCCCGGTGAAGGCCCATTCGACCGTCAGGTTCTCCATGGTGGGATACGGCGTCGTGATCGTGCCAGGCACGCTGGCGTCGGCCGGGTTGCCGGCCGATGGCGCGGGCGCAGGTGCGGGAGCAGGGGCTGGCGCCGGTGCGGGTGCCGGCTCAGGGGCCGGTGCAGGCGCCGAGGTCGGCGTCGTCACCGACACGCTGTTCGACGGCCAGCTCACATTGCCGGCCTTGTCGTAGGCCCGCACCCGGAAGTTGTAGAGACGCCCGCCGACGAGCGAGGTCGTCGTGTAGCTGGTGCTCTTGTTCGGGTTGAGCTCCAGGTAGTTCGTGCAGGCCGAGGTCTCGCAACGCTCGATCTTGTAGCTCTCGACGCCGACGTTGTCGGTGCTGCCGGTCCACGAGAGTGACGCCTGCGTGGGGGACAGCACCTTCACGGTCAGTGCGGTGGGGGTGCTGGGCGCCTGGGTATCGGCCGCCAGCGAGGCATCGCTCACATTGCGCGTGGCGACGAAGGGGGCAGACGACGTCGCCTTGCCATCGTCCGCGATGGCGGCGACGCTGTAGGTGTACGTCAAGCCGGCGGTCAGGCCGGTGTCGGAGAAGCTGGTGCCATCGACCTCGGCAATCCGGGTGGCCGGCGTGCAGCCGGACGTCTCGCAACGCGACACCACATAGCGGACTGCACCGCTCATGGCCGTCCATGCCACATCGATGCGGGTGTCGGTCACGGCCGATGCGCTGAGGATCCTGGGTGCGGTGGCGGCGTCTTCGGAGGCCGTCGGTGCAGGGGCCGGCGACGCGGCCGGGCCCGGTGAAGGCGCGGCGGTATCGACCGTCGTCGACTCCGCGGCCGCGTCCGAGTTGCCCCCGCCGCAGGCCGTCAGCGCGACCAGGGCGCTCATCACGGCCAGTCGGCCCAGAAGTTCCTTGCGATGTGCCACTTGCATCCAACCCCCATGAAATTTCGGAGGTCGGATTTGACAGTGACCCCTTGGGCGTGGCGGTAAGCTTTTGCAAGAGACGAATTTGAAGAGCTCGGCCGGGTGAGACGTGATGCACGCTGCCGAATGCCCCGACGACGGCCGGAAACGACCGGTTCATGCGGGCGGGGTGAGTGACAGACCGGCCATGGTGTGCGCCCTTCATTCCATGCGGCCAGCACCTTTTCGTTACGAACGAAGCGCAGGCCCGGACGTGTCTCCGCTCGCTCCACTCCAACGCCGCAGATGCGCCGCCAGGTTTTGCACCGTGGGTTCCAACAAGAACTCCGTTGCATCCGAAAACAGGGAATTCCGGGATGCGGCGGGCAGAAACTGGTTCGCAGCGCGCGTGAACAGCAGCATCATCTGCAGCGAATCCAGTCCGATTTCGAGAAGCGACCGATCTGGCGGAGGGGATGGGCGGCGACCTCCGGAGAGATCGACGACCATGGCGGCGAGCACCCCTTCCATGTCGTCTGCGATCGGTTCATCCACGCCTTCCCCGGCAGGGGACGAGCGATCCATTGGCAAACGGCTTTTGTCGATCTTGCCATTGACATTCAATGGCATCTCGTCAAGCGCGACGACGCGGGACGGCATCATGTAGACAGGCAGGCGCCTCGCCAGGGCTGCGCGCAGCTCGTCCTCGCCCCTGTCCTCGCGCCAGACCACGAATGCGGTGAGCCTTGTCCCGCTTTCTGAATGCTCCGGCATCACCGCGCAAGAACGGCAGCATCCGCTGGCCTCGATCGCTGCCTCGATCTCGCCCGTTTCGACCCGATGGCCGCGGACTTTGACTTGCCCATCCAGTCGCCCGAGATAATCGAAGTTTCCGTTTGGCAGGCGAAGTGCCCGATCTCCGGTGCGGTACATCCGCTCGCCCTTTCGGAAAGGATGCGTTTGAAAGCGCCTGTCTTCTTCCGGGCGGGCAAGATAGCCACGCGCCAGGCACGCCCCGGAAAGGTACACCTCGCCGACCTGCCCATTCGGCACAGGCTGCAGATGTTCATCAAGCAACAGCACTTCGGTGTTGGCGATGGGCCGGCCAATCGGCACGAAGGGGGCCACATCGCATTCGGCTTGATAGCGATGAACCACGCATCCGACGGTCGCTTCAGTGGGCCCGTATTCGTTGAATATCTCCGCCACGCCCGCGGACTGCTCCGTGATCTCTTTGGCCGGATGCGTCGGCAAGGCTTCTCCGCTGGCAATGTATTTGCGGATGCCGCAACCCTTCACCCCGGCCTCTGCGAAAAGCCGCAGATGCGATGGTGTGAGCTTGACGGCATTGATCGCCGGATCTTTGAGCACCGCGTGAATCGCCAACAGCGGATCGCCTTGCGGAAACACGCGGATTTCACCTCCCGTGACCAACGGCACGAAGATCGCCGTCAATGTCAGATCGAAGGACAGCGACGTGAAAAAAGGAAAGACGACCGGCGTGCTCATGCCCGTCAAATAGGCGTTCCTTGCCCAAAGAACATAGTTGAGCAAGCTGCGCTGTTCGACCACCACACCTTTCGGCCGCCCCGTCGAACCCGAGGTATAGAGAACGTAGGCGGTGGAAGTCGGCGACAGATCGGGTGCCGCGACGAATGAATCAGGACCGGCGCATTGCAGCTCGGAAAAATGAATGCGGGGGAAGGACTCTGCCCACATGGCATACCGATCTTCCACCATGACGCACGCCGGCCGGCAATCGTTCAACACGAATCGAATGCGCTCTTCCGGCCACTCGGTGTCGATGGGGATGAACGCGGCTCCTGCTCGCAAGATCGCCAACATGCCGGCGATCGTTTCCACCGACCTGTCGGCCATGATCGCCACGTTCGCGCCCGGCAGCACCCCTCGTCCACGCAACTGCCCGGCATATCGATGAACCAGCCGGTCCAGTTCTGCGTAGCTCAAGCTGCGAGCCGAGTCACTGATGGCCGCCTGCTCAGGCGTCCGCTCGACCTGCTCCGCAAAAAGCCCGTGAACCGTGACATCGCAGGGCAAATCCATCGAAGGGCCGTCTTCCGGTACAGGGTCGACGGTCATTCGGCGCGTGCCGCTTGCCGAATACCTGCCGGCCTCCAGGTCTGCACACAGGCGATCGAGCGCCTGGGCCAGGCGACCGTCACTCCCTGTGGCGGCCGGACACGATGCAGCGATTTCGACGCCATGGTCGTGCTGCAAGGTGATGATCGTCACCGCCGAACCAGGTGCATCAAAGGGCAGCAGTGAAGCGGAATCGGGCATGAATCCTTCCGCAGAGAAGGCCTGAAGTGACACATGATCGATGTGGGACAGCGTCCCTGAGAAAAGATAGCGATCGGTGCGCACCTGCCTCTCATGTGCCCACCGATGGAAACCATTCAACACAGGAAGAGGCACCCAGGGGAAGACCCGGTCCACGCCGGAAGTCATGCGCTCATCGTGACGGGCAAACGCATCGAGCGTCCACCCGTAGAAGTCACGCCAGCTGGCCCTGGCCGGCGCATCGAAGAAGAACGCGTTGCTGAGATTGCCTGTGGAACGCAAGGTGGAATTCACCTGCCGCAGGTTGACCGGTGTCATCAGGCGCGTGGTGTCATTCGGCCGCAGGCGCGCAGCGAGGTGCGACCATGAAGACGCCACCCTGGCACCGACGGCCGACACCTTCCCGGGCACGGTCCTTGTTTCCCAGACGAATCCGGATTTCCCTTTGGAGGGTGGCCCCAATGGCGATATTTTGTCGGGCTTGAACCAGGGCCTGCGCTCGGGATGATTGAACTTCAGCAGGTGCTCCCGGGTGGATTGTTGATGGTTGCTCCCGAGAAGCGGGTCACCGCGCAGCGCACGGAATGTTTCTTCGGCGAAGAAGATCAACCCACCAGCATCCATCAAGGCATGCGAACAACGGAAGATGAGCCCTGCTCCCTCCCACCACAACATCTCCACCGGGGGCCTGTCATCGAAAGTGAAAGATTCGCGAAAGACAGGGTGATCGAGGGATGCCACCTCCGATCTGGCCATGTGGCGCAAGCGCGGTGGCTTGCCGCTGTCCACCCACCATGTCCCCTTGGGAATCCATCTGACCCCTGGATTGGCCTCGGCAGCCCGTGCCAGCGCCGCCTCCAAGGCGGTGCGCGAAGGCAAGGTGTCTGAGGCGATCCGCAACTGCACCGCGCAAGGTGGAAAACCCCGTGTGGCCGACAAATAGAGCCATTCGAACGGCGAAATTTTCCGGCAACGGCGTAACTGGTGCATTTTTTCAGCGAGTTGGCAGTGCCCTCTAGAGGCGCACAAGAGTTGAAAAGCGCGGGGCGCCCCAGGGAGGACGCCGCGCGTTGATTCAGGACGGAATGGGTAAAATTCGTCCCCGGATCGCCCGCCCTGTTTTGCGCTGACGAAGGCGGCGTTGCCGAGTCAAATGATCTCTCCACACAGGCCACATGGAAACATCGAATTCTCCCGCCAATCCGTTTTTCCATGTGGCTGGTTTCCGCATGACGCGCATTTGGCATTGTTTTGGCAATTACATGCACCGGGTCGATATCGACACGGTTCTGGCCATGCTGTCGGCATCCCGCACCAATGTCTTGCCCATCAATACGCATCGGCTCGACGGCGAGACTGGGAGAAAGGGATTGCTCATCGGATTCGGCGGCGTGCAATTCGATCAACTGGCCGAGCGGATCAGCATGGACGACATGGTCGTCATGCTCAACATCAACCACCAAACCAGCGCTCGAGCCGCCGTTGAAAAAACCACGCTGGCCCATGCGCTGACCGGTGAGCGGGTCGTCAAGCTCGAAGTATTGAATACCGACTTGCGCACATCGAACAATGCGGAATTGATCGAAGCCGTCAGGCACTTGAGGAAAGCATTGCCGGAATTGATCATCATGCCGCTGCTCCACAATGATTATGCATCTGCCCAAACGCTGGTCGGGCTCGGCTGCCCGCTGCTGCGCGTCATGGGCAGCGGCATCGGCGACGGCCAAGGCATCATCGATGCACACGAGTTCGAGCGCATCTGTACGCTGCCCGTGCCGGTCGTGCTCGACGGCGGCGTGCGGGACGCAGCGGACTACGAACAGGCGCATCGCCTGGGCGCCGCGGGTTGCCTGGTCAACAGCGCCTTGTTCGTGGACGGCGGCCCTTCACCTGAGCACAGGTTGGCCGAATTCATGTCTGCATCGAAAAGATTCTTGTCGTGATCCCTTCAGGAAAATCCAGATTTTCCCCGCCGATTCCCAAACCGCGTGAACATCCGCCCAACGCCTGGCAAATCTTCCAGGCCTTGCGTCGCAATGTGCTGGAGATCTGGTCAGTCGAGGATTTTGAGTTTCCCATCCAGATCCGCAAGACCGTCGTCGACAGGCGCATGCTCATCAACGACCCGGCGGGCATTCGCCATGTCTTTCTCGACAACGCCAGGAATTATCAAAAGAATGAATTGCAGCTGAGGCTGCTGCGTCCCGCGCTGGGCGCCGGCGTGATGACCTCCAATGGAGATGATTGGCGCCGCCAGCGCCGCGTCCTGGCACCCCTGTTCTCACCGCAAAGCGTCCGGGAGTTCACGGCAGCCAAGGTGCGCGTGGCAGAACGCACCGTCGAACGATTGAGGCACCGTGCGGACCATGAGGTCATCGATGTGTCAGTGACACTGGGTCAACTGACGCTCGACATGCTGGAACACACCTTGTTCAGCCAAGGGCTCGGCCGATCCGCCAGTCAATTGCAACATGCGATCACGCGGTATTTCGATACCCTGGGGCGACTGGATCCCTTCGATATCTTGGGGCTGCCTGATTTTCTGCCTCGCCTGAATCACCTGCGCGGCCGCGCCAGCATCAAGCTGATGGGGCGCCTGGTCGATGAGATTCTCGCGAGCCGGCGCGGCCTGCTGGCGTCCGGGACGGAGCCGCCCAAGGACATCCTCACGCTGCTCCTGAACGCCCAAGACCCTGAAACAGGTCAATTCATCAGCGAAGCGGAGTTGCGCGACAACATCTTGACCTTCATCGGCGCAGGCCATGAAACCACCGCCAACGCATTGACCTGGACGCTCTATCTGCTGTCGCAGGTTCCCGATTGGCGAGCGCGCGTCGAAGAAGAAATCGATGGCTGTTTCGACCCGAACGATGTGCTTGCCGCCCTGCCCCTGACGAAAGCGGTGCTCGAAGAGAGCATGCGGCTCTATCCGCCCGTTTCCATGTTCAGCCGTGTTGCGCTGCAAGACGATGTGGTTGTGGGCACGGCGATTCATTCCGGCACGATCGTCACGGTGTCGCCCTATGTGTTGCATCGCCATCGCACGCTGTGGCGCGATCCTGATGTGTTTGATCCTGAACGCTTTCTGGGAGGCCATCGCGATGCAATCGATCGGTTCGCCTATCTGCCTTTTGGTGCCGGCCACAGGGTGTGCATCGGCATGGGCTTCGCCATGGCTGAAATGCTGCTGGCGCTGGGCCATTTGTTGCGAGAATTCCGCTTCGATCTGGTGGAGGGGCACCCCGTCACACCGGAAGTGCGGGTGACCATGCGCCCTGCGAACGGCATGAAAATGCATGTCAGAAGGCGCAGATGAACATCGGGCATGGTTCAGCCCCGCTCCAATTGCGTTGCAAGCGCATACGTTCGCCTTCGCAATGCTTCGATCACGGCCTTGTCGTTTCCCAGTGAGGACAGTTCGTCAGGAGACAAGGTCGGGCCAATGGCGACCGGCAAGCTCGTCCCCATGCGCGCCTTCACCTCGTGAAAGATCAAGGCCAGGCGAAGTGCGCGGCTGATGTGGCTGGCCATCTGGAACAAGCGGCCATTCTGTCCCGAGAAAAACACAGGCAACACGCTCGCCTTCGACCGGCGAACCAGCTGCGCCGTGAAGGTGCCCCAAGGCGGATCCATGGCCTGCTTGCGCCCCCATCGATCAGGCGACGTCGAAATCAGCCCGGCCGGGAAGATGATCAGGCAGTGACCGCGCTGAAGGTGTGCCAGCGCCCTGCGGCGTGTTGCCACATTGAACTTCTTCGCCTCGGGCCTGTCCGACAAATCGATCGGAAGAAGATGCGGTTGAACCTCGGGGGCTTGCATCATGACGGCGCTGGCCAGAATCATGAAATCATCCCGGAACTGTTCCACGAGATACGAGATCGCCAAGCCATCCAATACGCCGTAAGGATGATTGGCGATCACGACCAGCGGCCCCGTCCTGGGCGCTTTCTCCAGGGCAGCAGGATCGAATTGCACATCGAGTTGCAGATGCCTCATGGAAGCCGCCCAGAAGCTCTCATTCAAGCGGGGAGCCTGTTGATTTTGACGATAGAGGCGTTCCAGGTGCAGGCATCCGCTGGCGATTTCCACTGCACGAATCAAGCACCGCTTGAGCGGCGCATTGACTTGGGCCGCATAAGACAACCTGGTCTTGCCGACGGATTGATTCATCTTGGTTGGTGGGGCGGACAAGGGCTCAGACAACTCGGCAGGCAGGCGTTCCGCCCGCCGCGTTGATTGCCGCTCATTGTGGCGCTGAACGGATCCACGCCAACTTCGTGCTCGCTGAGCCCCGCGTCGCCTGCGATCCACGCCAGGCAAGCGCATCACCGGCCATCGCAGGGGACTGGCCTCCAGCGCGCGGGAACGGCGTGCCTACCGTGGTTTCCCTTGGGTGCGCATCGCTGGCGCAAGAAGCGGTACCGCGAGCAAGGCGCAGCCAGCGGCCGCGAGCCAGACGAGCGGCCAGCCTTGCATCGTGAGCAATCGCGGAATGGCAAGCGGCGAGATGAAGCAGGCCATGAACACGACGGTGTTGGCCATGCCCAGCGCCGTTCCGGCGCGTGCAGCGCCCGACAGCGTGGCCAGTTCGGTGTACGCCACACCGTGCCATGCCGAGACGCACACGCCACTGACCAGCAGCAGGCCGATCAGCACAACGTGCGAGAGGGGTGAACCGGCGTGTGCGCCCTCACACAGCACGGCCGCAGCACTCAGCGACGCGAACAGCAGCACGGTCAAGACGCTGCATGTGCGCAGGTACGCCGGCCGGTTTTTCCGTCGGTCCGTCCAGCGGCCGCTCCACACGCGCATCACCATCGCGCCGACCTGCACGATCATCATCACCACGCTGAGCGTCCCCAGGCCGATGCCCCCGAAGTCATGCAGAAACACCGTGCCGAACGACAGCACGGCGAACTGCGGCGCGCACAGCATGCCGATGCCCCCGACCAGCCGCCACACGCGGACATCACGCAGGGGACCGCCAGGTTGGGTGGAATGCACGTGTGAGATCACCGGCGCGCTCGCGGCTGCGGGCGGTTCGTGCACCCAGGCCATCACCAGCAGTGCACCCAGCAGGCACAAGACGGCCAGCAGACCGTACATCGCCCCGAACCCCAAGTGCAGTGCGGCGGCAGGAAGCAGCAAGGCGCCGACGCCACCGCCCAGCGGCACCGCTGTCTGCCGAATGCTCATGGCCAGGCCACGTTCGCCGTCGGAGAACCAACGCATCACGGCGCGGCCACTGGCGCCGTTGACGCTGGCACCGAACACACCCACGAACAGCAAGCCCGTTCCCAGCCAGCCGAGCCCAGGCACATGGCCGAGCGTGGGGGCCGCCCAGAGCGCCATGCCGATCAGCGCGGCCGCCGTTGCCCCGAGCCCCAGCAGCAGCACCGGCCGGTCGCCCCACCGGTCGGCCAGCAGCCCCCATGGCAATTCACTGACGGCAATGCCAAGGCCCATGAGGCCCAGCACCAGGCCGAGCGTGTCGTTGTCGAGCTGGTAGCCCGAACGCATGAGCACCGCGGTCATCGGGATGCCGCTGAAGGCGGTGGCAAAAGCCGCGTTGGCGCTCACGCCGGCAGCAAGGACTTTCCAACGGTGTCGGGGCGATGGGAGAGCGTCAACAGGTGTCATGCCAGAGAGTCTCGGCGAAAGCCATGATCCTGAAAATCGGAAAATATTTGACAGACAATCCCGAAAAACAGGATGAACCCGATGGCCAACGTGATGTTCGATCTCGAAGCACTGCGCAGTTTTTCAACCGGCATGGCATTGGGCAGCTATGCTCGCGCGGCCGACAAGCTGGGGCGCTCCACCTCGGCGGTGAGCGCCCAGCTCAAGAAGCTTGAAGCGCAGGCCGGCACGCCGCTCCTTCGCAAGGCGGGACGCGGCCTGGAGTTGACCGAAGCAGGCGAGACCATGCTGGCGTATGCCCATCGCCTCCTGGAGATCAACGATGAAGCCGCTGCCGCGATGCGGGGCGTCCATCTGGCGGGCTGGGTGCGCCTCGGGCTGCAGGAGGATCTGGGCGAGTGCGTGCTGCCCGGGGTGCTCGGCCGGTTTGCCCGGGCGCATCCCAATGTGCGCATCGAGGCCTGCGTCGCACGCAGCGCCGAATTGCGGGAGCGCCTGGAGCTCGGCGAGCTGGACCTCGCGATGATCTGGGAAACGGAGAGCAGGCCTTCGCTTGCGCACGGCGAACGCCTCGCCCGGTTGCCGCTGCAATGGATCGGACCCGCGGCCATCGAAGCCCTCGACACGCCGTGGTGGGCGCAGCAACAGCGCGGAGGTGGCCCGCGCAAGGCCAGGCAGCCCTTGCCCCTGGTGCTGCTCGATGCGCCCTGCCCGCTGCGCGACGTCGTCACCACGACGCTCGACCGGGCAGGCATTGCCTGGCGGCATGCATTCACGAGTGCCAGCCTGGCCGCACTCTGGGCCGCGGCATCGGCTGGCCTGGGTCTTTCAGTGCGAACGCCGTTCGGCTTGCCGCCCCACGTGCGCGTGCTCGAACGCACCGGCACCCGGTTGCCGGCATTGCCATCGCTCGCATTGGCCATGTACCGTGCACAGGCACAACCGGAGCCGGCGGTTGCTCGATTGGCAGAACTGCTGAAGGAAGCCGCCGAAGTCGGCTTGCGCGACGCGCAAGCGTCGACATTGCCGACATTCAGAGCCCAGCCACTGCACGTCTGATTCGGGTCGTGCCGTCGCTAAGCCTCGGTCGCCAGATGCTCGGACTCGATCTGCGGCCTCGCCCAGGTGAGCAACACCTCCGCCAATTCCCGCGGCTCGATCGGCTTGCTCACGTGGGCGTTCATGCCCGCAGCGAGACACGCCTGCTTGTCCTCGTCCATCGCGGCAGCCGTCATGGCGATGATGGGCAGCCGGGCGCATTGGGGCAGGCCGCGGATGACGCGCGCCGCCTCCACGCCGTCCATGTCAGGCATCTGCATGTCCATCAGCACCAGGGCGAATTGTTCCTTCTTGACCCAGTCCACGGCTTCCACGCCGTTCTGGGCGACAACAACCCGCAGCCCGGCCGACGTCAGGAAAGCCATCGCCACCTGCTGGTTGACGAGGTTGTCTTCGGCAAGGAGCACACGGGCTCCCCGTATGGGCTGCAGCACTTCGGCAAAGTCGAATTTCTTGGCGGCGACGGGTGCGCTTCGCGACGGCTCTCCATGCTGCAGGCTGACGATCGCATCGAACAGCCGTGAGGGTGTCGCCGGCTTGAGCACGACGCAGGCGTTGCTCATGCCCCGCAAGGCCTCTTCGGCGCGCTCGCGCGCGGGCTGTCCCACCATCGCGATCGCCAGCAGCGGCGTGCCGCTGCGTTCGGAGGTGATGCGGCGGGCTTCGTGGATGAACTCCGCGTCGGCGCTTTTGCAATCGACGAGCAGCAGCTCGAACGGCGCCCGTGGGGCCGCGCGCCGCAGCTTGTGGACGGCATCGTCGCGGAACGAAGCGGTGGTCACCTGGAAACGCCAGTTCTGCAGCAATTGCTGCAGCAGCAGGCGCCCGGTGGGCTGTCCGTCGACGATCAGCGTGCGCATGCCCCGGATGTTGAGGAGATCGAGACGCTCGATGTGGCCGCAGGGCAGGCCGAAGCGGGTGGTGAAGGTGAAGGTGCTGCCCTGCCCCGGTTCGCTCGCGACCGAGATGTCGCCCCCCATGAGGTTGACCAGACGCTTGCAGATGGCCAGGCCGAGCCCCGTGCCTCCGTACTTGCGGGTGATCGACGCATCGGCCTGCGTGAACGATTCGAACAGACGGCCTGCCTGCTGTGGCGTCAGGCCGATGCCGGTGTCCTGGACGCAAAAACGCAGCACCGTGTGCGTATCGTCCCGCGATTCGACCTCGGCCCGGATCACGATCTCGCCCTTGGCGGTGAATTTGATCGCGTTGCCGACCAGGTTGTTGAGCACCTGGGCCAGGCGCAGCGCATCACCGACGAGGCGCTGGGGGATGTCCTTGTCGATCTCGTAAAAGAGGTCCAGACCGGCTTCTTCCGCGCGGATGGAAAACAGGTTGCCGACGTTTTCGATCGTCTCTTCCGGGCTGAATTCTTCTTGCTCGAGCGAAATCTTTCCCGCCTCGATCTTCGAATAGTCGAGGATGTCGTTGAGCAGCGAAAGCATGGCTTTGGAGGATGTCTGCACCTTCGACAGGTAATCGCGCTGCTGCTCGGTGAGCTGCATGCCGAGCACCAACTGGGTCAAGCCGATGATGGCATTCATCGGGGTTCGTATTTCATGGCTCATGCTCGCCAGGAACAGGCTCTTGGCTCTGTTGGCCGCCTGGGCCTCATCTCGCGCGGCGGCCAGCGCCACGCTGTTGCGATGCTCGTTTTCATGCACGCGCACGAGGCGCGCATACAGCATGCTGTTTTCGAGCAGCAATTCCAGCAGCACCACGCTGCATGCCACCAATCCGTAGATCCGTCCGGCATAAAAGCCCAGGTCAAAGCGCCCCCCGTTGAGCACGGCCGACAGCGCGATGTCGAACAGCCAGGCACACATCACCACCATGAGCCACAGGTCGAGCACGGCCTGAGGACGTGTCCGCCACAAGGCCAGCAGCGCCACGAGGCTGCAGGCCCACACGCTGCTCACGGTGATCAGCATGGCAGGCGTGTATCGGTTTCCCTGCATGATGGGCGGCAGCATCCAGGCCCCGACCGTTGCGATGGCCACGAGCGCCGCGGCCAGCAGAACAGCACCGGCCGACATGGCCACCACGGCGATGCGTTCCCCATTCAGCGATGAGGCCGCAGCGGGCTTGCGCCTGAGCACGGCGTAGGCCACCACGAAGAGCGGGAAACCGGCGTGCCAGAACATGTAGATCCATGCCGTGCTCTGCGGTCCGGCCCCCAAGAGGCCGGAGGTGCTGAACAGGCCTGGAAAGGTGAGCGCGTGGCCCACCGTCATCACGGAAGTGAAGAGGTAACCGCTGGCCAGTGTCAGCAAGGCCCGGGAGTGCAGGATGCGGTATTGGCCGAACAACAGCGCCGCGGTGATGGCGTCGTTGACGACCAGTGCTGTCTCATAAATCGGGATGAAGGCCGGGACGGGCGGAAGCTTGACCGTGGCGAACGGCGCAAGCACCCCGAAAAGTGCGACAGACACGGCGAGCACCGCGAGCGCCCTGCGCTTTTCGGCCTGGCCCGGGCGTTCGTTGAGCAAGAACGCGGGATCGTCGACTGGGGCTGCGTCCCCGGGCAAGAGGTCTGCCATCCGATCCTCCACGATCTGTTGGCGAGATCATCGGACAACTCGGGGCCACTTGCAATTGAATGAAGTCGCATGCATGCGACAGGTTTCGGCCGGCTCCCAACGTCATGCCGGGCGAACGTTGGCATCCCATGGCTGCAGTGGACCCCGGCCTTCGCCGGGGTGACGTTTTTTTTGGGGCGACTGCTGGCGCTAACCTGGTCCCCTACTCGTCATACCGGCGAACGCCGGTACCCACTGGCCGCAGTGAGCCCTGGCCTGCGCCGGGGTGACATTCTGGGACGCATGACAACGCCCCCCGACATGATCGGCTTCAGAAGGTCTCCCAGGCGTCCGAATGGGGGTTCGCAGGCGCGGCCGCCGCCGGCACACCGGGCCCGGTCTTCGCCACAGCGTCCGGCGAGGCCGGCAGCTGGGCGGATGGTTTGGAGTGCTGCACGGCTGCGTGAACGACGTGGGCCGCATCGACTGCCTGCGCCATGTTCAGCTTGAAGAGCTTGACCGCCTCCACGAGCTTGGCGGCCTGCTGGTTGAGGCTGTCGGCT
>Ga0207679_10000109_pt1 | contig 67430 bp, 55 predicted proteins | sample KBSC73metaG_FD_184320 | JGI IMG/M metagenome (GOLD analysis project Ga0207679, IMG submission 184320) | Corn rhizosphere microbial communities from Kellogg Biological Station, Michigan, USA - KBS C7-3 metaG (SPAdes) (version 2) | ecosystem: Host-associated > Plants > Roots > Rhizosphere > Soil ...
ACGCTCCAAAGCCGGAGTGAGGGCACACCGAGCCTAAGCGAGGTGCCGAGTGGTGGGGCACAGACCTTTTGGTTACTTTTGGCTGGGCCGGCATCCCGGGCGTTTGCCAAAAGTGACCCGCTGTAAGAGCGGAACCATAGGTGGCCGTTACCGCAGCAACGGATATGCCCCCAAACCTCCAACCCACCCACCAAGAGAACACCACCCCAAGGGAACTTTGCCAACAAATAACCACCTGAATCCGGTACGCTCACCTTTTTATTCAAGGAGTTACTCCCATGGCCAAAGCCACCGCCCGTCACATCCTGGTTGCCACTGAAGACAAGTGCAACGAACTCAAGGCCCAAATCGAAGGCGGCGCCGATTTCGCAGAAATCGCCAAAGCCAACTCCACCTGCCCGTCCAGCCGCCAAGGCGGCGACCTGGGTTCGTTCGGTCCAGGCCAGATGGTCAAGGAATTCGACACCGTCGTGTTCAGCGCCCCGGTCAACACCGTGCAAGGCCCGGTGAAAACCCAGTTCGGTTATCACCTGCTGGAAGTGACCAGCCGTCAGGACTGATCCCGTCCGCGCTGATGCTTGAAACAACGGCCCGCCTTTTTGGTGGGCCGTTGTGCATGGGATGACTGGCGATGCCCTGGCCGTTAGCGTACAAATCCCTATTCTTCTTCACCCGGCGCTCAAGGCTGATAATGCGACTGGCTTTTTCGACTCTGTTTGGTTCCGCCCTGGCCCTGCTGCTGGCCAGCACGGCCGTGATCGCGGCCCCGCAAACCTACCTGACGGTGTACGGCGAACCGGCCAAGTACGCTGCCGGCTTCACCCATTTCGACTACGCCAACCCCAACGCGCCCAAGGGCGGCAGCCTGCGGCGCTCGGCGATCGAGATCGGGCGTTTCGACCATGTGCTGCCCTATATCGACAAAGGTATCGGCGTGTCCCAGGTCGACGGCTGGCTGTATTCGCCCCTGGCCCTGCGCTCCCTCGACGAGCCCTACACGGTCTATGGCCTGGTGGCCGAAAAGATGGAACGGGCCGACGACGGCCTGTCGTTGCGTTTCTACCTCAACCCCAAGGCGCGATTTGCCGATGGCAAGCCGATCACCGCCGAAGACGTGCGCTACAGCTTCGATTTGCTGATGACCCAGGGCAGCCTGCGCTTTCGTACCCTGTTCGCAGACGTGAAACATGTCGAAGTCGAAGGCGAGCGCCAGGTGCGTTTCGATTTTTCCAGCAATGAAAACCGCACCCTGCCCCTGGATATCGCCACCCTGCCGGTGTTCCCCGAGCACTGGTGGAAGACCCGCGACTTCGCCAATGGCGGCGGCTACGAAGCGCCACTGGGCAGCGGCCCGTACAAGGTCGGCAAGATCGACTCGGGCAGCACCATTACCTTTACCCGTAACCCAGACTGGTGGGGCAAGGACCTGCCCGTCAGCCGCGGCCTGTACAACTTCGATCACCTGAGCCTGGAATACTTCGGCGACACCGAAGTCGCGCGCCAGGTATTGCGCGGCGGCGCCTATGACTTCAACCGCGAATTCTCCGCCACCGGTTACTCCATCGGCTACAACGGCCCGGCCCTGGATGACGGGCGCCTGCAACGTGCACACCTGGCCAAGGAAATGCCGCAACCGGCCCAGGGCTATGTGTTCAACGTGCAGAAACCGATGTTCAAGGACCGCCGCGTGCGCCAGGCCCTGGCGATGCTCTGGGATTTCGAATGGGCCAACCGGCAGATGATGCGCAACCTGTACATCCGCCAGCAGAGCTACTTTTCCAATAGCCCGCTGGCCGCCAGCCAGTTGCCCACCCAGGAAGAACTGAAAATCCTCGAACCGCTGCGCGGCCAGGTGCCCGACGAAGTGTTCACCCAGGTGTTCAAGGCGCCGGTCACCGACGGCAGCGGCATGATCCGCGACAAGCAGCTGCAAGCCCTGGCCCTGTTGGAAGAGGCCGGCTGGAAGCCTGAAGGCGACAAATTGGTCAACGCCGAAGGCGAGCCGCTGGAGTTCACCTTCCTCAATGCCCAGGCCGGCCTGGAACGCCTGTTGCTGCCCTACAAGCGCAACCTGGCGCAGATCGGCATTACCCTGAATATCCGCCGCATCGACTCCTCGCAGTACGTCAACCGCCTGATGACCCGCGACTACGACATGATCGTCACCGGTTTCCCGGTCACCACCTCGCCGGGGATGGAGCTGTACAACTACTTCGGCTCCAGCGCTGCGTTCGACCCGGGCGCGAACAACTACATGGTGCTCAAGGACCCGGCCGTCGACACGCTGATCAAGGGCCTGGTCAAGGCCGACACCCAGGCGCAGATGCTCACGTATGCCCACGCCCTGGACCGCGTGTTGCAATGGAATTACCTGTGGATTCCCAACTACTACCCACCCGGCACCTCTGCCGCGTGGTGGAACCGCTTCGGGCGCCCGGCCATCGAGGCCAAGAACGACGAGGCCTTGGAAACCTGGTGGGAAATCAGCCCCACGCCACTGACGAATGAACAGATGAATGCCGAGCTGAAAAAACGCGGGGGGACGCGCTGATGTTTGCCTATATCGTGCGGCGCCTGCTGCTGATCATCCCAACCCTGGTGATCATCCTGTTGGTGAATTTCGTGATCGTACAGGCGGCGCCCGGTGGCCCGGTGGAACAGGCCATTGCCCACCTGCAAGGCATCGGCGGCGGTGCCGTCGGGGGTTCCTCCGGCGAAGGCCTCAGCAGCGGCTCGCGGGCCAGCCGTGGCCTGGACCCGAAACTGATCAAGGACATCGAGAAACAGTACGGCTTCGACAAGCCGGCCCCGGAACGCCTGTGGTTGATGCTCAAGAGCTACGCCCAGCTGGATTTCGGCAACAGCTTCTTCCGGGGTTCAACGGTGATCGACCTGATCCTGGAAAAGATGCCGGTGACCATCTCCCTCGGCCTATGGGCCACGCTGATCACCTACCTGGTGTCGATCCCCCTGGGCATTCGCAAGGCGGTGCGCCATGGCAGCAACTTCGATGTGTGGAGCAGCACCGCCATCGTCATCGGCTATGCCATGCCGGCGTTCCTGTTTGCCATGTTCCTGATCGTGGTCTTCGCCGGCGGCACGTCGCTGAACTGGTTCCCGGTACGGGGCCTGGTCTCGGAAAACTTCGACGAGCTGAGCACCGTGGGCAAGATCGCCGACTACTTCTGGCACCTGGTATTGCCGGTCACGTCACTGGTGATCGGCGGGTTTGCCACCTTGACCATCCTGACCAAGAACTCGTTTCTCAATGAAATCACACGCCAGTACGTGGTCACCGCCCGTGCCAAGGGCCTGAGCGAACGCCGCGTGCTGTACGGCCATGTGTTTCGCAATGCGATGCTGCTGGTGATCTCCGGGATTCCCCAGGCGTTTATCAGCGTGTTCTTTGCCGGCTCGCTGCTGATCGAGGTGATCTTTTCCCTCGACGGGCTCGGGCGCATGAGCTACGAAGCCGCCGTGTCCCGCGACTATCCGGTGGTGTTCGGTTCGCTGTTCATCTTCACCCTGTTCGGCCTCTTGATAAAACTGATCGGCGACCTCTGCTACACCCTGGTGGACCCGCGTATCGACTTCGCCGCGAGGAACGCCTGATGCTCAACCTGTCTCCCGTGGCCCGTCGACGCTTCGAGCGGTTCAAACAGAACCGGCGCGGCTGGTGGTCGCTGTGGCTGTTCATCGGCCTGTTTATCCTGACCCTGGGCGGCGAGTTGATCGCCAACGACAAGCCCCTGGTGCTCAGCTACAAAAACGAGCTGTATTTCCCGGTGTTCAAACGCTACACCGAGCAGCAGTTCGGTGGCCAACTGCCGTTCCAGGCCGACTACCGCAGCGACTACGTACAGAAGCTGATCAAGCAGGACGGCGGCTGGATGCTGTTCCCGCCGATCCCGTTCAGCGACGACACGCCCAACTACGAGCTGACCCGCCCTGCCCCGAGCCCGCCCTCGGCGGTGAACTGGCTGGGCACCGACGATCAATCGCGCGATGTGCTGGCTCGGGTGATCTTTGGCGCACGGGTGTCGATCCTGTTTGCCCTGGCGCTCACGGCGATCAGCGCGAGCATCGGCATCGCCGCCGGCGCCTTGCAGGGTTACTACGGCGGCTGGGTCGACTTGCTTGGCCAGCGCATCCTCGAAGTCTGGTCCGGGCTGCCGGTGCTGTACCTGCTGATCATCCTGTCGGGCTTTGTCGAACCGAATTTCTGGTGGCTGCTGGGGATCATGGCGCTGTTTTCCTGGCTGGCCCTGGTGGACGTGGTGCGCGCCGAGTTCCTGCGCGGGCGCAACCTGGAGTACGTCAAGGCCGCACGGGCATTGGGCCTGGGCGACGGCAAGATCATCCGCCGGCATATCCTGCCCAACGCGATGACCGCCACCCTGAGCTACCTGCCGTTTATCTTGACCGGGGCGATCTCCACCTTGAGCGCCCTGGACTTCCTCGGCTTCGGCATGCCGGCCGGCAGCGCGTCGCTGGGTGAGTTGATCGCCCAGGGCAAGCAGAACCTGCAAGCGCCGTGGCTCGGCTTGACGGCGTTTTTCACCTTGGCGCTGATCCTGTCGCTGCTGGTCTTTATCGGCGAGGCATTACGTGATGCCTTCGACCCCCGTTCATGAGTGACTGCAGATGAACCTGATCGAAATTCGTGACCTGTGCGTCGCCTTCAGTGGCCAGACCGTGGTGCACAACCTGAGCCTGGACGTGCGCCCCGGCGAGTGCCTGGCGCTGGTGGGCGAGTCGGGCTCGGGCAAGTCGGTGACCGCTCACTCGATCCTGCAACTGTTGCCCGAGGCCGGTACGCAAACCACCGGTTCGGTGAAATATCGCGGCCAGGAACTGATCGGCGCGCCGGCGACCACCCTGCAAAAGCTGCGCGGCAATCGCATCGCGATGATCTTCCAGGAGCCGATGACCTCGCTCAACCCGTTGCACAGCATCGAAAAGCAGATCGGCGAAACCCTGCTGCTGCACAAGGGCCTGGGCGGCAAGGCGGCGCAGGCGCGCATCCTGGAACTGTTGGGCCTGGTGGGCATCCAGAAACCCCAGGAACGCCTCAAGGCGTATCCGCACCAACTGTCCGGCGGCCAGCGCCAACGGGTGATGATCGCCATGGCCCTGGCCTGCGAGCCACAACTGCTGATTGCCGACGAACCCACCACCGCGCTGGACGTCACCGTGCAGCGCAAGATCCTGCTGCTGCTCAAGTCCCTGCAACAACGCCTGGGCATGTCGATGCTGCTGATCAGCCACGACCTCAACCTGGTGCGCAGCATCGCCCAGCGGGTGTGCGTGATGCATGCCGGCGAGATTGTCGAGCAGGCCGCCTGCGAGACCTTGTTCACCGCGCCGCAGCATCCCTACAGCCGCCTGCTGCTGGATGCGGAGCCGACGGGCGACGTGTTGTGCGGCGAGGAGCGCGAGACCGTGTTGCAGGTGGACGACCTGACCGTGCAATTTCCTCTCGGCGGTGGGTTGTTCCAGCGCAAGACCTACCTGCGCGCCGTGGACGGCATCAGCCTCAGCGTGCAGCGCGGCAAGACCCTGGGCATCGTCGGTGAGTCGGGCTCGGGTAAATCCACCCTGGGCCAGGCGATCCTGCGCCTGCTCGACTCCACCGGCAGCATCCGCTTCCAGGGTAAAGCCCTCGACCCGCTCAACCACCACCAGATGCGCCCGTGGCGCAAGCAGATGCAGGTGGTGTTCCAGGACCCCTACGGCAGCCTCAGCCCACGCATGTCGGTGCAGCAGATCATCAGCGAAGGCCTGGAAGTGCATGCACCGTGCAGCCTGGCCGACCGCGAAGCGCAGGTGATCCAGGTGCTCAAGGAGGTCGGCCTCGACCCCGCCAGCCGGCATCGCTACCCACACGAGTTTTCCGGCGGCCAGCGCCAACGTATCGCCATCGCCCGCGCGCTGGTGCTCAAGCCGGCGCTGATACTGCTCGACGAACCCACCTCGGCCCTGGACCGCACGGTGCAGAAGCAAGTGGTGGCATTGCTGCGCGAGTTGCAGGAAAAATACGGCCTGACCTACCTGTTTATCAGCCATGACCTGGCGGTGGTGCGCGCCATGGCCCATGACATGATCGTGATCAAGGATGGCAAGGTGGTGGAGCGCGGGCCGAGCCATGCGGTATTTGAATCGCCACAACATCCCTATACCAAGGAACTGCTGGCCGCCGCGCACATCCCCTTGTAGGAGCGAGCTTGCTCGCGAAGAATCCAAGTACGCCACGTTCTTCCAGATGTACCGCGTTATCGTTGACGACCTTCGCGAGCAAGGACTAGCCGTCCGCCTCGCTCCTACAGGATTCTGCCGGCATGAACATCACCGAAAACCTCAAGGATTACGAACAGGTTCGCGGCCTGGCGATCCAGTCGCTGTTCGAGATCATCGAGCAGTCCAGCGAAGGCACGGTGATTGTCGATCGCGACGCGAATATCGTGTGGATGAACGAGCGCTACGCCAAGCGCTTCGGCCTCAAAAGCGCTGACGAAGCCATCGGCCAGCCCTGCGAACAGGTGATCTCCAACAGCCTGTTGCGCCAGGTGGTGCGCAACGACCAACCGATTCTGCTGGATATCCAGGACACGCCCAAAGGCCCGCTGGTGGTGATGCGCCTGCCGATCCACAACAATGCCGGCACGGTGATTGGCGCGATTGGCTTTGCGCTGTTCGATGAGCTGCGCAACCTGTCGCCGCTGATCGAGCGCTACCTGAGCATGCAGGCGGAACTGGCCTCCACCCGCTCGCTGCTGCGTTCGCGGCAGAGCAAGTACAACTTTGCACACTTTATCGGCACCAGCGCCGCCAGCCTCGACGTCAAACGCCGGGCGCGGCGCAGTGCGAGTGCCGAGTCGCCGGTGTTGCTGCTCGGCGAAACCGGCACCGGCAAAGAGCTGCTGGCCCAGGCGATCCACGGCGCATCCAAGCGTGCGCACAAGGCGTTTGTCAGCATCAACAGCGCGGCCGTCCCCCACGACCTGCTGGAAGCCGAGTTCTTCGGCACCGCCCCCGGCGCGTTTACCGGTGCCGACCGCAAGGGCCGGCCCGGCAAATTCCAGATCGCCCAGGGCGGCACGCTGTTCCTCGATGAAATTGGTGACATGCCCCTGCCCCTGCAAAGCAAGCTGCTGCGGGTGTTGCAGGAAAAAGAATTCGAACCGGTGGGCTCCAACGAGATGCTGCACAGTGATGTACGGGTCATCGCCGCCACCTCCATGGACCTGGAGGCGGCGATCAAGCGCGGTGAGTTTCGCGCGGATTTGTACTACCGCCTGAATGTGCTGCCCATTCAGGTGCCGCCATTGCGTGAGCGCCTGGAGGATATTCCCGCGCTGAGCGAAGCGATCCTCGAAGAACTGCACAGCCAGCATGAACTGGACCGTGAAGCCCTCGTGTTGTTGGCGCAGCATGCGTGGCCGGGGAATATCCGTGAACTGCGCAATGTGCTGGAGCGGGCAGCCTTGTTGAGCGATGACCTGGTATTGAATGCCGCCGAGATTCGCGCGGCGATCGGCACGTTCAGCCCGGTAGCCCGCAACGAAGTGAAAACGGTCGAAGGCGAGACGTTCGCGGCGGCGCGAGCGCGGTTCGATCGGCAGCTGATTGCGGCGACGCTCGAGGCCTGTGAAGGGAATGTGGTGGAGGCGGCCAAGCGATTGGGGCTCGGGCGGTCGACGTTGTACAAGAAGATGGTCGCACTGGGCATCGCCTAGTCTCAAAGTAGAGACTTTATTCTCCAGACAAAGACAATCCCTGTGGGAGGGGGCTTGCCCCCGATAGCGCCGGATCAGTTAACAAATAAGTGACTGACACTCCCTCATCGGGGGCAAGCCCCCTCCCACATTTGAGCTGTGTTTGTCTCCAAATTGAGACAGAATCTGGGGCCCCGCCCGAAAAATTAAAAAATGCCCATATATTTCAACAAGTTAAATAATTGGCATACATCTCGCTATAGCCCTCCCCACAGCTTTACCCACAACAATAACAATCCGATGGAGACACACCATGAGTGTGATCATTGCCCTGGCAGCCCTCGCGCTGCTGATGCTGGCTGCCTACCGTGGCTATAGCGTTATCCTGTTTGCCCCCATCGCCGCCCTCGGCGCTGTCCTGCTCACCGACCCATCCGCTGTCGCCCCTGCGTTTACCGGGGTGTTCATGGAAAAAATGGTTGGCTTTATCAAACTGTACTTCCCGGTATTCCTGCTCGGTGCGGTGTTCGGCAAACTGATTGAGCTGTCGGGCTTCTCGCGCTCGATCGTGGCCGCGGCGATCCGCTTGCTCGGTACGCGCCAGGCGATGCTGGTGATCGTGCTGGTCTGCGCCCTGCTCACCTACGGCGGCGTGTCGCTGTTTGTGGTGGTGTTTGCGGTGTACCCGTTCGCGGCAGAGATGTTCCGCCAGAGCAATATCCCCAAGCGTTTGATCCCGGCGACCATCGCCCTCGGTGCGTTCTCATTCACCATGGACGCCCTGCCCGGCACGCCGCAGATCCAGAACATCATCCCCAGCACCTTCTTCAACACCACCGCCTGGGCGGCCCCCTGGCTGGGGCTGATCGGTACGATCTTCGTGTTCTGCGCCGGCATGCTCTACCTCGCCCGCCAACGCAACAAAGCGCAACGGGCCGGCGAAGGCTACGGCACCGAGCTGCGCAACGAGCCGGAAACCGCCGAGAACCTGACCCTGCCCAACCCGTGGATCGCGCTGTCGCCGCTGATCCTGGTGGGGGTGATGAACCTGCTGTTCACCCATTGGATTCCACTGTGGTACGGCAAGACCCACAGCCTCAGCCTGCCGGGCATGAGTACGCCAGTGACGACCGAAATCGCCAAGCTCACCGCGATCTGGGCGGTGCAGGCGGCATTGCTGGTGGGCATCGTGATCGTGCTGGTGTTTGGCTGGTCGGCAATCAAAAGCAAGCTGGCCGAAGGCAGTAAAAGCGCGGTCAGCGGTGCGCTGCTGGCGGCGATGAACACCGCCTCGGAATACGGCTTTGGCGCGGTGATCGCCTCGCTGCCGGGCTTTCTGGTGCTGGCGGACTGGCTCAAGGGCATCCCCAACCCGCTGGTCAACGAAGCGATTACCGTGACCCTGCTGGCGGGTATCACCGGCTCCGCGTCCGGCGGCATGAGCATCGCCCTGGCGGCCATGTCCGAGAGCTTTATTTCAGCGGCCCATGCGGCCAATATCCCCCTTGAAGTGCTGCACCGGGTCGCGGCCATGGCCAGCGGCGGCATGGACACCCTGCCCCACAACGGCGCGGTGATCACGCTGCTGGCGGTCACCGGGCTGACCCACCGCGAAGCCTATAAGGACATTTTCGGCATCACGATTATCAAGACCCTCGCGGTGTTCGTGGTGATCGGTACTTTCTATGCCACCGGCATTGTGTGAGGTTTTCATGACGACATTGAACGGCAAGACCGCCCTGGTCACCGGCTCCACCAGCGGTATCGGCCTGGGCATCGCCTTGAGCCTGGCCAAGGCCGGCGCCAACCTGATCCTCAACGGCTTTGGCGACGCCAGCGCGGTGATCGCCCAGGTGCAGGCGTTCGGCGGCAAGGTCGGGCATCACCCCGCCGACGTCAGCGACCCGGCGCAGATCGCCGACATGATCGCCTATGCCGAGCGCGAATTCGGCGGCGTGGACATTCTGGTGAACAACGCCGGCATCCAGCATGTGGCAGCGGTGGAAGACTTCCCGGTGGAACGCTGGGACGCGATCATTGCGATCAACCTGTCTTCGGTATTCCACAGCACGCGCTTGAGCCTGCCGGGCATGAAGGCCAAGGGCTGGGGGCGTATCGTCAATATCGCCTCGGTGCACGGCCTGGTCGGTTCGGTGGGCAAGGCCGCGTATGTGGCGGCCAAGCATGGCGTGATCGGCCTGACCAAGGTGGTGGGCCTGGAGACCGCGACCGGTAACGTGACCTGCAACGCAATCTGCCCAGGCTGGGTGCTGACCCCGCTGGTGCAGAAGCAGATCGATGACCGCGCGGCCAGTGGCGTCGACCCGCAACAGGCGCAGCATGATTTGCTGGCCGAGAAGCAGCCGTCGCTGGAGTTCGTGACACCGCCGCAGTTGGGCGAACTGGTGCTGTTTTTGTGCAGTGAGGCCGGCGCCCAGGTGCGGGGCGCGGCGTGGAATATCGATGGTGGTTGGCTGGCTCAATAAAACCTGACACTGGAGATCTAAACTGTGGGAGGCGCGGTGCGACGATTCGACTTGCCCCCGATGAGGGAGTGTCAGCACATGCATTTGTGACTGACTCACCGCTATCGGGGGCAAGTCGAATCGTCGCACCGCGCCTCCCACATTGGAACTCTATCGTTTGGAAGACCTGTACAAGAACAAGAGACCTTGCTGATGTCCGAGATCCTCTGGCAACCCTCCCCCGAACGCATCCGTAGCACCCGGATGGACCAGTTCCGGCGCTTTATCAATGATCGCCACGGCGTGCAGCTCAGCGACTACCCGGCCCTGCACCAGTGGAGCATCGACCAGCGCCCGGACTTCTGGCAGGCGATCGTGGCCTTTTTCGACGTGCAGTTTCGCAGCCCGCCCAGCGCGGCGCTGATCGAAGGCGCCGAGATGCCCAGCGCCCAGTGGTTCCCCGGCGCGACCCTGAACTTTGCCGAACACCTGCTGCGCCGTCGCGACGATCACCCCGCCGTGGTCGCCATCAGCGAAGACGGCCAGCGCGAACAACTGACCTACGCCGAACTGGCCGCCCACGTCGCCGGCCTGCAAAAAAGCCTGCGCGCGGCCGGTGTCGGGGTGGGCGACCGGGTGGCGGCATGCATGCCCAACACCTGGCAAACCCTGGTCGGCATGCTTGCCACCACCAGCCTGGGCGCGATCTGGTCGTGTTCATCGCCGGACTTCGGCACCCAAGGTGTGATCGACCGTTTCGGCCAGATCGAGCCCAAGGTGCTGATCACCTGCGCCGGTTACCGCTACGCCGGTAAGGACATCGACCAGAGCGCCAAACTCAACGAGATCCTCGCACGCCTGCCGTCCCTGCAGCAGTTGATCATCGTGTCGTATGCCCGGCCCCAGGCGCGGGTCGAGGATTATCGGACCGAGGCCCGCGTCGCGCTGTGGAGTGACTTCTACCAACCCGGCGGCGCACCTGAATTCGTCGCGGTGCCGTTCGACCATCCGCTGTACATCCTCTATTCCAGCGGCACCACCGGCGTGCCCAAGTGCATCATCCACGGCACCGGCGGCGTGCTGCTCACCCACCTCAAGGAGCACGGCCTGCATGCTGACCTGTCCGGCGAGGACTGCTTGTTTTACTACACCACCTGCGGCTGGATGATGTGGAACTGGCTGGTCTCGGTCCTGGCCCTGGGTGCCACGGCGGTGCTGTATGACGGCTCGCCCTTCCACCCCGGCCCCGAGCGTTTGATTGACCTGATCGACGCAGAAAAAATCAGCGTGTTCGGCACCAGCCCCAAGTTCCTCGTCACCCTGGAAAAGGCCGGGTTGCAACCGCGCCTGAGCCATGACCTGGGCAGCCTCAAAGGGCTGATTTCCACCGGCTCGCCGCTGTCGCCCCAGAGCTACGACTATGTGTACCGCGAGATCAAGGCAGAGCTGTGCCTTTCGTCGATGTCCGGCGGCACCGATATCGTCTCCTGCTTTGTGATCGGCAACCCGGTACTGCCTGTGCGCCGCGGCGAAATGCAATGCAAGAGCCTGGCGATGGCGATCGAAGTGTGGGACGACCAGGGCCGACCCTTGATCGGTGAAAAAGGCGAACTGGTGTGTACCCGGCACTTCCCGGCCATGCCCATCGGCCTGTGGAATGACCCGCAGCAGCAAAAACTGCGCGTCTCGTATTTCAGCCAGTTCCCGGGCGTCTGGGCCCAGGGCGACTATGCCGAGCAACGCCCCAATGGCAGCCTGCTGATCCATGGACGCTCCGACGCAGTGCTCAACCCCGGCGGCGTGCGCATCGGCACCGCCGAGATTTATCGCCAGGTGGAAAAAGTCCCGCAGGTGCTGGAGAGCCTGGCCATCGGGCAACGCTGGCAGGACGACGTGCGCGTGGTGCTGTTCGTGCGCCTCAACGATGGCGTTGAACTGGATGCGGCCCTGGAGCAGCAAATCCGCCAGGTGATCCGCGCCAACACCACGCCACGCCATGTGCCGGCGAAGATCCTCGCCGTCACCGATATCCCCCGCACCATCAGCGGCAAGATCGTGGAATTGGCGGTACGTAACGTGGTGCATGGCGAGCCGGTGAAAAACACCGACGCCCTGGCCAACCCCCAGGCCCTGGCGCAATTTCGCGACCGTCCTGAGCTGGCTTGAGGTTGAACGGTTTCAGCCCTGAGACACTCATTTGAAGACAACGCCCAAATGCATGCTACTTTTCGAGGGGTAGCCAGCCGTTCCCGACTCACGGGATAATCTGTTCTTTGTCATTTTCAAAGCGTTACGCTCAGGGCATTGTCATGAAGGGAACATCCACCGACAGCGAAGCCGCTGCATTGATTGCGCGGCTGGACTGGGCGCGCAGCCCTCTCGGTGAGGCCAATGATTGGCCGCAGAGCTTGCGTACCGCCGTGGATATCGTCGTCAACTCGCCGATGCCGATGCTCCTGCTGTGGGGCGACCAACTTATCCAGCTCTACAATGATGGCTTCGCGCGCCTGGCGGGCAACAAACACCCCGGCGCCCTGGGCCAGCCGGCACACGCGACCTGGCCGGAGCTGCAAGACTTCACCGCACCGATCTATGACGCCGTGCTCGGCGGCCAGGTGCGTACGTTCACCGAGCAGCGTTTCGTACTGCAACGCGATCATCGCGACACTGAAATCTGGCTCGACCTGACCTACAGCCCGATCCGCGACGAAAGCGGCGCCGTGGCCGGCATCCTGGTCACCGCCATCGAGACCAACGAACGCCGCCGCAAGGCCCTCGAACTGCAACAGCGTTCCGAAGACAGCCTCAAGGCCCAGCACAACACTGAACAACGCCTGCAACTGGCGCTGGCCGCCACCGATGCAGTGGGCACCTGGGACTGGGACATCGGCGAAGACCGCTTTATCGCCGACGCGCACTTCGCCTTCCTGCATGGCGTCGACCCCAACGAAGCGAGCCTCCTGCCCATCAGCGATTACCTGCAAGGCGTGCACCCGGAAGACCGTGGCACGGTGGCGCGCAGCATCAAGCATTGCATCACCCATGGCACCGAATACGCCGAGGAATACCGCCTGCTGCAAGCCGATGGCCAGGTGCGCTGGGTATTCGCGCGCGGGCGCTGCTATAAGGACCCGCAGGGCCGCCCGGCACGCTTCCTCGGTGCCGCGCTGGACCTTACCGAACGCAAGCATACCGAACAGGCCTTGCGCCAAAGCCAGACCGAACTGCAACTGATCATCAACGCCATGCCGGTGCTGATCGGCTACGTTGACCATGAGCAACGCTTTCGCCTGAACAACAGTGCCTACCTCGACTGGTACGGCATGACGCCCCAGGAGCTGTACGGCAAGAGCATCCGCGAAGTGCTCGGCGATGAGGTGTATGCCGGGCGCGAGGACATGATCACCGCTGCGCTGGGGGGCAAGGCGTGCAGTTTCACCACCATTACCCCCCATCACGATGGCCGGCCGCGCCATGCGTTGATGAAGTACCTGCCGCGCTTCAGCAATGACGGCTCGGTCAATGGTTTCTACATCTTTGTGATCGATGAAACCGAACGCAAGCTCACCGAAGAAGCCCTGCGCAACCTCAATGAGAACCTCGAAGAACGCGTCGCCCAGCGCACACAGGCACTGGCCGAGGCCAACCAGCGCCTGCAAAACGAGATGTTCGAGCGTGAACGCGCCGAAGACGCCCTGCGCCACGCGCAGAAAATGGAAGCGGTGGGCCAGCTCACCGGCGGCATTGCCCATGACTTCAACAATATGCTCACCGGCATTATCGGCAGCCTGGACCTGATGCAACGCTATATCGCCGCCGGGCGCAGCGACGATATCGGCCGCTTTGCCGACGCCGCCGTAGCCTCGGCCCATCGTGCCGCCGCCCTCACCCACCGCTTGCTGGCGTTCTCGCGGCGCCAGTCGCTGGACCGGCGCCCGACCGACCCCAATCAACTGGTAGCCTCCCTGGAGGACCTGTTCCGCCGCACCAAGGGCGCGCATATCACCCTGAACGTGCAGCTGGGCCGCGATATCTGGCCGGTGAACACCGATGCCAGCCAGCTGGAAAACGCCCTGCTCAACCTGGTGATCAATGCCCGCGACGCCATGCCCGACGGCGGCGAGCTGCTGATCGAAACCGCCAACAGCTACCTGGACGGCACCGACATCACCACCCTCGAACCGGTCAAGGCCGGTGACTACGTGATGCTCGGCGTGAGCGACAACGGCTCCGGGATGGCGCCGAAGATCCTTGCCAAGGCGTTCGATCCATTCTTCACCACCAAGCCGATCGGCCAGGGCACCGGCCTGGGCCTGTCGATGATCTATGGCTTTGCCCAGCAGTCCGGCGGCCATGTGACCATTCAAAGCGAACCGGGCCAGGGCACCTGCGTGCGCCTGTACCTGCCGCGGCTGCACGGCACCGCCCTGGAAAGCAGCCTGCCGCCGCACTCGAGCGAAGCGCCAGTGGCCCTGGCCGGTGAAGCGGTCGTGGTCGTCGAGGACGACCCCGCCGTGCGCATGCTGGTGGTCAATGTGCTCGACGAGCTGGGCTACACCGCCCACCAGGCGGCGGATGCCCGTGCTGCGCTGCCGCTGCTGGAGTCGGACCTGCGTGTGGACCTGCTGGTGACCGACGTTGGCCTGCCCGGCATGAACGGCCGGCAACTGGCGGAAATCGCCCGCCAGCATCGCCCGGGCCTGCGCGTGCTGTTCATGACCGGTTACGCCGAGAAAGCCGCCGAACGCCAGGGGTTCCTGGAGGACGGCATGGACATGGTGGCCAAACCGTTTTCCATCGACCTGTTGGCGACCAAGATCCGCAGCATGATCAGCGTGGTCGAATGAGTTCAGGCATAATCGCGCGCCGTCGCACACCTGGTAGAGAACCATGAAAGCCCAAGCCCGTCATATCCTGGTGAAAACCAGCGAAGAAGCCGAACAACTCAAGCAGCGCATCGCCAAGGGCGAAGCCTTTGATGTGCTGGCCAAGAAATACTCCACCTGCCCGTCCGGCAAGCGCGGCGGCGACTTGGGCGAAGTGCGGCCGGGGCAGATGGTGGGGGTGATCGATGCGGTGATCTTCAAGAAGCCGGTGAAGGTGGTTCACGGGCCGATCAAGAGCAAGTTTGGCTATCACCTGGTGCAGGTGTTTTACCGCGATTGAGGCTATGACTTAAGACCCCCATCGGGGGCAAGCCCCCTCCCACACTTGACCGCATTTCATCTGGAGGAAAGCGGCCAGCTGTGGGAGGGGCGGTGCGACGATTCGACTTGCCCCCGATCCGCCGCAGGCGGCCATTCACTTACTCCCTGGGGATCAGCGCCCCCGGCACCTGGATAACCCGGCTCGCCAACCGATGCCCGGCCAACGCCGCCGCCTCCGGCGAGCCCCCCTTGAGCCGACTGGCCAAGTACGCCGCACTGAATGAATCCCCCGCCGCCGTGGTATCCACCACCGTCTCCACCTTCAGCGCCGGCACGGCAAAGCGCTTACCGTCGCAACGGATCAAACAGGCCTGCGCACCACGCTTGAGTACCACTTCGGCAATCGCCGGATACGCCGCGAACACCTGTTCGCTGTCGGCGTACCCAAACAATGCAAGCTCGTCATCTTCGGTCAGCAAGGCGATATCCACCTCGGCCAGTACTGTGCGATACGCCTCACGGGCAACGTCCACCGTGGCCCACAGCCGCGGCCGGTAGTTGTTGTCGAACACCACTTTGCCGCCACGCCGACGGGTTTCGATCAGGGCCTTGAGCAAACGCGCGCGCCCGATATCACCGATTACCGCCAGGGTAATGCCGCTGAAATACACCACGTCATAACCGGGTAATGCCGCCAGGATCGGCGCGGCGGCCGGCGTGGTAAAGCAGTCACGTACCGCCGCTTCATTACGCCAATAGAGAAACTTGCGCTCGCCGTGCGCATCCGTCTGGATGCAGTACAACCCCGGCAAACGCCCAGGCAGGCGCTGGACCCGGCCCAGGCCAAGCCCCTCTTCCTGCCATTGCGCGCACATCGCATCGCTGAAGCTGTCGTCGCCCAGGGCAGTGACATAGTCGACGCTGCCGATGTCGCCCAGCTCACGGCGCAGGTACACCGCCGTGTTGAGGGTGTCGCCGCCGAAACTTTGTTGCAGGCTGCCGTCGGCGCGGTGTTGCAGTTCGATCATGCATTCGCCGATCAAGGCGATGCGGGGATGGGTGGTCATGGTTGCTGTCTCGGGGGGGCTGATGGCCTCATCGGGGGCAAGCCCCCTCCCACACCTTTCAAATGTGGGAGGGGGCTTGCCCCCGATAGGCGCGACACGGTCTAGAAGCAGGTATGCAGGGACTCGATCACCTGCAACTGCTCATCCACCAGGCAACCGACCTGCCACTTGTCAAAGGTCAAGCAAGGGTGGGAGGTGCCAAAGGAAATGATGTCGCCAATGCGCAGTTCAACGTCCGGGGCCACGGTCATGAACGCGTGCTGATCCATCACTGCCGTGACGTTGCAGGCGCTCACATCCTCCCCTTCCGCTGGCAGGATCCCCGCTCGGTAGCGCTTGAGCGGCACCGGCAGGCCGGCGTCGTAGGCCACATCGCGCTTGCCCAGGGCGATCACCGCGAAGCCTGGCTCGGGCAGCGATTGCACATGGGCCCAGACTTCCAGCGCCGGCCGCAGGCCCTCGCTGAGGTCGCTGCGGCGCTCAAGTACACAGCACTGCGCCGCTTTGTAGATACCGTGGTCATGGGCCACATAGCTGCCAGGGCGCAACACGCTGAGGAAACGACCGGCAGCGTTCTGCGCCTCGAACGACTCGGCAATCAGGTCGTACCAGGCCGAGCCCGAGGCGGTGATGATAGGTTTGGCCAAGTCGAACGCACCGTTGTTTTGCAAGTCCACGGCCAGGCGTACCAGGCTGGCGGCGAAGTCACGGATGCCGCTGATGGCGTGCTCGCCATGGATCACGCCTTCATAGCCTTCGATACCGGTGAGGGCCAGGGCCGGCTGGGCCTTGATCGCCTTGGCCAGGTCTCGCACGGCCTGCTCGCTGCGGCAGCCACAACGGCCGCCGACCACGCCGTACTCGATCATCACGTTCAGGCGCAGGCCACGGGCGGCGAAGAACAGCCCCAGGTCGGCGACGTTGTCCGGGTGATCGACCAGGCAGTGGAAGTCGAAATCCCCATCGGCCAGCAGGTCGGCGATCAACGCCATGTTCGGCGCGCCCACCAGTTGGTTGGCCATCAGTACACGCCGCACGCCACCTGCATAAGCCGCGCGAGTCTGCACCGCGGTGGCCAGGGTAATGCCCCAGGCACCGGCCGCCAGCTGGCGCTGGAACAGCGCCGGCATCATGCTGGTCTTGCCGTGTGGCGCAAGCTGCGCGCCGCTGTGGCTGACGAAATCCTGCATCCAGCGGATGTTGTGCTCCAGGGCATCGCGGTGCAGGACCAGCGCTGGCAGGCTGACGTCACGGACCAGGTGGGCACCGACAGCAGCGGCGCCCTTTTCAACGGCATTGATGGCAGACATGGAAAGCTCCTATTCGTTGATGCGACGGGCCAGGTTGTTGGCGCTTTCGATCAACACCCGGCGATAGTCGTTGTAATGAGTGCTGGCATCGGCCCTCGGGGCGACGATGCACAAGGTCGCAATGCTGATGCCTTGCGCGTCCCGAACCGGGGCGGCAAAACAATGGGTGAAGGTGTCGGCCACGCTGTCGAAGGAAAAGAAGCCATCGACCGTGGCCTGGCGGATTTGTGCGAGGAAGGTCTCCAGCGGCAGGCGCTGACCGTCCGGCAGGATGAAATCCTCAGGGTCGATCAGGTCGACGATCTGCTGATCGCTCAAGTGCCCCAGCAGCAGGCGCCCGGACGCGGTCCACGGGATCGGCGCGTTCTCACCGATATCCGAAGAAATACGGAAATGCCGCTCGCCTTCGCGCATCAGCGCCACCGTGTATTTACGCCCGTTGAGCAGGCACATCTGCGCGGTTTCGTGGGTCTGGCTGACGATCTCCTGCAAGGCGTGGTCAGCCTCGCGGGTCAGGTCGAAATGACGCAAATGCGCCTGGCCGAGAAAGTACAACTGGCGGCCGAGGTAGACGTGACCGTCCTTGCCCACGGTTTCGAGAATGCGCCGTTCCAGCAAGGACGCGACCAGTTCGTAGACGGTGGACTTGGGGCTGCCGATACCGTTGGCAATATCATTCGGGCGCAGGGGCTGCCCGATTTCCTTGAGAAAGTCGAGGATATCGAACGCACGGTCCAGGCCTTTGGCGCGACGTTTGATGGTGTCTTCGGTCATGGCAATTTTCGATCCGGTCGAAAGGGTGGGGCTGGCGCAGGTCCATTGTGGGAGGGGGGCAAGCCCTAATGCCGTTCAGTTAAGGCTTTTTTGTAGGAGCGAGCTTGCTCGCGAAAAACTCACAGGCGCCGCGTTCATTCAGGAAACACGCGTTATCGTTGACGTTTTTCGCGAGCAAGCTCGCTCCTACAGAAGGCGATGTACGCTTAACTGAACGGCATTAGGGCTTGCCCCCCCTCCCACATTGGATTTCCTGTGGTCTCAAGAGTGGGGCAATTTAGCCTTTTTTCTTGTAGGCCACGCAATCAATCTCGACCTTGCAATCAACCATCATGTTGGCCTGCACACAGGCCCGCGCCGGGGCGTGTTCGGGGGTGAAGTATTCGCCGAACACTTTGTTGAAACTCCAGAAGTCCCGGGGGTCTTCCAGCCACACGCCCACCCGTACCACGTCTTTCAATTCGTAGCCGGCTTCTTCAAGGATCGCCACCACGTTGCGCATGGTCTGCCGGGTTTGCTCGATGATCCCGCCCGTGATGATTTCACCGTCCACCGCTGGCACCTGGCCCGAGACGTAGAGCCAGCCGTCCGCTTCCACCGCGCGGGCGAAAGGACGCGGCTGACCACCGCCGGCGGTGCTGCCGGCGCCGTAACGAGTAATGCTCATAACTGTTTCTCCTGCTGACTGACCATTTAAAAACGAATGTTTTTCAGAAATTCCGCCAGGCGCGGCGATTGCGGCCGTTCGAAGATGTCCTTCGCCGAGCCCTGCTCTTCAATACGCCCCTGGTTCATGAAGACGATCTTGTCCGACACCTCATAGGCAAAGCGCATTTCGTGGGTGACCAGCAACATGGTCATGCCCTCCTCCGCCAGGCCCTTGATCACACTCAGCACCTCGCCCACCAATTCCGGGTCGAGGGCCGAAGTGACTTCGTCGAACAGCATCAGGCTCGGGTTCATCGCAATCGCGCGGGCGATCGCCACACGCTGCTGCTGGCCGCCTGAGAGCTGACCGGGAAAGTGATTGCGGCGTTCCAGCAAGCCAACGCGATCCAGCCATTTTTCGGCCAGGGCCACCGCTTCGTCCTTACCCATCTTCTTGACCTTGAGCAGGCCAAGGGTGACGTTCTGCAACGCGGTCAGGTGCGGGAACAGGTTGAACTGCTGGAACGCCATGCCGGTCATCGCGCGGTGCTGGGCAATCACCCGTTCCGGGTGACGCACACGCTTGCCGGCGATTTCGCTGTAGCCGATGGACTCACCGTCGAGGGTAATCTGCCCGCCCTGGAATTCTTCCAGCAGGTTGACGCAACGCAACAACGTGGTCTTGCCCGAGCCGCTGGAGCCGATCAACGTCACCACGTTGCCGCGCTGCATGGACAGGTCGACGCCCTTGAGCACTTCGACCTGCCCGTATTGTTTACGCAGGCCGCGAATGTTCAGCAGCGGTTCGGTTGTTTGAGGTTGGTTCATGGCAAGGCCACCCGCTTTTCAATGTAGCGCCCGAATAACTCGATGGCGTAGTTGATGACAAAGAACATAAAGCCTGCGAACAGGTAGAACTCCAGGGTCATGAAGGTGCGCGCGATCACCTGCTGGGTACTCAACAGCAGTTCGGCCACGCCGATCACCGACAACAGGGTCGAGGCCTTGACGATTTCCGTGGAGGAATTGACCCAGGTCGGCAGGATCTGCCGCAGCGCCTGGGGCAACAGCACGTAGCCCAGGGACTGGTAGAACGTCAGGCCAATCGCCTTGCCCGCTTCCAGTTGCCCACGGGGAATGGCTTGCAGCGCGCCGCGCACGATTTCCGAGACGTGGGAACCGCAGAACAGCGTCAACCCGACGGCACCGGCCTGGAACGCGGTGATTTGCCAGCCGAGCGCCGGCAGCATGTAGAAACACGCCAGCACCAGCACAAACACCGGCGTGCCACGGATCAAGTCGACATACACGCGAAACGGCGCCCGCATCCAGAATTTGCCGTAGGTCAGGATCAACCCGGCGACGATGCCGATCAGGGTGCCGAAGATAATTGCCAGCGCCGACACGTACACACTGGTCTGGAAACCCGCCCAGAGGGTGTCCCGGGCGATCCACAACTCATGCAACCAGCTGGGGGATTCGTACATGGAAACCTTCCTTAACGACGGATCGCCAGACGCTGTTCCAGGTAACGGAGCAGCATGGCAATGAGGTAACAGGCAGCCACATAGAGCGCGGTCGTGACCAGCCAGGTTTCAATCACCCGGTAGCTTTCGACGTTGATCTTGCGGGCGTAATAGGTCAGCTCCGGCACCGCGATCGCGGCCGCCAGGGAGGTGTCCTTGAACAGCGAGATAAAGTTGTTGGACAGCGCGGGCAGCACGTTGCGCAGCATCACTGGCACGGTGATGTAGGCACGGATTCGCCACTCGCCCAGGCCAATCGCCAGCCCGGCTTCACGCAACCCCTTGGGAATATTCAACAACCCGGCACGGAACACTTCGGTCAGGTAAGCACCGGCGTACAGCGACAAGGTAATGATGAACGAGGGGATCTTGTCCAAGCGGATGCCCAGGCTGGGCAAGGCGAAGTAGATCAACAGGATCAGCACCAGGATCGGCGTGTTGCGTACTACCGTCACGTACACCGAGGCGAGGATACGCAACGCCCGGTGCCTGGACAGCATGGCAAACGCCATCAACAGGCCGATCACGCAGCCGATGGCGATCGACAGCAGTGCCAGCTCAAGGCCCAGCCACAACCCCGCGAGCAAGGTGTCGAAATCACGCCACACGGCGGCAAAGTTCAACTGATAGTTCATGGTCAACGGTACCTGATGGGGGCGCCAGGCGCGGCGCCCCGGTTTTCACGAATCACTTGAACTCGACGGGGAAACCAATGGCAGGTTCTGGCAGGTCCACACCGAACCACTGCTTGAACGAAGCCTTGTAGGTGGGGAACTCCACACCGGTCATGGCTTCATGCAGCGCGGTGTTGACGAAGTTCAGCCAGTCCTGGTCGCCACGCTTGACCGCGCACGCATAGGTCTGCGGGCTCCAGGCATAGGCCGGGCTGCGATAGCGGCCAGGGTTCTGCACCATCAGGTATTTGACCGAAGACTGGTCGGTGGCGGCGGCATCGGCGCGACCGGAGTTCACGGCCTGGTACATCAGGTCGACGCTGTCGTACTGGTCGACCTTGGCCTTGGGCAGTGCCTGGTGCACCAGTTCTTCGGCGTAGACGTTTTGCAACACCGCCACGGTGACGCCATCGCCGGCGGCTTGCAGGTCTTCGATTTCCTTGTACTTGCTGTTGTTGGGCAGCAGCAGGCCCACGCCTTCGCGGTAGTACGGCAAGGTAAAGGCCACTTGCTGCGCGCGGCTGGCGGTGACGGTAATGAACTGGCAACTCATGTCGACCTTGTCGGTCAGCAGGTTGGGAATCCGGGCGTCGGACGACTGCACCACAAACTCGACCTTGCTCGGGTCGTTGAACAGCCCCTTGGCCACGATGCGGCCAATATCAATATCAAACCCCTGCAACTTGCCATCCGCTCCCTGGAAGTGCCACGGCGCATTGGTACTGCCTGTACCCACGATCAGGTGCCCACGCTTGAGCACGTTATCGAGCTTGCTGTCCGCCGCCTGCACGAGGCCTGCGAGGGATGCCGATGCGGCGAAAAGAAAAACACACGCTTTAAACACGGAAGGTCGGTGATGCATGACAAGCACTCCAGGAGTTGTGTATTCCGCTATACCGGAACTTAGTATGTAACAACGGAATAGACAGCAGAAAGTGTGCCACAGGCAGTAACGGAAAAATATGCGGGGAATAAATGGTTTATAAATCAGACGGATAAACAGCCTTCTGGCTAACGGCGTTACGCCAGCAGCTGATCAGCTTGCTACCCAGGGCCCCATCCGACCGCGACGGTCCCCTGCACATGCGCCACAACGGTGTTACCGCGCACCAACACCGGGCACGTTTCAATCATGGGAAAACCACCGCGCTGTGGCCAGCGTTGGCACATCACCGCCGACCAGGCGCGCAAATGGGGGGAGCGTGCGGACGACACTTGCCCCCCCTGGCTACCTGTGAAGGTTGACAGTAGACGACACTGATTCCTGGTCGTAGCGTTGGCAAAAACCCGCATCATCCAAAGGGAGGCCCTCATGGGGATTGCCACCACAACCATCGCCAATGCCAAGGATTACCGGCGCGCGTTGAGCACCTCGCGCCCGGTATTCATGCTGTTTGTTTCCGATCACTGCCCAGCCTGTGCGTGCTCCGGGCCATTATTTGAGCTGATCGCTGGCAAGTACCGCTCCGTTGTCAGCCTGGTGCTCGATTGCGCCAAGACGCCGAGGCACCCGGACGTTACGGGCACCCCGACGCTGCTGATCTTCCTCAACGGCACGCTGATGGAAAAGTTCAAAGGCTTTGGCCCCGAAGACCAGCAAGCGCAGTTTCTCGAGGACACCTTCAAGCGCTATGCCCGTCGCAAGGGCGCAAGAGCACCTGCGTCACCCGCCGCTCCTCCACCGTCGCCACCGTCAGGCGCCAGCCCGCATGCTCCAGGCTATCGCCCACCATCGGCAGGCGGTCGAGCAGACTCATTACCAGACCGGCCAGGGTCTGGTAATCCTCGGTCGCCGCAGCATTGAAGCCGGTGCGCTGACGAATCTGGTTGAGGTTCAAAGCACCGTTGACGCAGAAGCCATCCCCCTGCGCGACGATGTCCGGCCCCTCGATTTCACTCGCGTCCGGCAATTCACCGGCGATGGATTCGAGGATGTCGGTCATGCTCAGCACCCCCATGAAGTCACCAAATTCGTTGATCACGAAGGCGATGTGGGTCGACTCCTGACGCATCTGCTCCAGGGCGTTGAGGATCGAAAAGCTCTCCAGCAGGTTGATCGCCCGGCGAGCCAGGTGCTCCAGATTCGGCTCGTTGCCGGCCAGGTATTCCTTGAGCAATTCCTTCTTGTGCACAAAGCCTAAGGGCTCATCAACGGCACCGTCGCGGATCAACGGCAGCCGCGAATAGGACGAATGCATCAATTTCAGGCGAATCGTGTCGGGATCATCCGCCAAGTCGATAAAGTCGACCTTGGCCCGCGGCGTCATCAAGGTGCGGATCGGCCGTTCGGCCAACTGCAGCACACCACTGATCATCACGCGCTCGCGCCGATCAAACAACGGGCCTTGGCTGGCATCCGGTTCGCCCAGCAGGTCAGCCACGTCTTCGCCCACCTCCTCCACCGCCAGGCTGCGCCCGCCCAGCAAGCGCATCACCGCATGGGCCGTACGCTCACGCACCGGCAACGCACCCTGCGCCGACTTCTTGCGCCGGGCCCGGGCAATCTGGTTGAACACCTCGATCAGGATCGAAAAACCAATGGCCGCGTACAGGTAGCCTTTGGGAATGTGGAAGCCCAGGCCTTCGGCGGTCAGGGCGAAACCGATCATCATCAAAAAGCCCAGGCACAGCATGATCACCGTCGGGTGCGCGTTGACGAAACGGGTCAACGGTTTGCTCGCGACGATCATCAAGCCGATGGAAATGATCACCGCGATCATCATCACCGCCAGCTCATCCACCATGCCGACTGCAGTGATCACCGCGTCGAGGGAGAACACCGCGTCGAGGACGACGATCTGCGCCACGATCGGCCAGAACATCGCATAGGCCACATTCCCCGTGCGCTGCGCCACATGCCCTTCCAGGCGCTCATGCAATTCCATGGTGGCCTTGAACAACAGGAACACACCACCAAACAGCATGATCAGGTCACGCCCGGAGAAGCTCTTGTCGAACACCTCAAACAGCGGCTGGGTGAGCGTCACCAGCCAGGAAATACTCGCCAGCAAGCCCAGGCGCATCAGTAGCGCCAAGGACAAACCGATCAACCGCGCACGGTCGCGCTGCTCCGGCGGCAGCTTGTCCGCCAGGATCGCGATAAACACCAGGTTGTCGATGCCCAGCACCAGTTCCAGCACAATCAAGGTCAACAGGCCGAGCCAGGCCGTTGGATCCGCTAACCATTCCATTTATTAAAGTCTCTATCTAGATGTCAGGATGCCGGGCACGGCAAAGCACGGTCGGTGGACCGGAACACGGTTAGCAATCGAAATACGGGGTGCTTGAAAGGGAACAGCGGCAGCGGTTGTCTTGGGGAAAGACGACTGGGGGGGCTCCGAGAGGGTGTTCATGCAAGTCCTGAAGTCACAAAAGGACTTGAATCCTACAATTGAAATACAAATTTCCCACAACGCAAAACTATTACAAAACCTGTCCTCCCCCCCTCCCACATTTTGACCTGTGTTGAATCAGGACTTTCTGGTCGCATCATCCAACGCCAGGATGGTGTGGGCATTCGTCACCGTAGTCGCCAACGTATTGATCACCCCCGACCGCAACGCGCCCAGCGTCGCCGCCGCCTTGGTGTTCTCACTCGCGATCGCGACCACATCCGGAATCCGGAACAACTCCTGCACCGTCAACCCGATCACTCGCCCTTGAATGGCGTTGACCGCCGGCTGGCCATGAATATCGATAAAGTCATAGCCCATCATGTCGCCCACCGTACCGGACAACCGCGCCTGCGCGATCTCCTGGGGCGAGAACCAGCCCATGCGCACCATATTGCTGTTTTCGCTCATATCGCCGATGCCAATCAATGCAATATCGGCCCGCCGCGCTCGATCCAAGGTCGAGCGCACCGTGTCGTTATTGATCAGCACGCCGCGCAGTTCCGGGTTGGCCACCAGGGCCGGGGCATACAGACTTTCACTCTCGCCGCCAAAGCGCAGGGCCAGGCGCCGGCAGATATGGTCCGGGTTCATATATTCGCCAGCCTTGAGCGAACCGCCGATGGCGCAGACAAATGTGCAATTGCGCGTCACCGGTAAAAATACATTATCGGCCACCGCTCCCACGTTGCGCCCCATGCCCACGGCGACGATCATGCCGTCGCTCAGGGTTTTGTTCAGGTAATTGGCCACCAGGCTGGCAACCGCCGAGCGCTGGGTGTCGGGGTCGCTGTGGTCGACGGCGATCAAGGCCCGGTCGAGCTTGAAGCGTTCCACCAGCGCTCGCTCCAGCTCGCTGTTCATCGCCGGGTGCTGCAACACGCGCACCTCGACAATCCCTTCATCCCGCGCGCGCTTGAGCAAGCGACTGACTTTTGCGCGGGACAGGTCGAGGCGCTTGGCAATCGCTTCCTGAGTGACGTTCTCGAGGTAATAGAGCATCGCCACTTCGGTCATCTGATCGATATCGCTGGCAATGCGCTGGGTGCTGTCACTCATGGGGACGGGCTTCCGTTTCGGCGTCAAAGGCGCATTCTCCCGACTCTTGCCCCGTCACGTCCACTACTGATGCCCATCGCGCTCGATCGCATTGATGCGCTCGACCTTGGCCCCGGAACGTGCCGCTTCGAACTCCGACTCCAGGAACGACTTGACGATGCTTTTCGCCAGCTCGGCGCCGATCACCCGTGCGCCGATGGACAGGATCTGCGCATCGTTGCTCTTGCGTGCACGCTCGGCCGAATAGGTGTCATGGGCCTGGGCCGCACGAATGCCCAACACCTTGTTGGCGGAAATCGCCATGCCGATCCCGGTACCGCACACCAGTACGCCCAGGCGCTGTTGCCCGGCATTGATCGCGGTGGCCACCGCCAGGGCGATGTCCGGGTACAGCACCGGCGCGGTGGAATGGGTGCCGAAGTCGGTCACCGGGTAACCCAGCGCTTCGATATGGCGCTTTAACAACTCCTTGAGTTCAAAACCCGCTTCATCGCATCCGATAGCCACCGGAAAAGGTGTGTTCATGGCGTCTGGCTCCGCTGCCGTGATTGCACTGATGACCGATCATATGATCAGCCAGTGAAATTTTGCTCAGCCATTTCTCTGACATCACACCCTTTCTGTCAAGCATGTTTTAACTGACTCGCCAGTCAAAGCCGCCTAAAAAGCCATTATTTAGGCTAAAGATGAGAATCAGCGCTTTTACATGAAAGATATTGACTGATCAGAATTTCATTTGATACACATATGATCACAGCGAAACATGACTGTGCGACCTAATAAGAATTCACAGCACGAGGACACGCCGATGGCTACGCCATTACTGCTCCAGGCTGAACACGTCGCCAAGGCTTACGCCGGGGTTCCCGCCCTGCGTGACGGGCGCCTCTCTCTGCGGTCCGGCAGCGTCCACGCCCTGTGCGGCGGTAATGGCGCAGGCAAGTCGACTTTCCTGAGCATCCTGATGGGCATCACCCCGCGCGACGCCGGCACCATCCTGCTCAATGGCACCCCGGTGCAGTTCAATCGCCCGAGTGAAGCCCTCGCGGCAGGGATCGCGATGATCACCCAGGAGCTGGAACCCATCCCCTACATGACCGTTGCCGAAAACATCTGGCTGGGCCGCGAACCGCGCCGTGCCGGCTGCATCGTCGACAGCAAGGCCCTGAACCGGCGCACCCGCGAACTGCTGGACAGCCTGGAATTCGACGTCGAGGCCACCAGCCCCATGCATCGCCTCAGCGTCGCGCAAATCCAATTGGTGGAAATCGCCAAGGCGTTCAGCCATGACTGCCAGGTGATGATCATGGACGAGCCCACCTCGGCCATCGGCGAGCGCGAAGCCGAAACCCTGTTCAAGGCGATCCGCCGCCTTACCGCGCGTGGCGCCGGCATCGTGTATGTGTCGCACCGGTTGAGCGAGCTGGCGCAGATCGCCGATGACTACAGCATCTTCCGCGACGGCGCCTTTGTCGAAAGTGGGCGCATGGCCGATATTGACCGACAGCACCTGGTACGCGGCATCGTCGGCCAGGAGCTGGTACGCATCGACCACAAGGTCGGCCGCGAATGTGCCACCGACACCTGCCTGCAAGTCGACAACCTGAGCCGCGCCGGCGAATTCCATGACATCAGCCTGCAACTGCGCCAGGGTGAAATCCTCGGCATCTATGGCCTGATGGGGTCAGGGCGCAGCGAGTTCCTCAATTGCATCTATGGGCTGACGGTCGCCGATTCCGGCAGCGTCACCCTGCAAGGCAAGCCCCTGCCGATCGGGCTGCCCAAGGCGACGATCAACGCGGGCATGTCACTAGTCACCGAAGACCGCAAGGACAGCGGCCTGGTGCTCAGTTCCAGCATTCTTTCCAACATTGCACTGTCGGCCTACAAGCGCCTGTCGAGCTGGTCACTGATCAACGCACGCAAGGAAACCCAACTGGCCCAGGACATGGTCAAGCGCCTGCAGATCAAGACCACCTCCCTGGAACTGCCGGTGGCCTCCATGAGCGGCGGTAACCAGCAGAAGGTGGTGCTCGCCAAGTGCCTGTCGACCGAACCGGTGTGCCTGCTGTGCGACGAACCCACTCGCGGCATCGACGAAGGCGCCAAGCAGGAGATCTACCACCTGCTCGACCAGTTCGTGCGCGCCGGCGGCGCCGCCATCGTGGTGTCGTCGGAGGCCCCGGAACTGCTGCACCTGAGTGATCGCATCGCTGTATTCAAAGGCGGCCGGCTGGTGACCATCAGCACCGACACCGCCCTTTCCCAGGAAGCCTTGTTGAGTCTTGCCTCATGAATGCCAAAACCATAGCCGCCCCCATCACTGCCGCGCCACGCAGCCACCTGCGCCTGACCCTCGACCGCTTCGGCCTGCCGCTGGTGTTTATCCTGCTGTGCGTGGTGATGGCGTTTTCCAGCGAATACTTCATGACCTGGCGCAACTGGATGGACATCCTGCGCCAGACCTCCATCAACGGCATCCTTGCCGTGGGCATGACCTACGTGATCCTGACCAAGGGCATTGACCTGTCCGTGGGCTCGATCCTGGCGTTTGCCGGGCTGTGCAGCGCGATGGTCGCAACCCAAGGCTACGGCCTGCTGGCGGCGGTGAGCGCCGGGATGTTCGCCGGGGCGATGCTCGGCGTGGTGAATGGCTTCATGGTCGCCAACCTGTCGATCCCGCCGTTCGTGGCCACCCTCGGCATGCTCAGCGTGGCGCGAGGCATGACGTTCATCCTCAATGACGGCAGCCCGATCACCGACCTGCCCGACGCCTACCTCGCCCTGGGCATCGGCAAGATCGGCCCGATTGGCGTGCCGATCATCATCTTCGCGGTGGTCGCGCTGATCTTCTGGATGGTGCTGCGCTACACCACCTACGGCCGCTATGTGTACGCCGTGGGCGGCAATGAAAAGAGCGCGCGCACCTCCGGCATTGGCGTGCGCAAAGTGATGTTTTCGGTGTACGTGGTCTCGGGCCTGCTCGCCGGCCTGGCCGGCGTGGTGCTGTCGGCACGCACGACCTCTGCCCTGCCCCAGGCCGGGGTTTCCTATGAGCTGGACGCGATTGCCGCAGTGGTGATCGGTGGCACCAGCCTGTCCGGCGGCACTGGCAGCATTGTCGGCACGCTGTTCGGCGCGCTGTTGATCGGCGTGATCAACAACGGGCTCAACCTGCTCGGCGTGTCCTCGTATTACCAGCAGGTCGCCAAGGGCCTGATCATCGTGTTTGCAGTACTGATCGACGTGTGGCGCAAGAAAAAACGCTAGAGAACGAACCACTACAACAATAACGGAGTTCAACTCATGAAAATTGGTATGCCCTTCGCCGCGGTCGCGGCGCTCTCCCTGCTCGCCAGCAGTATCGCCCTGGCCGCCGATGGCAAGACCTACAAGGTCGGCGCTGCTGTCTACGGGCTCAAGGGCCAGTTCATGCAGAACTGGGTCCGCGAGCTCAAGGAGCACCCGGCCGTCAAGGATGGCACCGTGCAGTTGACCGTATTCGACGGCAACTACGATGCCCTGACCCAGAACAACCAGATCGAAAACATGGTGACCCAGCACTACGACGCCATCCTGTTCGTGCCGATCGACACCAAGGCCGGCGTCGGTACGGTGAAACAGGCCATGAGCAACGACGTAGTGGTCATCGCCTCCAATACGAAAGTAGCCGATGCCGCCGTCCCTTACGTGGGTAACGATGATGTGGAAGGCGGCCGCCTGCAGGCCCAGGCCATGGTCGACAAGCTCAACGGCAAGGGCAACGTGGTGATCATCCAGGGGCCGATTGGCCAGTCGGCGCAGATCGACCGGGAAAAAGGCGAGCTGGAAGTGCTGGGCAAACACCCCGACATCAAGATCATCGAGAAAAAGACCGCCAACTGGGACCGCGCCCAGGCCCTGGCACTGACTGAAGACTGGCTCAACGCTCACCCCAAAGGCATCAACGGCGTGATCGCGCAGAACGACGACATGGCCCTCGGCGCCGTACAGGCCCTGAAGTCCCATGGCTTGACCTCCAAGGACGTACCCGTCACCTCCATCGACGGCATGCCGGATGCGATCCAGGCCGCGAAGAAAGACGAAGTCACCACCTTCCTGCAGGACGCCCAGGCCCAGTCCCAAGGCGCCCTGGACGTGGCCCTGCGTGCGCTTGCCGGCAAGGACTACAAGCCGCAGTCGGTGATCTGGGAGCGCTATGCCAAGGACGTGAAATGGGGTGATGGCACCGCCAAGACCTACATCCTGCCGTGGGTGCCAGTGACTAACGCCAACGCCGATGCGCTGTACAAGCAAGTCAGCGGCGGCAAGTAGTTATTGACTTGAAATACTGTCAAATGTGGGAGGGGGCTTGCTCCCGATGGCGGTGTAACAGTGGTAGATCAGGTGACTGACACACCGCCATCGGGAGCAAGCCCCCTCCCACACGTTGATCTCCACCCTATTCAAAAATGGAGTCATGCATGTCTGGATTCTGGAACCAAGCCTTCGACCTCAGCGGCCGTTGCGCGGTGATCACCGGTGGTGCCGCCGGGATCGGCCTGGCCTGTGCCAACCTGCTGGTGGAGCGTGGTGCCCGCGTAGCATTGCTGGATCGCGACCCGGCGGTGGTCGACGTCGCCGCCAGCCTCGGTGCCGGGCACCTGGGCATTGCCGTCGACCTCAGCCGGATCGGCGAGGTGCAACACACCATCGACCAGGTCGTCGAACGCTTCCAGCGCCTGGACTACCTGATCAACAGCGCGGGTGTCGTCCTGCTGGACAAGGCTGTCGATGTCAGCGAAAGCGCCTGGGACACCACCCTGGACATCAACCTCAAGGCCAGCTTCTTCGTGGCCCAGGCCTGCGCCAGGCACATGCTCGCCCAAGGCCGCGGGCGTATCGTCAACCTCGCCTCCCAGGCCGCCGTAATCGGCCTGGATCGTCATGTCGCCTACTGCGCGAGCAAGGCAGCCATCGTCGGCATGACCAAGGTGCTGGCCATGGAATGGGCACCGCACATCTCCGTCAACGCCATCTCCCCCACCATCGTCGAGACCGCCCTGGGCAAGAAGGCGTGGGCCGGAGAAGTGGGTGAGCGGGCCAAATTGCAGATCCCGGCGGGCCGCTTTGCCCAGCCGGAAGAAATCGCCGGGCTGGCGTTGTACCTGCTCAGCGACGCCGCCCAGATGATCACCGGCGCGAACATGGTGATCGACGGCGGCTACAGCATTCAGTAATTCATTTTTTGTCGTGAGGTTTTGTCATGTCCACCGTCATCGAACGCACACCTGAACAACTCTCCCCGAGCATCCCGAAAACCATGCAGGCCGTGGTCTGCCATGGCCCGGAAGACTATCGCCTGGAAACGGTCGAGGTGCCCACCCCCGGCCCCGAGGAAATCCTCACCAAGGTCGAGCTGTGCGGTATTTGCATGGGCGACATCAAGACCTACCGCGGCGCACCGTCATTCTGGGGCGATGCCGAGCAACCGCGCTATGTGAAACCACCGATGATTCCCGGGCATGAGTTCGTCTGTCGCGTGGTCGCCCTCGGCCCCGGCGCAGAGAAACGCGGAGTGAAGGTCGGCGACCGGGTGATCTCCGAGCAGATCGTGCCGTGCTGGGGTTGCCGTTTCTGTAATCACGGCCAGTACTGGATGTGCCAGAAGCATGACCTGTATGGCTTCCAGAACAACGTGCAGGGGGCCATGGCCCAATACATGATCTTCACCAAGGAAGGCATCATCCATAAAGTGCCGGATTCGATAGCACCGGACGAAGCCATCCTGATCGAACCGCTGGCCTGCTCGCTGCATGCGGCCGAGCGCGCCAACGTGGATTTCGATGACGTGGTGGTGGTTGCCGGCGCCGGCACCCTGGGCCTGGGCATCATCGGCGCGGTGCGCATGCGCAACCCGAAAAAGCTGATCGTGCTGGACATGAAACCCGAACGCGCCGCCCTCGCCCTACGCATGGGCGCCGACGAAGTATGGAACCCCGCCGAGGTGGACGTGCTGGCGAAGATCCGCGAGATCACCGAGGGCTACGGCTGCGACATCTATATCGAGGCCACCGGTCATCACAAGGCCGTCAACCAGGGCCTGGCGATGCTGCGCAAACTCGGGCGCTTCGTTGAGTTCAGCGTGTTCAACGACGAGGCCACGGTGGATTGGTCGATTATTGGCGACCGCAAGGAACTCGATGTACTCGGCTCGCACCTGGGGCCGTATATGTACCCGAGGGCCATCGACTTTATCGGCAGCCGCAAGATCGACATGCGTGACGTGGTGACCCACACGTTCGCCCTGGCGGATTTCAAGGAGGCGTTTGCGGTGATGGAGCGTGGCGACAAGTCGCTCAAAGTTGTACTGCAACCTTAGGCACATCACACCTCCCACACTGAATGGCTGTGAATCCATAGAACAAGAACACAGGAACCCGCGTTATGAATCGAGTCATCAACGATCCAGACCAAGTGGTAGAGGACATGCTGCGCGGCATCCTCGTCGCGCACCCGCAGTTGCGTCAATACGAAACCAATCCACGGGTCATCGTCAAAGCCAGGCCTTCGGCGCAAGGCCGCGTCGGCATTGTCACGGGCGGCGGCTCGGGCCATGAGCCGGCCTTCCTCGGCTACGTCGGGCCCGGCCTGGTCGACGCCGTGGCTGTCGGTGAGATTTTTTCCTCACCGACCGCCAAAAGTTTCTTCGATGCCTTCCGCGCCGCCGACCACGGCGCGGGCGTGGCCTGCCTGTACGGCAACTATGCCGGCGACAACATGAACGTGAAGCTGGCGATGAAAATGGCCGCCAGCAAAGACATGCGCATCCGTACCGTGGTCGCCAACGACGACGTCGCCTCTGCGCCCAAGGCTGAGATTGCCAAGCGGCGCGGCGTGGCCGGGGAAATCTTCATGTGGAAGATCGGCGGGGCCGCAGCCGCCCAGCATTACGACCTGGACGGGGTGATCCGCGTCGCACAAAAAGCCGTCGACCATTGCCGCTCCATTGGCATCGGCCTCACGCCGTGCACCATTGCCGCCGTGGGCAAGCCGAACTTCCAGATCCCCGACGGCCAGATGGAACTGGGCATCGGCCATCACGGTGAGCCGGGCATCGAAGTGATCCCCATCGAATCCGCCGCCGCCATGGCCGAACGCATGCTCGCGCCGATCCTCGCCGACCGCGATTTCAGCCAGGACGACAGTGTGGTGGTGCTGGTCTCCGGTCTTGGCGCCACGCCGGTGATGGAGTTGTACATTTTCTACGCCGAGGTGGAACGCCAACTCACGGCCAAGGGCTTGAAGATCCACCGTTGCTACGTGGGCAACTACTTCACCTCCCTGGAAATGATGGGCGTGACCCTGACCCTGCTCGGCCTCGACGCCGAGCTGAAAACCCTGATCGACCAACCCTGCCGCTCCATCGGCATGACCCAGGCGGAGTGAACCATGAGCCAGCATTTTTCCACCCGCGATGGCAGCGCCATCGTCACCGACCTGGTCAGTGTGATCGTGGCCAACCGTGAATACCTCAGCGCAGTCGACGGCGCCATTGGCGATGGCGACCACGGCATCAATATGGCCAAGGGCTTTGCCCATTGCGGGCGCACGATCGAAGGTCGCCAACTGAGCCTGGCCGAAGCACTGGATGAATTGACCCTGAGCCTGATGGAAGGGATTGGCGGCTCCATGGGGCCCCTGTACGGCAGCCTGTTTATCGGCATGGCCGACGAAGTGCGCGGCTGTGAAGAGATTGACGCGGCCACCTTCGCCCACTTGCTGCGCGGCGGCCTGACCTCGTTGCAGGACATCACTGAAGCCGGCGTGGGCGACAAATGCCTGATGGACACCTTGATCCCGGCGGTCGAAGCGTTCGAGCAGGCGCATGCCGCGGGGTCGTCCTTCAACGATGCGCTCGAGGCAATGAAAGCCGCCGCGTCCCAAGGGCGCGATTCGACCAAGGACCTGGTGGCGAAGATCGGCCGCGCCAGTCGCTTGGGCGAGCGCTCACTGGGCGTGCTGGATGCCGGGGCGGTGTCGTGCTGCCTGATCCTTACGCGCCTGGCGGACTCGGTGCAGCCGCGACTGAGTGCTTGACCTGCTGGACATACCGCGCCACCGCCGGCGCCTGCTCAAAGCGCCGGTGAATCAATGACAGCCACGACGACGCATCACTGCCCTGGATGCTGCGGTACACCACGCCCGGCAAACTCACATGCCCCATCACCGATGTCGGCACCACCGCGACACCCTGGCCCAACGACACTAACGCCAACACCGCAACCAACCCACCGGGCTGTGGCCCCAGGCGCGGCGCGTAGCCGCCTTGCGCCGCCACTTGCAAGGTGCCGCTGATCTGCTCCGGCAGGATAAACGTCTCGTTTTGCAGGTGTTCGCAGCCGATGGCCTTGAGCCCCAGCAGCCAGGAAGCCTGGGGCAGCGCCAACACAAAGCCCTCACTGTCCAGGCGCACCGCCTCGACCCCTTCGGGCAGGGTCATCGGCGAGCGGATATAGCCAATGTCATAGCGTCCATCGGCCACCGCACTTGGCAAGGTGGCCATGGGGCATTCGCGCACATTCACGCTCACATCGGGAAACGTTTGGCTGAACGCCTGCATTTGCCGCTGCAATAACCCCGAATACACCGCCGAAGCGACGTAACCCAACTCGAGGTGGCCGATCTCCCCACGCCCGGCACGCTGGGCGTTGCGCTGGGCGAATTCGAACTGGCGCACGGTGGCCTCGGCCTCGCCCAGCAAGGCGCTACCGGCCTCGGTCAGGCTCACTTCGCGCTGCCGGCGAATGAACAGGCGCGTGCCCAGGCTGGTTTCCATGTCCTGGATCTGCCGGCTCAACGTCGGTGGCGCGATGCCCAGTTGCTCGGCGGCGCGGGTGAAATTGCGCTGCCGGGCAACCGCCAGGAAGTAGCGAAAGTGGCGTATTTCCATCACAGGATTAGCTCAAAGGTAACAAAGTGCTCCACAACGGCTAACAAGACCATTGCGTGGCGCAGATAATCTTGCAGCAGATCAACACTAGAGAGACCTTGCGATGCCCGTCAACTGCTATTTCCATATTACCCGTAAGGTAATTTCATTATGAAACCGGCCAGCCAGCGCCTCACGTTACTGACCGCCTCTGGCGTCTGTTCGCTGATCGTGCTCGACACCAATATCGTCGCCGTGACCCTGCCGAGCATCGCCCGTGACCTGGGGGCGAACTTTGCCGATATCGAGTGGGTGGTCAGCGCCTATATGCTGGCTTTCGCCGCCCTCTTGTTGCCGGCAGGCAGCGTTGCCGACCGTTTCGGGCGCAAGAAAACCCTGGTCTGGGGCCTGGGCATTTTCATCCTGGCCTCCCTCGGCTGCGGCGCCGCACCCAACGCGCTGTTCCTCGATATCGCCCGCGCACTGAAAGGCGTCGGCGCGGCGCTGTTGCTGACCTCGGCCCTGGCGTCCATCGGCCACACGTTCCACGATGAAGGAGAACGCGCCAAGGCCTGGGCGTTCTGGGGGGCGTGCATGGGCGTGGCGATGACCGCCGCGCCGACCCTCGGCGGGCTGATCACCGAGTACTTGGGCTGGCGCTGGATCTTCTACCTGAACCTGCCCGTGGGCCTGGGGCTGATGGCCTTGGTGCTGCGTGTCATCCCGGAATCTCGCGACACCCAGTCGGCACGGCTCGACCCATGGGGCAGCCTGGCCTTCAGTGCCAGCCTGCTGTGCTTGATCTGGGGTTTGATCGAGGCCAACCGCATCGGCTGGGACAATCCGCTGACCTTTGCGCGCCTGAGCGCTGGCGCACTGTTGCTGGGCGTGTTTGTGTGGGTCGAGCGCGTGCAGCGGCGGCCGATGGTCGACCTGCAACTGCTGCGTCACCCGCGCTTTATTGGCGCCTTGCTGGGCATGTTCGCCTATGCCGGCTGCGCCCAGGTGATGATGACGCTGCTACCGTTTTACCTGCAAAACGGCCTGGGGTTCTCCGCCATTGCCTCGGGCCTGGGCATGTTGCCATTTGCCCTGACCATGCTGATTTGCCCACGCATCGGTGCGCGCCTGGCAGGCCGCTTTGCGCCGGCGACGATGATGGCGGCCGGCTTGACGCTGGTCGGCAGCGGCAACCTGTTGAGCGCGTGGGCGGTGAATGTGGGCGGCTACCTGCCCTTCGCCCTGGCCATTGCGGTCACCGGCGCGGGAGCAGGGTTCCTCAATGGCGACACACAGAAAAACATCATGGCCTGCGTACCGAGGGATCGCGCGGGGATGGCCTCGGGCATGAGCACCACCATGCGGTTCAGCGCGATCATGCTGGCGATCGGCGTGTACGGGGCGCTGTTGAACAGCCATAGCGAACAGTTGTTGCGCGCCAGCCTCGACGCACAGTGGCAAGGCCAGGCAGCCGACATTGCTTCACGGGTGGTGGCCGGGGATATGTCAGCGGCGTTGGGCCGGTTGCCGGAGGCGGCACGGGCGGCGGTGCAACCGCTGGCGCGGCAGGCGTTTGTGGGTGGGTTCAGCAAGGTGTTGTGGGTGGCAGGGTTATTGGGGCTGCTCGGGGCGCTGGTGGTAGGAAGGTTGATGCGCAAGCCGATACCCACACCGAACTGAATGTGGGAGGGGCTTGCCGCCGATGAGGGTGTGTCAGTAAATGCAACTGTGACTGAACCACCGCCATCGGGGGCAAGCCCCCTCCCACAGGTATTACCTATCCCCTAAGAGGCTTACCAGAAACGTTGCTGGGTCAGGCGGTTCCACCAGGTCAGCAGCACACGGTCCACCGAGCCGCTGGCGGCCAGGCCGACGCGTTCTTGCAGGCTCTTGCGCTCGGCGTAGTGCAAGTGGAACACCTCGGCCGTCTTGGCCTTGGTCGCCAGGTATTCGTCGCTGGTTTGCAGCTCGTCGACCAACTGCTTGTCGAGCGCGGCAACACCCAGCCACACCTCTCCGGTCGCCACTTCATCAATCGCCAGTTGCGGGCGATAGCGCGACACGAAGTTCTTGAACAACTGATGGGTGATGTCCAGGTCTTCCTGGAACTTCTCGCGGCCCTTCTCGGTGTTTTCGCCAAACACGGTGAGGGTGCGCTTGTATTCGCCGGCGGTCAGTACTTCAAAGTCTATGTCGTGCTTTTTCAGCAGGCGGTTGACGTTGGGCAACTGCGCCACCACCCCGATGGAGCCAAGGATGGCAAAGGGGGCGCTGATGATCTTCTCGCCGATGCACGCCATCATGTAGCCGCCGCTGGCCGCAACCTTGTCGATGCACACGGTCAACGGCACGCCCGCCTGGCGAATCCGCGCCAGTTGCGACGACGCCAGGCCGTAGCTGTGTACCATGCCGCCGCCGCTTTCCAGGCGCAGTACCACTTCGTCCTTGGGCGTGGCCAGGCTCAGCAATGCGGTGATTTCATGGCGCAGGCTCTCGGTGGCCGAGGCCTTGATGTCGCCGTCGAAATCCAGCACGAATACCCGTGGCTTGGCCTCAGGGGCCTTCTTGCCCTTCTTCTTTTCGGCTTTGCTTTCGGACTTGCGCAGGGCTTTGAGCTGGTCCTTGTCGAGCAGGGTCGACTCCAGGCGCTCACGCAACCCCTTGTAGAAATCATTCAGTTTGCTGACGTGCAACTGGCCGGCGGACTTGCGACGGCCTTTGCTGCGCAGTGCCGCGAAGCTGATCAGTACCACCAGGATCGCGACCACCAGGGTGACGGTCTTCGCCAGAAAGCTTGCGTATTCAGCCAGAAAATCCATGTGTCTCCTTAAAAATGCACTGCGCCAGGCGCTGATTGCCCAAGCATACCGACGGGACCGCCGGGGAGCCAGTGCTCAAACCGCCAGCAGCGCGGTGCTCTAACGCACTTTTAAAACAAGCGTATGTTTTTTCATTGACAGCTCGAAGCCATCCTCATAACCTCGCCAGACTTTCAACGTACCGGGAAAACGGACGTGGGCAGCATCTATCTGATTCGACATGGCCAAGCCTCCTTCGGTGCAGACGACTATGACGTGCTGTCGCCCGTCGGCGTGGAGCAGGCGCAAGTACTCGGTCGCCACCTGGCAGACATGGGCCTGGTGTTCGACCGCTGCATAGCCGGCGACCTGCGCCGCCAACAGCACACGGCCACTGCTGCCTTCGATCAATACAGCACCCTCGGCCTGCCTGTCCCTGCTGTGGAAACCGACAGCGCCTTCAACGAATTCGACGCCGACGCGATCATCCGTGCCCTGCTGCCCGACCTGCTCGGCAGCGAACCCGACGCCCTGGAGATCCTGCGCAACGCGGCACAGAACCGCAGCGAGTTCCAACGCATCTTCGCCCTGATCATCGAGCGCTGGCTGGCCGGCACCTATGACACGCCGGGGCTGGAAAGCTGGTTGGGCTTCGTGGAGCGCGTCCAGGGAGGCCTGCAACGCATTCTTGAAGCCGCGGACAACACGCAGAAGATCGCCGTGTTCACCTCCGGCGGCACCATCACCGCCCTGCTCCACCTGATTACCCGGATGCCTGCCGCCCAGGCGTTCGAACTGAACTGGCAAATTGTTAACACCTCGCTCAACCAGCTGAAATTCCGCGGGCGCGAGGTGGCACTGGCTTCCTTCAACAGCCATACCCACTTGCAACTGTTGAAGGCGCCGCAGCTCATCACCTTCCGATGAGTTGTGGCCCACCGTGACCCCAAGGTCACTGGACTCTACCCTAAAGGATCGAAACCATGACTGAAGTAGCTAAAGCCGTAGAAGCAATGAAAGCCAAATTCAACCCAGACGCCGCCAACGGCCTGGACCTGGTATTCGGTTTCCGTATCGACGACACCCAGAACTTCTCGCTGGTGGTGAAGAACAACACCTGCGAACTGCTGGAAGGCGAAAACCCTGAGGCCCAAGTGACCCTGGTCATGGACGGAGAAACCATGAAAGGCATCGTCGACGGCTCCACCGACGGCATGCAGGCCTTCATGAGCGGCAAACTGCGTACCGAAGGCGACATGATGCTGGCCATGAAGCTGAGCGAGCTGTTCCCTTCCTGATTCACGGGCAATCTTGATCCCTGTGGGAGGGGGCTTGCTCCCGATAGCGGTTTGTCAGTCGCCTCTCAGTTGACTGTCACACCGCTATCGGGGGCAAGCCCTCTCCCACATTGGGTCTGCGGTGGTATTTAGTTCCTGGGTTGCAGCAGTAGCGCCACCAACGCACTCCACCCCGTCTGATGGGACGCGCCCAACCCACGCCCGGTTTCGCCATGAAAATACTCATGGAACAACACCAGGTCACGGCTGGCCGGGTCCGCCTCCAGCTGCGCGTACCCGACCATCGAGGGCCGCGAACCGTTTTCGTCACGCAGAAACAAGCGCGTCAGCCGCTGGCTGAGGCTGTCGGCGACGTCCTCCAGGGATGACAGGTAACCACTGCCCGTCGGGTACTCCACCGAGAAGTTATCCGCGTAGTACCGATGAAATTCGCGCAGCGATTCGATCAGCATGTAGTTCACCGGCATCCACAACGGCCCGCGCCAGTTGGAGTTGCCGCCATACAAGCGTGAATCGGATTCCCCCGCCTGGTAACGGGCGCACAGCGTGTTGCCATTCATCTTCAATGCCAGGGGTTGTTCGGCGAACGCCTTGGACAAGGAGCGCACGCCAAACGGCGAGAGAAATTCATCGTCATCCAGCATGCGCCGCAGCAGGTCCTTGGTACGCTCACCGCGCAGCAACGCCAGCAACAGCCGATTGCCCTGCCCCGGTTCATTCCAGCGCGACACCAGCTTGGCCAGGTCCGGCCGATGGCGCATGAAACCCAGCAAGCGCTCGCGCAAGCCTTCGAGGCCTTCGTGCTCACGCTGCTCCAGCACCAGCACGGCGAACAACGGCATCAGGCCAACGATGGAGCGCAGGCGCACCGGTTCGTTCTGGCCGTCGGGGCGGTGCAGCACGTCGTAGAAGAACAGGTCCTGCTCATCCCACAGGCCCTCGGCGCTGTCATCGACACGGTTGATGGCACCGGCGATATACAGGAAGTGCTCGAAAAATTTCACCGCGATGTCTACGTACACCCCATTGCGCTTGGCCAGCTCCAGCGCGATCCGCATCAGGTCCAGCGCATAGGCAGCCACCCATGCCGTACCATCGGCCTGGTCCAGCTGGTAACCCGGCGGCAGCGTGGCCGAGCGATCGAACAAGGCGATATTGTCCAACCCCAGGAACCCACCCTGGAACAGGTTGCGCCCCTCGGCATCCTTGCGGTTGACCCACCAGGAAAAATTCAACAGCAGCTTGTGGAAGATCCGTTCCAGGAAGTCCATGTCGCCGACGCCGCTCAACGCCTTGTCCTGCTGATACACGCGCCAGCTGGCCCAGGCATGCACCGGTGGGTTGGCATCATCAAAGCGCCATTCGTAGGCCGGCAACTGGCCGTTGGGGTGCATGAAGCGGTCCTTCACCAGCAACAACAACTGCTGCTTGGCATACCCCGGATCGATCAACGCGATGGCCACTGCCTGAAAGCCCTGGTCCCAGGAGGCGTACCACGGGTATTCCCAGGTGTCGGGCATGGAGAGGATGTCGAAGTTGGACAGGTGCCGCCAATGGGTATTGCGGATATGCAGGCGCTCGGGCGGCGGCGCGGGTTGGGCCGGGTCGCCGTCGAGCCATTGGTTCACGTCGAAATAGTACAGCTGCTTGGACCACAGCAACCCGGCCAGGGCCTGGCGCTGCACGTTGCGCGCGTCTTCATCGGTAATGCCATGTTGCAAGGCGGCATAGAAGTCGTCGGCCTCCTGACGACGCAGCTCGAACAGCTTGCGGGCGTTGACCTCGGGCGCATCCGTGGGCGCAAAACGCAGGTAGAGGGTCTGGCTTTCCAGCCCTGCCAGTTCGAGGATGAAACGCGCGGCCACCTTGGTGCCCGAGTCGCGGCGGATCGCTGATTGCACAGCATTCACGACGTAATCATTGATGCCGTCCTTGAATGGCCCCGCCGCCGATTGTCCGTCCAGCTTGGAAACGTTGGTCTCGTTCTCACAAAACACCCATTCGACGCCATTCCGGCCCCAGGCACTGAGATGCCGGTCATCCAGCTCATGATGACGGGCCAGCACACGGTCACCGTCCAGCGTCAACCTTGGCTTGGGCGCACCCAAGGTCCAGCTCCAGTCATTGCGTGCCCATACCTGCGGCAGCACGTGCAGGCGTGTCGGTTGGTCGCAGCGGTTGTGCACGGTGACGCGCATGAAAATATCGTCGGGCTGGTGCTTGGCGTATTCGACGCTGATGTCGCAATAGTGGTTGTCTTCAAACACGCCGGTATCGAGGATTTCATACTCGGCATCGCCCAACCCGCGCCGCGCGTTTTCGGCGATCAGGTCGGCATAGGGAAAGGCAGCATGGGGGTATTTGTAGAGCATGCGCATATAGGCATGGCTCGGTACGCCGTCGACGAAAAAGTACAGTTCCTTGACGTCTTCACCGTGGTTGCCCTCGGCATTGTTCAGGCCGAACAGCCGCTCCTTGAGGATGGCGTCGTGCTCGTTCCACAGCGCCAGGCCCAGGCACCAGCGTTGCGCCCTGTCACTGAAACCGGCCAGGCCATCCTCGCCCCACCGGTAGGCGCGGCTGCGGGCATGTTCATGGGGGAAGTAGGCCCAGGCGTCGCCGTCTGCGCTGTAGTCTTCGCGCACCGTGCCCCATTGGCGTTCGCTCAGGTAAGGGCCCCACTCGCGCCAACGCTCGGCATCCTGTGTCGCCAGGCGCTGGCCTTCAATCGTTTCAAGTATCCGGGTGTCGGGTGTCGCCGTCATTGGGTCCTCCATCGCCTGCCAGGTGCACAGCAGTGTAGAACCCAACGACGTGCGGGGCACATGAAGACTTAGAAGATGGCGTACGTGTAGTTGAAGATCAGGCGGGTTTGGTCCTGGTCGGCCGTACCGGTGTTCTTGCCGTGATAGGTACCGGTACGCAAGGTGGTACCGAAGCCTTTCAGAGGACCTTCCTGTACGACGTAGTCCAGACGGAAGTCGGCTTCGTTTTCTTTCTGGTCAGGGCCACCGGCAACCTTCGACTTGATATCCGAACCGTCCAGGTAAGCCACGGACGCTCGCAAGCCGGGCACGTAGGCCTTGAAGTCATACGAGTACTGGCCAAAGTTGACCTGCTCGCCCGCACGGGAGAACTGGCCAACCACCGCATCGGTAAACAGATAGAAGTCGCTGCCACCGGCACCTTGCGCCTGTGGGTCGGCAAGGCTGCCCTGGTTGACCCACACAAAGCCGCCGTCATCCCCCACACCAATGTGCCCAAGCATCAGGCTGCTGCCGCCCAATTGATAGGTGAACGCCGCACTGTAGGTCTTGTTGTCCACTTCGCCGGCGTGCCTGGCGTAGCCGCCGTTGTTGTTGAACTGATAGCCGGTCTCGCCGTTCTTGCCGTCGCTGGAGCTGTCGAAGTAGCGCAGGTCGGTCTTGAACGACTGGTCATTGCCCAAGGGCAGCACGTGGACCAGGCCGACGTAGTTCTGTTTGTAGAAGTCTTGCAGTTGGGCGTAGTAGTACTGAAGCGTCAGGTTTTTTGCGATGACGTTATCGGACGAACCAAACGGTTTGTAGTCCACACCACCGAATTTGAAACTGTCACTGTCGCGTGTCCCACCGGCCACGCTCAGGCCCGTGGAGTTGCTGGAAGCGCGGCCTTCGACGCGATTCAGCTCACCACCGGTGAAGGTCACGTTGGGAATGTCGTTCGAGGTCAGGATGCCACCGTCAAAGGTTTGCGGGGCAACGCGGCTGTCGTTCGACACCAGGATAGGCAGGATCGGCGCCAAGCCACCACCGACGTGCAACTCGGTCTGGGAGATACGGAATTTCACGTTACCCGCGGCACGACCGAATGAGTCGGCAGGCTCGGTGCCGTTGTTCTTGGTCGGGAAGAAGCTGTTGCCGTTACCCGACAGGCCGGCGCCCGCAGTGTGGCCGTCGCCACCGTCCAGGCGCAGGGCGCCGAAGGCCATGACGTCAAAACCCACACCAACGGTGCCCTGGGTGAAACCGGATTTGTAGTCAAAGCGCAGCGCTGTCGCGGCTTCGCGCAGATCGTTGTTGGTCCCCGAGCGGTTATCCGCGCTGTAGTACATGGTCCGCGAACTGACGGACGCATGGCTGTCTTCGAGAAAGCCGCTATGACCATTGCCGGTTCCCAGGGAACCGAGTCCAAAATCATCGGCGTATGCCTGTTGTGCAAGAACGGCGGCGGTGATCGACAGCGCCAGTGTAGAAATTTTCATTAACTGCGGCCCCTAAATGTTTTTTTATATGTGCGATGTGCGAAATGACGTTTTCATCCTTACAAACGTGACGATTCTTTCACGCCGGCCGGGGCGGACTCCGTGAAGAATTAGTTAGGAAAAACCCTGGAAAATGAAATTTATCCGTTGCTGATTTTTGTCATATTCACGTCATCTCATTCATTTGCAGAATGAAGTCCAGAGGAATCTTCGTTTGCAAGCCTGCCTGCCGCTCAACAAAATCCAGGCAAAGGCCACCCTCATCGCCATAGCCATCAGGAATTTTTCTATGCACACCACCGCACATGTCAGCCCCGACGAGATCCGCAAGGGCTTTTCCAAGGCCATGTCCGATATGTACCGAGATGAAGTTCCGCTGTACGGCGCGCTGATGACGCTGGTGGCCGAGATCAACGCCCGCGTGCTCGACAGCGACCCGGGCCTGGCGCAGCAATTGCAGCGCACCGGGGAAATCCAGCGCCTGGACATGGAGCGCCACGGTGCCATCCGCCTGGGCACCGCCGCGGAACTGGCCACCATCAGCCGCCTGTTCGCGGTGATGGGCATGCAGCCGGTGGGCTACTACGACCTGACCCCGGCCGGCGTGCCGGTGCACTCCACCGCGTTTCGCGCGGTGCATGAAAGTGCGCTGCAAACCAGCCCGTTCCGCGTGTTCACCTCGCTGCTGCGCCTGGAGCTGATCGAAAATCCCGACCTGCGCGCCTTCGCTGAAAGCGCCCTGGCCAAGCGTTCGATCTTCACCCCCGCGGCCCTCGCCCTGATCGAGCAAGCGGAACGGAACGGTGGCCTCGGCGCAGCGGATGCCGACGCATTCATCCGCGAGGCCCTGGAAACCTTCCGCTGGCACCACACCGCCACCGTGACCGCCGCGCAGTACCAGCAACTCAGCGACCAGCACCGCCTGATCGCCGACGTGGTGGCGTTCAAGGGCCCGCACATCAACCACCTGACCCCGCGCACCCTGGACATCGACCAGGTCCAGGCCGCCATGCCTGGCAAGGGCATTACCCCCAAGGCAGTGATCGAAGGCCCACCGCGCCGCCGCTGCCCGATCCTGCTGCGCCAGACTAGCTTCAAGGCCCTCGATGAAGCCATCGCGTTCACCGACGCCCAAGGCAGCCACAGCGCGCGTTTCGGTGAAATTGAACAACGCGGCGTCGCGCTGACGCCCAAAGGTCGCGCCCTGTACGACCAACTGCTGAACGCTGCCCGCGATGAACTCGGCGCATTCCCGAACGAATCCAACGCCGAGCGTTATGTGCAATTGATGGAACAGCACTTCCAGGCCTTCCCCGATGACCACACGCAGATGCGCGAGCAAGGCCTCGCGTACTTCCGCTACTTCGTCACCGACAAGGGCCTGGCGGCACGCGGCCAGGCCGACCAGCCGCGCACGCTGGAAGCATTGGCCAGCGCCGGTCACGTGGCGGTAGAGCCGTTGGTATATGAAGATTTTCTGCCGGTGAGTGCGGCGGGGATCTTTCAATCAAACCTGGGGGATGCGGCGCAGAGTCACTACGCGGCTCATTCGAACCAGGCTGAATTCGAGAAGGCACTGGGGCGCCAGACGATTGATGAGTTGAAGTTGTATGAGGAGACGCAGCAGCGTTCGATGGATGCCTGCACCCAGGCACTGCTGGCATGAAATTAAGCGCCCCCCCGGCCCATCAGCGCAATCCTGCGCCGCAACGGTCCCCGGAGCCGGGAGGGCGAGGGCATCATAGGTAGCGGGGATCGGGATGTCTTCCAGTCAATTCTGAAAAAATGTGCAAGGGAGCGATTGGCTCGCTCCCTCATTGAACGGATCGCCCGTTACTTCAGCAAATCCTTGATCTCATCTTTAACCAACAAGCGTCTTTCCTTCAGCTTCTTTATCTCGTCATCGCTGCCGGCTGCCTTTTCAGCGCTCACCACCAATTCGTCAACATTGTTGTATTTATCAAACAGCGCGTTCAAACGGGCGTTTTGTGCCCGGCGCCCGTCGACTTCGTCCTTGCTCAACCCCAAGTCCTGATACAGGTCGTGTTTCACTGGCATGGCCTACCTCCGCAAGTTGATCAATGGCTACGCCCTTGAAGCTAGCCCATTCCAAGGGGTCTTGTCATGTTTGCCGGCAAACCAGTCCCGTTCGTCGCAACCTGGGCAATGGGATCAAACCTTTGCCGCGCCCTGCCCTCCACTGTAGATCGCCACTTGAGGGAGACCGGTTCATGAATCAAGCTGCCAGCGCTGTCGACACCCAATGCATCAACACCCTTCGTACCCTGGCCATGGACGCCGTTCAAAAGGCCAACTCCGGCCATCCGGGCACGCCCATGGGCCTGGCGCCGGTCGGGTATACCTTGTGGAGCCGCTTCCTGCGCTATCACCCCCAGCACCCCGACTGGCCTGGCCGTGACCGCTTTGTGTTATCCGTCGGCCATGCATCGATGTTGCTGTATTCATTGCTGCACTTGGCGGGCGTGGTGGAGATGGACGCCGAGGGCAAGCGTACCGGGCACGCCGCGATCAGTCTGGACGATATCAAGCAGTTTCGGCAGGCGGGCTCCAAGACCCCTGGGCACCCGGAATACCGTATGACCACCGGGGTCGAGACCACCACCGGCCCCCTGGGCCAGGGCTGCGCCAACAGCGTCGGGATGGCAATGGCCGAGCGCTGGCTGGCCACGCGCTTCAATCGCGAAGAAAAGACACTGTTCGATTACAACGTGTACACCTTGTGCGGCGACGGCGACATGATGGAGGGCATCAGTGGCGAAGCGGCATCGATGGCCGGGCATTTGAAGCTGGACAAGCTGTGCTGGATCTATGACAACAACACCATCAGCATCGAGGGCCACACTGAGCTGGCATTCAGCGAAGACGTGATCAAGCGCTTCCAGGCCTATGGCTGGCATACCCTGCACGTGACCGATGCCAATGACTTGCAAGCCCTGACCAATGCCCTGGAGACCTTCCATTGCAACCGGGGCGCGCCGACCCTGATCGTGGTCGACAGTGTGATCGGCTATGGCTCGCCCCATAAGCACAACACCGCCGCCGCCCATGGTGAACCCTTGGGTGAGGAGGAAATCCGCCTGACCAAGGCCGCCTATGGCTGGCCACAGGATGCAAGCTTCCTGGTACCCGATGAAGCCTGCACGGCGTTGCGTGATGCGTTGCTTGAGCGCAGCGAGCCACTGTATGAAAAATGGCTCGAACACCTTTCGCTGCTCGAACAGTATGAGCCCGAGCTGGCCGACGAATTGCACCGCATGCGTGCCGGGCAAATGCCGGAACACTGGCAGAAGCACTTGCCCCACTTCGACAGCGATGCCAAGGGCATCGCCAGCCGTGCCGCCGGCGGCGAAGTATTGAATGCGTTTGCCCAGCAAATCCCCTGGCTGCTCGGCGGCTCGGCGGACTTGTCGCCGTCGACCAAGACCAACCTCACCTTCGACGGTGCCGGGCGTTTCAGTGCCGACGACTACAGCGGGCGCAACCTGCATTTCGGCATCCGCGAACACGCCATGGGCGCGATTGCCAATGGCATGGCGCTGTCGTATTTGCGGCCGTATACCTCGACATTCCTGGTGTTCAGCGACTACATGAAACCGCCGATCCGCCTGGCGGCAATCATGGAATTGCCGGTGATATTCGTGTTTACCCATGACTCGATCGGCGTCGGTGAAGACGGCCCGACCCACCAGCCCATCGAGCATCTGACCCAACTGCGCGCCACGCCGGGGTTGCTGACCCTGCGCCCGGGTGACGCCAATGAAACCCTGGAGCTGTGGAAAGTCGCCCTGGCGCAAACCCATCGGCCGAGCTGCGTGGTGTTGTCGAGACAGCCACTGCCGACGCTGGATCGCAGTAAATATGCGGCGGCGTCCGGCGCGGCCAAAGGCGCGTATGTGTTGGCGGGGGCTGAAGCGCCGGATGTCATCCTGATCGCGACGGGCAGTGAAGTCAGCCTTGCCGTGGAGGCTTATGAACAACTCAAGGCTGAAGGGATTGCCGCGCAAGTGGTTTCAATGCCCAGTTGGGAGCTGTTCGAAGACCAGGACCAGGCTTATCGCGACAGCGTGCTGCCGCCGGCCGTGAAGGCCAGGGTCGTGGTGGAACAGGCCGGCCCCCTGGGCTGGGATCGCTATGTCGGCCAGACCGGCGCCAAGGTGGTGATGAACAGCTTCGGCGCGTCGGCACCGCTGGCGAAGTTGCAGGAGAAGTTCGGGTTTACTACAGAGAACGTGGTGAAACAGGCCAGGGCGCAGATCCAACTGACGCAACGCTGAGCAAAATGTGGGCGGCCCCACGGCCTCCTGTGGCGAGCGGGCTTGTTGTGGCGAGCGGGCTTGCCCCGCGTTGGGCTGCGAAGCAGCCCCAAAACCAGGCACTGCGGTGTGTCAGTTAAAAACACATCGCCTGTAATGGGGCTGCTTCGCAGCCCAACGCGGGGCAAGCCCTAATGCCGTTCAGTTAAGAGTACATCGCCTTCTGTAGGAGCGAGGGGGACGCCTAGTTCTTGCTCGCGAAAAACGTCAACGATAACGCGTGTTTCCTGAATCAACGCGGCGCCTGTGAGTTTTTCGCGAGCAAGCTCGCTCCTACAAAAAAGCCTTAACTGATCGGCATCAGGGCAAGCCCGCTCACCACAAAAATGCGCTCGAAGCGTCGCTCCGCCCCTCCCGCATTCAGGGCAGTTCTTTGGCAAGGAACGGCGCGGTGCGGCTCTTCTTGCTCCTGGCCACCTTCTGCGGTGCGCCGCTGGCGACTACCTTGCCACCCATGTCCCCTGCCCCCGGCCCGATATCGATCACCCAGTCACTCTGGGCCACCACGCGCATTTCATGCTCCACCACAACCACCGTATGCCCGGCGTCCACCAACTGATTGAGCTGGCTGAGCAAGCGGTCGACATCCCGTGGATGCAAGCCGGTGGTCGGCTCATCCAGCACATACAGGGTGGCGCCACGGGCATTGCGTTGCAGTTCAGTGGCGAGCTTGATGCGTTGCGCTTCACCGCCCGACAGTTCGGTCGCCGGTTGGCCCAGGCGCAAGTAACCCAGGCCGATATCACGCAGTACGTGCAGCGAACGCAGGACGCCCGGTTGTTCGGCAAACACGTCCACCGCCTGCTCCACGGTCAGCCCCAGCACTTGCGCAATGTTCAGGCCTTGCCATTGGATCGCCAGGGTTTCGGGGTTGTAGCGCGCGCCATGGCACGTCGGGCAGGGGGCATACACGCTGGGCATGAACAGTAATTCAACGCTGACAAACCCTTCGCCCTCGCAATGCGCGCAGCGGCCCTTGGCGACGTTGAACGAGAACTGGCCGGCATCGTAATGGCGCTTCTTTGCCGCCGGCGTGGCGGCGAACAGTTTGCGCACGTTGTCGAACAGCCCGGTGTAGGTCGCCAGGTTGGAACGCGGGGTACGGCCGATGGGCTTCTGGTCAACCTGCACCAGACGGCGCAGGTGTTCCAGCCCGGCGCTGATATGCCCGCCACTGGTTTGCGGCGCGTCATCTTCCAGGCTGCGTTCCTCGTCATTGTCCGGCACGCGGCCCAGGCCGCTGCCGACCAGTTCCAGCAACGCCTGGCTGACCAGGCTGGACTTGCCCGAGCCAGAAACACCGGTCACCGCCGTGAAGCAGCCCAGTGGGAACGCCACGCTCAAGTCATTGAGGTTATTGCGCGTCACGCCTTCGAGCTGCAACCAACCCTGGGGTGGACGTTGCGACGCCGTCGACGGGCGTCGCTCGGCAAACAGGTACTCGCGGGTCTGCGACGCCTCGACCGCCGCCAAGCCGGCGGGTGGCCCGCTGTACAACACTTGCCCGCCATGCTCACCCGCCGCCGGGCCGACGTCGATCAGCCAGTCAGCGCGGCGCATGGTTTCCAGGTCATGCTCCACCACAAACAATGAGTTGCCCGCCGCTTTCAAACGTTCAAGCGCGGTGAACAACGCCTCACCGTCCGCGGGATGCAGCCCGGCCGACGGCTCATCCAACACATAGATCACACCAAACAACTGTGAGCCCAATTGGGTCGCCAGGCGTAAGCGCTGCAACTCCCCGGACGACAAGGTCGGCGTGCTGCGCTCCAGGGACAGATACCCCAGGCCCAGTTCGATCAAGGTGCTGACCCGCTCCAACAGGTCCTGGGCAATGCGCTGGGCAGCCAGGCGCTTTTCCACCGACAGCTTCATTGTGTCCTGCCCCGCCGCCACCGGCCGCAGCAGCTCGGCCAGTTGTACCAGCGACAGTTGCGACAACTCACCGATATCCACCCCGGCAAACTTTACCGACAACGCTGCCTGGGTCAGCCGCTTGCCAGCGCACAACGGGCAGGCACTGCCTTGCATAAATTGCGCGACGCGCTTTTTCATCAGCGCGCTTTGGGTGTGGGTGAAGGTGTGCAGGATATAGCGCCGCGCACCACTGAAAGTGCCTTGGTAACTCGGCTCCAGCTTGCGTTTGAGCGCGTCGCGCGTCTGCTCCGGGGTGAAGCCGGCATACACCGGCACGGTCGGGGTTTCTTCGGTGAACAAAATCCAGTCGCGCTGCTTTTTCGGCAGGTCGCGCCAGGGAATGTCGACGTCATAACCCAGGGTCACCAGGATGTCGCGCAGGTTCTGGCCTTGCCATGCCAGCGGCCAGGACGCCACGGCGCGCTGGCGAATGGTCAGCGACGGATCGGGCACCATCAGCGCCTCGGTCACTTCATACACACGGCCCAGGCCATGGCATTGCGGACAGGCGCCCTGGAGCAGGTTCGGCGAAAAGTCTTCGGCATACAGCATCGCCTGGCCCGGCGGATAGTGGCCGGCGCGGGAATACAGCATGCGGATCAGGCTGGACAAGGTCGTCACGCTGCCCACCGACGAACGCGCACTCGGCGTACCGCGCTGCTGTTGCAGGGCCACAGCCGGAGGCAAGCCTTCGATGGAGTCCACATCGGGTACGCCGACCTGGTCGATCAGGCGCCGTGCATAGGGCGCCACCGACTCGAAATAGCGGCGCTGGGCCTCGGCGTACACCGTGGAAAAGGCCAGCGACGACTTGCCCGAACCCGACACCCCGGTAAACACCACCAGGGCATCCCGTGGAATGTCCACATCGACATTGCGCAGGTTATGTTCGCGGGCGCCGCGAACCCGGACAAACCCGGGCCGTTGAGCAGTGAGCGGAGGGAGGGTGCGCTGTGAAGTCATGGTCAACCTTGTCATGGGCAGGTCCTGGTTCGGAGCCTGCCGGGCGGGGGCTCGTTCAATCGGTCTGAGCCACACGGGCGGTAAGCACGCTGCGCAACCGTTGCGTCAGGGCTTCGGGGCTGTAGGGTTTGCTCAGCAGATGAATGTCGGCACTGAGCAGGTGGTTGGTGGAGAGAATGTCGCGGGTATGCCCCGAGGTGAATAGCACCGCCACCGGCGGTTGCTGGGCGCGGGCCCAGTCCGCCAGGTCGGTACTTTTGACGCGGCCGGGCATCACCACGTCGGTAAAAATAAGATCGGGGCGCATTCCGTCCAACAGCCTCTGCATCGCCCGGTCGCCGTCTTCAGCGGTCAGCACGGTATAGCCAGCCTGTTCCAGCAGCTCCACGACGGTCAATCGCACGCCCTCGTTGTCCTCCACCACCAGAATGGTCTCTTGACCTGCGGCATGGGATACCGGCTCGGGTTCGATCTCCTGGCACTCCTCGCCCAAGCTGCGCGGGAAATACATTTGCACCACGGTGCCCTTGCCTTCCTCGCTCCACACCTCGACATGGCCGCCACTTTGCCGGACAAACCCGAACACCATGCTCAGACCCAGGCCCGTACCGTGGCCATCGCGCTTGGTGGTAAAGAACGGCTCGAACACCCGCGACAGAATCGACGCCGGCATACCCACGCCGATATCCGTGACCGCCAGGCGCACATACTCGCCGGGCTGCAGGCTTTTACCGACGCAATCCTTGGGGTTGAGGATGATATTTTCGCCGGTGATGCGAATCACGCCCTCGCCTTTCATGGCATCCCGGGCATTGATCGCCAGGTTCAGCAGTGCGTTTTCCAGTTGGTTGCGGTCGACGTGTATGCACCAGGAATCCTGGGGCAGTTGCACATCGACATGGATGGTTTCACCCAATGCACGTTGCAACAATTCGCCGAGACCGGCGTAGATACGCTGCGGGTTGTAGACCGCCGGTGACAGCGGTTGGCGACGCGCAAACGCGAGCAATTGCGAGGACAGCTTGGCACCGCGCTCCACCGCCGCAATGGCAGCGTTGACACGTCGCTGCACCTGGGGGTTTTCCGGCTCATGGCGGGCCAACAGGTGCAAGTTGCCGGCGATCACTTGCAGCAGGTTATTGAAGTCGTGGGCCACGCCACCGGTCAGGCCGCCAATGGCTTCGAGTTTTTGCGACTGGCGCAGTTGCTCTTCGGCGACGGAGCGCGCCTGCACTTCGGCGGCAACGCGCTGCTCCAGGTTGTGGGTCAGCTCCTGGCGCAAGCGCTCGGAAATCACATGGGCGGTGGTCTCCACCACGATCGCCAAGACCCCGGCCGGCTGCTGGTCATCTCCGGCGACCGGACTGTAATACAGGTCCAGCCATACGTTTTCCGGCTGTCCGTTGCGCAGCAACACCAGCTCCTTGTTGTGATAGGACAAAGTGCCACCCGCCAGGCAAGTGTCCACGACATGCCGATTGAAGTCGGCGACTTCCGGCCAGCCCAGCTCCACCGGCGTGCCCAGCAAATACGGATGACGGCCACCGGCAAACACGGAATAGCTGTCGTTGTAGATCATGTAGCCGGCCGGCCCCCACAGCATCACCATGGGCACGGGCGACGCCAGCATCATCTGCACGGTGCAGGCCAGGCTGGTGGACCAGCGATCCAGCGGGCCCAGGTCGGTGTGCGACCAGTCGAAGGCACGGATTCGCTGGGCCATTTCACCGCCCCAGCCTTCACAGCCGTGGGTGTTGGATAAAAAAGGCATCGATAGGCTCTTGGTGCAGAGAAACATTGATCGGTGGTGCAGTTCCACTGATAAAAACTTGGAGCCTGACTGTAATAAATCGTTTCATTGCATATAGCTCATCCGTCGTGAACTGGGCAACTCCCCTCAGTGAAAATCCCGGCTGCGCACAGGAATGCCGTCCAACAGCGGCGTCAGGTCGGTCAGGCGCCCGGCGATCAGGTGCCGTACCTCGCCCACCGCTTCCCAGCGCCCGTCCACCTTGAGTAGCCGCGAATTCACCAAGGCTGCGCGCTGGCGTTCTGCCAGATCACGCCACACCACCACGTTCAGATTGCCGAACTCATCTTCCAGGGTGACGAAGGTCACGCCGCTGGCGGTGCCGGGGCGCTGGCGACCGGTCACCAGCCCGGCGACGCTGACATTGCGCCCATGCTCCACCGCCAGCAGTTCGTTCGAGCTGCGACAGCGCCGCTTGCGCAGCTCATCACGCAGCAACGCTAACGGATGGGGGCCGAGGGTGGTGCCGACCGTGACGTAATCGGCCTGCAAGTCCTCACCCACCGTGGGCACCGGCAACGCCACCCGCGCTTCATCGGGGCTGGGCAAGCCGGCAAATAACCCAAGTTGCTTGTGCACCCCCGCCACATCCCAGCGTGCCTGGTGCCGGTTGCCGGCCAACGCGCGCAAGGCACCGGCATCCGCCAGCAAGGCCTCGGCGCGGGCGTCCAGCCCGGCGCGTTCGTCGAGATCGGCCACATCGCTGAAGGCGCGGTGCTGGCGGGCCGCTTCGATACGCCGCCCATCCTCTTCGCGAAACCCGGAAATCATACGCAAGCCCAGGCGGATCGCCGGTTGCTGGCCGTCGATGGGTTCCAGGCTGCACTCCCAGTCACTGGCCTGCACGTCTACCGGACGAATCTGCAAGCGATGGCGGCGGGCGTCCTGCAGGATCTGGTCCGGGCTGTAGAACCCCATGGGCCAGCTGTTGATCAGCGCACAGGCGAACGCCGCCGGCTCATGGCATTTGAGCCAGCAACTGGCGTAGGTCAGCAAGGCGAAACTGGCCGCGTGAGACTCGGGGAACCCGTAGCTGCCAAAGCCCTTGATCTGCTCGAAGATCTGCGCGGCAAAGGCTTCGCTGTAGCCATTTTTCAGCATGCCGTTGCGCAGGCGCACTTGATGGGGTTCCAGCCCGCCGTGACGTTTCCAGGCGGCCATGGAACGGCGTAACTGGTCGGCCTCGCCGGGGGTATAGTCGGCGGCGACGATAGCGATTTGCATCACCTGCTCCTGGAACAGCGGCACGCCCAATGTTCGTTCCAACACCGTCTTGAGCTGCGGCGACGGGTAGGTGGTGGGCTCTTCTTTGTTACGCCGACGCAGGTACGGATGCACCATGCCGCCCTGGATCGGCCCAGGGCGCACGATGGCAACCTCGATCACCAGGTCATAAAAGTTCTGCGGCTTGAGCCGGGGCAACATCGACATTTGCGCCCGCGACTCGATCTGGAACACACCGATGGTGTCGGCCTTGCTGATCATTGCGTAGGTGGCCGGGTCTTCCTTGGGGATCGTCGCCAACGACAGGTCGCGGTGGCGATGGCGGCGCAGCAGGTCGAAACAACGGCGGATCGCGCTGAGCATGCCCAAGGCGAGGATATCCACCTTGAGCAGGCCAACGGCGTCGAGGTCATCCTTGTCCCACTGGATGATCGTGCGATCGGCCATGGCGGCATTTTCCACCGGCACCAACGTATCCAGCGGGTGTTCGGAAATCACGAAACCACCGGGGTGCTGGGACAGGTGCCGGGGGAAGCCGATCAGTTGCCGGGTCAACGTAAGTACCCGGCGCAACGCTGGGCTTTCAGGGTCGAAACCACTTTCACGCAGGCGCTCCAGCAGCGGTGCCTCATCACTCCAGCGCCCGCAGCATTCGGCCAGGGCGTTGACCTGGTCGGGCGGCAACCCCAGGGCCTTGGCCACGTCGCGCACCGCGCCGGCTGCGTGGTAACTGCTGACCACCGCCGTGAGGGCCGCGCGCGTACGGCCATAGCGCTGGAACACGTATTGCAGCACTTCTTCGCGGCGTTCGTGTTCGAAGTCCACGTCGATGTCCGGCGGCTCATTGCGCTCCTTGGACAGGAAGCGCTCGAACAGCATGTTCATCAGGCTCGGGTTGATCTCGGTAATGCCTAAAGCAAAACACACCGCCGAGTTGGCCGCCGAGCCGCGCCCCTGGCACAGGATCGAACGGCTACGGGCGAAGCGCACGATGTCATGCACCGTGAGGAAATAGCTTTCGTAACCCAGCTCACTGATCAGCTGCAGCTCGTGGTTGATCTGCTGCAAGGTCTTGGCGTCGACACCCTCTGGCCAGCGCTGGGCAATGCCTTCTTCGGTGAGGGTGCGCAGCCAGGTTTTCGCGCTTTGGCCTTCGGGCACCAGTTCGCGCGGGTATTGGTAGCGCAACTGGCCGAGGTCGAAGGTGCAGCGGCGGGCAATCGCCTGGGTTTCGTCAAGCAGGGCTTGCGGGTACAACGCGGCCAAGGCCTCCAGGCTGCGCAAATGCCGCTCGCCATTGGGGTGCAACCGCGTACCCGCTTCGGCCACCGGCACGTGATAGCGGATGGCGGTCATGGTGTCTTGCAGGGCGCGGCGGCCGCGCGCATGCATATGCACATCGCCGCAGGCCACTGCGGGAAGTTGCAGGCTGGCGGCCAGGTGCAGGCGTTGTTCCAGGAGGCGCGCATCGTCCTGGCCACAATGCAGATGCACCGCCAGCCACAGGCGCTCGGCGAAGGTGCGGCGCAACCATTGGATCGAGGCCTGGGTGTCGCTGTCTGCGGCGACCCATAGCGCCAGTAACCCAGGCAGGGGTTGCTCGAAGTCCTCTTGCAGCAGGCGATAGCGCCCCTTTTCCGCCCGCCGTCGGGCCAGGGTGATCAAACGGCACAAGTGCTGGTAGCCGCTGAGGTTTTCCACCAGCAGCACCAGCTTCGGGCCGTTTTCGATGCGCATCTCGCTGCCGATAATCAACGGCAACTCCACCGCCTTAGCCGCCTGCCAGGCCCGCACGATACCCGCCAGGGTGCATTCGTCGGTGATCGCCAGCGCGCTGTAGCCCTGGCGCTTGGCCCGCTCGAACAACTCCAGCGCGCTGGAGGCGCCGCGTTGGAAACTGAAGTTGGACAGGCAGTGCAGTTCGGCGTAGCTCATGCTTGCAGCTCACGGTGGGAAGGTGGCGACAGCCTGCGGTGGTTCATGCGAACCAGCCTTGCAGCCACAACCCATCGTGTTGCCCCACGGTGCGGTAGGCCCAGCCTTGCTGGCCGGCGCGGGTCTGGATCAGGTAGTAGTCGCGACGGATATCGGCGCCATCCCACCAGCCGGATTCGATACGCTCCGGGCCCATCAAGACCTGCACGCCCTGCTCGGCCAGCAAGGTCGGTTCGTTGAGCAACCAGCCGGGGCGCTGCACCTTGTCCAGGCTTGGGCACGGGCGGCTGTCGGCGGCCGCTTGCCAGGCGCATTCAGGGCGGTGGTCAGCGTGAAAACGCAGGCCTTGCACCGCATCATCCCCCAGCCGTGCACGCAAGCGTTCGCGCAACTGTTCCCAGGGCAGGGTCTGCTGCGGGCGGTCGTCGAACAGGTCCTTGCGCTGCGGCACGAACACCGGCAGGTCCTGGGCCACCAGGCGAAAGCCGCGCACCGGTGACGTGACCTGCACGTGCTCTAGGCGACCGCGGGCCAGTTCGAAGAGCATCGCCGGCTCACGTTCGGCGCTGAGCAGGCCAACCTTGATCACGCTGTCCGGCGCCTGGGCGTGCTCCAGGTGCAGGTCAAAACGCTGTACGCCGCTGTCGCGGCCGCAGAGGAAAGCCGACAGGTCACCGGTCAGCCGGCGCAAGGGGAATAGCAACGCCTGGTGGGATTGCACGTCGAAGTTCAGCTCGATGCGTACATCGAAGCGGTCCGGCGGTTGATAGAACGCCAGGGCCAGCGGCCGGTATCCGCCAAGAGCATCCAGGTGCTTGAGCACGCTGGCCTCAAAGCGCCGCGCCAGGGTATGCCGGGGCAACGCCTGCACCTGGGCCAAGGTGCGCAGGCCCATGCGTGACAAGGCCATGGCGGCCTGCGGCTCGAGGCCGGCGCGGTCGATAGGCAACGGCGCCAGGGCCTGCATCAAGGCGTCATCGTCTACGGCCAACCCATCGTAGAGATTGGCCAGCACGCGCGCCGCCGCCGGGTTGGGCGCGGCGACGATGCGGTGACGAAAGCCCAGCTCGTTCAGTTCCTTGCGCAAGCGCGCTTCGAAACGCGGCCATGGCCCGAACAGCCCCAGGCTCGATTCGATTTCAAACAGCAGCGCGCGGGGGTAGAACACACTGACCTGGGAACTGAACTGGTAGGCCCAGGCCGCGAGAAACTGCTGCCAACGCTCGATCTCCACCGGGTCGTACTCGGCGCAGGCAAAACCCTTGGCCAGGGCCTGCGCCGCCGTCAGCGACTGGCCGGGGCGCAGGCCCAATGCACGGGCGGCCGCGTTGACGGTTTGCAACACGCGCCGCTGCGGCGTACCGGCCAGCAACGCCAAGGGCTGATCCGCCTCGGGATGCAGGCGCTGCACCCCGTCCAGCGCCAATTGCGGGAAGACAATACACACCCAGCGCATATCAACCTCAGTGCCCGGCCAGCGCAATCGGCGCCGGATGAGCAAGCCCGCCTCGACACTTGAGCACCCGCACTTGCGCGGGCTTGGCCTCCACGGCCAGGCGCAGGGCCGCAGGCGACGCATTGATCGCCTCGCTCAAGGCGCGCCAGGCAAACGCCAGGGTCTGCCCGGTTTCGGCCGCCACCTGCAAACGGCGCAATGCCCGGTCATCGGCCTTGCGCGGCCAGCACAACACGGCGCCGCAACTGCCGGAACGCAGGCACTGCTCCACCGCCCACAAGGCGTCGCGCTCTTCGGCCTGGACCACCGAAAGCTGACGCAAATCCACCCCGGCGTTCTGCCAGGCGTGGGGGTACGGCGTGTAGGGCGGCGCCACCAGCACAATGCGTTCCCCGGCGGCCGATAAGCGCGCCAGGGTGGGCAGCACCAGTTGCAACTCGCCCACACCGTCCTTGGCCATGAGGATTTCGCTCAGGGCCGACTCCGGCCAGCCGCCCGTGGGCAGCACCGCATCCAGCGCCGCCAGCCCCGTGGGGTGCACACTGGCCGGAGGCACGGCGGGCCGGCCCTTCCAGACGCGGCCGCCATTGAACAGCGAGTCCAGTGCTACGACGGCGCCCATCAGCCTTGCCTCACCAGGCCGCAGAACACCCCTTCGATAGCCAGGTCCTGGTCGGGGCCTACCACGATGGGTTGATACGCCGGGTTGCGGGGCAGCAGGCGGACATGGTCGCCGTGACGTTCGAAGCGTTTGATGGTGACTTCACCGTCCAGGCGCGCGACCACAATCTGGCCGTTCAACGCTTCGGCACTGCGGCGCACGCCGACCAGGTCACCGTCGAGGATGCCGTCTTCGATCATCGAATCGCCCTGGACCCGCAGCAGGTAATCCGGGGTTTTCGCAAAGGTGGCAGGGTCGAGTTGCAGGCGGTTGTGGACTTCGGCATCGGTGCCGATGGGCAAGCCTGCAGCGACTCGACCGAGAACGGGGACGTCCAGCCATTCGGGGCGGGCGGGTTGGTTGAGCAAGCGAATACCACGGGCCTGGTTGGGGTTGACCTCGATGAAGCCGGCTTCAGTCAGGGCCACCACGTGTTTGCGTGCGACGCTACGGGAGGCGAAGCCAAACGCCTCGGCGATCTCGGCGAGGCTGGGGGGTTGGCCTTGCTGCGCGATGCGGTCGCGGATGAAGGTCAGGATGGCGGTACGGCGGGGGGTCAGGTTTGTCATGGAGTACATTTGTACTCCTGCGGGAAATTTCTGACAATAGCCGGTAGTCGGGGGGAGTGTTAGTGGAGGCATCTGGTGGCTGACCCACCGCCATCGGGGGCAAGCCCCCTCCCACATTTTTTACCGAGTACACCAGTCATAACTCCGGTCGGCTCCAAGGCAGCCAAAGCCAGAGCAAAAGCAGACTCAGATTTACCTGATGCATGCAGATCCAAATGTGGGAGGGGGCTTGCGCCCCCGATGGCGGTGGTGAAGCCATAGATGCATCCACTGACACTCCCTCATCGGGGGCAAGCCCCCTCCCACATTTCAACCGAGTACACCAGGCACAACTCCGGTCGGCTTTCAGGCCGTCGTGCTTTGGCGCTTGATCTCAAATCGCCCCGTCAAACACGCTGGCCGAACGCATCCCCCTCACCAGCCCTCTTTCAACATCCGCAACTCCAAATGCTGCAGCAACATAATGGTCTTCCCATCCACAATCTCCCCCCTCGCCACCATCGCCAGCGCCCGCTCAAACCCCAGCTCCAGCACCTCGATATCCTCCCCCTCCTCTTCGAGCCCGCCGCCGGTCCCTACCCGATCCCCCGCCTGGTACTCACCGATAAAAAAGTGAATCCGCTCCGTCACCGACCCCGGGCTCATGAACGCTGCGTAGATCTTCTCTACGTGCCCCACCCGATACCCCGTCTCTTCCTCGGCTTCCAGGCGAATGCGCTCTTCTGGGCTGGCGTTGTCCAGCAACCCGGCCGCCGCTTCGATCAGGTAACCGTGGTAATCGTTGACGAAGGTGGGCATGCGGAACTGACGAATCAGCAACACCGTGCGCTGTGTGCGGTTGTACAGCAGGATCGTCGCGCCATTGCCCCGGTCGTACACCTCGCGGGTCTGGGCCTGCCAGCTGCCATCCCGGCGGCGCAGGTCGAAGCTGTACTTCTTCAAAACATACCAATTGTCAGAGAGGGTCTCTTCGGCAGTGATGCGAACGGGACTGTTATCCATGGTCAGGCCTTAGCTCAAAGGAGCGTGAGCATGTCGTGATGGCAACACCAGCGTCAAGCGCGTCGCATACCGCTACAATCGCGCGCGGGGGCGTAATCGGGTGCAAGTGGTCGAGACGGCCTGAGCACCATGCTGTAACACTTTGCAAGCAATCGCCCTTCGCGGCTGTCGAATTAATTCCTGTACCGACAAGCCTTCTGTTAAAAACCGTCCTTCACCTTTGCCTTGGAACCTTCGATGTCATCTCGTTTTATGTCGCGCCTGGGCCTACGCTGGTTTCCCCTGCTGTGCATGCTCCTGTTGATCGTAGGTTTACCCGTGGGCTGCTCGGTGCTGCAGCACAAGGAGCGCGAGCTGGTGTTTCGCATCGAGCCCGGTACCGCCAGTTGGTACAGCGGCTTGCCCAGGGCGGTGCAGGAATTCGAACTCAAGCCCACCCGTTTCAAATCAGGGCAGAACATTCATGGCTGGTGGTACCCGGCGGAGCACAAGGATGCTCCGGCGATCCTGTACCTGCACGGCGTGCGCTGGAACCTCACCGGGCAGTTGTTTCGCATCGAGCAATTACATGCGTTGGGCTTCTCGGTGCTGGCTATCGACTATCGCGGTTTTGGCCAGAGCCACGGTGACCTGCCTTCGGAAACCACGGTATACGAGGACGCGCGCATTGCGTGGGAACGCTTCCAGGTGTTGCAGCCCGACCCGAACAAACGCCTGATCTACGGGCACTCCCTGGGTGGCGCGGTGGCGATCGACCTGGCGGCCGAGCTGGGCAGGCAAACGCCGCTGCCGGTGCGCGGGCTGGTGGTCGAGTCCACCTTCACCTCCCTGGCGGATGTGGCCACGGCCGTGGCGAACACGTCGTTGCCCGTGCGCTGGTTGCTCTCGCAGAAATTCGACTCCATCGACAAGATTGCCGACATCCATATGCCGCTGCTGGTGGTCCATGGCCTGGACGATCGCTACGTGCCCCCGCGTTTCAGCCAGCAACTATTTGACGCGGCCCAAGAGCCCAAACGGTTGCTGCTGGTGCCCGGCGCCAGCCATAACAACAGCATGAGCCTGGCCGGCCGCAGCTATCGCCAGGCGCTGGACAACCTGATGCGGGCGAAGATGCCGGCACAGGTTGTCACCCACGCCACAGGGCGCAATAACGAGTCATAAAAAAGGTTTTCGGCACTGGGTTCGCGCGAGCCTGTCAAGCGCAAACCCTGCCCATGCTGGCCCTCGCCACAAGTTGATCAAATATTAACCTTGGGTTAAATCGCCAACCCTGCCGGGCCCCGGCAAAGTTATCCACAGAGATACCCACGGTTTTCGTGGACAACTCTTTTCACTTTTTTATGATTTTTTTGCGCAGCCTACCCCTTCGGGAAAGGACCCTGGCAGCAGAATCTCGCGATTCACATCGCGTATATCGTTATACCCGCACAGCGCCATCGACACGTCCAACTCACGGGCAATGATGTCCAGTGCCTTGGTCACCCCCGCTTCGCCCATGGCGCCCAAGCCATACAAATGCGGACGACCGATCATGGTACCCTTGGCGCCCAAGGCCATCGCCTTGAGCACGTCCTGACCGGAACGAATGCCGCCGTCGAGCCACACTTCAATGCGCTCGCCCACCGCGTCGACAATCGCCGGCAACTGGCTGATGCTCGATGGAGCCCCGTCCAGCTGGCGCCCGCCGTGGTTGCTCACCACCAGCGCATCGGCACCGGAATTGGCGGCCAGGCGCGCATCTTCCACATCGAGGATGCCCTTGATAATCAACTTGCCGCCCCAGCACTTCGTGATCCATTCCACGTCGTCCCAACTCAGGCGCGGGTCGAATTGCTGGGCGGTCCACGACGACAGCGAACTCATGTCCGCCACGCCCTTCACATGCCCCACGATATTGCCGAAGCCATGGCGCTTGGTACCGAGCATGCCCATCACCCAGCGCGGCTTGGTCATCATGTTGAGGATATTTGGCAGGGTCAGTTTGGGCGGTGCAGACAGACCGTTGACCAGGTCCTTGTGGCGTTGCCCGAGTATCTGCAGGTCCAGGGTCAACACCAGCGCATCCACGCCGGCCGCCTTGGCGCGCTCGATCAATTGCTCGATAAACCCACGGTCGCGCATCACATACAACTGGAACCAGAACGGTTGGCCGACCTGTTCGGCGATGTCTTCCAGGGAGCAGATGCTCATGGTCGACAGGGTATAGCGCAAGCCAAAAGCGGCCGCAGCGCGGGCGGTGAGAATCTCGCCATCGGCATGCTGCATGCCGGCCAGGCCAGTGGGCGCCAGGGCGACCGGCATGGCCATGTCCTGGCCGATCATGGTGGCGCGGATCGAGCGCTCATCGATGTTGCGCGCCACACGCTGGCGGAATTTGATGCGGGCAAAATCGCTTTCATTGGCCCGGTAGGTGCTCTCAGTCCAGGAGCCGGAATCGGCGTAGTCGTAAAACATCCTGGGGACACGTTTCTGCGCCAGCTTGCGTAAGTCTTCGATGGTTGTGATCAACGACATCGGGGTCACCTCTCCCTGAACTGAACGTCGAGAGTAACCGCCCATCGCCCGCGCAACCAGCCATTGCGTTTATATCGACAGGCGACTAATCTCGCACAAACACGCAAAAAGACGCACAAACATGCACAACACCCATCAAGCCGTTGACCTGCCTTCGTTGCGCAAACAAAAGATCCTGTTATTGCTGGAACGTGACGGCAAAGTCACGGCCTCCGACTTGGTGGAACACTTTGCCGTCTCCCACGACACCATCCGCCGTGACCTCGGCGAACTGGCCGCGGCCGGCCTGTTGCAACGCGTGCACGGCGGCGCCCTGCCCCGGCCCAAGGACAGCGGCAAGGACTTCTTCACCCGTGTCGGCGAGACCAACGAGGCCAAGCACCACCTGGCGCAACTGGCGGCCGATCGTGTGGAAGACGGCCAGATCGTGCTGTTCGATTCCGGCTCCACCACACTGCGCATCGCCCAGGCCTTGCCGCACTCGATCCGCCTGACCGTGGTCACCCCGTCACCGATGATCGCCATCGCCCTGGCCGATCATCCCCAGGTGAAAATCATCCTCGCCGGCGGCCAACTCAACCCTGCGACCTTGTCCACCAGCGGCCAGGAAACCGTGCGCCTGATCCAGGGCATCAAGGCCGACCTGCTGTTTACCGGGGTGTGCGCGCTACATCCGCAGGTCGGCATCAGCTCGCTGCATTTTGATGAAGTGGCGGTCAAGCAAGCGTTGCTCGACAGCGCGTCCCATGTGGTGGCGGTGACCATGGCGGACAAACTCGGTGCCGTGGAACCTTTTGTGGTGGCGCCGTGCAACCGTATCCATACGCTGATTACCGAATGGCATGTGCCGGGTATCGAGGCGTATGAGCAGCTAGGGCTGGAAGTGATACGGGTCGAGGTCGAGTAGGAACAGGGGCACCCAATAGCACGGTGGCGAACGGGCCGTTGTGGCGAGCGGGCTTGCCCCGCGTTGGGCTGCGCAGCAGCCCCAAAAAACTGCCCCGGAGCTGCCTGGCACACTGCAGCGCTCTTATTGGGGCTGCTTCGCAGCCCAACGCGGGGCAAGCCCTAATGCCGTTCAGTTAAGGCTTTTTTGTAGGAGCGAGCTTGCTCGCGAAGAACTTACAGGCGCCGCGTTCATTCAGGAAACACGCGTTATCGTTGACGTTTTTCGCGAGCAAGAACTAGGCGTCCCCCTCGCTCCTACAGAAGGCGATGTACGCTTAACTGAATGGCATTAGGGCAAGCCCGCTCGCCACAATAAGCCCGCTCGCCACAGGTTAATGTTTGCGCTGCTCCGGCATCTCCCGCTTGGGCCCGAACATCGCCCAGGCAATCAGCCCCAGCAGCGGCACGAAAATCAGAATGACCAGCCACAGCCCCTTGGTCTCCCAGCCACTGGTACTGCGCAATACGATATTGATCGCCCACAATTCCAACAGCAGCAGAATCACCGCCAACGCGATCCAGATATATTCAATTTGCATGGTTCACCTCCTGAGGTCCATGCATTAGGTCAAGCATCTACCCCGAGGGTTCCATCGGATTTCGTGCAGCCGCTCACGCCCAACGGTTATGGCGCACTGGAGCCCCCCTGACCCAACCTCCGCTCCCTTCTTACTGGAAATGCCAAACGCTCAGGACGACCGGGTGTCCCTGCAGGCGTAAACCCAGTTGGCAATCTTCCAGTGCCTGGCCACCGTGAACTTCAAACACCGGAAAGTCAGGGACGGTGTAATGCAACCCGCTGAGGGCCCGACCATGCAAGCTGCACGATAAGCCGACGCATAAAACACCATCAACCAACTGATTAATAAGAAAATTCACTAATCAGCCATGTTGGTACAGCTGATGCAATATCCCACTGGACGAGGCGCGCATGTCGACGCGCCCGAGCGCTATCCGTGAGGTTTCAACATGAATGCCATTGACCTTCTCAAGGCTGACCATGAACGCGTCAAAGCACTGCTGACTCAACTGAGCGAATCCACCGAGCGTGGCGTCAAGAAGCGCACCGAATTGCTGGCCAAACTGGAGATGGAAATCAGCCTGCACACCAAGCTGGAGGAAGAGATTCTGTACCCGGCCTTCCGTAAAGCCGGTGGCAAGGAACAGGACATCATGTACCACGAAGCCAAGGAAGAGCACCGCACAGTCGATGCCCTGGTATTGCCCGACCTGAAACAGACCGAGCCTTCCACCACTGAGTTTTCCGGCCGCGTCAAAGTGGTCAAGGAGCTGCTGGAGCACCATATCGAAGAAGAGGAAACCGAGATGTTCCCTCAAGCGAAGAAGCTGTTGGGCAAAGCTATCCTCGAGGAGCTAGGCGCCGAAATGGAAGCCATGAAAGCCGCCTACAAAAAGTCGATGCAGACTAAACCCCTCGCAGCCTGAGCACTGTGGCCCCTGACGGCTCGTCCGCGGCGGCGGGCTCCGGGGTAACGCCCCAATCGCCATGTTCGTACCAGTCATCACCGATCATCTCGGCCGGGTGCATGGTACGGTCGGCACCGTTGCCGCAGGCCAGGTCGGTGGCGGCGCAATAGCGGTCGCACCCCCAGCAGATGCGCTCGGGGTGCTTGGGGTGCAGTGGAAAAGGCTTGGCCATGACGAGGTTCCCTACCGGCGAACGATAGGTCCAACCTACGCCGATCACAGGTGCCTGGCCTTGACCGATATCAAGCCTGGCCAACATGAAATATCATCGAAACTTGACAAGAATCATTATTATTTACCCCTGACCTTCCTAGACTCGGGCTCTCTCCCCTCACCCGTCAGGAAGCCTCCATGCGTATCCCCTCTGCACTGCCCCTCATCCTGCTGTTGTCCACTTCTGCGGCGTTCGCCAAGGAATATCCCATCGGCGAACCGCAACACTGCCCAGGGCTGGAAATCGGCGCGGTGTACCTGCAACCCATCGAGATGGCCCCCGCCGGCATGATGCGCGCCACCGCCGATTCCGACGTGCACCTGGAGGCCGATGTACGCGCCACGGCGGACAACGCCCAAGGCTTCCAGGAAGGCAGTTTCGTGCCCTACCTGAACCTGTCGTTCTCCCTGAAAAAACAAGGCAGCGAGACGCCGATCAACGGCGACTTCCACGCCATGGTCGCCAATGACGGGCCGCACTATGGCGACAACGTCAAGCTGCAAGGCCCTGGCAAATACACCCTCACCTTCAGCGTATTGCCGCCCACCGGCCACCACTCCCTGGGCCGCCACACCGACAAGGAAACCGGCGTCGCGCCCTGGTTCGAACGCTGCGAAGTGCATTACGAATTTGTCTACGCCGGTATCGGCAAAAAAGGCGGCTACTGATGCGCCGCGCCCTGCTGCTGGGCAGCGTGCTGCTGAGCGGCACGGCCCTGGCGGCGCCGTTGCCCACGTATGAACTGAGCCTGCAAGACGGCCATTTCGACCCGCCGCAATTGGTGGTCAAGGCCGATGAGCGCTTCAAGATCGTGCTCAACAACATCGGCCAAGGCCCGGCCGAATTCGAAAGCACGCCGTTGCGGGTGGAGAAGGTGCTGTCCCCTGGCGTGACCACCTTTGTGGTCATCCATCCGCTCAAGCCGGGGGTGTACCCGTTCTTCGACGAATTCAACCCACAGTTGCCCGAAGGCAGCATCCTCGCGCAATAGGAGCCGTTGATGAATCAATCGATGTTTATCGTCTGGCGTGAAAGCGTCGAGGCGTTGTTGGTGATCGGCATTCTTCAGGTGTGGATCAGCCGCCAGGCCGAACACTCACGCCTGGCGCGTTTCCTGTGGGCCGGGGTGTTGCTCGGGCTGCTGTGCTCCGCCGGGTTGGCCGGCTTGATGCTGTGGGCCGGCGAAGCCATGAGCGGCTCCCAGGGTGAATGGGCACAAGCGGCGCTGACGTTACTGGCCAGCGGCTTGATGGTGCAGATGGTGTTCTGGATGCATCGCCACGGCGCCACGCTCAAACACAGCCTGGTGCGCGAAGCCGATCAGCGCCTGGCCCGCCAGGGTGGTTGGGGGGTGCTGTTGTTGGCGCTGTTGGCAGTCAGCCGTGAAGGCAGTGAAACCGTGGTGTTTTTGTATGGCGCCGGGGCGCGCCTTAACGGTCCGGCACTGAGCCTGTTCGCCATCGGCGGCCTGTTGGGCCTGGTACTGGCGGGCCTGACGGTGGTGCTGCTGCGGGGCAGTCGACGCTTTATCTCCTGGTCGCTGTTTTTTGCCCTCAGCGAAGCACTGCTGTTGCTATTGGGTGGGGCCTTGCTGGTGGCCGCAGTGGATCGTATCAGCGGACAACTGCTGGGCATGGACCTGCCCGAATGGGTGTATGGCGCCTTCGGTGAAAGCCGCTGGGACAGCAGCGCCCTGCTCAGCGACAGCCACGGTCTGGGGTCGCTGCTGGCCGATTTTGCCGGCTACCGTGCCGCGCCGAGCCTGGTTACCGTGCTGGTGCTGCTCGGCTATTGGCTGTGGGTCGGCAACGGCCTGCGTCGCTCGCGGCCAGCGGCATGACCTGGCTGCAGCGCCTGGGCGATGGCATGCGGCGCCATGGGCGGTTAATCCGTACCGTGCAATGGCTGGTGGTGCTGGTTTACGCCGTGCTGTTGGTGTTGCCGGCGCTGCTGCCCTTGCCGAGCAGCCAGGCGCGCCTGGTGAACAACCTGACACTGCTCGCGCAATTTATCTTCTGGGGCCTCTGGTGGCCGTTCGTGTTGCTGTCGATGGTGCTGTTCGGGCGCCTGTGGTGCGGGGTGCTTTGCCCAGAAGGTTCGTTGAGCGAATGGGCCAGCCAGCACGGGCGCGGCCTGGGCATTCCGCGCTGGGTGCGCTGGGGCGGCTGGCCGACGCTGGGCTTTTGCCTGACGACCCTGTATGGCCAGTTGATCAGTGTGTATGACTACGCCCAGGCCGCCTTGCTGATCCTCGGCGGCTCGACCCTGGCGGCCATGGTCGTCGGCGTGTTGTTCGTGCGCGGTAAACGCGTGTGGTGCCGTTACCTGTGCCCGGTCAGCGGCGTCTTCGCCCTGCTCGCCCGCCTGGCGCCGGTGCATTTCGCGGTGGATGAGCAACGCTGGAAGGCCAACACCGCACCGCGCCTGCCGCTGCCCAACTGCGCGCCGCTGCTGGATATCCGCCGCTTGCAAGGCGCCAGCGAGTGCCATGCCTGTGGCCGTTGCAGCGGACAACGCGGGGCCGTGCAATTGATCGCCCGGTCGTGCAATACGGAGATCCTTCAGGCACCTCGCCAACCCGGTTCGGCATGGGATGCGCGCCTGTTGTTGTTTGGCGTGATCGGCCTGGCAATGGGGGCGTTTCAATGGACGGTCAGCCCATGGTTTATCGCGCTCAAGCAAACCCTGGCGACGTGGCTGGTGAGTCATGACTGGCTGTGGCCCCTGCAAGACACTGCGCCCTGGTGGCTGCTCACTCACTACCCGCAACTCAATGACAGTTTCAGCTGGCTCGATGGCCTGTGCATCGTGCTGTACCTGTGTGGCAGCGCACTGTTGTTCGGTGGTGGCTGCTGGCTGCTGCTACGCCTGGCTGCCTGGGTGGCGGGGGATCGCGCACTGTTTCGGCCCTTGGCGCTGACACTGACGCCCCTCGGTGGTGCGGGGTTGTTCCTGGGGTTGTCGGCGACCACGGTGAAGTTGCTGCGTTATGAGGGGTTGGGGTTGGGTTGGGTGCAGTCGGCGCGGGCGGTGTTGCTGGTTGGGGCGGTTGGGTGGTGCTTGTGGTTGGGGTGGCGGCAGCTTCGGGGGGTTGGGGGGGTGTTACGTGGGGGGGCTTGGTTTTTTGTGGTGTTGAGTAATGGGTTGGTGGGGGTTGGGTGGTGGTTGCAGTTTTGGGGGTGGGGTTGATTGGGGGGCGGGTCTGGGTCCGTGTACATATCCGTTGCTGCGGTAACGGCGGGGGTGTCAGAAATTTTGTGTTCGGGCATAACATGAGTAAGAGGTGCATGTATGCCAACCAAAAAGAAACCCGCGTTGCGAGAGCTGCCGAAAATCCCGAAAGAGCTGCTCGAGCAATTCACCGA
>Ga0207679_10000113_pt1 | contig 65633 bp, 60 predicted proteins | sample KBSC73metaG_FD_184320 | JGI IMG/M metagenome (GOLD analysis project Ga0207679, IMG submission 184320) | Corn rhizosphere microbial communities from Kellogg Biological Station, Michigan, USA - KBS C7-3 metaG (SPAdes) (version 2) | ecosystem: Host-associated > Plants > Roots > Rhizosphere > Soil ...
CGGTCCCGACACCAGCCCTGGTGAACGACTGACCCAGGAGCCGCCCATGACTGCCGCCCGGAAGTACCCGTTCTTCCTCCTCGTCGTCGGGTCCGCCCTCGCCGTCCTGGCGTCCACGGGGATTCGCCAGGTCCCCTCGCATGCGGCGGTCACACCGGTCGTCGAGAGCAGCCCGCGGGCAGCTGCGGCCGAGCCGCAGACGTTCCGTGCCGCGAGCGCGGACCAGGACATCGGACCGGGCGATTCCGAGCCCGCCCTGGCCCGCCACATCGTCCAGTGAGCCCGGTGCGCTGGTCGCGCGAGACACCCATGACGACCTTTCTGCGGAAGTACCCGTTGTTCCTGGTCATCGTGCTCAACGTCTTCGCCGTGCTGACGTACGACACCCTGCGGCAGCCTTCGGACCGCCGCGCAATGCTCGGTGCGGCGCGCTCGATGACCGAGGGTCAGGCCTCGGCCGGCGATCGGACCGAGGGCGCGCTGCCGTTCCTGCTCCCGTGAGAGGTGGGGCTGCTCAGCGCCGGAAGAACAGCCCCACCGCGCTGATCAGCGCCACTGCGGCGAAGATTGCCCGGAGCGCTCGATCCGGCAGCCGGTGGGCGATGGCCACCCCGAGCGGCATCGTGGCCACGCCGCCCACGGCCAGGGCCAGCCCCCGAACCCAGTCGACATTGCCCGCCCGCCCGTAGACGACCAGGTTCACGACGGTGCCCGGCGCCACCAGCGCCAGCCCCATGCCCTGAGCGGTTGCCTGCCCCATCGCGTGGAGGGTGGTCATCAGCGGGACGGTGAGCAGCGAGCCGCCGACGCCGAAGACTCCCGAGACGAAGCCGCCGACCAGCCCCAGGACGACGGCCACCCGGGTCGGGAGCCGGGCATCGGGATCGACGCGGACGGCGGCTGCCCGGCTCCGCACCCCGTAGAAGAGCGCGAGCGCAAGCAGGAACGCGGCGAACCCCACCCGCAGCGCGCCCGAGGGTGCCACGGTGGCCAGCCGGGCCCCCACGTAGGTCGACACCGGAGCGAGGAGCGCCAGAAGCTGCGCTCCTCGCGGGTCGAAGCCCCGGTAGCGCGCGTACCGCCACAGCCCGAGCAGGACGTTGGGCACCACCATCACCAGGGCGGTGCCCTGTGCTCGTTGCTGCGTGAGTCCGAAGAAGATGCCGAGCAGCGGGATGATGAACAGCCCGCCGCCGATGCCGACGATTCCGCTGAGGACGCCAATGCCGGCGCCGAGTACCACGTCGAGCGCGATCTCCGCCGCGGAGATGGGCATCTCAGGGCCCTTGTGGCGGGCCGTTCAGCCTGCCGTGCCTCGGTTCCAGGTCCCGGTCCGTCCGCCGGCCTTGTGCTCCAGCTGCACCGCCTCGATGACCATTCCCCGGTCCACGCTCTTCACCATGTCGTAGATGGTCAACGCGGCGGTCGTGGCGGCGGTGAGCGCCTCCATCTCCACCCCGGTGCGGTCGAGGGTCTTCACCTCGGCCCGGACCTTCGCGCCCCCCTCGTCGAGCGCGACCTCCACGGTCACGCCGGTGAGGGCGATGGGATGGCAGAGCGGTATCAGGTCCGGCGTGCGCTTGGTGGCCATGACTCCGGCGAGCCGAGCCGCGGCGAGCACGTCCCCCTTCTCCACCTGACCCGCCCGGATGCGGGCCACGGTCTCCGGCTTCATCCGCAGCCGGGCGGTGGCCACCGCCACCCGCTCGGTGCGTTCCTTGCCACCGACGTCCACCATCTTCATGACCGACCGACCGCCTGGAGCGCCTGGAGGAGATCCTCGGCGATGTCGTCCGGATCCTCGAGCCCCACCGAGACGCGGATCAGGTTCTCGCCGATGCCGGCCGCGGCACGCTCCTCCGGGCTGAGCCGGCGGGCGCTGGCGCTCGCGGCGTGCATGACCAGGGTGGTCACGTCTCCGAGCGAGGGCGCGGGGCGGCACAGCTTCAGCGACTCGAGGAAGCGGAAGGACTCCGCCCGGCCGGCCCCGGCGATCTCGAAGGCCACCATGCCGCCGTACCCATCATGGAGCAGCTTCCGGGCGATGGCGTGGTCCGGATGATCGGGCAGCCCCGGGTAGAGCACCCGGGCGATGCGCCCGTCCTCGCGCAGCCTGCGGGCCACGTGGAGCGCGTGCGTGGAGTGCGCCGCCATGCGGACCGGGAGCGTGCGCAGCCCGCGGAGCGTGAGCCAGGCCTCGAAGGGTCCGAGCAAGGCGCCCTCGAGCACCCGCGCACCGCGCAGCGGGTCGATGCGGGCGTGGCTTCCGGAGACCACGCCACCGGTCGCGTCCGAGTGCCCGTTGATCCACTTGGTGGTCGAGTGGAGGGCGTAGTCCGCGCCCTGGGAGAGCGTCTGTTGCAGGACCGGCGAGGTGAAGGTGCCGTCCACGAGCAGCGCGGCGCCGGCGGCGTGAGAGGCGTGGGCGAGGGCCGGAAGATCGGGGACGAGGAGCAGCGGGTTGGTCATGCTCTCCGCGAGGACGAGCTTGGGGCGGATCGCCACCAGGCGCTCGATGCTGGCCGGGTCACTGAGCTTCAGGGGATGCAGCGCGACCTTCTGCTGGTCCGCGAGCCGCTTGAAGAGCGCCCGGGTGGCACCGTAGCCATCCGCAGGGAGCACGACCCGGTCTCCGGGGGCCAGGCCCTGGGCATCGAACACTGCCCGGAGCGCCGCCATGCCGCTGCCGAACACCGCCGAGGCCTCGGCGCCCTCCAGCGCGGCCATCGCCTCCTCGAGAAGCATGGGGTTCTCGCCCCGGATCCTGGTGTAGACAAAGTCCTTGCCGTCCAGCGCGGCGTCGAGCTCGTCCGAGGAGTCGAACCAGCTCACCGCGGCGGTGTGGATGGCGGGGGTGATGGGGACCGCGCTGCTCTCCGGGAGCCGACTCCCGGCGTGGATCGCCCGGGTGCGAAGGTCCGCCGGCTTCTGCTGGGTGCTCATCCGCCGTGCTCCACGAGGAAGCGCTCGGCCTCGATGGCGGCCATGCAACCGGTGCCCGCGGCGGTGACCGCCTGCCGGTACACCGCGTCCTGCACGTCGCCGCAGGCGAAGACGCCATCGAGGCTGGTGCGGGTGCTCCCGGGCACGGTCTTGATGTACCCGTTGTCGGTGGTCTCCAGCCAATTCTCGAAGAGCTTGCTGTTGGGCTTGTGTCCGATGGCGACGAAGAGGCCACCGCCGTGCATGGTCATGACCTCGCCGGTCTTGGTGTTCTTGACCCGCGCGCCGGTCATCCGCTTGCCATCGCCGAGGACCTCCTCCACGACCGTGTTCCACACCACGGAGATCTTCGGATTGTTCAGCACCCGGTGCTGCATGATCTTCGAGGCGCGGAACTCGTCGCGCCGGTGAAGCACGATCACCTTGTTCACGATCTTCGCGAGGTAGGTGGCCTCCTCCATGGCGGTGTCGCCGCCGCCCACCACGAAGACGTCCTCTCCCTTGAAGAAGGCGCCGTCGCAGGTGGCGCAGGCCGAGACGCCGCGGTTGGTGTAGTCGGCCTCGCCGGGAACGTTGAGCCACATGGCGGCGGCCCCGGTGGCGATGATCACCGTCCGGCTCTTCACCACGCGTCCGCTCTCGTCCCAGAGCGTGAAGGGACGGGCCGTGAGGTCCACCTTGGTCACGTTCTCGACGTGGATGGCGGTCCCGAACCGCTCCGCCTGGGCCTTGAAGCGTTCCATGAGCTCCGGGCCGGTGATGGCCTCGGGGAACCCCGGGTAGTTCTCGACGTCGGTGGTGATCATCAGCTGGCCGCCTGGCACCCGGGCAGGCTCGTCCAGAGCCGGGCCGCCGGCGTAGAGGACGGGCTTGAGATTCGCCCGGGCGGCGTAGATGGCGGCGGTGTAGCCCGCCGGCCCCGAGCCAATGATGGTGACGGCGTGCACGGTGTCGGCCATGGCAGAAAGAGTGCTACGAGGGTGTCACGAATGCCATGAATCTCGACCTGCTCTCGCGGGTGGCTCTGTTCGAGGGCCTCTCCCAGGCCCAGCTGAAGAAGCTCGCCGACGTCTGCGAGACCGAGCGGGTGCCGCGCGGGATGTTCGTCTTCCGGGAGGGTGAGCCCGGCGCGTCGATGTACGTGGTGGTCGAGGGGCGGGTGCGCATCAGCCGCCAGCTTCCCGGGATGGGAGAGGAGGCGCTGGCGATCCTCCAGCCCGGCGAGGCGTTCGGCGAGATGGCGGTGGTGGAGGAAGGGATGCGAAGCGCGGATGCTCTCGCGCACGAGGGCGAGGCGGTGCTCCTGCGTATCGGGAGGGATCCGCTCGACCAGCTGCTCTTCACCGACAAGGAGCTGGCCTACTCGGTGCTGTGGGCGCTGGTGCGCACGCTTTCCGGCAGGCTGCGCGAGACCAACGAGAAGATGAAGGCGCTGTTCGCGATGTCCAAGTTCTAGGACGCCGCCCGGCCGCGTCCGCGGACGGCGCCCTGAACTTGCGTTCACGCGCGGCGGCGGGCACGTGGCTTGCTCACGCTCCGGTGGCGTGGAGCGGGGGCACTCCGAGACCGAGGACGGACGACTTCAGCTGTGGCGGGAGCGGCTGCTCGAGGCACCGCACACGCTGGACGACGCCGAGCTCCTCGGCGTGCTCTTCGGTGGGCGGAGCCGGACGGTGCGCGGGCTGGGCGAGGCGCTGCTCGCCGCGGCGGGTGGGCTCCGGGCCCTGGCCAGCATGGAGCCATCGGAGCTGTGCAGCGCGCCGGGGCTGGGCCGGGAACGGGCGGCGCAGGTGCTGGCGGCGCTGGAGCTGGCCCGGCGTGCGCACTGCGCGCCGGACCGTCGGCCGCGGCTGCGCACCGCCGGGGAGGTGTACCGATACCTCGCGCCGAGGCTGGCGCTGCTCCGCCACGAGGTGTTCCACGTCCTTTCCTTCAACACCCGGAACGTGCTGCTCGGGGATGCGCGGGTGGCAGAGGGGACGACCGATGCCTGTACCGTGGATCCACGCCAGGTGTTCCGGGCGGCGCTCGCGGCCCGGGCGACGGCGGTGATCTTCGCCCACAATCACCCCTCCGGTGACCCGGAGCCGTCGGAGGCGGACCTCCAGCTCACCCGCGAGCTGCAGTCCGGGGCGAGAATTTTCCACCTCCGGGTCCTGGACCACGTCGTCGTCGGAGCCGGGCGGTACGTCTCGCTGGCGCGCTCGGGGTTGCTTCACGCGCTCCCGTCAAGCCCTGGAGAGGCGTTGACGGCTGGAGGCAAACGGTGAAGATGCGGAGCATGACGGAGCCGCTCCGGTTCCACGACGACGCGCGCGCGGAGCTCGAGCAATCCTTCGGTCTCACCACCTTCCGGCCCGGCCAGGCCGAGGTGGTGGACTCCGTCCTCGCCGGGCGCAACGTGGTGGTGGTCATGCCCACCGGCGCCGGGAAGAGCCTCTGCTACCAGCTGCCGGCAATGATGCTGAAGGGGCTGACCCTGGTCATCTCGCCGCTCATCGCTCTGATGAAGGACCAGGTGGAGCAGCTGGAGGCCCGGGGCATCCCGGCGACGCTCATCAATTCCACCGTGCCCGAGCTGGAGCGGGCCGAGCGCATCCGGCGGATGCGAGCCGGCGCGTACCGGCTGGTGTACGTGGCGCCCGAGCGCTTCAGGAGCCCGAGCTTCCTCGACGCCCTGGGCGAGGTGGGAGTGGAGCTGATGGCGGTGGACGAGGCTCACTGCATCAGCCAGTGGGGACACGACTTCCGGCCGGACTACGCGCTGCTCGGGCAGGTGCGGAAGCGGCTCCGGCCGCCACGCACCGTGGCGCTGACCGCGACCGCGAGCCCCGAGGTGCGGGAAGACATCGTCCGCAGCCTCCTGATGAAGGACCCGCGGGTCTTCGTGGCCGGATTCGACCGCCCCAACCTCTTCCTCGAGGTGCTGCGGGTGTCGGGCGACGAGGAGCGGCGCGCGGCGACCGTCCGGGTCATCGCCGAGGGAGGGAGTGGCATCATCTACTGCGCCACCCGGAAGCAGGCGGACGCGATGCAGGCCGCGCTCCGCCTCAGGGGCCACGACCCGGTCGTCTACCACGCGGGGATGGACGAGGCGGAGCGGCACAAGGCGCAGGACCGCTTCATGTCCGACCCCTCGGCGGTGGTGGTGGCGACCAACGCCTTCGGGATGGGCATCGACAAGCCGGACATCCGCTTCGTCGTCCACGCCAACATCCCGCGCGCGGTGGAGGCCTACTACCAGGAGGTGGGGCGAGCCGGCCGTGACGGGAAGCCGGCGCACGCCGTGCTCCTCTTCAACCACGCCGACGTCTTCACCCAGGAGCGGCTCATCGAGAGCAACCACCCCTCGGAGGCAGTCATCGCCGACGTGTGGAACGTGCTCCAGACCGCCGAGCTGTTCGCCCGGGGGCAGGAGGCGCTGGCGGCGGCGGTGGGGGCGAGCGAGTTCGAGGTCTCGGCGGCGCTCCGCATCCTCGAGCGCGAGGGGCTGATCGAGCTCAGCGCGCCGGGGGCGGGGTCCTACGGCATCAAGGTGCTCGAGGCGAAGACGGAGCTCCACTCGCGCTCGGCGAAGGCGCTGCTCGAGGCGATCCGGGCCGAGGCGGGAGCCGGAGGGACGCTGTCGGTGTCGCTGCGGGGCCTCTCGGCGCGCGCGGGGCTTCCGGAGAAGGACCTGCGGCGGGCGCTGTCGGCGCTCGAGCGGGCGAAGGCGATCTCGGTGCGGAAGCCCTTCGCCGGCCGCGGCATCCGGGCGCTGCAGCGGGTGCCGTTCCACGCGCTGGACCTCTCGCTGGAGAAGGTGCGCCGGCAGGAGCGGCGGGCGCTGCTGCTGCTCCGGCGGATGACCGACTACGCCTACGCGCGGAGCTGCCGGCGGGCGTTCGTGCTCGACTACTTCGGCGAGGACACGCAGCACCTCGACTGCAACGGGTGCGACGCGTGCTCCGGGCAGCGGACGCGCATCGAGCTGCCGGCGCCGCGGGCGAGCGGAAAGGCGGGGGGCATCTACAAGTCGAAGGAACGGGTCGCGGAGGGGCCGATGAACGACCAGGCCGCCGAGGCGCTGCGGCGGTTCCGGCGCGACCTGTCGCGGGACCTGGACCTGCCGCCCTTCATCCTCTTCACCGACAAGACGCTCCAGGCGCTGGCCACCGCGCTGCCGCTGACCCGCGAGGACTTTCTGGCGGTGAAGGGCACGGGGGCGACGAGCTGGGAGCGCTTCGGGCCGAAGGTGGTGGAGATCTGCCGGGGCGCCCTGGAGCACGCCCGGAAGGCAGACTCGGGCCAGCCCGGGTCGGGTCCGCGATGACGAACACGGCAGCGACACGCAAGACGATCGCCCAGCCCTCAGGGCTCGACCGGCCGCCGTCTCCGCAGGAAGATCTCCCGGACCAGCAGCGTCATCGCCGCCAGCCCCAGGGCCAGGACGAAGACGAACCCGACCGCGGTGGCTCCGAAGACCAGCCGCACCATCGACTCGCTGACCCGCCCGTCGGTGTAGGCCTCCTTCAGGGGCGCGAGCAGCCCGAGACGCTCCAGCACCCTCGCCGGCAGCGCGTCCAGCGCGTACGAGACACGCAGGACCCCGCTCGACGGCCGCTGGATGCGCAGGGCCTCCACTCCGACCCCGATGACCAGGTACAGCGCGGAAAGAGCGAGCGCATTGCCGGCGACGACCTGGAGGAAACGCTTGGGATTCACGGGGCGCGGGCGGCCCGCTTCTTCAGTGCGGGCAGGAGCTTCTTCACCCGGTTCATGTCGGGAGACTTCGGCGCGAGTCGAGTGAAGTTCACGTACTCCTCGTATGCCCGCTTCGCGTCGGTGTCACCCCCTGCCGCGTAAGCATCGGCGAGCGCCAGACGGGACGGCCCGTCCGCAGGGTCGAGCTGCACGGCCTTGATCAGGAGCTCGCGCGCCTTGGTCTCGTCCCGGAGCTTCCGGAGGACCAGCCCCTGGGCCATCGCCGCATCCGAGAGGAGGGGCTGGAGCTCCACCGCCAGATCGGCGAAGTGCTTGGCTTCCTGGACACGGCCGTTCGCCAGCGCGACGCGCGAGGCGGCCACCGCGGCCAGGGCCCGGTCGCTCGCCCGCGGCGCTCCGGAGGACAGGCCCTGGAGCCTCGAGAGCTGTGGCTTTCCGGCGGCGGGCTTGAGCATCACCTCTCCGGCGAGACCGCAGATGCTGTTTGCGTCCTCGCGACTCGCGGCCTCGTAGGCCCTCTCCGCCTGCTGGACGTTGCCCTGTCGGACGAAGGCGCGGCCGATGGCGCAGAACACCTCGCTGTCCTTGGGCGCAAGCGCGTTGGCCTTCTGGAGCGCCGCGAATCCGGCGCGTCCGTCGCCGTGAGCGAACATCAGGGTCGCCCTGAGCCGGTAGGACTCGGGGTCCTGCGCGTCGATCTTCAGGGCTCGCCCGAGCGCCGCGTCGGACTCCTTCCACTTGCCCTGCTGCGCGAGGGCGAGGGCCATGTCCTTGTGGGCGGTGGGGCTGGCGGGGTTCTCCGTCGCCCACGCCTCGGCCTGCGCCAGCGACTCGGCGGGCTTGGCGAGGGCGAGGTAGACGCGAGAGAGCGCGTGCCGGCTCTCGCCGTGGCTCCGGTTCCGCTGGATGGAGAGCTGGAGCGGCTCGACCGCGCGCTCCGGGGATCCGGAGGTCCAGAGCAGCCGCCCCAGCGCGCAGGCGCCCTCGTAGTCGCGCGGGTCCCGGATCGCGCCCTCGAACTGGGCCTTCGCCCGATCGATGATGCCGCGCTGCCAGTAGATCTTCCCCAGAGCGACCGCCACGTCGGCGCGCGGGCGCTTCGCGGCCCCGAGCGTCTTCTCCAGCACCGTCTGGGCCTTGTCCGGCTCACCCTCGGCGGCGTCGGCCAGTGCGAGCCAGGCCACCGCCTCGATCGGGTACTTCCCCGAGACCGAGGTCTTCGCCAGCTCTGCCCGGGCCTTCTTCCAGTCCTTCAGCCGTCCCCAGGCGATTCCTCTCAGGAGGGCGACGCGCCGGCCGGAGTCGTCGGCGAAGCGCTGCAGGAGCTCGCGTTCGCGATCGCGGCCGAGCAGCACCCGTCCCAGAGCCTCCTTGGCCTCCTCGCTCTTCGGCTTCTGCTTCACTGCCGTCTCGAGGGACTTCTGGGCCGAGGTGAGGTCACCGCTCGCCCGGAGCGCGTCGCCGAGCGCCACCTGGAAGTCGAAGGCGCGCTTGCCGGCGCCGGTCGCGCCCTCGGTCAGCACCTTCACCGCCTGGTCGTGCGCGCCGTTGGCGGAGAGGAGCCGGCCCCGGTCCAGCGCGCGCCGTGCCGCCATGTCGGGGGTGAGCGACTCGGGAACGAGCTTGTCCACCGCGGCCAGGGCCGGGGTGAGGTCCTGCTCCAGCGCGAGCCGGCTCTCGGCCTCGCCCAGGACGCGACCCGGATGATCCGGCGAGAGCTGCTCCGCGGTGCCGTAAACGGTGAGCGCGGCCGCGTCGTCGCCCGCCTCGCGGTAGTAGTCACCGAGGGCCACCAGGGCACGGACGTTGCCCGCGTTCAGCTCGAGCGCGCGCTTGAAGTGGAGCACCGCGCCCTTGGCGTCCCCCTTTGCCAGGAGGAGCCGGCCCGAGGCGTCGTGCACCTCGGTCAGATCCAGCGTCGAGTCGAGGATGGCCTTGCGGGCCGCCTCGCGCTCGGCGCCCGAGGCGGTCATGGCCCGGGCGACGAGGACCAGGCCGGGGTGACTGGCGCCGGCCTTGGGACGAGCGAGCGCGGCCTCCGCCTGGGAGCGGTCCTGCGCAGTGCCCCCGTGCTCGTCGGCGAGCACCGCGCGGGCGTACGCGGTGAGGTCCCAGGCCTCGGTGCTGTCCTCCTCCATCCGGATGGCCTGGGCGAGGGAGTCGAGCGCGGCCCGGTCTCCGGCGGCGGTGTCGAGCGCGAGCCCCTTCCGGGCGCTGGAGAGCGCGTCGCTCAGGTTCCGTCCCTGGTTCACCTGGCGGGTGTGGCGGTAGACGAGCGCGCCGGCCACCAGCGCGACGAGGGTGACCGTGCCGATGGCCAGCTTGAGCGCGTGGACCTGGATCCAGCTCTTCTTCTGAGACTTCTCGGCGACCTTCGCCCGGAGCGCCTTCTCGTACTCCTTGGCGATCGCCTGGGTGGTGCCGGTGCTGAACGCGCGCTTGACCGCGGGCACCGATCCGGTGGGGATGGGAGCGTCGGGTACGTCGGCGAGGAGGCTCGGCTCGGTGGTCGGCTCGTCGGCGGTCGCTCCGACGCCGGTAGTCGGGCCGAGGCGGGCGGACGCTCCGGTCTCGGCGCTGGCGGGGTAATCCGGCCCACCGGGCGTGGTCGGGCCATCTCCGGCCAGGGGAAACGAGCCGGAGCCCTTGCGTTCCGGAAGCGGAGTGAATCCTGCGGCCTCGGCCAGCGCCTCCGGTGGTGGCGGCGGGGGCGTGGACCCGGTGCGGGTTGGTCGAACGGCGGCGTTGCTTCCGGTGGGGGTGCCGTTGGCGCGCGCGGGGAGCGGCCGCTCGGGAGGATTGTCCAGGACCGCCGGACGCATGGTGGGGGCCGGGCCGCCGGCGAGGGCCGCTTGCGTCTGCTCGAGCCAGACCTTCACCTGCTCGTCACCGGGGGAGAGCGCCACCGCCTTGCGCAGCAGCGGCAGCGCCGAGCGGTAGAGCCCCTTGCTGACCAGGACCTCGGAGATGAGGTGGTAGGCGAGCGGGTCCTGCCGGTCCACGGCCACGGCCTTGTCGAACTGCTCCATCGCCTCGGCGGGGCGACCCAGGCCGATCAGCGCCTTTCCCCAGAGGACGTACCCGTGGATGCTGTCCGGATGGTGGACCAGTCCCTGCTGGCACACCTCGGCCGCGCGGGCGTTCTCACCCTGCTCCACGAGCACCCGAGCCAGCTCCACGAAGAGGGTGGAGGTGGGATCGGTGGCGAGAAGCTGCTCGTACCGCTCCACGAGGGATTCGGGCATCGTTGTCAGCCAATGAAGGCTACCACGCGCCCCCTCCTCGCCTGGCTGCTCCTATGTGTCGTCGGATGTCACGAAGGGGGCGCCACCCAGGCGAAGCTGAAGAGCACGTACGACGACTTCGAGCAGAAGGCCCGCTGGGGCGAGTCCGCGGCGGTGGCCCAGCTGCTGGTCCCCGAGCGGCGGAGCCAGTTCCTCGCCGCCCGGGCCCGGGACGGGAAGGACCTGAACATCACCGACATCGAGCTGCTGAACGTGGTGACGAAAGACGACGGGACCCAGGCCACGGTCATCTCGCGCTGGCGCTGGTTCAAGCTGCCCTCGACGTCGGAGCAGGTCTCCGAGGCGACCGCGGTGTGGGTGGCCCGCGGCGGGGAGTGGCAGCTGGCGTCGATGCAGGGCGGGCCCTATCCGGACCTCGCGCCCCGCTGAGCCTCGAGCGTGGCGCGCCCCTGCGCGCGTGAGCATGGAGGCGCGGCGCTCCTGCGGCGCTCCGCAGGCCGCCCCAAAAAAAAGCGCCCACCGCCCCGGGGCCGGCCGGGACGGTGGGCGTCGGGCGTCCCCCCATGGGACGCCCTCACATGCCCAAACGAGCGAGCAACAGGGGTGCCATGAAGGAAGGTGAGTGGTTTTGGTGGCTTGGGCCTTGTTTTGACTCCGGGTGTGGCCTCGCGGAAGACCGAACCACGACATCCGTGTCGCGGTCGCACCACGGCTGGCAGCCGCGCGAGCGGTCTGCGCGAAGCATCCGGGGCGGGCTCAGCCCTTCACGCCGCCGCCCGCTCCCCGTCCACGGATCGGATGGTGTCCTTCATCGAATGCTGCGGCACCCATCCCACGTCCTGCGTCCACCGGCTCCCGTCCACCATGCAGAGGAACTGGATGTGGTCCAGCTCCGGCGGCGGGAAGTTCGCCAGCCGGTAGCGGAACAGCGTCCCGAGCAGCGGCCGGGCGATGGGGTGCGGAATCGGGATGGGAGTCCGCCCGAGCTCCCGGAGCACCGCCGTCAGCGGCACCTCTCCCGGACCGACCACGTTGTACACGCCCTTCAGCCCCGGCCGGAGCGCCTCGACCATCGCCCGCGCCGCGTCCTCCTGGTGGATGAGCTGCAGCATCGGGTCGAACCCGGCGAGCACCCAGGGGTACCGCAGCCGCAGGTAGTTCGACGCTGCGTTCCGGATCGTCGGCCCGACGATGTGCACCGGGCGGAGGATGACCGTCTCGATGTCGGGGTGCCGCCAGAAGAACCCGTGGGCCAGCATGTCGACCTCGATCAGGTCGCGCACCCCCGAGAAGCGCGAGGCGGCCATCAGCGGCGCGTCCTCGGAGAGGAAGTTGGAGTTGTCGGGGCTCGGTCCGTAGACGTTGGCGCTGGAGAGGACCACCACCTTCTTCACCCCGTACTTCGCCACCGCCTCCAGCACCCGGGTGGTGCCCACCACGTTGAAGGAGTGGTGCTCCTCCGAGGACATCCGGGGGTCGTGCATGATCCCCATGTGGATGACCGCCTTCACGTCGTGAATGCGGAAGACGTCCTCGGCCTTCTTCTTGCGGAGGTCGAGCTGGAAGAGATCCACGTCCTTCGGCGCGCCGGGGAAGGGACGGCGGTCCAGGCCGACGATGCGCTCGGTGCGGTGCAGGAGCTTGATCAGCGTGCGCCCCAGGTTCCCGCTGAGCCCGGTGACCACCACCACCTGTCGTGACTCGGTGCCCATCGGCCGTGCCTCACCAGAAGACGTTCTTCCGCTCCTCGAGTCCCTGCTGGATCAGCCCCTGCAGCGCCGTCTTCACCACCCGGACCTTCTTGTCCAGCTCGGTGTCCTCCTCGTCCGCGCTGCCGGAGAAGCTGAGCGGGTCACCGAAGTAGAGGCGGTACTTCGTGGGCAGCGGCAGCGGCGTCACCGTCACCGGGAGCGCGGGGAAGCCGATCAGCTTCCCCAGCGAGCGGAGGTTCAGCAATGCCGGCGCCTGCTCCTCCGAGCCGATGATCCCCACCGGCACGATCGGCGTCGCCGTTTCCAGCGCCAGGCGCATGAAGCCCAGCCCGAAGTTCTGCAGCTGGTAGCGCTGGGGCCAGAGCTTGCTGATTCCGGGCACCCCCTCGGGGAAGACCATCACCGCCTCCCCCGCCTGGAGCAGGCGGCGGCAGTTCTCCGGCGTGCCGACGATCTGTCCGCTCCGGGCGAAGAGCGTGGAGACGAATGGCAGCGAGGCGGCCCACTTCTCGGTCATCGCCCGTACGATCCGGGGCGGCTCGTGCTCGAGGAGCATCGCCACCCCGACCATCGCCCCGTCGATCGGGATCTGGCCGGCGTGGTTTCCCACCAGGAACACCCGGCCGGACGGCACCCGCTCGATGTTGTGCGTCTCCACCCGGAAGTACTTCTTGTAGAGCCACACGAACGGAGCGACGGCGGAGAGCGCGTAATCCGGATCGAAGCCGAACGGGTCCACCCCGAACTCGCCGTTGGTGCGCCGGGCGAGCGCCTCGAGCGCCGGGGCGCGGTCCCCCGCCAGCTCCAGAGTGAGCTGCTTCAGCCTTCGTCTGGCCTCCTCGCTCAGGCGCTCGAACATGGACTCCTCGGCGACCTTCTAGCCGTGCGCCGAGCCCGCGGGAACACCGGAGGCGTCCTTCAGGTCCGGCGACTGCGCTGCCTCCCGGAGCGGCACGAGCCGGAAGTCCCGGGCAAGCCACTCCACCACCTCCCGCAGCCGGGCGAGCTTGGTCGCCCCGGGCAGCCCCAGGTCCGGCTGGGCTCGGGCGAGCTCCTCCGGGAGCCCGTCCTCGGGGCCGAGCAGATCCACCGCGTGCAGCTCGAGGGACAGGAACGGCTCGCCGCGCAGACGCGCATAGGCCGTCCGCACGAACGGCCAGGGCGCGAGCACCACGAAGGTCCCGATGAACGGGACCCGTGCCGCCGGGGTGACCGACATCGGCAGCTCGAGCAGTGGTGCGCTGCCCCGGCGTTCGGGACGCTCCGGGTCCGGCCGGTACGGCAGCCGAGGCGCGAGCAGCACCCGCGGGTGGTCGAGGATCGCCGCCGAGCGGCGACCCCGAACCCGGAGCCACCCCAGGGTGAGCGCCTTGGCCGCCCAGTACGGCGCGGCGGGGAAGATGCTCGCGTCGTAGGCGTGGCCCCGGGCGACGATGGCCCGGAGCAGCGCCGGGGAGAGCGTGTAGCCCGGCGCGCGGAACCCGAACGGCGCGGCCGCACCCAGCGAGAGGAGGACCTCCTGCGCGCGCGCCAGGTCCCGGTCGATGTCGGAGGCCGGCTCCCGGGACAGCGCGTAGTCGTGGCCGAAGGAGTGGCTCGCCAGCTCGTGCCCCCGGCGCAGCACGTCCTCGAGCGGCCGGCGAGCGCCTGCGTCCACCTCACTGCCGATCACGAAGAGCGTGCCGCGGCCTCCGCCTCCCTCCACCAGCTCGGCGAACCGGGGGACGGCGACGCGGTGGACCAGCCCGCGGGCCTCGGCGCTCACCACCTCGGGCGAGAGCCCGTGCAGCGCCGCGTAGTGCGGCAGCCCGTCGAGATCGATGGAGATGGAGGCGAGGCCCGGCATGCGCTCACTCGCCCCGCACCCGGATGACCCACACCAGCCTCGCCACCTGCCGGAGCACGTTGGGCACCCTCCGGAGCAAATGGATCGACGGCTGGCGCTTCTCCTCGAGCTGGATCGGGATCTCCAGGACCCGGAGGCCGTTGCGCCAGGCGCGCACCACGAACTCCGAGGCGAAGACGTCGCGGTCCACCACACAGGCTCGGACCACCGGGACCAGCCGCTCGCGGCGGAAGGCTTTGAGCCCGTGGGTGTCCGTTCCCTGGAAGCCGAGCAGGAGCCGGAGCAGGCCGTTGTGCATCCGCGTCGCCAGCCGGCGGATGAGCGGCCGGCGGTCCACTGCCCCCCGCGCGGCCTTGCTCCCCACCACCATGTCCAGCGTCGGATCGCCGAGCAGCTCCAGGGCGCGGTCGTAGAAGCGCAGGTCACAGAGGTCGATCTCGTCGCAGAACACCAGCTCGCCCCGCGCTTCGAGCATCCCCTGCTTCAGCGCGGCTCCGTAGTTGGGCGCGTTGCAGTGGAACCAGCGGAGCCGGGGGTTCCTTGTCGTCAGCTGCTCCAGCAGCGCTGGAGTGCCGTCGGTGGAGCCGTTCTCGGCGAACAACACCTCGTAGTCGAGCCGGCGGGCGTCCAGCCCGGCGGTGAGATCGGCCAGCGCCGAGGGCAGGATGCGCTCCTCGTTGTAGACCGGGATGACCACGGTCAGCCGCGGGCCAGCCATCACGCGCGCTCGACCTGCTCCGCGGCCGCGCGCCCTCCGAGCAGCGCGTCCTCCATCGACGAGTACTCCCAGTTGCCGTAGCGACCCGCGGTGCGAATGCCCACCTGGCCGAGGAAGTCGACCACCGTCTGGCGGGCCTCTCCGTACTGTCCGTCGTAGAGCACGTAGGCGTTCCGGATGACGCGGGGCTCGGCGAAGAGGACGTCCGCCGCGGAGCGAATCATCCTCGCACGGACCAGGTCCTCCAACGCAGCGCGCGCGCAGGCCTCGGGGGAACGCGGACCCGAGTACTCCACGTAGAACGAGGAAGTCCCGGCCGGCGCCGTCCCGGGGAACACCGCCGACGGAGAGCCGATGCGGTAGGTCGTGAACTCGGCCTCGGGCGTGTACACCCAGTGCCACGGCTGGAGATTCGGCCCCCGCGCGCCGACTGCCACCCAGGTCACGTCGGTCGCCCGCAGCCTCCTCGCCGCCGCGCGTACCTCGTCGGGCACCCGGTGAAGCAGCTCGACCAGCGCCGGCAGCGGGACCGTCGAGACCAGCGCCGACCAGCGCAGCTCGCTGCCGTCCGAGAGCCGAGCCGACCGCCGCTCCCAGTCGAGGCCCACCGGCTCGGTCGAGACCCGCACCTCCCCCGAGCCTTCCGGGAGCGCGCCATGCAGCGCCCGGGCGAGCGACTCGATCCCGCCCTCCCGGGGGTAGACGAAGGTGGCGTTGTAACCGAGCGCGTCCGAGCCGAGCCCCAGCGCCCCGTCCACCACCTCCTTGAGCGTGGGCTTCGGCACGAACCGGCCGCACCAGGCGGCGCTCAGCTCGCGCGGGGGCACGCCGAAGAGCTTGGTGTTGTAAGGCACCATGAAGTTCTTCGCGAAGCCCGCGCCGAGGTGCCGGAGGATGAACTCCTCGAAGTTGGCCGGCTCGCGCTCGCGCAGCGCCCGGCCTCCCTCACCCACGGTGGCCTCGACGAAGCCCAGGAGGTTCTCGGCCACCACCTCGGCCGGCAGGCCATGCGTGTTCACCTGGTAGGGAAACCGGGTGAACACGCCCCGGGTGAAGACCGCCGCTCTCCGGGCAACGGTCACCAGCCCGCCGGGAAGCAGCCGCTCGTGCACCAGCGCCTTCATCCCCGGATCTCTCAGGTGCAGCCAGTGCCCGGTGGGGTCGAAGCGAAAGCCGCCGTGCATCGTCTCGGTGCGAACCAGCCCGCCCACCCGGGATTCCCTCTCCACCAGAAGCCAGGGCTGCCGGAGGTGGAAGGCGGTGGAGAGGCCCGCGAGGCCGCCGCCGAGGATGAGCACGGGCTCGATGTGGGTGTGGGGGCTCACGCTCGGAGGGTCCGCCTACCACGTACACCCCGGGGCAGTCTGCTAGCCTCCGGTGCTCTCCACATGCGCGTCACGTGTCCGTCCTGCCAGGCGGCGTACAACATCGACGAGCGGCGCATTCCTCCCGGTGGCGCCAAGCTCAAGTGCAGCACTTGTCAGACGCTGATTCCTCTGCGTCCGGCGGAGGCCGCGGCGCCGACCGCGCCATCGGCAGCCGGCGTTCCACTGCGCGAGGGAGCGGTACCGCTGCCCGGGCTCGGTCTCGGCGCGGCACCGAGCTCGCCAGGCGCGGGGCTTCCGCACCTGAGCGCGCGCGTTCCCGAGCCGCCGCCGGCCGTCCAGTCGCTCACCACCGGCGTCATCCCGCTGCCTCCGCGCGCGCCCACCCCCTCGGGAGTTCCCTCCCTCACCGCCGCGCCGCCGATCCCCCCGCCACGGCGCAGCGGTGACCGGACCCTCATGGCGTCGGCGCCGGTGGAGCTGCCCGGTCCTTCCATCCCGCCTCGCGCGCCTGCGATGGCGCCCCCGCCGCCGTCCACCTTCGGCTCCCCGCCGCGGCCGGGTGCGGTGCCCCCACCGCCGATCTCGTCGCGACCCGGTCCTCTGGGCGCAGCCGCCGTCCCGATGCCCTCGCCGACCGGGTCGGTCGCCCCGGCGCCGCCGGCGGTGCCTCCGGACTCGCCGCTCGCCGGCTTCGAGGAGGCCGGGTTCGACGATGCGGCGCTCTCCGACGCCGGTGCCAGCGCCGAGCCGTCGGTCTTCGGCAACGGGTGGCCCGCGACGGAGGATCCGCTCGACGGCTCCGACGGCTCCTACGGTGCCGAGCCGCTCCACGACGACACGGGCGGGGCCGAGGCGCTCACTCCCCCCGAGGCCACCACCCCGCGCGACGCTCTGGCCGCGGGCGTCCCCGGGCAGACGGCGGATGACGCGGAGGAGCCCTGGGATCCGGGGACCTCACCCGAGTTCGGCACCATCGACATCGGCGGTGACGACGCCAACGCCACCGCGCTTCCCATTCCCGCGGACGACCCGGCGCCGCCGCCCGCGCCGGCCGAGGTCGCCTGGACCGAGCCTCCGCCGGCGGCGGACGCGCTCGACCTCTCGGATCTCCCGAGGACCCACGCCCACCAGGACCTCGAGGGGACGCCCACCGATCCTCTGGAGTTCGACCCCACGCGCCCCGCGCCCGAGGATCTGGAGGCGGATCTCTCCCAGCCCCTGCCCTCCACGGTACGGCCGGCGGAGGACGGGCTCGAGGTGCTCGGCTTCCTGGAGGAAGCGGCGAAGGAGATCAAGCCGCGCTCCGGCCGGGTGACGCGCTACCACGTGCGCCGGAGGAGCGGGAAGGTCTTCGGCCCGTTCGAGCCGGGCGTCATCGTGAAGATGCTCGAGGACGGGCAGCTCCTCGGAAGCGAGGAGGTCTCCACCGACGGCGATGCCTGGACCGGGATGGCCGCGGTCCCCGCGTTCGCACAGGCCATGCAGCGGCTGGTCGCCGCCCCCGCCCCCACTCCGGTCGCGCCGGGCAGGCCCGCTGCTGCGGCCGCCCCTCCTCCTCCCAAGCTCGACCTCGACCAGCTGGCCCAGGCCTACGGCGGACGCATGGCCGTGGTCAGCGTGGTGGACGGCGATGTGCAGGCCCGGCGTCGGAAGCGGTGGCTGGTGATCGGCGCGCTGGGGCTCGTGGCGGTTGGGCTCGTCGGGGGCGCGGCGAGCCTGCACTTCACGAAGTACGGAGCCTTCGGGCTCCGCTGGCTCTTTCCGGCGAGCGTCTCCTCGAGCTCGACGGAGGGCAAGACCTTCGGCGAGGCGAAGGCCTCGCTGGCCGAGGACACCTGGCCCGGGCTCCGCAAGGCTCGCGCGCAGCTCGAGGCGCTCCTCGGCCGCGGCGAGGTCCCGGAGGTCCGCGCGGTGTGGGCGCAGTCGGTGTTCTTCGAGCAGCTTCGCTGGGGCACCGCCGATCCCGCGCAGCTCGCCCAGGCCAGCGCGGCCCTCGAGTCGCTCTCCGTCCTGCCCAAGGGAAACCCCGAACGGCTCAGGGCAGAGATCGGCCAGGCCCTGCTGAACAAGCAATCCGACGTGGCTCTGGGCCTGACCCGGGCTGCCAAGCTGGAGGGAGACGGCCCGCTCCTCGAAGCGGCTGCGCTCCTCCAGAAGGGACAGGCCGGCGAGGCCGCGACCGTCCTCGAAGCCGCGGCGAAGGCCGCTCCCTCCGGTGGCGCCTGGCACGCCCTGGGCCTGGTGCACCTCAAGCTGAAGAAGCCGGACAGGGCCCAGACCGACTTCGATGCCGCGCTCAAGGTCGCCCCGCAGCATCTCTCGTCGGCGGTGGAGCTCGCCCAGCTCGCGCTCGACCGGAACGATGCGGCAGCGGTGGTCCAGACGCTCGAGCCGGCGCTGGCCGAGCCCAAGGCGCTCGCGCCCCCGGATCGAGCACGGGCCCTGGGCCTGAAGGGCGCGGCGCTGCTTCTCCAGGGAAAGCCCGCCGACGCGGTGCCCCCTCTGGAGGAAGCGACTCGCATCGACTCGAAGAGCGCCTTCGCCCGGGGCATGCTGGCCCGGGCTTACTCGGCAACGAAGCAGGACGAGAAGGCGCTCCCTCTCTGGAAGGCGGCGGTCACCGCCGAGCCGGACAACCCTCGGTGGGCCGAAGGGCAGGTCCAGTCTCTCGCCGCGCTCAAGAAGTCCGAGGAGGCGATGGCCGCAGCGACCAAGGCCCGGAGCTCCTTCCCCAAGGAGGAGCACACCGCGCTGGTGGTCGCCCGCGCCCAGGAGCTGCTCGACCGGATGACCGATGCCGAGACGAGCTACAAGGCCGCCACCCAGCTCGACCCGAACGACCTCGAGGCGGCGCTCGGACTTGCTCGCCTCTACCTCCGCCAGCGTCGCCCCGCGGAGGCACGCCAGGCGCTCGCCGGTGTCACCGAGAAACAGTCGCAGAACGCCCGGCTCCGGCTCGGCCTCGGAGACCTGGCCCTGGCCACCGGAGAGCTGGGGACGGCGCAGACCGAGTTCGAGCGGGCCACCAGCCTCGCTCCCGACCTGCCCGAGGCCTGGATCGGCCGCGCGCGCCTCGAGCTCGAGCGGCGGAGCTGGAACGAGGCCAAGGGGCATGCGGAGAAGGCTCTTTCACTCGACCCCGACGTCGTCGACGGACGGCTGATCCACGGCCTGGCGCTGTGGAAGCTGGGACAGCTGGAGCCCGCGGCCAAGCAGCTGGAGGCAGCCCGGAGCGCCGGGCCCAACAGCCGGCTGGAGGTGGCCCTGGGCGCGGTGCACTACGAGCAGGGCGACCTGGACGGAGCGGCTTCCCTTCTCGGCGCGGTCCTGAAAGCCGAGCCGGGCAACCCGGAGGCCAACTTCTGGATGGCGCGGGTGCACGCCAAGCGCAACGACTACAGCCTGGCGCAGGACTCGATCCGCGCTGCCATCGACCGCGCGCCCACCCGTGCGCCCTACCATTACGAGCTGGGCCTCATCCTCAGGGCCGCCGGAAAGCCTCCCGAGGCAGTGGAGGCCTGGAAACAGGCGGTGAAGCTCGATCCCGGCTACGCCGATGCGTGGGAGGCGATGGGGCAGGTCTACCTCGATGCGGCCCGCTACAGGGAAGCGACCGCCGCCTTCGAGGCCGCGCTCAAGGCCGATCCTGCGCGGGCCCGCGTGCACGCTCTCATCGGCGACGCCCAGTCGCAGGCGGGCCGGTGGAAGGAGGCGATCGCCAGCTACGGCGCGGCGCTGAAGGCGGACCCGAACCTCACCGGCGTGTACTACCGGCTCGGTCGCGCGTACAGCGAGATGGGCCAGTACGACAAGGCGATCGGCTTCTACCAGCGCGGCCTCGCGAGCAAGCCCGACGACGCGCAGGGCTGGTACCACCTGGGCTACGCGCTCAAGGAGCGGGGCAAGAAGCGCGAGGCCGTGGACGCCTTCAAGAACTACCTGGCCAAGGCGCCCGAGGCGAAGGACAAGAAGGACATCGAGGACGAGATCTACTACCTGTCCAAGTAGCGCCCTCCCCCGGAGGCCGTGCTAGAGGCTCTCCGGCCATGCTGGACCCCAAGAAGTTCGAGCACGACTTCGACGAGCTGGCGGCGCGCCTTCTCAGCCGTGGCGGGAACCTGGATCTCGGTGACTTCCGTGCGCTGGTCACCCAGCGGAGCGCCCTGTACGTCTCCCTGGAGTCGCTGCAGGCAAAGCGCAACGCCGCCAACGAGGAGATGAAGCGGCTGGCGAAGCAGGACCCGGCTGCTCTCGAGCGGCTCCGGGGCGATCTCCGCGCGCTGAGCCAGGACATCAAGGATCTGGAGAAGCAGCGTGACGCCGTGGATGAGCGGCTGTCCGCGCTCCTGCTCACCCTCCCCAACGTGCCCGACCGCTCGGTCCCGGTGGGCGCCTCGGAGAAGGACAACGTCGTCGTCCGGACCTGGGGCGAGGCGCCGCGGTTTCCCTTCACCCCGAGGCAGCACTTCGAGATCGGGGAGAGCCTCGGCCTGCTCGACTTCGAGCGTGCGGCGAAGATCTCCGGCAGCCGCTTCGTCTTCTACCGGGGAGACCTGGCGCGGCTGGAGCGCGCGCTGGCGTCCTTCATGATCGACGTGCACACCGAGCGCGGCTACACCGAGCTCCTCCCGCCCTATCTGGTGTCCCGGGCGACGATGACCGTCACCGGTCAGCTTCCCAAGTTCGAAGCGGATGCCTTCAAGACCGCCGGGCCGGAGGAGCGGTTCCTCATCCCCACCGCGGAGGTGCCGGTCACCAGCTACCACGCCGACGAGATCCTCGACGGCGAGCGGCTGCCCATCCGCTACTGCGCCTTCAGCCCCTGCTTCCGCGCCGAGGCCGGAGCTGCGGGCAAGGACACCCGCGGCCTCGTCCGCATGCACCAGTTCCACAAGGTGGAGCTGGTGAAGTTCACCAGGCCGGAGCAGTCCATGGAGGCGCTGGAGCTGATGGTGGACGACGCCACCGAGGTGCTGCGCCGGCTGGGGCTTCACCACCGGGTGGTGCTGCTCTGCACCGCGGACCTGGGGTTCGCCTCGATGAAGACCTACGACCTCGAGGTCTGGCTGCCCGGCGCCGGCGTGTTCCGGGAGATCTCTTCCTGCAGCAACTGCGGCGACTTCCAGGCCCGTCGGGGGAAGATCCGCTTCCGCCCGGCGCCGGGAGAGAAGCCGCAGCTCTGCCACACCCTCAACGGTTCCGGGCTGGCCGTGGGGCGCACGCTCGTCGCGCTGCTGGAGAACTACCAGCACGGGGACGGGACGGTGCGGTTGCCGGACGTCCTCGGCCCGTACATGGGCGGCCGGACCGCGTTACGGTCAGCCTGAGCGCCTGCCAGGCCGGTTGCATCGGGGGGCGAATCGAGTATGAAGGGCGGCCCCTTTGCGGCCGTCCTTGTCTCAGGGAGGAATGGCCGAGCGGCTGAAGGCAGCGGTCTTGAAAACCGCCAAGGGTTCACAGCCCTTCGTAGGTTCGAATCCTACTTCCTCCGTCGGGAGCGGGTCTTTGAGTGGTCGCAGGTTTGGAGAGATGGCCGAGAGGCTGAAGGCACAGGTTTGCTAAACCTGCATATCCGAAAGGGTATCGAGGGTTCGAATCCCTCTCTCTCCGTTGCGCGGAGGTGCCCCCTGGGGGTAGGAGGCACCGCTCGCTGCATCGGTCTTTGAAAATCCCCTGCCTGGTACGCGCCCTTAGCTCAGTTGGATAGAGCGTCGGACTACGAATCCGAAGGCCAGAGGTTCAAATCCTCTAGGGCGCGCCATTTCCTCAATCCGATGGAACACGTCGACGAACGGTTCATGCGCGAGGCGCTCGCATTCGCCGATCAGGCCGCGGCCCTGGGCGAGGTGCCGGTGGGCGCGGTCGCCGTCCACGAAGGCATCATCGTCGGCTGTGGATCGAACCGACGGGAGACGGACAAGGACCCGTTCGCCCACGCCGAGATGCGGGCACTCTCCGAAGCGTCACGCGAGCTCGGCCGCTGGCGGCTCGGCGGAGTGTCGCTCTTCGTGACCCTCGAGCCGTGCGCCATGTGCGTCGGCGCGATGATCCTGGCCCGCATCGATCGGGTGGTGTACGGCGCGCCGAGCCCGAAGGCGGGCGCACTGGGCGGACTGACGGACCTGAGCTCGCTTCCGCTCAACCACCGGCTCGAGGTCAGCGCCGGGGTGCTCGAGGCCGAATGCGCCGAGCGGCTGACCCGGTTCTTTCAGGGTCTCAGGCAGCCGGAGGACTGACAATTGAATCGCTGGAGAGCTGGCCGAGTGGTCGAAGGCACCTGACTCGAAATCAGGCGTACCGGCAACGGTACCGTAGGTTCGAATCCTACGCTCTCCGCTCGCTGGAGAGGTGGCCGAGCGGCTGAAGGCGCACGCCTGGAACGCGTGTATATCTGAAAGGGTATCGTGGGTTCGAATCCCACCCTCTCCGCAGCAACAGCTTGTGGTCGGGACAACGCGGGGACGTGAACCCCGCCAGGTCCGGAAGGAAGCAACGGTAGCGAACCTTCGCGTGTGTCCCGGCCGTTCCTTTTGATCGAGCCAGTCCTCACCTTCCGGGAGTCGAACTCTCGGAAGGCGAGGAACTGACATGGGCGACACCAGCGTCACCAAGGTCGACGGCGAGAAGAGCCCGGTCGGGCGCATGGGGCAGCGCTATCTGGCAACCGGCGTCCGGCTCTCGATGCGGATCTGGCTGGACGAGGAGCCCGGCGAGAAGCAACCCGTGCGGCGCGACTACGAGACCGTCGGGTACGTGCTGAAGGGCCACGCCGAGCTGACCCTCGAAGGACAGACCGTCCGCCTCGAGGCAGGCGACAGCTACGTCGTCCCCCAGGGGGCCGAGCACAGCTATCGGATCCTCGAGACGTTCTCCGCCGTGGAGGCCACCAGCCCGCCCGCCGAGGTGCATGGCCGGGACGAGGCGGAGGTCCACTAGGGGCTGAGCCGCCCCTGGGTGCTGCACGGGTTCGGCCGGGGAGGTCCGTCCCCCTGGTGGGCCGACCGCAGCCATGATGAGAACCAGCCGCCGGGGCATGCGGACCACCTGCCCCCCGGTCATCACCGCTCAGGGGGCTCCCATGCGTCGACTCGTCCGTTTCCTCGGAACCACGCTGCTCGGGGGGCTCCTGGTCATCCTGCCGATCTACCTCGCGGTGCTCGCCACCCTCGTCCTGGGCAAGAAGCTGTTCGGCATCCTGGCGCCGCTCGCGAAGCTGCTCCCCGAGGGCATCCCCTACCCCGACATCGTCGTTGCCGTCCTGACCGTCCTGGCGTGCTTCGTCGCCGGCCTGATCGCCGCCGGCTTGCCGCGGACGTCCGTCGGCCGTGGGTTCGAGGAGAAGGTGCTCGAGCGACTCCCGGGCTACTCGATGATCCGGGTGGCCACCCGCAGCCTCCTTGGGGACGTGAAGACCGGGCTCCAGATCGCCCTCGTGGAGATGGAGGACGGGCTGGTGGTCGGGGTCATCGTCGAGCGGCATCCGATCGGCTGGGTCACCGTCTTCGTTCCCTCGACCCCCGCGCCGGCCTCCGGCTCGGTGTACCTGTTCCCCGAGACCAAGGTGCACCCGGTGGACGTGCCGCTCGGTGCCGGCCTCAAGGCGGCGTCGAAGTACGGGCGCGGGGCCGGGGCGCTCCTCGATGGGCTGCGCGACCGGTCGGTGCTGAAGGCGAGCTGACGGGGGACGTGCGAAGCAACCGGACCGCACTCAGCGGGCGAGGATCGTCTCTCGCCCCTCCTGCCCGATGACGCGGAACCCGGCCGCCTGCAGCTCCGCCAGCGCGCGTCCCTCGAACGTCACCACCCGGTTGAAGCGCCGGTCGCGCATCGCCGCCTGGAACGCGGGCTCGTGCGGCCAGTCGCAGGTCAGCCAGGGAATGCGTTTCCCGATGTAGAAGAAGCCGCCCGAGCCCCAGAGCCCCTCGTTCACGATGAGCAGGCCAGTCACTTCCTGCGGGCGCGTCGCCTTCACGATGGCCCGGAACTGGTCGCCCCGCAGATCCATCGAGGGAGCTGCGGACAGGACGGTGAGCAGCAGCGCCACCGCGGCGAGCCCCACCCGCTGCCACGTCGCGCGCAGCCGCTGGAGGAGCAGCGCCAGGACCGGAGCCGCCTCCACGACGAGAAGAATCGCCACCGGATAGAGGAAGCGCTCCTCCTTGTGCGCCGTCCGCAGCAGCGCGGCGAGCATCAGCACCGCCATCGGCCCGGCCACCCCCACCCTCGGCCGGAGCCACGCCACCCCGAGCACCAGAGCCGGCCACACCCAGAGCGGGACCTGGGCCCACAGGAACGGCCAGTAGTAGCCCGCCGGCTCCGCTCCGAACTGCTGCGCCGCCCCGCTGCTCCCCACGTTGAAGGCGAACCAGGTGCCCACCGAGTGCCACGGAGAGCCCCAGCTCGCCCAGTCCAGCGCGCCGAGCCCGAGCAGCACCGCACCGACCCCGACCGCGGTCCACCCGAGCAGCGCCCACCGGCCACGCGCCGCCACCCAGCCGAGCGCCGCCGCGACCGCGGGCAGCGAGCCGTAGCGCACGACGAAGGCCAGCCCCAGCGCCGCACCCCCGAGGACCCCACTGCCCCGGGGCCGCTCGTCGCGTGAGAGCGCCTCTGCTGCCACCAGCAGCAGCGGCACCGAGAACGCCTCCCCGAGCGTCCGCCCCGACACCACCACGGAGAGCGGGAGACACGCCACCGCAAGGACCGCGACCCAGCCGCCCAGGGTGCCCGCGCGCTGCCGGCCCAGCCGCGCCGCGGCGACCAGCCCCCACGCCTGGAGCGCCCAGACCGGCACGGCGAGCAGCCCCCGCGCCACCCATGGGTCGGTCAGCCCGAGCCAGCTCCCCACCTTCAGGATGGCCGCAAGGCCGAGGGGAACCGCCCAGTTCCGGAGCCCCGACTTCCACTCCCAGGCCAGGACACCGTAGCCGTGGACGCGCGCGAACGCCGGCTCGAGGAACTGGTACACCTCGTCCGGGTGCAGACGGCCGAGCACGGCCACCGCCGACACCGCCGGGACGAGCGCCAGGACCACCGCCCAGCGCTCGGGAGTCGCCCAGCGCCGCCATCGGGGGGAGTCGAGCGCGGCGCGGCCCACGTCCGGGGGTCCAGGCTCACTCCGCCCGGGTGAAAACGGTGCAGCGCCGCCGTCGGTCACGCTCGGCTGGCCAGTGTAGACGCTGGGAGCCGCGCTGTTACATTGGCCCGCTCCCCATGGGCTACCTCGTGCTGGCGCGGAAGTGGCGCCCCCAGACCTTCGACGACATGACCGGCCAGGAGCACGTGGTCCGGACGGTGGCCAATGCCATCAAGCTGGACCGGGTCGCCCACGCCTACCTCTTCTGCGGCCCGCGCGGCGTGGGGAAGACCACCGCCGCTCGCCTGCTCGCCAAGGCGCTGAACTGCATCCACGGCCCGACCGCCACCCCCTGCGGCGTCTGCCAGCCCTGCACCGAGATCGCCGCCGGCACCTCGGTCGACGTCGCGGAGATCGACGGCGCCTCCAACAACGGCGTCGAGAACGTCCGGGAGATTCGCGAGAACGCCAAGTACCTGCCCCAGCGGGACCGCCACAAGATCTACATCATCGATGAGGTCCACATGCTCTCGGGGGCGGCGTTCAACGCGCTCCTCAAGACCCTCGAGGAGCCGCCGGGGCACGTGAAGTTCATCTTCGCCACCACCGAGCCTCACAAGCTCCCGGACACCATCCTCTCCCGCTGCCAGCGCCACGACTTCCGGCGCATCCCGGCCGAGCGCATGCTCGCCCGGCTGAAGCAGATCGCTGCCGAGGAGAAGGCCGGGCTCTCCGACGCGTCGCTCGTGCTCATCGTCCGTCAGGCCGAGGGCGGCATGCGTGACGCGCTGTCTCTCCTCGACCAGGTGATGTCCGCCTGCGGCCCGGGCGCCAGCGACGCCGCGGTGGCCGAGGCCCTCGGCGCCATCGACCGCACCGTGGTCCAGCAGATGGCCGCCTCGCTGGTCCGGCGGGACGCGAAGGCCCTCCTCGAGTCCGTCGAGGACGTCTTCATGCGCGGTGCCGACCTCCGGCGTCTGGCCGAGGAGCTCGCGCTCGAGCTGCGGCACGTCCTGGTGACCCGGGCCACCGGGAAGCCGCCGGGCGAGCTGGCCGAGGTGGAGCAGAGGACGGTCCTCGAGCTCGCCCGGGAGGCCGACCCGGCCCAGCTCGCCCGCCTGTTCGACGTCGTGCACGGCTCGGTCTGGGACGTGGGCCGCGCCGCGCAGCCCCGGCTCGCGCTGGAGATGGCGCTTCTCAAGGCCATCCAGCTCGCCCCCACCGCCTCCATCCCCGAGCTGCTCAGCCGGGTGGAGAAGCTCCTCGGCGCAGCCGCCGCGCCCGACTCGCGCGCGGCCGCCCGGCCTGGCGGGACGCCCGGAGGTCGTCCCGCTCCCCAGCCCTTTCGCGGCTGAGCCGGCACAGCAGCGTGCAGCGCCCTCCACGGCGGGAACGATGCGCGCCCCGGGGGCTCCCTCCGGACGGAACGTGGAAGGCACCGCCGCCGCGGCGACTTCGGCACGTCGTGGAGGCCCAGAGGCGACGCCTTCGATCGAGGGCCGCCCGGAGTCGCCGGCGGCCCGTTCATCGGCGGCACCGAGCCGTTCCGACACTCCGGCACCGGCGAGCCGCGTGCAGACGCCTGCCCGGCGCGAGGCTGCTGCACCCTCGAGCCGTCCGACGATGCCGGCGCGGCCGGAGATCGACGAGACCTCGAGTCTTCCGCTGACCACACCTCGGCCCGAGCCGGTCGCACCCGGCAACGGGGCCCGGGCTGCCGGGACATCGACGGTCGCTGGAGCGCCGGGAGCAAAGCAGACCGATGCCGCGCTGCTCGTGGACACGAGCCCCGGCGGATGCGCCACAGGCGAATGCCTGCCGGAGGCAAGCCCGTCCCGCACGGCCCTCGGAAGGGACGACGCCACCCGCCCGCTCCTCGAGCGATGGCGCGCGGCACTGGACACCGTCGCCGGCGAGTCGCCGCGCCACGCCGCGTCCCTCAAGCAGGCGCGACTTCTGACGCTCCGGGAGGGCGAGGTGACCGTCTCCTTCCGCCCGGACGCCGGCTTCCACCGCACCACCGTCACCGGCCAGAGCGGTCGGGCGGCCGTGGAGCGGCTCCTCTCGGTGCACTTCGGCCGCCCAACACGGCTCGCCGTGGACGAGACGCCGGGCGCCGCCAGCGGAGGGAAGACCCTCGCCGAGCTCGACGCCGAGGCCCGCGCCGAGCACGAGCGCGCCACCGGACAGTCCGTCCGCAACCATCCCGCAATCCTCGCTACCCTCCGCGTCCTGGGGGGTGAGCTGGAGCACATCCAGGTGCTCGAGCACGAGCGCACCGGCGCTCCCGGCAGCGACGTGATCGACGAGCCCCCCTGACCTCGAGGGAACACGCCATGCCCGGAGTCGATCTCAACTACTTCATGCGTCAGGCCAGCAAGCTGACCGAGAAGCTCGAGCAGCGGAAGAAGGAGCTGGCCGACGAGACCGTCGAGGGCCAGGCGGGCGACGGCCGGGTCAAGGTCGTCGCCACCGGCGCCGGTGGCATCCGAACGATCAAGATCGCGCCCGAGGTGCTACAGGCGGGTGACGTGGAGATGATGGAGGATCTCATTGCCGCCGCGGTGAACGCCGCGCTCACCCAGGCCCGCGAGCTCAGCGAGCGCGAGCTGGGGAAGATCTCCGGCGGCCTGAAGATTCCCGGAATCACCGGATGACGCCGGATCCGCTCAACCGCCTCGTCGCCCAGCTGTCGAAGCTCCCCGGCATCGGGGAGAAGACCGCTCAGCGCCTGGCGTTCCACATCCTGCGCGCCCCGGACGACTACGCAACGGATCTGGTGTCCGCGCTCCAGGAAGTGAAGAGCAAGGTCCGGCTGTGCAGCCGCTGCTTCTCCCTCACCGAGGGACAGCTATGCGGGTTCTGCACCGATGCGCGTCGGGACGACCGCCTCCTGTGCGTGGTCGAGGGCATCGCCGACCTCATGGCCCTGGAGAAGACCCGTGAGTTCAAGGGCCGCTACCACGTGCTCCACGGCGTGCTCTCCCCGCTGGACGGCGTCGGGCCGGAGCAGCTCCGGATCCAGGAGCTGCTCGTTCGCCTCGAGGACGGGAAGGCGGAGGAGGTCATCGTCGCCACCAACCCCGACGTCGAGGGCGAGGCGACGGCGCTGTATCTCATGAGGCTCCTGAAGCCGATGGGCCTCCGCGTGACCCGCCTCGCGCAGGGGCTGCCGATGGGCGGCGATCTCGAGTTCGCCGACCAGGCCACGCTGGCCCGCGCGCTCTCCGGCCGCCGCGAGCTGTAGCGATCCGAAGCGGACCGGTCGGGGTCCCGGCCGACCTCGGTCCGGCACACCCGGCGAGCACCAGACAGGACCGAGCCCTGGGCGCAGCGGACTCCTCCTGGACGCTCCCTGCGGGGAATGGCCCGAATGCAGCAACGCCCCTGTCTCGACCCCGGGCCGCGTGTCATCCAGGTCGGCATGCCTGTCTTCAAGATTGCCCGGTTCGCCGTTCGCCCGGACACACGCGCCGAGGTCGAGCAGGCGATGCGCGAGTTCGCCCTCTACGTGGGGCTCGAGCTCGAGGATTCGTCGTGGACCATCTACCGCGACCGCCGGAACCCCAACGTCTACCTCACCCTGATCACGGCGGACGACGACGACGCCGCCGAGCACCAGCGCACAGCGGGCGGATCGGTGCAGTTCGCCCGCGTGCTCCACACGCGGCTCCTCACCGACGTGGAGAGCCGCGAGTACGAGCTGGTCGCCACCAGCCGGGGCGGACTTCCACCCTGATGATGAGTGTCGTCACTGCGCGGCGCCATCAACGCCAGCAGCGAGGCCACCTCGGGATCGCTCCAGCTGGCGAACGACGCTGGAACGATTTCGGCGTGAGCAGCGACGAGCGACGCATCGGACCCTCCCCGGGATGACGTCGGGACCCCGACCCCGCCGATGCTACGCCCTTCAGGCACGGCCGAGATCGCGAAGGACACGACGCGCAGCGTTTGTGCCCCGCTGCCCCGATGTCCGCTCTCGCCGAGCGCTCAGCGGGCTCCCGCAGGTCCTGCCCCGCCACCCACCAGCTGCTCGCGGAGGAAGTACAGCGCCGTGCTCACCCCGTAGTCGTTGGTCTCCTTCTTCTTGAAGCCATGCCCCTCGTCGAGCGCCAGCAGGTACCAGACCGGCCTGCCACGCTCACGCATCGCCCGGACGATCTGCTCCGCCTCGCTCTGAGGGACGCGGGGGTCGTTCTTCCCCTGCTGGACGTAGAGCGCGGCGCGGATCCGGTCCGCCGAGCCCAGCGGTGAGATGCGCTCCTGGACCGCCCTGACCTGAGGATTGCGCTCGTCACCGTACTCGACGCGGCGGAGATCCCTGCGATACGGGGCGGTGCTGTTCAGGAAGCTAGTGAGGCTGGAGATCCCCACCCGGTCCACCGCCGCCCGGAATCGCTCGGGGTAGTAGGCCACCGAGGCGAGGGTCATGTATCCGCCGTAGCTCCCCCCGTGGGCCGCCACCCGTGCCGGGTCCAGGTCCGGCTGCCGCCCGATGAAGTCCAGCGTCGCACCGATGTCCTTGAGCGCCTCCTCGCGCTTCACCCCGTCGTCCGCCGCGAGGTAGGCCTTTCCGTAGCCGTCCGAGCCCCGCACGTTGGGCGCCAGCACCGCCAGACCGAGGTCCAGCATCGCCTGGAACTGCGCGGTGAACCGCGGCCGCTCCTGCGCCTCGGGCCCGCCGTGCCAGTAGACCACCACCGGTGCGCGCGTCCCCGGCCGGACGCCTCGCGGCCGGTAGAGGAACGCGGGGATCTGCAGCCCACCGGTCGACGGATAGCGCACCAGCTCCGGGCTCACGAAGCGGGAGGAGTCCATTCCCCCCACCTCGCTGCGAGTCCAGCGGACCGGCTTGCCGGACTTCACCGCCACCTGCCACAGGTCGCTCGGAGAGGTGGGCGTGTCGATGCCGAAGGTCAGCACGGCCGACGTCCGGTTCGGGAACCGCATCTCTCCCACCACCCCGGGCGGGACCGCGATGGGCGTGCGCTTCTTCTCGCCGGGGCGCTGCAGGTACAGCTTGCTGAAGCCATCCTCGTTGACCGCGTAGGCCAGGGTGCCGTCGGGCGCGACCGCGAGCGCCTCCACGTTCCAGCGAAGGTCCGAGGTCAGGTTCGTCCACGGTGCCTCCGGGCGTCCCGCGTCGACCCGGAACAGCTGGCTGAACTCGCTGCCCCGATCGGTCACCACGTAGATCGCGCGCCCGTCGCCGGAGAACGCCGCATGACGTACCGACCCCTTGCCGGCCGTGGCCGGATCCGGCGTCAGCCGCGACCGGGTCCTGGTCTTCAGATCCACCATCCACAGGTCCGCGTCGTCGATCGCCCGGTTCTGCTTCACCAGCAGTCGCTCGCCATCCGGCGAGAACTCCACCGGGACCCAGGTTCCCGTCTCCTCGGTCAGCCGCCGCGCGGTACTCGGGCTGGCCACCTCCGCCAGGTAGACGTCGGTGTCCACGCCGTTGCGGCCGGTCCCGGAGTACGCCAGCCATCGCCCGTCACGTGACAGCGTGAACGTCTCGTGCCGGCTCTTCCCGTCGGTCAACCGCTGGCGCTGGCCGGTCACGGTGTCCAGGCGATAGAGCTGGAAGGCCTCGCCGCCGCCCACGTCCTCGAGGAAGAAGACGGTGCGGGAATCGCCGGGCAGCCACCGCGCCTTCGCCACCGGCTCCTTGTCGAACGTGAGCTGCTCCCGGGCGCCCAGCGGGGCGCTCACCCGGTGGATCTGATTCACCGAGGCGAAGCGGGTCAGGATGAGCACCGCCTTGCCATCGTCCCCCGCATCGGCCAGCCCTGCCGCGCGCACCTCGGTGTACGGCGCGAGCCAGGCGTCGAAGTCGGCCGGCACCGCGGGGACGCCGCTCACCAGCACCCGGGGGAGCCCGGGCGCTGCCTCCACCGGGAGCGAGGAGACGCGCGGCGCGGTGCTCCCAGCGTCGGATCGGGATGTGGGCGTGGCGGGCGCCTGCGCGAGCACGAGGAGGGAGGCGGCGACGGGTAGGATCATGTGCTCCGCCGCTTCGACCAGACCCGGGGCGCGCGCGCAAGCGGTCCCGACCGGCCGGCAGGCGCAATCCTTGCCGCATGGCTTTGCTGCCTGCTACCGTCCTGGCCGTCCGGACGAGGGCGCGGCGGCGCGAACTGACGCGGAATCCCTCGGAAAACCCGGTCCGATTCCTCGGCAGCGAAGGGGACATTGCACGCCCATGGGCACGCAACTGGTGATGTATGACGAGGAGTACAATCGCATCAACGCCGTTTGCGATCGCCTGACCAAGGACGCCAACGCCAAGGTCGTCTTCATCGTCGACAAGAATGGACAGCTGATCAGCGCCTCGGGGCAGACCCAGAACATCGACACCACCTCGCTGGCCTCTCTCACCGCGGGCAACGTCGCGGCCATGGGCGGCCTGGCCAAGCTGATCGGCGAAAACGAGTTCCCCAATCAGATCCACGAGGGCGCGCGCGAGTCGCTCTACATGACCATCGTCGGCACCCGGGTGGTGCTGGTGGTGATCTTCGACACCCGCACCTCCCTCGGCCTGGTCCGGCTACGGGTCAAGAAGGCCTCCGACGAGCTGGGAAAGATCTTCGAAGCGCTGGTGAAGAAGACCGAGAGCCCGGGCGGGATGGGCTCGCCGTTCGCCGAGATCTCCGACGAAGACATCGATAACCTTTTCAGCGAGTAGCGACCGAAACCCAGGTCACGAAATGTCCTTCATCAATTACTCATCCCGCGAGATCAACTGCAAGATCGTCTATTACGGACCTGGTCTGTGCGGGAAGACGACCAACCTCCAGTACATCTACAACAAGACCAACCCCGAGACGAAGGGCAAGCTGATCAGCCTCAGCACCGAGACCGACCGCACGCTCTTCTTCGACTTCCTCCCGCTCTCGCTGGGAGAGATCCGCGGGTTCAAGACCCGCTTCCACCTCTACACGGTGCCGGGGCAGGTCTTCTACGACGCGAGCCGCAAGCTCATCCTCAAGGGCGTGGACGGCGTGGTCTTCGTCGCCGACAGCCAGGTCGAGCGCATGGAGGCCAACCTCGAGTCGTTCGAGAACCTCCGCACCAACCTCTCCGAGCAGGGCTACGACCTGAACCGGATCCCCAACGTGGTGCAGTACAACAAGCGAGACCTTCCCAACGCCGTTGCGATCGAGGAGCTGCGCGAATCGCTCAACCCGCGCTCGGTCCCCGAGTTCCAGGCCGTCGCCCCGACCGGGGTAGGTGTCTTCGACACATTGAAGGCGGTGGCGAAGCTCGTCCTCACCGAGCTGAAAAAGGGCGGGTAGGCGGGAACGGAGTCCGTCCCCGCACCCCGGGGCGTCCGAGCAGGCGCGCAGGTGCGCGCAGCCGACCGGGATCGGACCGTCGGACAAGGAGGGCGTCCGGCGAGGGCGTGGTATGTAAAGACTCGTTTTTCCGCCGCCGGGAGCCGTCCTTGCGCCAAGCTCAGCCCGTACTTCTTGTCGTCGTCACGGTGCTCGCGAGCATCTCGGTTCACGCCCAGTCCTCGGACGCGCTCCCTCCGCTTCCGGACTCGCGGGCCGACCCCGCGGCCGGCGCCGGCGAGATGGCGCCGATGCGCACCGGCGACAAGTCGCTCCAGGCCACTCCGCCGCCCGCGAGCTCCACTCCGGTCAAGGGCGCGCCCGCCGCCGCTTCGCCCGCCGCCCCCGGTGCCGCCGCGGCAGCCATCACCCCGGTGAAGCCGAGCCCGTCCGAGGCCTCGCTGCCGGTCACCTCCGACGAGGCGTTCCAGACGCGAGTGAAGACGCTCGAAGAGCAGGTGGTGGATCTCAAGGAGAAGATCTACCGGACCAAGGCCCGCCTGCTGTTGCTGCAAGAGACGGTGCTCGGCGGTGACCTGTCCTCCGGGGCCCGCGCGGTGCTGGTCCACAAGAACGACATGGGCGGCAGCTTCGCCCTCGACTCGGTGGCCTACGCGCTGGACGGCGCGCCCATCCTCACCCGCAGCGACAAGGACGGCGACCTCTCCAAGCGGCCCGAGTTCGAGATCTTCAACGGCCGCATCGTGCCCGGCCAGCACCAGGTCGCGGTGCGGCTCGTCTACCGGGGCAAGGGCTTCGGGGTCTTCAGCTACCTCGAGGGTTACAAGTTCACCGTCAGCTCCAGCTACACCTTCAGCGCCGAGCCGGGGAAGGTCACCACGGTCAAGGTGGTGGGCTACGAGAAGGGCGGGCTGACCACCGACCTCAAGGATCGCCCTGCAGTCCGCTACGACGTGGAGGTCAACCGGGACGCGGCCCCCAAGCCGCAAGCGCAAGCGGAGCAGAAGGAGAGGAAGTGAGACCCACCCCCCCGCACCAGGGGGAGGCCCGTGGACCGGCCCGGCGGCGGCGGCCGATCGGGCTCGTCGTCGCCGCGGCGCTGCTCGCGGTGGGGACGCCTGCCCTCGCCACGGAGGTGCGCGTCTCCGCGTCCACCGCGTCCAAGCTGGACCAGGTGTCCGCCCAGCTCCGGAACGCCAGCGAGAACCTCGCGGTGGTGGAGACCCAGTATGCCGGCCGGGCCGATCCCTCGGGTGAGCTGGTGCTGGAGCGGCGATTCTCGGACGGGGAGATCCAGTACCTCCTCCAGGACTGGCCCACCGCCTCGGTCCTCTTCTACGACCTGCTGGCCGACAAAACCTTCGACCACAACCCCCGCCGTCCTGACGCGCTCTGGTACCTCTCCGATGCGCTCTACCAGCAGCAGAGCTACGGCAGCGCCCGGCTCTACCTCCGGGAGCTCCTGAACCAGGACACCCCGCGGTACCGCGAGGCGCTCAGCCGCTACCTCGACGTCACCACGAAGCTGAACGACTGGGGCAACCTCGATCCGTACCTGGCGAAGGCCCGCGGCCCGGACGGCCAGCTCCCGCCGGACATCCAGTACGTCTACGCCAAGTGGCTCACCCGGCGGACCGACCTTCCGGCCGAGGAGCGGCGGCGCCGCGCCGCCGACGCCTTCCAGCCGCTCACCGTCCAGGGCAACCGCTTCCGGCTGCCGGGCCTCTACTTCCTGGCCGTGCTGCGTGTGCAGGCCCAGGACTACGCCGGGGCGATGGAGCGATTCAGCGAGGTCATCGCCGCCAAGCCGGCAGACGAGCGGGAGCAGCGCATCATCGAGCTCGGCCACCTCGGTCTCGCCCGGATCCTGGTGGAGACCGGCAATGTCCCCGAGGCGATCGACCAGTACCAGGCCATCAGCCAGGACTCCCCCGCCTTCCCCGAGGCGCTCTACGAGATGGCCTGGGCCAAGGTGCGCTCCGAGGACTGGGTCGGCGCGCGGAACGCGGCGGACATCCTCCTCCTCGTGGCCCCCGAGTCGCCGCTCGCTCCGGAGGCGCAGATTCTCCAGGGGCACCTGCTCCTCAAGCTCAAGAAGTACCAGGACGCCACCGAGACCTACAACGGCGTGATCAGCACCTACGCCCCGGTGCGCGACGAGATTGACCGGATGCTGGCGGTGCAGAAGGACCCGGTCGCCTACTTCGACAACCTCCTCGCCCGGAACGAGAAGACCCTGGACGTGAACACGCTCCTTCCTCCTCTGGCGCTCAAGTGGGCCAGCGCCCAGGAGGACGTGGGACAGGCGCTCCGCGTCGTCGGCACGCTGGAGGGCGGGAAGAAGGGCGTGACCGACGGTCGGGTGATCGCCGACCGCATCCTGAAGGCCCTCGACGAGCGCGGCGCTGAAGCCTTCCCCTCGCTCCAGGAAGGCACCACCCGCGCCGAGGCGACGGCGAACGCGCTCGCCTCCGCCGCGGTGACGCTGGACGCGGCCGAGGTCGAGGCGCTGGATCCGGCGCTCACCCACGACGAGCGGCTGGAGCTGGGCCGCATCCAGGCCAACCTCGCCGGCGCCCGGACGCGGCTGGGCGCCCTGCCCTCCACCCCCGCCGAGGTCTCGGCCCGGCGCAGCAAGATGCAGGGGCGGATGGACGCCATGGACCGCGAGGCCTTCCGGCTCGGCACCGAGCTGCAGAGCATGAACGCGATGCTGGTCGCCACGCAGAAGTGGGTGGCCGACACCCGCGCGCAGCGCCGCGACGGCCCGGAGGACGAGAAGCAGTTCACCGAGCGGCTCCTGTCCGAGCAACGCTCGCTCCAGGCGCTGGAGCAGGAGGTGGGCAAGCTCCGCGGGGAGCTGGTCGCCCAGCGCGGCCTGGTGGACACCACCATCAGCGGCGAGGACGCCCTGCGGCAGGAGATGGCCCAGGCCTCCTCGTCGATGCGGGGCATCCTGTCCGGCGTCGAGCCCCGGGTGACCGGCGAGGGCACGCAGTTCCTCGCCCGTACCCGTGACCTGCGAGGCCAGATCGCCACCCTGCAGCAGCGCACGGTCTCGGCGCAGTCCGCGCTCGGCGAGCAGGTGCGCCGCAAGGGAGCGGAGATCCGGGAGAAGGTGGTGGCCGAGGCCCGGCTGCTCGACGGCTACGGCAAGGACGTGAGCAACGTCTCCGGGAACGCGAAGCAGCTGGTGGGTCGCATGGCCTACGACAGCTTCCGCCGCGTGCGCCGCCAGTTCTACGACCTGGTGCTGAAGGCCGACGTGGGGGTGGTGGACACCGCCTTCACCAAGAAGCAATCGCAGACCAGCGAGATCCAGAAGGTCGCGTCGCAGAAGGAGGAGGAGCTGCGGGCGCTGGACCAGGACTTCCAGCCGATCCTCAAGGACGTGGACTGATGCTGGGCTCGCTCCTCATCGCCCTGGCCGTCGCGGCCAGCCCGGCCACGTCGCCGAAGGCGAAGACCAGGAGCAAGGCGGCTCCGGCGAAGAAGGCGCCGGCTCCTGCCCCGGCCCCGGCCGTCCCCGCGCCCCCGCAGGTCGCGCCGGCGGCCACCGCCACTCCGGAGAAGAGGGACGTCCTGCCCGGTCAGAAGCCGAAGCTGGCGCTGGAGGGAATGGGGCGCACGGCGGAGGAGCAGAAGCAGCTGGACGCGCTCCAGGACATGCTCCGGAGCTACGAGGAGGAGTCGCGCGACTTCAAGCGCGACGTCCAGCTCCTGGTGGAGAAAAAGTACGAGGAGAAGCGGAGCGACCTGGCCTCCAGCTACGAGAAGGCCATCCGCGACCTCGAGGTGAACGAGCGCAAGGACCGGCTGGACGCCATCGCCCAGTTCGAGGAGTTCCTCCAGCGCTACCCCGACGAGCCTCGCTACACGCCGGACGTGATGTTCCGCCTGGCCGAGCTCTACTACGAGCGCAGCGCGGACGATCACGCGGTGGCGATGCGCGCCTACGAGGACCAGCTCAAGCGCCTGGACCCCTCGAGCAACGCCCCGCCACCGCCCGAACCAGCGGCGGACTTCCGGCCCTCCATCGCTCTCTACCGGCAGCTGCTGGAGCGGTTCCCGAAGTTCAAGTTCAACGACGCGACGACGTACCTGCTCGGCTACTGCCTGGAGAAGCAGAACGACTTCGAGGGTGCCCAGCAGGCCTACCACGACGTCATCGACGACTACCCGAAGAGCAAGTTCGTCACCGAGGCCTGGGTCCGGATCGGCGAGTACTACTTCGACGACTACGACGACCCGGACGCGCTTCCCCAGGCGGCCAACGCCTACGAGCACGCCATCAAGGACACCAGGAGCCCGCTCTACGACAAGGCGCTCTACAAGCTGGGGTGGACCTACTACCGCCAGGACCGGTTCGAGCCTGCGGTGCAGCGCTTCCTCGAGCTGGTCGATCACTACGACAGCACGGCGGTGCAGAAGGACGGCAAGATCACCGGAGACCTTCGCGGCGAGGCGCTCCAGTACACGGCGATCAGCTTCGCCGACGAGAAGTGGGGCTCGGTGGACAAGGCGAAGGCCACCTTCGCCAGGATGGGCGGCCGCCCCTACGAGGCCGAGGTCTACCGGCGAATGGGCGACGTCTACTTCGACCAGACCCGCCACACCGACGCCATCGCCGCCTATCGCCTGGCGCTGCAGCGGGACCCGCTGGCGGTGGACGCGCCCAAGCTCCAGCAGAAGATCGTCCAGGCCTACGAGCGCGACCGGAAGCTGAACGAGGCCTTCGCCGAGTCCGAGGCGCTGGCCAACGCCTACGCCCCGGGAACGCCCTGGTACGAGAAGCACAAGAACGATCCCCAGGTGATCAACGCCACCCAGGATCTCGCCGAGCGGAACCTGTACGGCAGCGCCGTTTACCATCACCAGCAGGCGCTGGCCCTCAAGCAGCAGGGGAAGCTCGACGCGGCCAAGACGATGTTCGAGGCCGCGGCCAAGGGCTACGAGGGCTACCTGGGGCGCTTTCCGCGGAGCAAGGCGGCGTACGAGGTGCAGTTCTTCGCCGCCGAGTGCCAGTACAACTCGCTCCAGTTCGCGAAGGCTGCCAGGAACTACGACTCCATCCGCGACACCGGCGCCGACGACAAGTACCGCAAGGACGCCGCCTACGGTGCGGTGCTCGCCTGGAGCAAGCTGGTCGAGCAGCTGCAAGATCAGAAGAAGCTCGCCAGATATCCGGTGCTCCGGAGCAAGGACCGCCCCGAGGGCGAGAAGCCGCAGCCCATCGAGCTCGCCCCCGAGGAGCGCTCGCTCATCGCTGCCACCGATGCCTTCGTCCAGCTCTCGCCCACCGACGAGCGCTCGCCCGGCGTGGCCTACAAGGCCGCCGAGCTCCTCTACGCCCACAACCAGTTCCCCGACGCGCGCAACCGCTTCGAGAGCATCATCCGGAGCTATCCGAGGAGCGAGGTCAGCAAGTACGCCACCAACCTCACGGTGGAGAGCTTCCTCATCGACAAGGACTGGAGAAGCGTCGAGGAGGTCTCGGCCCGGCTGGCGCAGAACACCGAGGTCATCGACCCCAAGAGCGAGCTGTACAGGGACCTGGTCAAGTTCAAGCTCGCCGGCCGGTTCAAGCTCGCCGACGAGCTGATGGCCCAGGGCGCCTGGGACGAGGCGGCGAAGAAGTACATCCAGCTGGTCGACGAGGAGCCGAAGCACGAGTTCGCCGACAAGGCGCTGAACAACGCCGCGGTCTGCTACGAGAAGGACCACCGGTTCGAGAGCGCGCTCAAGCTCTACGAGCGCATCTTCCGCGACTACCCGAAGAGCAAGCTGGCCGACGCCGCGCTGTTCCGGGTGGCGGTGAACCAGGAGAACTCCTACGACTTCGACAACGCGGTCGGCAGCTACGAGCGACTGGTGAAGGAGTACCCGGCGAGCAAGGACCGCGAGGCGGCGCTGTACAATGCCGCACGCCTCCTGGAGGGACAGCAGAAGTACCCCCAGGCCGCCGCGGCCTACGCCCGCTACGCCGACCTGTTCCCCAAGTCCGAGGACGCGCCGAAGAATCAGTACCGCGCCGCGCTGGTCTACGAGAAGCAGGGCGACACCAGGAACGAGGTCAAGGCGCTGAACGAGTTCGTCAAGCGCTTCGGCAGCAAGGCCAACCAGGGCGAGCTGGTGGTCGAGGCGCAGAAGAAGCTCGGGGACGCGTACGCGAAGTCCGGCAGCCCCAAGGACGCACGCAAGTCGTGGGAGACCGCTGCCCGCGAGTTCGACCGGCGCGGTCTGAAGCCGGACGCCGCGCTCCAGGGAGCGGACGCCGCCGCCGAGGCGCGGTTCCAGGTGGCCGAGCAGGACCTCAAGGAGTTCGACAAGCTGAAGATCGGCGGCCGGGGGAAGGCCCTGGAGAACAGCTTCACCGTCAAGCGAAACGCGGTGAAGAAGGTGCAGGGTGCCTACGCCGAGGTCTTCAAGTACAAGCGCATCGAGTGGACCCTCGCCGGACTCTACCGGCAGGGCTACGTGCTGGAGCGCTTCGGCGCCACCATCAACGAGACGCCGGTTCCTCCCGACGTGAAGCGGCTGGGGGACGAGGCGGTGGCCGCCTACCAGGATCTGCTCCAGCAGCAGACCGCCGCCCTGGAGGACAAGGCGGTGGAGAGCTACGCCGCCACTCTCGAGCAGGCCCGCAAGAACCGGATTAGCAACGAGTGGACCAAGAAGACCCTCGAGGCGCTCAACCGGTATCGGCCCAAGGAATACCCGGTCCTCAAAGATCCAAAGCCGGCCATCGCCGTTGATGTCACGTGGCCCGATGGTCTGGTCAGCGCCGCGGTGGCGAAGGACAGGGGGCAGGTCGCGCCGGCGAAGGACGTGCAGCCGGCAACGCCCAGGCCCGGATCCACCACTCCGGCCGCCCCGGCGGCGCCGGCCGCGCCCGCGACCACTGGACCCGCCGGCAAGGGAGGTGGCCCGTGAGGCGCCTGCTCCTTCCGCTCGCCGCCGTGGGCGCGCTTGCCGCCTGCGGCCATGCCCAGGCCCCGCCGCCGCGGCCGCTCACCACCTCCACCGCCCCCACCCCCGAGGTGAGGGAAGCGGTCGGAAAGCCGGGCCCCCTCGACGCGGATACCCAGGCGGCCATCGACCGCGGCACCGCCCAGGGGCGCGGCGGCGACGTCGAGGGCGCGCGCCGGACCTTCCAGGACATCGTTCACCGGAATCCCAACGCCGGCCCAGCGTGGGTGAACCTGGGCGTCCTCGCCGAGCGGCGCGGCGACCTCCAAGATTCCGAGGCGAGCTACCGCCGGGCGGCGCAGTGCACCCCGGCCCCGCCCGAGTCATGGGACTTCCTCGTCCGGCTCCTCGTGCGGACGAAGCGCGCGAGCGAGGCCGAGGCGCTGGCCCGCGGCGCTGTCCAGCAGCAGCCCACCGACCTCGGCGCCCGAAACGCGCTGACCTGGGTGCTCCTGGAGACCGGGCGCCTGCCCGAGGCCGAGGCGGAGGCGAAGAAGGTCCTCAAGGCCGACGAGCAGAACGTCCGGGCAATGCAGCTGCTCGCCGGCGGTTACTACCGGCAGGGCAAGTACGAGCTGTGCCGCCTGGTCCTGGAGAATGCCAGAGCGGTGGACCCCAGGGACCCGGTGACCCACAACGCCCTGGGCACGGTCCTGCTCAAGCTGAAGCAGCGACCGGCCGCGCTCGAGTCGTACAAGACCGCCGCCTCGCTTCGCCCGGACTTCGCCGAGGCGCACAGCAACTTCGGCGCGATGCTGGTGGAGAGCGGCGATTACGAGGGCGCGGTGAAGGAGCTGGAGCAGGCGGTGAGCGCCGCGCCCGAGCTGCTCCCCGCGCGGATGAACCTGGGCAACGCCTACCGGGGGAAGCTCGAGCTGGCGAAGGCGAGGGAGGAGTACGAGAAGGTTGTGGCCCTCGACCCCACCCTGGCCGACACCTACTACAACCTCGCCATCCTCCACCTGGACTCGGACGTGCCCGGGCTGGACACCATCGACCGCTACAACAAGGCCATCGCCTACTTCACCACCTACAAGGAGAAGGGCGGGGCGGACGAGCGGGTCGAGCAGTACCTCAAGGACGCGAACCGGGCCATCGACCGGGAGCAGCGCCGGCGCGAGCGGGAGAAGAAGGACCAGCTGCGCAAGGCAGAGAAGGAAGCAGCCGAGGCGAAGCGTCAGGCCGAGGCTGCCGCGCAGGCCAAGGCAGCCGGTCAGGCAACGGAGGCGGCCCCGCCAGCGGGTGGCGACGCCGCGAAACCCGCGGAGGCGACGCACTCCGACACCCAGACTCCCCCCGCACAGACGAGCAAGAAGAAGAGCTCTCGCGCTAAGCTGAAGACTCCGTGACACGCCCTGCCCTTCCAGCGCTCGTGGCCTGCGCGGCGCTCGCCGTGGCCAGCGGCGTGCGGGCCCAGCCGGACACCTCGGCGGCGGAAAAGGAAGCCCAGCGGGCGGCCCAGGTCGCGAGACAGGCTCGCTCGGACGTGCAGGCAGCGGGGAAGGCTCCTGCTCGCACCGGGGGCCGGAAGGTCATCAGGCTCGACACCCTCACCGTCGAGGGCCGCATCCAGAAGCCGGAAGCGTTCTATGTGCTTCCGCGCTCCAACCTGAGCTTCGACGAGCTTCAGAAGTCCGAGAGCTTCGTGCCGAAGATCGAGAAGAGCGTGCAGAAGGATCCGTTCTAGCCGTGAGAGCTCCTGCCCGGCCCATGTCCAAGCCTGCCTCGAGCGGCGCCAAGATCCTCCGCGTGGGAGTGATCCGCGACGGGAAGATCATCGAGGAGCGGCACATCCGTCAGCCGTCGGGCGTCACCGTCGGCCAGGACGGCACCAACACCTTCGTCATACCCGCCAGCGAGCTCCCGGCCAGCTTCCCGGTCTTCGAGTACCGGAACGGCCAGTACACCCTCCTCTTCACCGACCGGATGAACGGGCGGGTCGCGAACCGGAGCGGCGACTTCGACTTCGCCGGCCTGAAGAGCAAGGGGCTGGTGCAGAAGCGGGGCAGCGTCTGGGTGCTGCCGCTCGACGAGTCGGCGAAGGGCAAGGTGTCCCTCGGCGAGGTGACGCTGCTCTTCCAGTTCGTCTCCCCGCGGCCCGAACCGGCCCGCATCGAGCTGCCCCCTGAGGTCCGGGGCACGGTGTGGCGGAGCATCGATCACCTGTTCTTCGGCATTCTCGCCGCGTCGCTGTTCCTGCACTTCGCCGGAGCGGCGTGCATCATGCTCAGCCCCAAGCCGGCGGACGCCGACCTGGCGCTGGACGAGCTACCGGACCGCTTTGCCCGCGTGCTCCTGCCGCCCAAGCCGCCCGAGCCCGAGCAGAAGACGCCGGAGCAGACCGCGCAGCCCGAGGAGAAGAAGGACACCAAGAAGGACAAGAAGAAGGACCTCCCGGCTGATGCCACCGCGCGCAAGGCGGTGATCCAGCAGAAGGTGGCCAGCAAGGGGCTCCTCAGGATCCTCGGCTCGGCCGGCGGGAGCGGCGCACTCTCCGACGTGCTCGGCAGCGGCACCGGCTCGGGCGACGTGGCCGCGGCGCTGGCCGGGGCGCGCGGGGTGAGCATCGCCACCGCGGACTCGGTGGGGGCTCGCGCGGGAGGCGGCGAGGGGCGCACGGCGGGTATCGGCGACGTGGGCACCTCGGGCGGCGGGAAGGTCGCCCTGGCCGGAAAGGGCGACGCGAGGGTCTCGGGCCACGTGTCGACGGCGGCTCCCGAGGTGGACTCGGCGGACGTCGACCGGGCGGCGCTCTCCCGCTACATCCGCGACCGGCTGGGGGCCATCCGCGGCTGCTACGAGCGCGAGCTCAAGCGGAATCCGGGGCTGAAGGGCAAGGTCGTGGTGCGGTTCAACATCACGCCCGCGGGCCGCGCGGGCGACGTCCGCATCGAGGAGAACACGCTGGCCAGCCCCGAGGTGGCCTCCTGCATCACCGGCCTCATGCGCAGCTGGATCTTCCCCTTCAAGCCGCCGGACGAGGTCCCGGTGCAGTACCCGTTCCTCTTCACCTCCGCCGGATGACGGCCGAGGGCGTGCTCATCCTTGCCCACATCCGAGTTTGACACCCCCGGTCAGCGCTCCCTACGCTCGGACCGGATGCGACCGTCCGTCCGCCTGCACGTCCTGGCCGGGCTGCTTCTGCTCGGAGCGGGCCTCGCGCGCGCACAGGGGCCGGCAAGGCCCCCCACCTCCACCCTGGAGCGGGCGGCCGACGTACCGGACGCGGAGAAGGTCAAGCGCTCCGCCGCTGCGGTCAGTCGCATGCGCACCGTGCTCAGCGAGGTCCTCGGGCGCCTCGAGGAGGCACGCGCCACCAAGGACGTGGTGAAGCTCAACTGCGTCAACGAGAAACTCACCCAGGTGAAGGGGCTCCTCCGGATCTCCGAGCAGTCGGACGTGGCGCTTCAGGAAGCCGTGGTGAAGAAGGACGCCACCGCGGCGGAGCACGAGTACTCGAAGGTCAGCATCGCCAAGACCAAGGTCGATCAGCTGGCGAACGAGTCCCAGCAGTGCATCGGGCAGCTCGCCTTCCGCACGGACGAGAACCTGACGGTGGAGGTGGAAGTACCCGGCGGGCTTCCCACCGAGGACCCGACGAACCCGCCGCGCCCGGAGCCGCCGACGAACCGTCCGCCACCGGCGAGCCCGATTCTGTAGTCAGGCGGCGTGCACCTCCAGGCGTGTATCTCGCCTGCCCGCCCACCCCCCGAAACCTGGAGCGACCGCGTGCTTGCATGGTATGACGCACGACGGCTTCCGTCCCGATTGGAGAGGACTCTGTACTTCGGAGGACCGGAGCGGTTGAGACGGACGTCCCCCCATGCCGCCTGCGTGCTTCTGCTCGGCGCGCTCCTCGCGGCGGCGTCCGCACACGCCCAGACCTCCACCGTCAACCCGGTGCTGGGGGACAACAACGGCATCCGCTTCGGACCGGGCCGGCTCCATCCTTACTTCGAGCTCGAGGGCCGCTACGACTCGGCTGCCGTTTACGTCCCGGTCGACCCCAACAACCAGGCCGGTCCCTACGATCTGAAGGGCGACATCCTGATGCACTTCCGGCCGGGCTTCCGGCTGGACGTTCCGGGAACGGATGTCACGTTCGGCCTCAACGCCTTCTACGACTACGTCTGGTACACGGGCCTGATCAGCGACACCAGCGCCCCGTCGCACAGCCAGGCCGGCGCCGACATGCACGCGGAGATCAACCGCGAGGGCGTGGTCGAGTTCGACGTCACGGATGCCTTCGCCCGGAGTGACCGCCCGCGCGATATCGGCCTCGGCGTCGCGGTCATCTCGCTCTACAACCAGCTGCAGCTGACCGCGCCCATCCGTCCCGGTGGCCGCGCCTTCGAGATCCGTCCCCACGGCGCATACACGGTGGAGTTCTTCGGCGCCTACAGCGGCATCCCGTCGGGCATCGGGCCCTGCCCGCCGGGCACCTGCCCCGGGAACCCGTCCGATCCCAGCGTCAACGACTATCAGAACTACGCCGGTGGGCTGGACCTCCACTGGAAGTTCCTGCCCCAGACGGCGCTGATCTTCGAGTCCAACTTCGAGGGCCGGAGCTATTTCCACCCCGACGGCACGGTGGTTCCCCCGGGGAAGATCCTCAAGCTCCTCGCCGGGGCCCAGGGGCTGGTGACGCCCAAGATCCAGGCCATCCTCAAGGCCGGCTACGCCATCGGCTTCGACGGGGCCGCCTCGACCTTCATCGGCCAGGGAGAGCTGACCTGGAACCCCAACGAGCTCAGCGCGATCAGCGTGGGCGTGCTGCGGGACGTGAACAACGCGGTGGGAGCCGCCAGCGCCACCGACCTCCGGTTCTACCTGAACAGCAAGGCCTTCCTGATCGGCCGGCTCGGGCTGCACGCCAACTTCGCCTACGACCTGATCGCCTTCACCCAGGGACGGGGACAGAACGACCAGCTCTTCAGCATCGACATCGGCCCCGACTACGCCATCGCCCGGTGGTTCATCGTGTCGGCTGGCTACGTGTTCTCCAAGCGTTCGTCGGACTACGAGCAGTCGCTGCCGCTCAACTACACGCGGAACGAGGTTTACTTGCGCCTCACCTTCACCTACTGAGCGCCGCAATCTTCGTGTCCAGTCACCGCCTCCTCCCCATCCTGATGTCCGCGCTCGCGCTCTCCGCCGGCTGCAAGGGCCCGCGCGGGACCGGCGGCACCACGCTTCGCGCCGACGAGGTTCCGCAGGTCAACGCCGCGCCGTCGAGCTCCACCACTCTCGGACCGGGCGATCTGATCGAGGTGCGGGTCTTCGAGGAAGCCGACCTCTCGGGTCCGTACCGGGTGGCGCCGGGCGGAACCATCGACTTCCCGCTCTGCGGCAAGGTCCAGGTGCAGGGGCTGAACACCTCGGCGACCGCCGATGCGCTGACCCGGTGCCTCGGGGAGAAGTACCTCAAGCATCCCCAGGTCACGGTCCTGCTCCGCGAATACAACAGCAAGAAGATCTTCGTCTTCGGCGAGGTCCAGAAGCCCGGCACGTTCCCCTACGAGGAGGACATGTCGATCATCCAGGCCATCACCATGGCCGGAGGCTTCACCAAGGTGGCGAGCAAGAACGACATCGCGGTCACCCGCCAGGTGGAGGGCAAGGAGACGAAGATCCGCGTGCCGGTGGCGGACATCGGCACCGGCCGGGAGAGGAACTTCCGGCTGCAGCCGGGTGACATCGTCTTCGTGCCGGAGAGCATCTTCTAGGTACGCCGGAAGCCACCCAGCGACGCCCTGTCGACTCTCGCCGCCCCTCCGCGCGGCAGGGAGCGTGCGCCGGTGATACGACACCCACATGCACGCCCCAGCAGAAACGGAAGTCATCCTCAAGCGGTTCGCCCAGCCGGATGAGGTGCGCAAGATGTCCAGGGGCCGCTTCGAGCTGGTCCGGGTCGGCGGGATGAGTATCGGGCGTGCCACCTACGAGCCGGGCTGGAAGTGGTCCGTGCACGTGGGCCCCGGCTTGGGACAGACCCGCTGCAAGGTGGAACACGCGGGCCTCGTGCTCTCGGGCGTGGCCACCGTCGCCTTCGACGATGGACGTACCGTCGAGCTTCGGGCCGGCGACCTGTTCTACGTCCCGGCCATACCGCACGACTCGTGGGTGGTGGGCGACGTTCCGTACGTCTCGCTTCACTTCCTGGGCGCCGAGCGCTACGCCGCGCCTTCTGGACCTTGAGCGTCGGTCGTTGCATCGGGTGCTACACCGTGTCGCGCGGGCCGCCCTCGGCGGCGCCCGTCGAGCGGTAACCTCTGATTTCCCGGGCCCGGATCTCGGCCCGACCCGTGCAAGGACCCTGGAGCGCCGGTCGCGGCCGGCCGCCTCGAAGGGAGCCTCCGTGCATCAGATTGTTCCGGTTCCGGTCGCCACCATGTCCCCGCTTCTTCGCGCGGTGCTGGTTCTCCTGCTGCTGGTCGCCGTGCTCGCCGGAGCGCTGGTCGCCTCGAACGCGCAGATCGGATGGCTCACGCTTGGCTTCGTGGTCGTCGCGGGTCCCGTGGCGGTGGTGATGGACGGCAGGAGCAGGAGTCGGAGCCGGGAGGAGCGGCCCGCCATCCCGCGGGTGAGCCCGCAACGGGCACGCAAGCCGGCTCTGGAGGCCCTGGAGCCCGCCTAGAGATCGCGCGCAGCTGCTCCCGCCGGCATCAGCGGAACGCCCTCGGCTCCCAGTGGATCTCGGCGAGGAACCGCCGGCACTCGTCGGTGAGCGCAGAGGCCACCCCCGGCGCTGCCGCGAGGATGTCCACCACCGAGGTGTCGTACGGTGCACCGTCGATGCGGCTTGCCACCGCACCGGCCTCCCAGCACAGGAGCGCCCCCGCGGCCACGTCCCACGGCTTGAGGTCGAACTCGAAGTACCCGTCGTACCGGCCCGAGGCGATGTAGGCCAGGTCCAGCGCGGCGCTCCCCAGCCTGCGGATGCCCTGCGCCACGCCGAGGAACCGGGCGATGAGCCCCGCCGGACCCTCGGGGTGCTCCCGGACGTCATAGGGGAAACCGGTGCACAGCAGGGCCCGGTCGAGCCGCTCGACGCCGCTCGGACGGATGGGCCGGCCATTGAGCGTGGCGCCGCGGCCCCGGACGGCGCTGAACAGCTCGTCGCGCATCGGGTCGTAGACCACGCCGACCAGGATCCCCTCCTGCCCCTCCACGGCGACCGTCACCGAGAAGTGCGGGAGCGTGTGCGCGTAGTTGGTGGTTCCGTCGAGCGGGTCGATGATCCACCGGTAGGTCGAGCCGGGGCTGGCTCCGCTCTCCTCGGAGAGGATCGCGTGGTCCGGATGCCGAGTGCAGATCCACTCCAGCAGCACCTTCTCGCTCGCCCGGTCGGCGTCGGTGACCAGATCGATGCTGCCCTTGAAGTCGATGGTCCGCGGCTGGTGGAAGCCCTCGGCAAGCACCCGGCCCGCTCGCCGGGCGCCCTCCACCGCGGTCTCCAGCAGCGTGTCCAGCGAGAGGGTCACTGGCCGTCCTTCAGCAGTGCGTCCAGCTGCACCCGGATCTCGTCGAGGTTCCCGTCGAAGCTCTCCTGCGTGTAGCGGACCCGTCCGTTGCGGTCCACCACCCAGGTGGTCGGCATCTGCTTGAGCTTCAGCCTGTCCTCGAGCACGAAGCCTCCGGGATCGAGCAGCACCGGAAGGTCGACCCGGGCGGCGGCGAGGAAGGTCGGGATCTGCGCCCGGTCCTCGTCCACGCTGACCGCGTACACGCGCACGCCGTGCTTGGAGTACTCGCGCCGCAGCTTCTGGAGCTGCGGGAGCGAGCGCACGCACGGCGCGCACCAGGTCGCCCACGCGTCGATGACCACCAGCTGACCACGGTCGGCGGAAAAGGAGTGCTTGCCCGTCTCGGGAAAGGTGCCGAGCGTGATGTCGCTGACCGAGGGGCCCGCCGGCGAGGGCTGCGCGGCGAGCCCCTGGGTCCTCGAGCCGGAGGACGAAGGCGTCGCTCCCGCGCAGCCGACCAGAACCAGGAGCATGACCGCGAGCCGTCTCACCGGGGCCCTTTCCGGAGCTCCGCGAGCAGGGCAGCGTGGAAGCCTCCGAAGCTTCCGTTGCTCATCCCGAGGATGACGTCGCCGCTGCAGGCCTCGCCCGCGACGCGAGCCACGAGGGTCGGCACGTCCCCGGCGGCGTCGGCCTCCACCCCCTGCCCTCGCAGGTCAGCCACCAGCCGCGGGATGTCGAGCTCCTCGCCCTCGGGCACCTGGTCATGCTTCTCGGGCGTCTTGAGGCTCACCCGCGACGCGCCGGCGAAGGCCTCGGCGTACGCCGCCTGGTGGAGCTTGCGGCGGCTGGTGTTGCTCCGCGGCTCGAACACCGCCCACAGCCGCCGCGCCGGCCAGCGCGCCCGGAGCGCCTGGATGGTCTCCCGGACCGCCGTGGGGTGGTGGGCGAAGTCGTCCACCACCAGGACGCCGTTCACCTCGCCCCGCACCTCCTGCCTCCGCTTCACCCCCAGGAACGAGGCACAGCCGGCGGCAAAGGCATCGAAGCTCACGCCCAGCGGGGAGAGGGCCGCCCAGGCGCCGAGCGCATTCTCCACGTTGTGGAGCCCCGGGACCGCGAGGTGCACCGCCCCGATGCGCCGCTCGCGGTCCACCAGGGTGAAGCGCACGCCGTCGGAGTGGTGGGTCACCGCCCGGGCCTGGACGTCCGCCGGGGACTCGGGATTCACCGCGTAGGTCACCACCTGCGCCCGGCCCGCCCGGGCCAGCGCCACCGCCGCCGGCCAGGCCGCGCTCACGGCGATGCGGCCGTCGGCTGGGACCAGGGCGACGAAGCGCTGGAAGGCGGAGGCGTAGTGCGCCTCGTCCCGGTAGATGTCCGCGTGATCCAGCTCCATGCTGGTGAAGATGGCGGTTCGCGGCTGGTAGTGCAGGAACTTGGGGCCCTTGTCGAAGTAGGCGGTGTCGTACTCGTCACCTTCCACCACCACGTGTGGACCCTTTCCGACGCGGAAGTTGCTGCCCGCGTTGCCGGCCACACCTCCGACCAGAAACGAGGGATCGACCCCCGCGGTGACGAGCAGGTGGGCGGTCAGCGCCGAGGTGGTGGTCTTCCCGTGCGTCCCCACCACCACCACCGGGTGGCGGCCGCGGAGGAACAGCGCGCCGAAGGCCGCGGGGAAGCTCATCGCCGGGAGCCCTCGCTCGCGCACGGCGGTGGCCTCCGGGTTCACCCGGCGAATGACGTTGCCCACCACCACCAGATCGGGCTTCGCCGCCTCCAGATTTCCGGGCCCGTAGGGGGTCATCACCTCGATGCCCCAGGCGGCCAGCATGTCGCTCATCGGCGGGTAGACGTTCTGGTCGCTTCCGGTGACGACGTGGCCCACCGCCTTGAGCATCCCGGCGAAGCTCCCCATGCCGGTGCCGGCGACGCCGAGCAGGTGGACCCGCCGGGCCTGCTCGGGGCGAATGTCCTGGAGAATGTTGCCGTCGTCGGGGGTCGAGGCTGGCCGGGTGATGTCGCGCTCCTGTCGTGGTCTCGGCGTTAGTTGCCCGGAGTCGCTGGCGGCGGCGTCACCGACGACTCGGGCACGCAGGAGGTCACGGCGTGCTCGGCGACCTTGCAGACGTAGGTCTCGCTCTTGCCGCATCCCGTGGCCCGGTAGCGCGAGCTTCCGAGCTCCTCCACCTTCACCTGGTCCGCCGGGCAGCTCGCGCTCTTGGCCAGGGAGTCGCGCGCGGCGGTGTTGAGCACGCCCGCCGCGCAGGCGGCGAGACCGAGCGCGCCCCCGAGGACGGCGGACAGGAGGACGGGAGGCAGGGGACGGTTCATGCGCTGTTCTTTAGCCCAGCCCGAGCGCGTGCAACACCGCATCGTGGAAGGCGGGGCGGAACTCCTGGATCTGGAGATTCTGCCGCCCCAGCGCCGTGCGATTGGTGAGCAGCGCGATGCTGAGCCCCCGCGCGCGGTCCACCCACAGGCTCGTGCCGGTGAAGCCGAGGTGGCCGAACCCGCCGGGCGGCGTTCGGCCCAGCAGACGCCCCGCCGCGCTGGACTCGCCAGCCGGGGTGTCGAAGCCCAGCCCGCGGCCGCCGCCCGGAGCGGGGGTCACCGCACGCTCCCAGAGCGCGGCCGGAGCCAGGCGCCCCTCCCCGCCCAGCTCCTCGAGGATCCGCTGTCCGAAGCGGGCGACCTCGGTGGCGGTGCCGAAGAGCCCCGCGTGCCCGGAGACGCCGTCCATCACCCAGGCGTTGTCGTCGTCCACCTCGCCGGGACGGGATGGCTCGCTGGCGAGCGATGGCCAGCGGTTCTCCTGCCCGGGCGCCGGTGGGCGGGGTCGCAGCGAGCCGGTGGGCGGCAGTCCGTCCCATCGTCCGCCGCAGGGGTCCCGGTCGTCGTGCCCGCGGATGGAGAGCCGGTGAAAGTGGGTGGCGACACCGAGCCTGGAGGACATCCGCGTGTGCAAGGCGTCGAGCGGCGTACCGGCGGCCTCGGCCAGCATCTCGCCCGCCAGGAGGAACCCGATGTCGCTGTAGAGCGTGCGCGTGCCCGGCGGCGCGTCCAGCGGTGAACGGGCGGCCGCGTCCCTGACCTCGCTCCGCACGCTCATCCGGGTCGCGGCGGGGCAGTCGGCGCGGCGCAGCTCGGGCACGGTGTGGAGCACCACCGCGAAGAAGGGCTGCCAGGCCGGAAGCCCGGAGCGATGCACCAGGAGGTCACCCAGCGTCGCGTCGTTCTTCGCCAGCGGGCTGCCATCGATCCATCGCGACACAGGCGTGGACGGGCCCACCCTTCCCTCGGCCCACAGCCCGACGAAGGCCATGGCGGTGCAGAGGATCTTGGTGAGCGAGGCGAGATCGAACGGCGTCTCCTCTGCTGCGCCCACCGCGGCCCGGCCCACCTCGCGGCCCTGGTGGAACACCGAGGCCTGGGCGGCGGGAAACACGCCCTCGCGGGCTCCCGCCTCGAGCAGCGCGCGGAGCATGGCGTTCACCAGCCGGTCCCGGGCAGGCTGGGTGGAGGAGGTGCTCCTCGGCGCGTGCACGAGCGCGCCTGTCCCTCCGGCCAGGAACATTCATAGACCGCGCTCTTGCCGCAACCGTCGGCCTGGTAGCCGCCGCCGGTGAGCGCCTTCACCTGGACCTTGTCCTCGGGACATTTCGCGTCGGCGGACATGCTGCGGCGGACGGTGGGCTCGAAGCCCCGACAACCGGCGGTCGCGACGGCCAGGAGCCCGAGCAGAAGCAGCTGGGCGCTCGGCGAGCGGCTCACGCCGTGGCGGCCTCGAGCGGCTGGAGCGTTCCCTCGTGCGCGTCCAGCCGGTGCCGCGCGCCGAGAGCCACCGGCGCGTTCACGTCGCCGTGCCCGATGGGCAGGTCGGTGATGCAGGGCAGGCCCACCTCTTCCGCCAGGGCGGCCACCACCTCGCGGCAGGTGTGCGGCTCGTAGCGCCGGTCGATGGGCTCGCACTCCAGGAACTGTCCGAAGGCGATGCCGGCGATGCGTGAGAAGACGCCGGCGTTGCGGAGGTGGGTCCAGACGCGGTCGATGCGGTAGGGCGGCTCACCCACCTCCTCGAGGAGAAGGATGGCCCCGTTCATCTCCGGCAGCCATCGCGTCCCGAGCAGCGTGGCGACGACGGTCAGGTCCCCGCCGAGCAGCGGGCCCTCGACCACGCCCGGCACCAGCGGCTTGCCCTGGAGCGGGTCGGTGACGCGGCCCTCGAGCAGCGCGAACAGACGGTCGGACACCCAGGGCGGCTGGTCCGCCAGCTGGGTGACCACCGGCCCGTGGACGGAGATCCGTCCGGTGGCCTGGAGCGCGAAGTGGAGGGCCACGTTGTCCGAGAAGCCCACCAGCGGCTTGAGCGGAAGCCGGCCGAACTCGATGCGGGGGAGGAGCCGCGCGGCGCCCGAGCCACCCCGGGCGCAGACCACCGCGCGATTGCCGGGGTCGGAGAACGCGTCGACCAGCGCGGCGGTGCGCACGTCGTCCGTTCCGGCGAGGTACCAGCGCTTCTCGAAGAGGCTGGGCGAAGGGGCGAGCTCGTATCGCTCGGCGAGCCGGGCCATGCCCCGATCGAAGCGCTCGCGATCGAAGGGAGAGGACGGGGCAACCACCGCAACGCGGTCCCCCGGTCGCAGACGCGGAGAGCGCACCATTGTGCGAGAGCGTAGCACGTGGTCGCGACGTCGAGCGGCGGCGGGTCCACGCGCCTGCCTGCCTGGGTGAGGTGTGGTGCGGGCGTGAGTACAATCAGTCACTCGCCTGGACAAGGATAGAGCCCCTGGTGGCCGGACGACTCATGCCCGCCGTGTTCGTGGGACACGGCAGCCCGATGAACGCGCTGGAGCGGAACCGCTTCTCCGCTGCCTGGGCCAGCTTCGGGGCGAGTGTGCCCCGCCCGCGCGCGATTCTGGCCGTCTCCGCGCACTGGTACGTGAACGTCACCGCGGTGACGGCGATGCCGGGGCCTCGGACCATCCACGACTTCTACGGCTTCCCGCGCGAGCTGTTCGAGGTGCAGTACCCGGCCCCGGGAAGTCCCGAGGTGGCCGCAGAGGTGGCGGAGGTGGTGAAGCCCACGCACGTCGGTCTCGACGCCGACAGCTGGGGGATCGACCACGGCACCTGGTCGGTCCTGGTGCATGCCTTTCCGAAAGCAGACATCCCGGTGGTGCAGCTCTCCATCGACGCGCGGCGCGATCTGGACTTCCACCTCGAGCTCGGCGCGCGGCTGGCACCGCTCCGGGAACGCGGGGTGCTCGTGCTGGGGAGCGGGAACGTGGTGCACAACCTGCGGCTGCTCGACTGGTCTGCTCCGGACGCCGGCCTCGACTGGACACGCCGCTTCGACGAGGCGACGCGCCAGGTTCTCACCACGAGCCCGGCGGACATCCCGCGAGTCCGGACCCATCCGGACTACGCGCGCAGCGTGCCGACGCCGGACCACTTCCTTCCGCTGCTCTACGTCGCCGGTGTGGCGAGCGCGGCTCGCCGGCCGCTGGAGGTCCTGGTGGACGGATACGCGTACGGCTCACTGTCCATGGCGGCGTACACGCTCGACGCCGACCTTTCGCCGAGCGGAAGCGGGAGCCCGTTCCCGGGCAGCATCCCCGACCCCTCGGAGGTGCCGCCGGAGGACACGAATCTCTGAGGCGACGTCGGGTCCGTCGAGTTCCGCCGTCAGCGCGGAGGCGCACCGGCGTCGCCCGGCGCGAGCGCCCGCGAGGAGAAACGCTGCCACCGTCCAGCTCGCACGTCGCATGGTGCAACCCCCCGAGAACACCCCGGGGCAGGTACGCGAGTTAAGCTCCGGTAGAGCCATGAGGATCCAGCCGGTCTCAGACCTGCATCTGGAGTTCGACAAGGACCACGGCAAGAGCTTCGCCCAGGAGCTGCCGGTGCTCGGCGACGTGCTGGTGCTCGGCGGAGACATCCTTCCGATCCGCCGCGAGCCCCACGTCCGCGAGATGCTGGGCTGGTTCTGCGACCGGTTCCCTCGCGTGGTCTACGTGCCGGGAAACCACGAGGCGTACAAGACCTCACCCCCGGCGGCGTCGGCGCTGCTGGCCTCCTGCGCCCGCGACTTCCCGAACCTGACCCTGCTCGACCCCGGAGTGGCCGAGATCGACGGGACGCGCTTCGTCGGCGCGACGCTCTGGTTTCCGCCCACGCCCGATGAAGAGGACTACCGTCGCTTCCTGGCCGATTTCTCGCTCATCCAGAACTTCGTCCCCTGGGTGCACGAGACGCACGCTCGGCACGTCACTTTCCTCGAGGAGAACGTCCGCCCCGGGGACGTGGTCATCACTCACTTCGTGCCCCATCCCCGGAGCATCGCTCCGCAGTACGAGGGAAGCCCGCTCAACCGCTTCTTCATCGCCGAGGACGTGGCCCCGCTGGTCGAGGGACGGGGTGCGCGGCTCTGGATCCACGGGCACACCCACATGAGCTTCGACTACCGGGTTGGCCAGACGCGCGTGGTCTGCAATGCGCGCGGCTATCCCGCGGAGGTCGGCACGTCGATGAACCGCGAGCTGGTCCTCGAGGTCTGAAGCGCAGCGGTCAGTCTTCTACTTCGAGGTCGGCGGCGGGGGCGGTCCGGCTCGCAGACGCTGGAGACCTCACTCGCAGCCGCGAGGGACTGCACACGTCCCGTCCGGCTGGCAGACGTTGGCGATGCGCGCCCCCCACGAGAGCGCATGGGGTCAGCAGATCATCGGCCGAAAGACTGGTGCAACTCCGCTGCGCCCGAGGTGTGGTCCACAGTACTGCCGCGCGACGGGTCGTTCGGCCGGCGGCGTGGGTGTGAGGGTGCACGCGCCTGACAGGTGTTCCGCGTCTTCCCGGCGCCGATGCGGTAAAGGGGCCGGATGCTCCCCCACCCGCTCGAGAATCCGACGGTGAAAGCCGCCATCGAGGCCTTCCAGACGGGCGACCGCAAGGCGTGGTCCGTCCTGTTCGAGCACGACGCCGAGCTGTTCGACGACGGCAGCCCGCGCAGCCTGGAGAAGTTCACCCGCGACGCGCTCGGCCACGAGCGCTTCACCCCCTTCGATCGGGTGAGCCCCGACGGGCTCGAGGTCGTCGGGAAATTCCACTCGGAGCAGTGGGGCGACTTCAAGACCTACTTCCGTTTCCAGCTGGGTCCGGACGGGAAGATCCACCGGCTGGACATCGGACAGGCGGACTGAGCCAGCCCCGGTGCACGCGGCGTGGGTCACCGGAGTCGGTCTGGTCCTCCTGGCCGGTTGTCTCCTCGTCGGCAGGGTACTCGGCGTCCCGGCCCTGGTCGCGCTCCTCCTCTGCTGGCGCCTGCACTGAGAGACCAGGCGTCCATGTTCGTCAGTCCATCCGCGCTGCAGGACCGAGGGACCGGACTCGGCGCCGGGCGCCGCGAGCCGACCGGGCGGGAGATCGCCACCCTCACCACGCTGGCGATGATCTGCTTCGCCGGGAACTCGCTTCTCTGCCGACTGGCGCTGCGGGGTGGCGCGATCGACGCCCCGAGCTTCACCGCGGTCCGCTTCGGATCCGCGGCCCTGGTGATGGCGGTGCTGGCACGGTTCGGCGGGAAGGGGCGAGCGCACGGCGGAAGCTGGATCTCTGCCGCGGTGCTCTTCGGTTACGCCATCGCCTTCTCTCTCGCCTACGTCCAGATCGGCGCCGGCCTGGGCGCGCTCCTCCTCTTCGGAGCGGTGCAGCTGACGATGATCGGCTGGGGACTGGTGAAGGGCGAGCGCCCCGGCGCGGCGGAGTGGTCCGGACTCGCGCTGGCCCTGGTGGGCCTCCTCCTCCTCACCAATCCCTCGGTCTCCGGCTCGCCGCCTGGCGGCATGGCGCTGATGCTCCTCGCCGGTCTGGGATGGGGGATCTATTCCCTCCGCGGACGCCGGGCCGCCGATCCGCTGCAGACCACGGCCTCGAACTTCGTCCGCACCGTTCCCCTGCTGCTGGTGATGATGGCGGTCAGCTTCCTCGTCGAGCACCCTCACCTCTCGACCACCGGCGTCGTTGCCGGTGTCACCTCGGGAGCCGTGACCTCGGGCCTCGGGTACGTCATCTGGTACCGCGCCCTGTCGAAGCTGAGCTCGCTCCAGGCGGCGACGGTGCAGCTGACCGTTCCGGTGATCGCCGCGCTGGGTGGGGTGGCCTTCCTCGGCGAGCGGATCACTCTGCGGCTCCTCGGGGCCGGCGTGCTGGTCCTCGGCGGCATCGCGGTGGTGATCCTCGGGCGCGGCCGCGGATAGCCCTACCGGACCAGACGACGGACGACCTCGTCGACCGCCCCACGCATCGCCGCCGGCGACTCCGCGCGGAATCGCTGTCCGTGCCCCGGGAGCACCCACTGGAACCGGAATTCGCGGAGCCGCTCCAGCGAGCGGAGCTGCTCGGGCCACGAGTACCAGCAGACCCCCTGCCCCATGTCGAGCCGGTGGTCGTCCTCGTCCCACCACAGGTGGTCGCCGGTGAAGAGGAACTTCTCGCGATACAGGAGCGCGATCGATCCCCGGGTGTGCCCGGGCACCGGGATGACGGTGAGGTCCTCGTCGAGGGCCACCGGCTCCGTTCCGGTGATCCGCCGCTCGATGGGCAACCCACCCCCGTCGGCCGCGTGCATGACCCGCTCGCATCCGAAGCGGCGCGCGAAGGAAGCGTGGTCCGCGACATCGTCCCGGTGGGAGAGAACCATCGTCCGCACCCCGCCCATGGCCACGAGCCGCTCGAGGAGCGGACGCGAGGCACGCGGCGAATCGACCAGCACGTTCCCGGCCGGCCGGACGATCAGGTACGAGGACGCGCCGTACGACGCCTCCGAGTGCCACCCGCAGTAGAAGACGCCCTCCTCCAGGAGCTGGGGGAAAGCGGTGAGCGCGGCGCCGAGCGGCCGCTTCGGCGAGGTTCCGATGCTCGCCGTCGGGCAGGCGACCAGGGCCATCAGCGCCTGGAGCTCACCCTCGCCCGACTCCGGCTGTGCGGTGACGACGGACTGTCCGCGCCGGTGCGAGCGGCCGAACGTCCGGGGCGCGATCTCGCGACAGGCGCCGCAGTCGATGCAGCTGTCGTCGACGAAGAAGGCGCCGGGAGCGTTCTCGGCGAGCCGTGCGGTGAGGCGGGCCACGGACGGAAGCTAATGTGGCGCCAGCGGGCTCGCCGCACGTCGGTCGCTTCTCGGGAACGGACGGGGGGAGCTGGGCGCATCGGGCCGAGCTCGCCGACAGGCGGGTCATCCCCTTCCCGGAGGCGCTCTCCACGAGCCCGTGACCCCGGCGCGCTGCCTCCGGGTGAAGAGCCGCAGGGGAAGTCACTGCGCCCGCCCCCCAGGACCGAGGCTTCTCCGGGCTGACTCCCGCGGGCACCCACCAGATCGAACGGTCTGCCGGGATTGCCCCGGGCTGCGACCCCCTGACGTGTGCTTGGCTTGGGGCGGCGCGGTATTTCGGACGGGAGGGTCGGCCGATGGGCCCAGGGTTGCGGTCCCGAGCCAGGTGTCTCGCGATCGGGCTCTGGGCCGGCGTGGTCGCCTTCGGACCCTCCTCCAGGGCGGCGCCCTCGCCAACGACGTCCGACACGGCGCCGTCCTCACCGGAAATCGCGCCTCCGGGTACCGTCGCGCAGGCCACGCCCTCGCCACCGGAGTCCGGCACCGAGCCGCCCGAGTCCGAGCGGCCGCCAAAGCGCCCCATCCCGGACTACCGCGGCCAGGAGCCACCCCCGCCCACCGTGGGTGAGGTGCTGATCTGGATCCCCCGGGTCGTGCTCCTCCCGGCCTACCTGGTGACGGAGTACGTCGTCCGCGCGCCGATCGGAGCTCTGGCCACCGCCGGGGAGAAGGGCAACTGGGGCCCCGCCGTCTTCAACTTCTTCGCCTTCGGCCCGGACAACAAGGGGGGCATCTTCCCGACCTTCTTCATCAACTTCGGCTTCCGGCCCAGCATCGGCCTCCACTTCTTCTGGGAGGACACCTTCGTCACCGGGAACAAGGTGACCGCCGATCTCGCCTGGGGCGGCTCGGACTGGATCACCATCGGGGTCGGCGACCGGTACAGGTTCACCAAGGAGAGCTCGGTGGGCCTGGAGGGCCACTGGAACCGGCGGCCGGACAACCTCTTCTACGGGATCGGCTCGCTCACCACGGACGAATTCAAGTCTCGCTACGGGACCGACAACGTCGGCGGCTCCCTGACCTACCTGTACGCGGGGAAGAGGTCTCGGCTGGAAACGGGGGCCCGCCTCAACCGGACGGTGTTCCGGGACTACTCCTGCTGCGGCGACCCGACCCTCACCGAGCGCGTCGACCGCGGTGAGGTTCCGCCGCCACCCGGGTACCAGGAGAACACCACCGCCGCCCAGCTCTTCTTCCGCGCCTCGCTCGACACCCGCGCGCCGGACGTCAACCGGAGCGGGATCCGCGTGGGAGTGGGCGTCGCGCCCTCGGTGGACGTGACCCGCGGCTTCGACCGCTCGTGGATTCACTACGGCGCCGGCATCGAGGGCTCGTGGGACATCACCGGGAAGGGTCGCGTGATCAGCCTGGGAGTCCTGGCCGAGTTCGCGGACCCGCTGGGAAGCGAGCCCGTCCCCTTCTGGGAGCTGGTCACCGTGGGCGGCGCCGAGCCATTCGTCGGCTTTCTGCGTGGGCGACTCCGCGACCGCAGCGCCCTCGGCGCGCAGCTCTCCTGGCGCTGGCCGGTGTTCGCCTATCTCGACGGCGTCGCCGGGGTGAGCTTCGGAAACGTCTTCGACGCACACCTGCGAAACTTCCGCTGGGACGCGCTCCGGCTCTCGGCCGAGCTGGGTGTGCGCACCGCAGCGCTCCTCGGGGCGAGCAACTTCCAGTTCGTCATCGGGATCGGCACCGAGCCCTTCAGCCAGGGGCTGCGCGTCACCTCCTTCAGCCTGGCGTTCGGGGTGACCTATGCGCTCTAGGCAGCACCAGCAGGCGCAGGCCAAGCACCCAGGACAGCGAGGCGAGCCAGGCCGCGACGACGTCCGAGGGATAGTGGACTCCGAGGTACAGGCGCGAGCCGCTCACCAGCAGGACGAAGACCGCGGAGAGCAGGAGCACCGGCCAGCGGAAGCGTGTTCGCCAGGCGAGGATGGTCAGCACCGTGCCCAGCGCCATCGATGCCATCGCATGCCCGCTGGGGAACCCGAACCACATCTCCCGCGTGGCCGAGTTCCAGAGCGCGGGCCGCTCCCGGCCGTAGAAGGCCTTCGCGGCATCGTTCAGAATCAACGAGCCCACCATCGCCAGCAGGACGAACACCGTCAGGGCAATTCGCCGGCGGTACAGCAGATACACCACGAGCGCGATGGTGATCGGCGTCACGGCGCCCCAGGTCCCCAGGTCGGTGATCCAGATCGCCAGCCGGTCCCGAGCGGGCGTGGCGAGGGAGTGAATCCACCCCAGCAGGGCCAGGTCCCAGGGCGGCGGCTGGGGATGCACCACCCAGCGCGCCAGGAGCGCCAGCCCACAGAGCGGCACCAGCACCCCGATGAACAGCTCCACCAGCCCGCGTCGGTGCCGGCGAAGGCGGTCCCGCACCGCTCTGACCAGCCAGCGCCTCCGGTGCTCCTCGTTGAGGGCCCGCGAATCGTCCACCGGCCGTTGATACCGCAGAGACGGCTTCCGGCGCTCGGCCCGTTGGTGATCCTGGCCGTCGCCGCTCTCCTCGCCTGCGGTGGGGCCCGACCCTTCTCCACGAAGCCGGTGCTCTGGGAGGACGACGACCGCCGTCCGTTCCGACCGATGCCGGAGCAGTCCTTCGTTCCGCTGTACTGGGATGGCATCGATCACATTCTCTTCCGCCCCCTCAGCCACCTGTGGCTCCTCGAGACCGGGAGCCCGGCGCGGAACGTCAACGCCTTCGACGAGGTCCCTGACTCGAGCTGGTTCGTCAACCGGCTCGGGCGGCGGCCCCTGACCACCGAGGAGATCGCCCGCGGGCCGTGCACCGGCCCGTCGCCCTCCGAGGATCACCCCTGGAAGGTGGTCGGGGTGAAGATCGACGGCGCCAACCCCGGCTTCCGGATCAAGACCGCGTCCGGAAAGGTCCACGTCCTGAAGTTCGACGCCATCCAGCAGTGGGGCCGTGCCTCGACCGGCGACGTCGTGGGAAGCCGGCTGTCCTGGGCGGCTGGCTTCCAGGCGCCCTGCAACCGCATCGTGCAGGTCCGCACCGAGGAGCTGGAGCTCCCCGAGCAGGAGATCAAGGACCCCGGCGGGAAGACCCTGACCCGCGAGCGCATCCTGGAGCTGATGCAGCACCTCCCTCGCGAGAAGGACGGCACCGTCCGCGCCCTGGCCAGCGAGTTCCTCCCCGGAAAGCCCCTCGGTCCATGGCTCTACGAGGGCACCCGGGGCGACGACCCCAACGACGTCGTGGACCACCAGGAACGGCGCGAGCTTCGCGGCTCACGCCTCCTCGGCGCCTGGACCAACCACCACGACGCGCGCTCGCAGAACACGCTCGCAGTCTGGATCGAACAGCCCGACGGGCGTGGCCACGTCGAGCACTACCTCATCGACTGGGGAGACACCCTGGGAGGCCTGCTGGACTGGGACAGCGTCTCCCGGCGGGTGGGCTACACCTACTACATCGACTGGGGCCAGATGGGCGCGGACTTCATCACCTTCGGCGCCGTCGAGCGCCCCTGGGAGCGGGCGAGCTTCGGTCCGGCGGGGCCCATCTGGGGCTACTTCGACGATCGCGAGTTCGTGCCCGAGGACTGGCACGTCGGCTATCCCAACACCGCGTTCTCGTCGATGGAGGAGGCCGACGGAGCGTGGATGGCACGGATCATCTCCCATCTCGACGACGCCGCCCTGTCGGCCATCATCGACGAGGCGCACCTTTATGACCCGCTGATCCGCAGCGAGCTGGAACGCATCCTCCGCGGCCGGCGGGACAAGATCCTCCGCCGGTACCTGCTCCGGCTGTCTTCCCTCACCCGGCCGGAGGTGAAGGACGGACGGCGCCTGTGCGTGGAGGACCGCGCCGAGGCCGTCGACCTCGGTGCCGCACCCACCCCCACCGCGAAGCTTTACCTGTCGTCTGGCTCGGCGGCGGTGCTGCCGGTCTCCCGGCAGGACCGCGCCGAGCTGTGCGTGACGGTTCCGGACCTCGGCGAGGGGCAGCGTGTGCTCGACCTCTCCACCGGCCGGGCCGGGCAGTTCCCTCTCCGGGTGCATCTGCTCGAAGGCGAGCCACTCCGGGTCGTCGGCCTCGCCCGGCCCGAGGACGATCAACCGCCGCCGAGCTGAACCTGAGCCTCAGACTGAGGCTGAGGTTCCCAGAGCCTCCGGTCGAACTTCGCCGCCTTCAGTGCGAGCCACAGCTGTTCGGCGAAGCTCTTGATCAGCTCCAGGCAGAGCATGTCGTCGTCCTGGATGTCCTCGGCCAGCTCGCGGTGAGGAAGAACCAGAGCCGTGGAGTCGGAGGTCGCGACCACCTGGCCATCGACCGCGACCCCGGCGACCGCCTGCGCGAACCCCAGCACCTCGCCAGGGGAAACGGTTCGGGCGGTGTTTTCGGGGGAGGTGAGCTCCAGCGAACCCTCGAGGAGAACGAGCACGTCGGCCGCCCCGTCCTCGCTCGCGAGGATCGAGCCTGCCTCGTACTGACGCGCCCGAGCCACCCGGGCCAGGCGGGCGATGGTCGCCATGCCGTCCATGCCCAGCCCCAGGGCATCGCGGAGGGTCAGCATCCTCGACACCAGGTCCAGCCGGACGGTGGGAGGTGGCCGGGGCGGCGGCGGCGTCACGGGCGCGAGGCGCTGCGCGTCCAGGAGCCTCGCCGCGAGGAGCCTGAGGAGGGACCGCGCCACATGGCCGTGCTCCTCCAGCACGCCGAACAGCGCGTCCCGGTCCATGACCAGGAGCACCGATCCCGCGTCGGCCACCAGATCCCCGGGAAGCACGGCGCCGCCGAGAACGGAGAGTGCGCCCACGCCCGGCCGAGTCGTGTCCGCGCCCAGCTCGGGCAGGCGCCCCAGATGGAGCTCGCCGGCGAGCACGACGTAGTGGGCCGACGCGCGCTCTCCCTCCCGCCCCAGGACGGTCCGGACGGGAACGACCTCCTCCCGCCCGGCGGAGGCGATCAGCGTGAGGTCCTCGACCGACATGCGGTCGAACAGAGGGGCTCGGCTCAACCGCAGCACTCGCTCGGCGAGCGTGGCGGAATCCAGCTCAAGCATGGACCGCCTCGGCCCCGCTCTCGAGCTGCTCCAGGGCATGATCGACGGTGGCGGCGGACTCGGCGTCGGCGCAGCGCGGGCCGGCACGTAGCCGTGTCACCACCCCGGTCCACCCCTGCTCCCGCGCGAGGCAAGGGGTGAGCAGTCGCACCACCTCGTTGCTCTGGTCGAGCAGTGCGGCGACGAAGCTCTCGGGCGTTGGCGAGGATCGCAGCGCCTCGGGAACGTAGGAGCTCACCAGGGCGTCCGGCTCGAGCAGCGCGAGCACCGGCTCCCTCCACCGGGCGGGAACGAGCTCCAGCACCACCTCCTGCGCGGCATCCCGACGCCGCCGGTCATCGGAGCGGACGCTCAGGTACACCTGCTCCAGCCCCTCGTCGGGGAAGATGAGACTCAGGACCCGGAAGACTCGCTCGGTCCCTCGTCGCGCGCGAGCGGCCAGGAGGCCGACCAGCAGCGTGCCCGCCGGCTCCGCTCCGTCGCCCTGGGCGAGGCCGAGCTTGATGCCTGCCTGCCGGAGGGCCCGGCTGCGGAACACCGACCGCAGCTCCAGGTCCAGGGCCGTCTCCAGCGCTCCGCGATCGAGCGACAGTCGCGGGTGAGTCCGCCGCAGCTGGTTCAGCGCACGGAGGGAACGGAAGCGGTCGAGCCCGCCGCGGGGCTGGACCAGGCGCTTCAGCAACACCCCCGCCGCAGGCTCGGCGGGGAACCTGGCGATGGCGGGTGGCAGCTCCCGGGCGAGATCGTACGGGGTGTCCGGGGAGAGGAGGAGCCGCTCCAGCTCGGCGAGCGCCGGCGTTCCCATCGCGACCAGCGCATCGCTCGCCCGGGACCGGAGCCGCGGCTCGACCAGCAGCTCCACCAGGCGGGAGACCAGCTCGGCGGAAGGCGCGGGGAGCGCCGCGGTTGCCCGGAGCAGCTCGCGGCGCGTCTCCACGTCGCCGGTGAGGAAGAGGATCTTGAGGATCGGGAGCAGGTCCTCGCGAGGAGAGTTGCCCAGGGCCCAGGCGAGCGCGCGGCGCGCTTCCAGGTCCTGACCGCAGGCGATGGCCACGAGCATCCTCCCGGCCTCCCCGTCCTTCTCGGAGGCGGACAGCGCGACGAGCGCCGAGGCCCGGACCCGGGGACTGGCGTCATCCAGCGCAGCGCGGAGCACTTCCGGCTCGTGACCGGACCTCGCCCAGAGCCCGACGGCGATCGCCCGGACCTGATCATCCGGGTGCCGGAGGAGGAAGGGCACCATCGCCTCCACGTCGGGCCGCCGGTCCGGGACGAGGTAGCGCAGCGCGGACCGAACCACCAGCGGGTCGGGGTGGTAGAGGATCAGCGAGGGCACCAGGCGCATCCGCCCGGATCCGGCGAGGACCTGGAGCGCGGTGAGCACCTCACGCACGCTGGAGGAGCCCAGCGCGGCGACCAGCACCTCTGCCGAGGCGAGGTCCAGTCCCCCGATGTCCGAGATGGAGACCCGTCCCGCGCCGAGCTCTCGCTGGAATCGCTCGAGGTAGCGGCGCCGGAGGACGCGGGTGGCCTGGACCCAGCCCAGGCCGACCAGGCCGAGACCCACGGTCGCTGCCGCCATCTCGTGCCGCTCGGGCAAGAATGGCAACGCCAGGAGAAAGAGCGAGGCCAGGGCCTGTCCCCCGCGCTGCCCCAGCGTGTCGATGGAGGGCTTCACCACGCGCCGCTCGGCCGGACTGATGGGGAGATAGAGCAGCTCGGTGCCCACCCGGTAGACCGAGGGGCGGAGTCCGCCGTCGAGAGTCTTCAGGACCACCATCGCCAGGAGTCCGGCGCCCACCGCGTATCCGGCCGCTCCGGCCAGGACCACCACCGGAAGCAGGGCGAGGCTCCGGGTCACTCCGGTGTTCCGGAGAAGGATGCCCACCACCACCAGCTCCACCACCAGGGCGAGCACGCTCTGGCCCAGGTAGACGTTCGCCACCAGGCGCGGGATGTGCTCGGGCGTGGTGCTGGCGGCGACCGTGGCCTTGAACAGGTAGTCGATCAGCGTGGCGCTCGCCGCGGTGAGAAGCGCCAGCACCGCGAGCAATCTCAGATAGGGGTCCCGCTTGACGTAGCCGGGCAAGGCCCGCGGAGCCACCACCTCCGGCTGGGCGGCATGTCCCTCGCAGCTGGCGCGGCCCGCCAGCTGGGCCACCGCCGCCGAGGCCAGGGTCACGCCGGCGGAGACGAGCAGAAGGCTTCTCGGGCCGGTGAAGCCGAGGGCCATCCGCGCCAGGGCGTTCCCGGAGACCGCTCCCAGAAGCCCGCCCGCGGCGATGAAACCGAAGGCGCGCTTGGCCTCCTCGACCGAGAACGCCTCGGCAGTGACGAGCCAGAACTGGACGAAGATCAGCGAGGCGAACAGCGCTGTCCACACGTAGAAGCCGAGAACCGCTCCGCGCGCGTTGGCGAAGGTCCAGAAACCCAGGGTCACGGCGCACGCGCCGAGGAGGGTCAGGATGAGCACGAGGACGGACCGCCCGCCTCCGAGCCTGCGCTGGAGGGGAGTCAGCACCAGCACGCCGGCGGTCACGCCCAGGTACAGCCAGGGGAGCCGGCTGATGGGTTCCTCGGTGAGGAACAGCCCGTCGCGGGCGGTCTCCAGCAGCGCATGCGCGCCGACCAGGAGGAAGAGGAGCGCCGCGAACGGGAGCGCCCGGCGGATGGGGCTCGCTGGCGATCGGGCCGCGGCGCTCATGCGGAGTGGGCCGCGGTCGCGGCGGTGAGAGGACGGGTTTCGATCGCGCCGCTCCGGACCAGGTGGAGGGCACGGACGCGCCAGGCGGTGAAGAGCCAGGTCGCGGTGAGCAGGACGTTCAATGCGGCGAAGCCGCTGGTCCGGACGCCGAGGTGCGTGCCGATCCAGATCGACGCCGCAGCGCACACGTCTCCGGCGCGGACGAGGAAGGTGTCGATCACCGCCTTGGCCTTGTACTTGTCGTCGCGGGAGACGACCAGGTAGAGCGCGTTCACCGCGGTGGTCTCCAGCGAGTACTCGGTGCCCTTCTCCGCGATCTTCGCCACCCGGATGAGGCCGAGAGCCGGGAAGAGGACGATGGCCACCGCGCCGCCCATGGAGATGACGGGCAGGATGAGAAGGGCCGAACCCACGCCCAGGTACTTCAACACGCGGGAGACCACGAAGAACTGGCCAATCACCGCGACCAGGTTCACCCACCAGAAGTAGTCCGCCTTGAACTGACCGACGAACTTGCCGGGGTCCACGATGGCGCTGGAGCGGGCGACCTCGATGAGCGTCTTGTCCAGGACGTACTCGCCGGAGTTGGTGACCCAGTTGGCGAGCACGGTGATGAAGCCGATGAGCAGCAGGTAGCGGTCGTTCAGCAGCGCCTGGAACCCGCCCTCGCCGGTCAACGGCTGATCCTTCGTCATCTCCCGGCCGCGATCCTTCGGACAGCACTGCTGCTTCCCGTTGACCAGGGCGAAGGGGAGGAGGGTGATCACCAGCAGCGCCGCCGAGGCGAGCATCAGCTCCAGGGGCCCGAGCCTCCTGAGCAGGTAGCTGGCCAGGGCCGCACCGGCCAGCGCGCCGACGGAGCTGCCCACGCCGATGATCGCAAAGAGTCTCTTGCCCTGCTCCGGCGTGTAGACGTCGTTGGCGAAGCTCCAGAACGTCGCGACCAGCAGGTAGTTGAACGTTCCAACCCAGAGATAGAACGAGAGCCCGATGGAGACGCCGGCCCGGAACAGCGCAGCGAAGACCAGCAGGTTGGAGGCGACGAAGAGGAAGATGATGGCGATCAGCTTCAGCCGGCTGACCCGCCGGGCGATGGCTCCGTGCGCGCGCAGCACCGGGATCAGGAGGAGGGCCTGGCCCGCGGCGGCATAGGCCTTCACCTCCGCGCCGCCGGACAGCAAGATCAGCGGCTCGCGGATGACCTTGAGCAAGTAATAGGCGGTCAGGATGAGGAAGATGGTCGCCATCAGGACCAGCGCGGCCCACGCCTCACCCGGCCGGACCTCCGCAAAGGGACGCAGCAGGCGCTCCGGCAGCCCCGGAGGACGCGGCTCGGCGCTCATGCCAGCCCTACTAACCACGCTTGCCCGAGCATGCGCGCCAGTTCTTCTGCGCAGTTATACGTGACGCCCCCGC